>Ga0209830_10000060_pt1 | contig 120125 bp, 127 predicted proteins | sample ArcticOcean_MG_C_12_FD_187439 | JGI IMG/M metagenome (GOLD analysis project Ga0209830, IMG submission 187439) | Marine microbial communities from western Arctic Ocean - ArcticOcean_MG_CB8_130 (SPAdes) (version 2) | ecosystem: Environmental > Aquatic > Marine > Oceanic | place: Arctic Ocean...
AAGACTCAAAGATGTAAGTATCACTATCTCAAGTGAGACAGATGAATACTCCAACATCTATGCAACCAAGAAACAGAACTTTCAGTACGAGTACGCTGACAGTTATCTTGTTTGCTGATTATCTGAACTGTCCAGTTAGATAAGAAATGACCACCATGTCACTTGATGACATTGTGATAACTATTGTCTGAATAAACATAAATAGATAGAGAACATATGAAAACATCATCAAAGATAATCCTAGAAGACATGAAACTTAGTAATGAATTTAGATTTAATATTGAGTTATTAAAGAATGACAGAATGAAGAGTACTTTATATTCAATAATGTCCAATCTAGATGACATTAATAATAAACAGACTAAAGAATCAGATAAGTTATTTGCGCTAAAGAGTGTTGTTAATGATTTTATTGAAGTGACTAACGCCTTAGTGACTGACTATCTATTTAAATCATCTATAGATTTATATAAAAAACAAAAGACGATAGAAAAACTTAAGTCGTTTCTAGAAGTAGATAAAGAGTTATCGAAGAAGACGTCTAAATCTAAAGAACCTGAACTATCACCAAAAGAAAAAGAAATAATGAGGAAATTAAACCTATGAGAAACAAAAACTATGCATCAAATCCACTACAAGTGAGATTACACACGCTACAAGAAGAGACACTTAATAAAATAATGAACGACAGAGAGTTCTGCAATCGCAAGAATATTATTTCTAAGTCTGACGCTGTACGCTCTGCATTATTTTCTCTATGCAAAGACTACGAACAAGAAAAATATAATGAATATATTGCCTAATAGACACTACAGTAAAAGACGACTAAAACAGTGTATGACAAGAGAGAGATATTCGTCCTAGTCGACTAGTATCCTGAGAGTAAATCGATGCCAAAACCAATTCCGATTCAAAAACAGATTAAGGTTGCATAAGGAGTGGGGGGTGAATTATCCTATAGTGATGAAATCATTTCTTTATAAATTTTCCATCTTTACTATTTTTATTGCTCTCGTTCACTTCACACTTGAGACTCTATTTACCATAAAGTTTGGACAAACATTTGCTGGATATTTACCTGACCTTATTGCAGTTGCTTTGCTGATAACTGGTGGATATCTAACAATTAAGGATTCAAATGCTATTGGTCTTTTATGCGGTGCCTGGGGTTTTGCATTTTGCCTTCACTACAGGAGTTGGGCATGGAGATTTGATGATGTAATTGGTGGAACGGCAACAGAATTGGTTGAGACAGTGGAGTGGTTTTGAACAGTGATTTCTAAATTATGAATGATTTTAGAAACCTTATTGTTTTAGCGCCAATAGCATATTTAATCCATCATTTTGAAGAACATATAGTTTTCAATTTTAGAGAATGGAGAACTAGTTATTTTCCTGACAATAATCAGGTCTCAACTGAAGAAATCCTTATAAGATTAACCACTTTCTTATTGATAATAATTTTTATTCATATAATTAAAAGAAATAAAGCGAGTGCTCATCTAATATTATTTTTTTTAATGACCACGCAAATCATAAATGCTTTTTTTCACATATTCTTTAGTTTTTATTTTCATGACTTTAGTCCTGGAACTATAACAGCGCTTTTATTATATCTTCCAGTTAACTATTTAATATTTAAAGCAGCGCTTAGGGAAGGGCATCTAGAAAGCACAAAGCAGATGATGTACCTTTTTATTTTAGGAGCATGTACCTTTGCTTTATTTGAAGCACTTGGACCAATTGTTCTCGTAATCTCTTTATTATTATCACCAATCTATTATTTTGCTGTGAATAAATATGATTATAAGTAAGCATAAATCACTGTTCCAAAACGCTCAGTCACAACCATGTATGTCTTGGCATTTACTATGCCAATTTCAATAATTTCATTTATCATCACTGTTATATTATGTTTACCAAAAAACAGAATTAAAAAGGACAGTCTGTGGGAAAAATAAATTTAAAATTACATGAGAAGTAATAGAAAAAGATATTCAGTTAATACTTAAGAAGTTAATAATAATTAAGAAACAGTTAAGTCAGATTTAACACTTAGTGTTCAACCTAGTGTCGAATCTTGAAGTCAGTTATCTCTGATTTAGTCTTGAACTTTCTTACAGCGTTGAGTCGAAAATCCCTTTCCTTCATTCTTTTCAACACGCTGTAGACAGAATTACCTGTCACCCCCCAACTACCACCACAATGAGTCTTTATGCCCGAACGATTCAACCATTTAGTAATTTTTCTATAACTCATTTCCCTCTCTTCATGCATATAGAAGATGAGACTATGTAGAATGATTTGTCTTTGATTTAGTTCTTTCTCTTTGTCATCGTCATAGACAAGAGAGTTGTCTTTAAAGTGAAGCGTGAAGTCTAAAGTGATAGATTCTCGAGATTCTAATTCACTGTTCTGTTTTACTCCACGGTGACTGACTTAGCTAAGTTCCTTGGTTGGTCAATATCTGTGCCTCTTAAAAGGGCTACTTCATAAGAAAGCAGTTGAAGGGGGATGGTATAAATAATAGGTGTTAAAAGAAAGTCGCACTTAGGCATGCTTATCACAGCGCCATTATTTACATCCATAGTTACTGATGGATCTGCAAATACGTAAAGAGTTCCACCTCTAGCTTTGACTTCTTCTAAATTAGATACAAGCTTTTCTGCAATTTCACTCTCTGGGGCTAAAGCTATAACTGGCATATTTTCATCTATAAGCGCTAATGGTCCATGTTTAAGTTCGCCGGCTGGATAAGCTTCAGCATGAATATATGAAATCTCTTTTAATTTTAAGGCACCCTCTTTTGCAATCGGGTAAAAGACTCCTCTTCCCAAGAAAAGCGCATTATCTTTGCTTGCTATAGCTGGTGCTATTGCTAAAATTTGATCTTTGAGCTTTAAAGTCTCATGAATAACTTCTGGTAAAGTCCTTAGTGCAGTAACCACTCGCTTTCTTAGTATTGGATTTAATTCTCTGCTTTTTGCTAAAGATAGTGCCAGGAGCATGAGGCCGGCAAGTTGAGTGGTAAATGCTTTGGTGGAAGCAACGCCAATCTCAGGCCCTGCATTAGTAAATAAAACAAAATCTGATTCTCTGGCTAAAGAGCTTGTTGGCACATTACAAATTCCAACCGAGCCTAGATAGTCTTTTCCTTTTGCGTATCTTAATGCAGCAAGGGTATCTGCGGTTTCGCCTGATTGGGAAATAGTAATTAATAAAGAGTTCTTATCAACATGGGGGTTCCTATACCTATACTCACTTGCATAATCAACCTGACATGGAAGCTCAGAGATAGAGGAAAACCAATTGGCTGCTACTCGGCCGGCATGCAGGCTGGTTCCACAGGCTACTATTTGAATTCGCTCCACTTGTGCAAATAATTCAGCTGAACCCAGGCCAAAAATATTATCCAGCACATCATCGCCGCCTATTCTGCCATCAATGGTATTTAGAATAGCTTGGGGCTGCTCATAAATTTCCTTTTCCATATAATGCTTATACTCACCTTTTGAAGTTGCCTGACTGGAAATATCTATCTTAGTAATCTCTCTGGTGACTTGTTTTTTGTTAGCATCAAAAATTGTATAGGCTTCTGCTGAAATTTCAGCCACATCACCGTCTTCTAAAAAGATAAATTCATTGGTTAATTGACCAATTGCCAAAGGGTCAGATGCAGCAAGTATTTCGTCTGTGCCTAGGCCCAATAATAAAGGTGACTTGTTTCTTGCAACTACAAGGCTTTCATTGTCGTTGATATCAATAGCTGCAATGGCATAAGCCCCCTCTAGTTTGGCTTTTGCAAGATACATGGCATCAATCATGTTGTTGCCTTGATTAAGATAAAGATCGAGTAAATGGGCTATAAGCTCTGAGTCTGTTTGGGATAAAAATTCATAACCATCTTTGATCAAAGACTCTCTGAGTTCTATGTAATTTTCAATGATGCCGTTGTGAACAATATAAACGTTATTTTTTGATTGGTGCGGATGAGCGTTTATTTCTGATGGCTCTCCATGGGTTGCCCATCTTGTATGCGCTATACCCAGCTTACTTTTTGGTTTTTCAGCAACCATTTTGTCTTCAAGTAACTGAACTTTTCCAAGCGCTCTAAGATGCGCTATTGAGTCGTTTTGATGCAGCGCTATGCCAGCAGAGTCATAGCCTCTGTACTCCATCTTATGAAGACCTTGTACTAAAAGTTTACCTACATTTCTAGTAGATGCAGCAGCTATAATTCCACACATTATTTTTTATCCTTAGACCAATCTTCTTTGATTACCTGTTTGCCTCGGCCTACGGCCAAAGCATTATCTGGAACATCTTTAGTAATAACAGAGCCAGCTCCTACGTATGCATTGTTGCCAATCTCAACTGGAGCAACGAGTGATGAATTGGTACCAATAAAACTATCACTGCCTATAGTGGTCTGATGTTTGTTAGTCCCGTCATAATTACAAGTAATCGTTCCTGCACCAATATTAGTATTCTCACCAACCTCCGCATCACCAAGGTAGGTAAAGTGATTAGCTTTAGCGCCTTTGCCTAAAGTGGTTTTTTTAGTTTCTACAAAGTTACCAACTTTAGCTCCATCCTCAATTACGCTGCCCTCTCTTAGTCGAGCATAAGGGCCGATACTGCATTGTGAACCAACCTTTGCATTACACAGATGAGAAAAGGGCTCGATAGTTGTGTTATCGCCAATGACGACATCTTTTAAATAGTTGTTTGCGCCAATAGAAACTCCATTTCCAAGCTTAATATTGCCTTCCAATATCACATTGATATCAATTGAGCAGTCATTACCAGCATCTACGCTGCCTCTAACGTCTGTTCTTGATTTATCGGCTAGTGTGATGCCTTTGTCTAATAAGTCTTGTGCGTTCATATTTCTTAGTATTGATTCAAGCGCCTCGAGTTCTGATTTACTGTTTGCTCCTCTTACCTCATCATTATTTGCGGTAACAGGTATTATATTAATACCTTTTGCAGAAATAATCTTAACTAGGTCAGTTAAATAAAACTCTTGAGCCGCATTATCATTGGTAACTTCTTGGAGTCCAGCCTCTAAAAGCTCTTGGTTTATGCATAAAATGCCTGTAAAAATTTCTTTAATAAGTTTTATATCAGCTGTTGCATCTTTTTCTTCAACTATAGCTTGGGCTATATTGTCAGCATTAGTAACCACTCTGCCATAACCAAAAGGATTATCTAGAGAGGTAGTAAGAATTGAGAAACCGTCCTTGGATTTTTTAATTAATTCTCTTAAGGAGTCTTCTGATACCAAAGGAACATCGCCATATAGGACTAAGACCGTTTCATCCTTGCTGGTATGAGACATAGCGCTTTTTACAGCATCAGCAGTACCAAGTTGATTGGTTTGAATGACTGTAGAAACATCACCTTCTATGTTTTGGAGATGCTTTAAAACCCCGTCTTTGTCATGTCCTAAAACAACTGTAGATTTTGAATGAAGATTTGCTGTCGTTCTTAGAACTCTTTGGAGCATAGACATGCCACCAATGGTTTGGAGAACTTTAGCTTTATTAGATTTCATTCTAGAGCCAGCTCCGGCTGCAAGAATAATAGTATGTATTTTCACAATAATTTAAAGTTAAAGACTAACCTTAAATGTTTTTGCGCAGTTTTTGAATAGTTTTTAATCTTGCGACAGCTTCGACGAGTTGCGCTGCTGCTTTTGCGTAGTCAATTGTTGACTGCTGATCGGCTAAACTTTGCTCTGCTGCCTCTTTAGCTTTTAAGGCTTCTGATTCATCTAGACTATCTGCTCTTTCGGCTGTATCAGACAAAATAGTAACCATGTCTGGTTGAACTTCAACAAAGCCGCCTGAGCAAAAAAAGGTTTCTTCTTCTGAGCCATTTTGAACTCTAACAGGCCCAGGTGCTAGGCCTGTTAACAAAGGTGTATGTCCGGGCGCTATACCAAGCTCGCCTAGTGATCCAGTAGCAAAAACCATAGTGGCCTCACCTGAATATATTTCCTCACTCGAGGACACTATGCTGATCTTAATATTGCTCATACTTATAATGTTTTAGCTTTTTCTACTGCTTCTTCTATAGTACCGACCATATAAAAAGCCTGTTCTGGCAGACCATCATAGTCGCCAGCAAGGATGCCTTTAAAAGCTTTAATGGTATCTTCTAGTGATACATATTTACCTGGAGTACCTGTAAAAATTTCAGCTACGGTAAAAGGTTGAGATAAGAATCTTTGTGCTTTTCTTGCGCGTGCGACTAGCTCTTTGTCTTCTTCAGATAATTCATCCATACCTAAAATAGCAATAATGTCTTTCAGCTCGTTATATCTTTGTAAGATCTGCTGAACTCCTTGGGCAACATCGTAATGCTCCTGTCCAACAGTGAAAGGTTCCAGCTGTCTACTCGTTGAATCCAATGGATCCACCGCAGGGTAAATACCAAGCTCAGAAATGGATCTAGATAAAACAACTGTTGCATCCAAATGAGCAAATGTTGTCGCTGGTGAAGGGTCTGTTAAATCATCAGCTGGAACATATACCGCTTGAATTGAAGTAATAGAACCAGATTTGGTAGAAGTAATTCTCTCTTGCAGCGCTCCCATTTCCTCAGCTAGTGTTGGCTGATAACCAACAGCTGATGGCATTCTTCCAAGCAGAGCTGAAACTTCAACTCCAGCAAGGGTGTAACGATAAATATTATCAATAAATAAAAGCACGTCTCTGCCCTCATCTCTGAATTTTTCAGCCATTGTTAGTCCTGTTAAAGCCACTCTAAGTCTATTTCCTGGAGGCTCATTCATTTGACCATATACCATGGCAACTTTTGACTCTAAAGGCTTTTCAATATTAACAACTCCTGACTCTTGCATTTCGAAATAGAAATCGTTGCCCTCTCTGGTTCGCTCTCCTACTCCTGCAAAAACTGATAATCCTGAATGCTCGGTAGCAATATTATTAATCAGTTCCATCATGTTAACTGTCTTACCAACACCCGCTCCGCCAAATAGCCCAACCTTTCCACCTTTTGCAAAAGGACACATAAGATCAATAACTTTAATGCCTGTTTCAAGCAAATCATTTGATGCAGCTAATTCTGTATAAGTAGGTGGTTTTCTGTGAATAGGCATTTTTTCTTTTTCGCCTATTGGGCCTCTTTCATCAATAGGATTTCCTAGAACATCCATAATTCTTCCAAGAGTCTCTTCGCCCACTGGAACTGAAATAGGAGCATTTGTTCTTAAAACATCAAGGCCCCTTTTTAAGCCTTCTGTAACTCCCATAGCAATAGTTCTAACAACCCCATCACCAAGCTGCTGCTGAACTTCCAAAACTGTTCCAGTTTCATCAATAGTTAGTGCTTCATATATTCTGGGAACATTGGTTTTTTCGAATTCAACATCGATAACCGCTCCGATAATTTGTGTAATTAACCCGTTACTCATATTTTTCTCCTTAAACTGCTGATGCGCCGCCAACTATCTCTGAGAGTTCTTGAGTGATAGCTGCCTGTCTTACGTTGTTATATAAAAGTTCTAATTCTTTAATCAAATCGCCTGCATTGTCTGTAGCATTTTTCATAGCAATCATTTTTGCCGCTTGTTCACATGCATTATTTTCAACTACTGCCTGATAAATTAAGGACTCTATGTATCTGGTTAAAAGCCCCTCTAGTAATTCTTTAGCCTCTGGCTCATATAGGTAATCCCAGTGCGTTGAAGCCAAAGGATCTTGCTCTACTGCTGGCAATGGTATTAATTGCTCTACTCCTGGTTGCTGAGTCATTGTATTAACAAAGGAGTTTGAGCAAAGATAGGCCTGATCAATATCTCCATTTTTATGAAGATCTAAAACAACTTTTGTTAATCCAATTAAATCATCAGGGTTTGGTTTATCCCCTAGCTTCTCTACTTTAGCAACAACCTCGCCACCTATGCTCTTAAAAAAGGATGCTGACTTTGAGCCAATAAGAGCAAAGCAAGATTCAATGCCTTGAGCATTTAATTCAGCTGACTTAGTAATAACCTTTTTAAATACATTAATATTTAATCCGCCACATAAACCCTTGTCAGATGAAACAATAATAAAACATGCTTTTTTAGGCTTTCTCTCTTCATAAAAAGGATGAGAGTATTCTGAGTTAGCAGTTGCAATATGAGCAATCACATCTTTAATTTTTTCAGAATAAGGTCTGCCTTCAAGCATTCCGTCTTGAGTTTTTTTCATCTTGCTCGCGGCCACTAACTCCATAGCTGAAGTAATCTTTTGAGTACCTTTGATACTCGCAATCTGCTTTCTTACTTCTTTTGTATTAGCCATTTCTTATTTCTTATTTCGTTAAAAGGTTTGTGTTTTCTTGAAAGATTCAACAAGTTCCGTGAATTGCTTTTCAATACCATCATCCCAATCGCCGGTATCATTAATTTGTTTTTCAAGATCACTTTTCTCAGCTGTTAAGTAGCCATGTAGTGCTTCTTCAAAAGCTAAAATTTTGTTCACTTCCACATCTGCCAAATAACCTCTATCTGCAGCAAATAAGCTTAGCGCTTGTTGAGCTACTGACATGGGTGCAAATTGCTTTTGTTTTAAAAGCTCTGTAAATGCTCGTCCATTTGCAAGCTGTTGCTTTGTTGCGTCATCTAAATCAGATGCAAATTGGGAGAAGGCTGCTAGTTCACGATACTGAGCTAAAGCTGTTCTAACTCCACCAGCAAGTTTTTTCATAATTTTAGTTTGTGCCGCTCCACCAACTCTTGAAACAGAGAGACCTGCATTAATAGCTGGTCGTATTCCTGAATTAAATAATTCAGTCTCAAGATAAATCTGACCATCTGTAATTGAAATTACATTAGTTGGAACAAAAGCCGAAACATCGCCTGCTTGAGTTTCAATAATAGGCAGTGCTGTTAAAGATCCTGTTTTGCCTTTAACTTTTCCGCCGGTAGCTTTTTCAACATAGTCAGCATTAACTCTAGCTGCTCTTTCTAATAATCTTGAATGTAGATAGAAAACATCTCCTGGATATGCTTCTCTTCCAGGAGGACGTTTTAATAGCAAGGATACCTGTCTATAGGCTACCGCTTGCTTAGATAAATCATCATATACAATAAGAGCATCTTCACCCTTATCTCTGAAATATTCTCCCATTGAACACCCGGCATATGCTGAAAGATATTGCATAGGGGCTGGATCAGACGCTGAGGCTGAAACCACAGTTGTATGCTCCATAGCTCCATGTTCTTCTAATTTTTTAACAACACTAGCAACAGTCGATTGTTTTTGACCAATGGCAACATAGATACATTTAACCCCTGTGCCTTTTTGGTTAATAATCGCATCAATAGCTACAGCAGTTTTTCCTGTTTGTCTGTCGCCAATAATAAGCTCTCTTTGACCTCTGCCAATTGGAACCATGGCATCAATGGCTTTTAGTCCAATTTGAACCGGTTGATCAACGGATTGACGAGCAATAACACCAGGGGCAACAACCTCAACAGGGGCAGTCGCTTCAGCTTTTATTTCACCCTTACCATCGATTGGAGCACCTAAAGTATTAACTACTCTTCCTAGTAACGCTTCCCCAACAGGAACCTCTAGAATTCTTCCTGTACAAACAACTTTTTGGCCCTCAATAAGTTCCAAGTAATCGCCAAGCACAACAGCGCCAACTGAATCTTGCTCTAAGTTTAGCGCAAGACCAAAAGTCCCGTTCTCAAACTCTATTAATTCACCATACATGACATCGCCCATGCCGTGTATTCGAACAATACCGTCAGAAATACTAACGATAATGCCCTCATTCTTTCTTTCTGCAGATAAATCTAAGCCTGCTATTTTGTCTTTTAGGACGCTTGAGATTTCAGATGGATTTAATTGACTCATTTTTTTACCTTAAAAATTTAATTGGTTTACTAGTTTTTTGACTCTTCCTCTTATGGAAAGGTCTAAAGTTTCATCACCAACCTTTAAAGACATGCCGCCCATTATAGAGGCATCTTCTTTAAAGTTGATGTTCGCACTTGCTCCATGCAAAGCTTGAAGTTTGTTAATAATAGTTTGTTTTGATTCAGCGCTTGGCTCAGAAGCAACGATGACCTCTATTGAGCTTTGATTGTTATGCTCTTGAAGTAATTCCTGATAAATATTAAAAATAGCACTTAGGAGATTTAATCTACCATTTTCTGCTAAAACATCTATAAGGCGTTTAGTCAGGTTTGATAATTCTGCATCAAAGACACTTCTCAGTTTTGCTGCCGTTTCTGTTTTAGAAAGTTCTGGGTTTTCTATAATTTTATTTATTTGCTCTGTTTGAATAGCTTGGCCTAAAAGATTAAGTTCGTTTTCAACAGAATTAACTTCGCCTGCCTCTAAAGCGGCAGAAAATATTGCTTTCGCATATGGTCTGGCTAATGAGGTGAGTTCAATCATTTCTATAGTTCCGCTGCAGCTTTCTTAAGAAGATCATCGTGCTTCTCAGGAGAAATTTCTTGATCCAAGATTTTTTGAGTTGTATCAATGATAATTTCAGACATCTGTGATTTTAATTCTTCTTTTGCATTATTTGTTTCATTCTCAATAGCTTTAGACGCTGAGGATAATATCTTTTCAGCTTCATCTTGAGCTTTGTTTTTGGCATCGCTCACTATTTGAGAAGCTCTTTGGTTAGCTTTATCAATTAACTCTGAAGCTTCTACTTTTGCTTTATTTAGTTCTTTATCAAAAGCAAGTTGAGCTTCTTCTAATGAGTCATCTGCTTTTTTAGCAGCCTCTAACCCATCAGCTATTCTTTTTTCGCGCTCAGCCATGGCAGCAATAATTGGCGGCCATACATACTTCCAGCATATAGCCACAAAAATAACAAAAGCTATAGTTTGTCCGAATAAGGTGGCATTAATATTCATTCTAAATTAAGTAGCAAACATTAAGTAAAGACCAAGACCAACGCCAATCATAGGAATAGCATCAACAAGACCCATTACAATAAATAATTGAGTTCTTAAAAGCGGTATTAGCTCTGGTTGGCGCGCAGCACCTTCCAAATATTTACCACCCAAAACACCCACTCCGATTGCAGCACCGACAGCACCAAGGCCAATCATGATTCCTGCAGCTAAAATATTAAATTCCATTTCTTTCTCCTTTCAAAAATGAGGATCTATTAATGATCCTCTGTTTCGTGCGCCATTGCTAAATAAACAACAGTTAACACCATAAAAATAAATGCTTGTAACGCTAGTATTAAAATATGAAAAAGCGCCCAACCAACATGTAAAAATATTCCCATTATCCCAAATGCAAAGGAGCTAAAGAACATCATTAAAGCGATAAGTATAAAAACCATCTCTCCTGCATATAAATTTCCAAACAGCCTAAGCCCTAAAGAGATAGGTTTGGCTATAAAATTAACACCTTCTAAAACTATATTAACTGGGATCATGTATTTACCAAAAGGATGCAAAGTTAATTCGCCTATAAAACCCTTAAGTCCCTTTACCTTAATGCTATAAAAAATGGTTAAAATAAATACAGCTAAGGCCATGCCTAAAGTGATATTGGGGTCTGTTGTAGGAACAACTTTAAAATACTCAAGTCCGACACCTTTAGCTAATTCTGGAAGGTAGTCTACTGGGACAAGGTCCATTAGATTCATTAAAAATACCCAAACCATAATGGTTAGTGCAATGGGTCCAATAAGAGGGTTGGTTGCAGAAGTAAAGATGCTCCTGACATTTTCATTCACAAACTCTACCACCATCTCAACAAAATTTTGCAGCCCGCTTGGAGCTTCTGTTGTTAGTTTTGGTATCCCTAGTCTAAATAAGACAATAAAAACGATGCCCAAAAATACCGACCATCCCAAAGAATCAACATGAAAAGCCCAAAAACCCATCTCTTCGACACGATGCGGGTCGCATGTCCAACCTTCATCTACTTTTCCACACGTTAGATTGGTTAAATGATGCTGAATATAGCTAGATGATGTAAGTTCTTTAGCCATTATGTTGCAATACCAGTGTTAGAATTATTTGGTTTGTAAAAAAAATTAATACAGACAAATGCGGTCAGAAGAAGCAAATAATGCTCGCTAATAAAGGTTAGTGAAAACAATAAAAAAGCTATAAACAAAGCCCACTTTGAAGTCCAGCCTGCCATTAAATTTGAAGCTTCTGTTTTAAATGCATAACTAAGCCTGTTTGCTTGATCGACAAGCAAAAGATACAACATGGTAATTCCTAAAACTTGTAGGTTGTAAATACCCATTAAAATCAACAAAAATGCTGTTAATGCTTGGTTTTTTGTTAAATTTTTTAGATGCTTCAAGTGTATAAAAAAATATTAGGAATACAGGCGAGAATTATAGAAAGATAACGCCTGAAGAACAAGTGATTTAAGTCTTTAAGTTAGACTAATTTGCTAATAATATTTTCTAACTCTTCTGCTGTTGAGTAATGTATTGAGACTTTGCCGTTTTTTTTGTTTTTTGCATCAATTTCTATCCTGTGACCAAAACCTTCTGACATCTCTTGTTCGATATTTAAAAGGTCTTTAGATTTTATTTTTGAAGGGGTTTTGTTTGGTTTTTTAGAGATTAGAGTTTGTGCCTCTCTAACCGTTAAGTTTGATTCAATAATTTGCTTTGCAAGGTTTGATGCTTTGTCGGCATCAAGCGAAACAAGGAGTTTTGCATGGCCTTTTTCCAAGCCTCCTTGTGATAAAAGATCTAGCACTGACGCTGGTAGTGATAATAATCGAAGCGAATTCGCTATCGTGCTTCTAGCTTTTCCTGTTGTTCTAGCTACATCTTCTTGGGTTAATCCAAACTCTCTTTTTAGCCTATCGTAACCTCTAGCTTCTTCAACAGCATTAAGGTCTTCTCTTTGAAGGTTTTCGATCAGCGCAGCCTCTAGGGCGCTTTGATCTTCTTTTTGATCAATCAAACATGGAATTGAATCAAGCCCTGCTTTTTTTGAAGCTCTTAAGCGTCTTTCTCCAGCTATAACCTCAAAAGCATTAAGCCCAACCTCTCTTACAAGAATTGGTGAAAGTACGCCGTGTTTTTGTATAGAAGAGGAAAGCTCAGAAATTTTTTCTTCATTAAAGTCTTGTCTGGGCTGAAATCTTCCTGGTGATATTTCTGATATTTGTATTTCTTTTACCGATCTTTGGATTGGGCCCTGTGTTGATCCAAGAAGGGCATCTAATCCCCTGTTTAAAACTTTTTTATCAGACATTTTCCACCCTTCTTATTAGCTCGCCAGCAAGTGCAAGATATGCTTTTGCGCCATAGGAGTTAGGCATATATTGTAATGCTGCAACCCCGTGACTTGGGGCTTCTGCAAGTTTAATGTTTCTTGGTATTATTGTATTAAACAAGATGCTAGAAAAGTGTGCTTCCAGTTCTTCTGATACCTCTTTTGCCAAATTATTTCTCATATCTACCATGGTTCTAATAATACCCAAAACTCTGTTTGATGACAGATTTTTATTTGAAAGGGATTGAATTGTGTCCATGAGCCCAGATATTCCTTCGAGCGAATAGTATTCACACTGAAGAGGGATAAGTGTTCCTGATGCAGCAAAAAGCGCCTCTATTGTTAGTTGATTTAGTGTTGGCGGGGTATCAATTATGGTGTAATCAAAATCCGTGGTTATTGTTTTAATGGTTTTGGCTAAAAATTGTTGTTGGTTTTGATTGCGTATTCCAATCTCTAGGGCTAAAAGGTCTTGCCCGCCTGGGAGTATTTGGTAACCGCCTGAGCTTTCATAAATACTCTCATTGATAGAAATATTGTCGAAAAATATCTCATAAAGAGTGTTGGGGCTTTCTTCTTTAATCCCAGCTGCTGTTGTTGCGTTGCCCTGTGGGTCTAAGTCTATTAATAAAACTTTTCTTTTTGTAGCCGCTAGGCTTGCTGCAAGATTAACAGCTGTTGTGGTTTTGCCAACTCCGCCTTTTTGGTTTGCTATAGCTATTACTTTATTCAATTTTGTTTAGTGATTACAAGAATGTGTCTTTCTTCATATTTGTTTTTAATTCTGATTATTTCATACTTGTGTTCTTTTTTGTTTATAGTTTCTATCTCTTCTAGAATTTTTTCTTCTTTACCCTTTAGCAGCAAATACCTTCCTCCTGTTTGTAAAAATGGATTGCATATATTAATTATGTTTTGGGTTTGTGAGAACGCCCTTGCTGTCACCACATCAAAGATTCCTATATCTGATTTGTTTGTAAGGTGTTCCTCTTGAACTTTTATGTTTGGTATTTCAAGCTTCCTAATGGTCTTCTTTAAGAAATATGTTTTCTTTTTATTTGACTCTACAAGGGTTATTTTGGTGTCTGGTCTTATGATGCCAATAAGCATTCCGGGAAAACCCGCGCCTGTGCCAACATCTAATATTTTATCGTTTTTTTCAATAAATTTTATTAGTGGCATACAGTCGTTGATGTCCTTTTGGTATATCTCTTCAATTGATTTTCTTACAAAAAGGTTATGGGCTTTGTTATATCGAAAAGCTTCCTCTACAAAGGTTTGTATTTTTTGCTCTTGGTTTTTAGGCAGGTCTAGGTTATGCATCTAAAGTTTCAAGTTCTGCTTTTTTTATATATACCAGTAGTAAATTTATAGCTGCCGGCGTTACGCCTTCTATTTTTGATGCCGCCCCAACTGTTGTTGGTTGTGTTTTGTTTAGTTTTTCCTTTACCTCGTTAGAGAGTCCTGATATTGATGTATATGGAAAGTTCTTTGGAATGTCTTTTAGGTTAAGTTTTTTGTTTTTAAGGACTTCTCTTTTTTGCTTTTCTATATAACCGCTATACTTTATCTCTACCATGGCCCTATCTAAAAAAAGAAGGTTTTCTGGGCCTGTGTCTGATATCTCTATAATGTTTTCTCTGGAAATGTCTGTTCTTTTTAAAATTGTTTCTATGCTTGCCTTTTCCTTTAAGTCAATTTTTTTGCCGCTTGAGTCAATAAAGCTTTTTACTTTTCTTTTTATAATACTGTTTTCTAAGAAGGTGTTGTATGCATTCTCTTTTTTCTCAAAGCTGTTGATTCTTTTTTCAGACACGAGGTCTGCTTTTTTTGCAATAATTAAAAGCCTTTGTTCGGCGTTATCTTGACCAAGCATCAGCCTGTGTTCAGCTCGGCTTGTAAACATTCGGTAGGGCTCAGTTACACCATGTGTAGTAAGGTCGTTAATAAGAACGCCTATATAAGCCTCGCTTCTCTCTAATATTAGGCTCTCTTTGTTTTTAATTTTGTTTGCGGCGTTGGCTCCCGCCATAAGCCCTTGTGCAGCAGCCTCCTCATAGCCTGTTGTGCCATTTATTTGCCCAGCTAGGTATAAATTTTTAAAAAACTTTGTTTCCATGGTTGGGTTTAAGGATCTTGGGTCTACAAAATCATATTCAACCGCGTAGCCGTATTCCTCTATCTGAGAATTCTCCATTCCAGCAATTGAGTATATAAAATCTTCTTGTGCTTGTTTGGGCAGGCTGGTTGAAATGCCGTTAGGGTATACCAGGTCTTTGTTTATGCCCTCGGGCTCAATAAATATTTGATGGCTGTCTTTTCCTCCAAACTTAAAAACCTTGTCTTCAATAGAAGGGCAGTACCTGGGCCCTATGCCTGAGATGTTTCCGGAATACATCGCTGAAAGGTGAATGTTTTTCTTAATTATTTTGTGGGTGTTTTTGTTGGTTCTGGTTATATAGCAAGATAACTGCTTTTGGTGTTCTGTGGGGTGTTCTGATAAAGCCATCCAGGGTGTTGGGGTTTCTCCTTTTTGCTCCTCCATTAGGCCAAGGTCTAGGCTAGACATTTTAATTCTTGCCGGTGTGCCTGTTTTCAGCCTGCCCATTGGAAGGTTGAGGCTATATAGTTTTCTTGAAAGGGGTATTGCTGCGGACTCGCCGACTCTGCCGCCTTGAATTTTATCTTGGCCTGTATACATTATGCCGTTTAAAAATGTTCCTGTTGTTAGGATTGTTTTTTTACCCCTCACCTCTGTGTTGTCTGCCAAAAGAACTCCAAAAACACTTTCCTTGTTTGACAATAGGTCTATTACCTCGCCTTCTATGATTTCGATGTCTGTTAGTTTGAGTGTGTCTTGAATTGCTTTTTTATAAAGCTCTCTATCGCACTGAGCTCTTAGGGCTTGAACAGAGTTACCTTTTCTTGTGTTTAGGGTTCTATATTGAATTCCTGACATGTCCGTTGCTTGGGCCATTATTCCACCCATGGCATCAACCTCCCTTACTAGGTGCGACTTGCCCAGCCCTCCTATCGCGGGATTACAAGACATTTGGCCAATGGTTTCGTATGAAAAAGACACAAGCGCACAGCTTAGGCCGCTTCTGTAAACGGCGTGCGCAGCCTCCACCCCGGCATGGCCACCACCAACTACTACAACATCATATTCATTACTCATAATCTTTATTTATTAACAATAAAAAATTTATAACATAAGTATTATTATACTTATTGTTGTTGTTATTGGGTGTGGTTTTTTCTGTGCAAAACTCAAACCACCCCAAACCCCAAAAGGCCTAAGGGTTGTTTACAAACAACACTAAACCCTTTGGAAAAGCTATAAACAAGCTTTACAAAAACTGTTGACTAAAAAAACAGTTTTTTTTAACAACAGCCTATACACATAAAAATAACACTATTTGCCTATACAAAAATCACTAAAAATATCTCCAAGAAGAGAGTCAGAAGTTTTAACCCCAACCACCTCATCAAAAGACGCCCTTGCAAACCGCAGATCCTCCGCAGCCAACTCAACATCACTCCCGGACCTCAATTTAAACATAGCGGCCTCAAGAAAACCCAACCCCTCATCAAACAACTTAATATGACGACTTCGAGCGAAATACTTTTGACCATCAGGCCCGGCATTCTCAGAAACTAAAGATATTTTATTCTTAAGCTCCGTTATACCATCTCCGTTTTTTGCAGAAACCAAAACATCAAACAAACCATCTTTATTAAAAACACCCAAATCAGACTTGTTTAGGACAGATATAAAATTTTTACCACCAGCGAGTGCTTTTATTTTATTAAGCTCTTTATCACACAAGGAATCAAAAACACCAACAACAACATCAACATCTTTTATGTGTGCAATTGTTAACTCTATTCCTTTGCCCTCTACAACATCCTCAGTGCTTCTTATGCCGGCGCTATCAAGAACACCAAAGGAAGAGTTGTTATAAAAAACCTCAGACTCAATCAAATCCCTTGTTGTTCCCGGTATATCAGACACCAGGGCTCGATCAGAACCCAACAACCTGTTAAACAATGAGGATTTTCCAGAATTGGGCGGACCAACAAACAAAACCATTTTCTTTAACTCACCCTCCCCAGCCAAGTAGCATTTATTTACAAACCCACCAAAGTCAGCACAAAGGCATGAAATATCATCTACAACACCACCCTCTTTTATAAAATCATAATCTTCATCAGAAAAATCTATTGACCCCTCAATAAACTTTCTAAGAGTATCAACCCTTTCTGAGAAGCTATAAATTTCTTCAGAAAAACCCCCGCTTAAGGAGTTTAAGGAAACCTCTAAAACCTCTTTACTAGAGGCGTTGATAACATCCACAACACTCTCAGCCTCACTTAAAGACAGCTTATTATTTAAAAATGCACGCTTTGTAAACTCACCAGGGCCAGCCTCGTCAAAATCCAACTCTTTAAATAAATCAACCACAGACCCCATAACAGCAAGGCCGCCATGAGCGTATACCTCAAAAGAATCTTCGCCCGTATAACCAGAAGACCCTTTAAAAAAAACAACACCAACACTATCTATGACACCTGATTGAGAAATTAACGAACTGTGATAAAACCTTCTCGGCTCAATTGGAGGATTGCCAAAAATAGAACCAAGAACTTTTAAACAACCATCTCCAGAAACCCTAAAAACACAAAGGGCAGACTTAGAGGCGGGTGTTGCTAAGGCAAAAACAATAGACAAAACAATTACTCGGTTAGTTTAGCGCCAACAGTTTTGTAGATAAATACCTGTTGCAGATAAGTAACAAGGGCATTTGTTACTGAATACAAAACCAAACCAGAGGGAAGAAACACAAAGAAAATTGAAAACATTATTGGCATAAACTTCATAACAGCCATCTGTGTTGGGTCCGATCCAGGCATTGGCGGCGCCAGTTTCTGAGTCATAAACATAATAAAAGCCATCAGCATTGGCAGAATAAACAAAGGGTCTGGAGCTGACAAATCTTGTAACCAAAGACCAAGAGGGGCATGCCTAAGCTCAACGCTTTCACGCAGAGCAAAAAATAAAGCTATAAAAAACGGAAACTGAGGAAGCATTGGTAAGCAACCACCAAGAGGGTTTATGCCCTTTTTACCATAAAACGCCATTGTCTCAACCTGGGCCTTTTGAGGATCATTTTTATATCTATTCTTAATCTCAACAACATCATCCTGATAGAGTCGCATTTTTGCTACAGACCTAAAGCCTTTAGCTGACAAAGGCCAAAAAATAGCTTTAATAATAAACGTCAATAGAATGATAGAAATCCCCCAGTTACCAACCAGGTCGTTTATTTTAGCAAGCAACCAAACCATTGGTTGAGCTAAAAACCAAAACCAACCCATGTCTATTGATAACTCAAGATCACTTACACCCCTTTTGTTTGCTAAAACATCTCTCGTTTTGGGCCCTATAAAAACTCTGTGCTCAAAAGAATTAAGCATCTCAAAGCTCTCTATGTCCGGCTCAACAAAATAACCCATTGAAAAAAGATCTGTGTCTGATTTTGGGTTAGCAAAGAAAGAGTAATCATACTTATCTGATCCCAGAATAGAGGCCATGAAATATTTTTGAATAAAGGCAACCCAGCCACCACTTTGTCTATATACCTGAGATTCATCAAGGGATCGCAGTCTTGTGTTTTTATAAGGATCCTCTTTGGTATTAAACGCAACACCTCTATAAGATGCATTTGTAAAAAAACCTGTAGGCATGTCAATTGGAAGAGCCTGATTTCTATATAATGCTATATAAGGCTTAAAAGAGGTACCTGATAAATTTTCATCAAATATATTTATCTCATATGGAGTTTCAGACAAAGATATTGTTTTTCTAGCACCAACCTCTTTCGACTCAAGAATAATTTTATTAGTATCTGAGGCAACAACCGTGTAAGGAAAAGGTGTATTTTTATTTAAGCCGCTAAACCCACTTTTTAAGTAGTACTTTAATGCAGCCTCACCCGACGGAGATTTCTCACCAGAACCTAAAACCCTCACACCTCTTTGTGAGCCAGGGTAAACAGGGAACTCTTTGAGCCTTGATTCAACAATTAAACCATTTTTATTATTAATACTTAGTTTTAATAAATCATTTTCTAAAATAGATATATTACCAAGGCCATCTACCTCAAACTCAGCACGGGATTCTTCAACACCAACCTCTTTAGCTTTTTGAACCTGGCCCCATTGAAAAAACAAAACATAAGACAGCGACAGAACAATTGCCATGTAAATATATCTCGGGTTCATATCAGCCTTATTTTTTTTTGTATCATAATTTTACAGCTTTACATATCTCAAAAGAAGCTTCTTGATAACTTAATAATAAAAAAGGTTTAAAAACCATAATTACAAAAAGCTCATCATTTTTATTTAAATCATTTAAATGAAAAATACTTTTAATCTGTCGTTTAATTTTATTTCTAGTAACAGCAAGCTTAAAATTTTTTTTTGGTGTAGCTATTCTTAGTTCAGATTGACTAGAGGGAACTTGAAAAATTTTAAGATTTTTAGATACAAATACTGGCTTTGGAAGCCTTTGAAGAGCCAATTTATTTAAGCAGAAAGAACCTTTCTACCCTTTTTTCTTCTATTAGAAAGTACAGCCCTGCCTGCTTTTGTAGCCATGCGAGCTCTAAAGCCATGAGTTCTGCTTCTTTTAAGTGTGCTAGGTTGAAATGTTCTTTTCATATCCGTCCTGTTAAATTAGGTCGTGCATTATAGCGCAAAAATAAAAAAAACAACCCATTATCTTAATAAAGTGTTGATATTTATTTATTAACAACTTATCCACAAGAAATACTAATACTTATCCTGTAGATATCTTGTTAATTTTTGTTAGACTATGAGGTCTATTTTAGGAGAATGATTTGGAATTTTGGTCAAAATTTACAGAAAAGCTTGAAAACAAGCTTACACAAGAAGAGTTTAACACCTGGATTCGCCCCCTAAAAGGCAATTTAAATAAAGACACTCTTGAAATAACAGCACCAAATGACTTTGTTTTAAACTATGTGGTTCAAAACCTATCAGACGAAATTAATCAAATTATTAGCAAAGAGCTAAAAAAGGACATAAGTCTTGTTTATAAAACCATTGATAAAGAAACATTTGTTGATAAATATAGCTCCCCAAAGACAAAATCGGGCCCAAAACTAGTTAATCATTATGTTTTTGACAATTTTGTAGAGGGCAAGTCTAATCATGTTGCTTTAGCTGCAGCAAAACAAGTGGCCTCTAACCCAAGTGGCGACTATAACCCGCTATTTATATATGGAGGGGTTGGTTTGGGTAAAACGCATTTAATGCATGCGGTTGGAAACCAAATTCTTAAAGAAAGTCCTGAAAAAAGAGTTGTTTATGTTCATTCAGAAAAATTTGTTTCTGATATGGTTAAAGCGCTCCAACTGGGCGCAATGAACGAGTTTAAGTCATTTTATAGAAATGCAGACGCCCTTTTGATAGACGACATACAGTTTTTCGCAGGCAAAGAGCAGTCCCAAGAAGAGTTTTTTCATACATTTAATGCATTACTAGATCAAGACAATCAAATGATTCTAACTTGTGACAAATACCCCAAAGAAATTGATGGGTTGGAGGACAGGTTAAAGTCAAGACTTGGATGGGGGCTTCCAGTGGTAATTGACCCTCCAGAGCTTGAAACAAGAGCAGCTGTGCTTCTGAAAAAAGCAAGTTTAATGGGTGTAGACCTGCCAAGTGATTGCGCTATTTATATTGCGCAAAGAATTAGATCAAACATTAGAGAGCTTGAAGGAGCCCTTAAGAGAGTTTCTGCCAATTCAAAATTCACAAATCAGCCGATAGATATTGCCTTGGTTAAAGATGCATTAAAAGATCTTTTTGTGATATCCGCTAAAATGGTAAGCATAGAAAATATTCAAAAAACCGTTTCCGAATATTACAACATCAAACTTTCTGATCTTTTATCAAAAAGAAGGAGTAGGTCCATAACAAGACCAAGACAATTAGCCATGGCCTTAACCAAAGAATTAACAAATCACAGCCTGCCAGAAATAGGAGAAGCTTTTAACGGAAGAGACCACACCACAGTGCTCCACGCGTGTAAAAAAATTGCAGAACTTAGAAAGGAAGACCCTTCCCAGGAAGAGGATTATAGAAATTTAAACAGAGCATTAACAAACTAATTATGGATTTTTACGTAAAAAAACAAGATATAGTAAAAGCCCTATCTTTAACGCTTGGGGTTGTTGAGAAAAGACAAACACTTCCCATTTTATCTAATGTATTAATCGAGGTAGATGAGGGCTCTATGCAGTTAACAGCAACAGACCTTGAATCACAAATCTCCACAAGCTCTGTGGTTTCTAACTTCATTAGTGGCGGCAAAACAACAGCATCAGCAAAAAAATTAAGTGAGCTTTGCAGACTATTGCCAGATGATTCAGAAATCCATATATCTCTAGATGGAGATAAGTTAGTGATTGAATCTGGAACAGGTAAATACAACTTAAAAACTTTGCCAAGTGACGGCTTTCCTATTTTTGAAGAAGAGAGTGAGGGAGAGGCCATTCAAATAGACTCGAAGAAACTTAAATCATTAATCAATAAAACATCTTTTGCTATGGGCAATCAGGACTGGAGACATTACTTAAACGGCCTTTATATCACCGTTGAGGGCTCAAATATCCTTGCAGTAGCCTCTGATGCGCACAGACTAGCAATAGCATCAACAGATCTAGACGCAGTCTCGTCAAACAACACAAGTGGAATAATTCCCAGAAAATCAATTAATGAAATAGCTAAGCTTGTTGGAGATGTAGAGGGTGTTGTGGAAGTTAACCTAAGCAATAGCTCTATAAAAACTAGTACGCCAAATGCCTCATTTGTTAGTAAGTTGATTGAAGGCAAATTCCCTGACTATGAACAGGTTATACCATCTGGAGATAGCTCAGTTTTAAAGGTTTCTACAAAAAAATTCTCTGAAGCTTTAAGCAGAGTTAGCGTACTCTCTAGTGATAAATATAGAGGCGTAAGAATGGTTACATCTAGCGAAGGCGTTATGATATCAGCCAATAATCCTGAGCAAGAAGAGGGCGAAGAGTTCTTTAATACAAATTATGAAGGCGAGAATCTAGATATAGCTTTTAACGTTAACTATTTTCAAGAAATATTATCGACGCTAGATGATGATGAGTGTGAGATTCATTTCTTTGGTGCAGACAAGAGCTGCCTAATAACTCCTCCAAACAGCCAACATCTTAAATATGTTGTTATGCCTCTGCTTATATAGTGGCATTAAGCTCTATAACCCTTTCCAGCTTTAGATGCTTCAATTCCCTCAAGATTGACCTTTCACCTAGAGCTAATTTTTTTTACGGAAAAAATGGTTCAGGAAAGACATCAATACTAGAAGCTATATATTTAGTTTGCAGCGGCAGATCCTTTAAAAGCAGTAATATTGAATCAGCAGTAATGCTTGATAAGGAAAGCTTTCATCTCAAAGCTTATGATAATGAATCTGGTTTTATAATAGAGGCCTATAAAGAAAGAAGTAAATCTATCCAACTAAAACTAAATAACAAAAAAATAACAATTAGCGAAGCTGCAAAAACTTTCCCCGCCACTATTATTGATAATAAAACATTTTCCTTTACAGAGGCTGCTCCAGCCTTTAGAAGAAAAATATTAGACCGCGCAGTTTTTTTAAGTGATGAGAGTTATTCAGCTAATTGGTTTGCTTATTTCAGAGCACTGAAACAAAGAAATAAACTTTTAAAAGATAGACAGCTTGCATCGCTAGAGCCTTGGAGCGAAAAGTTAGCTTCATTAGGCGAGACTCTAACTGACAAACGTAAAATTTTTTTTGATCAAACTAAAAATGAATTTAGCAACATAATAAAAAGCCTTAACCTTAAAGCTGAAAAAATTTTTATAAACGATATTGATGTTCAATATGATCAAGGGTGGTGTAATTCACAAGACCTTATAAGCACTTTAACTTTGGAGAGAGATACAGACATAAGAAGAAAAGTAACAACGCGAGGCCCCCATAAAGCTGATATTAAAATCTATATAAAAAATGTTGATGCCAAAGAGATATTATCAAGAGGCGAGCAAAAGCTTTTAGCAATTATCTGGCTATGCTCGCAGCATGAAGTTCTAAGATCTATTTATGGAATTAAACCAACCTTGCTTATTGATGACGTTAAATCAGAACTAGATATTGATACCTTTAATATTTATATATCCCTGTTAAAACTTATTGAAAATCAAGTCATTTTTTCAAACATAGAAGACCAAATTAATAGTAAAATAGAGGCTGAATTAATTAATATTAAAAAGTTCCACGTGGAACAATTGAGTTAATAAAAAATGCCAAAGAAAGAAAATAATGCAACGTATGATTCCTCAAATATCCAGGTTTTAAAGGGCCTAGAGGCTGTTAAAAAAAGACCAGGAATGTATATTGGCGATACTGATGACGGCTCAGGTCTTCATCATATGGTTTTTGAGGTTTTAGATAATTGTATAGATGAAGCTATGGCGGGACACTGCTCGGACATTAATGTAATAATTAATAAAAACGGGTCAGTAACCGTTAAAGATGATGGAAGAGGAATCCCGGTTGATGTTCATAAAAAAGAAGGCATATCTGCAGCTGAACTTATTCTTACAACCCTTCATTCAGGTGGAAAATTTGATGACAATAGTTACAAGGTATCTGGCGGTCTTCATGGCGTGGGTGTATCGGTGGTTAATGCACTTTCTAAAAATCTAACTTTAAGAGTTTGGAGAGATGGCGGCGAGTTCTTTCAAGAATACAAAGAGGGTGCAGCAGTAGCTAAGCTTAAAAAAGTTAAGGCATCTGAGCTCACCGGAACAGAAATAACCTTTACTCCTTCAGAGAAAATATTTACCTCAGTTACATTTGAGGTGGATAGAATATACAAAAGAATCCAAGAATTATCTTTTCTTAATGCTGGTGTTTCTATTAATGTAATAGATGAGAGAACAGGCAAATCTAAGAAATTTCAGAATAGCGGCGGCCTTTCCAGTTACGTAACATACTTAAAGGGAAAAAAACAAAATGTATCAGAAGTCTTTGAGTGCTCTGCTTCTCACAATGACGTTGGGGTTGAGATAGCGCTCCAATGGACTGATTCATATTCAGAGAACGTACTCTGTTATACAAACAATATTCCACAAAAAGATGGCGGTACTCACCTTGCAGGATTTAGGGGTAGTTTAACCAGAGTGCTAAAAGCATTTATTAAAAAAGAAAACAATAAAAAAATACCTACAGACCTTCTTGGTGAAGACGTAAGAGAAGGGATTATTGCTATTGTTTCAGTAAAAGTCCCTGATCCAAAGTTTTCTTCTCAAACAAAAGAAAAATTAGTTTCCTCTGAAGTTGAGAGTGTCGTAAGCACGGTTTTTAGTAAGTATTTTAATGAGTATCTGCTTGAAAACCCCAAAGAAGGAGTTAGTATTTTTTCTAAGGTTGCAGAGGCAGCTTTAGCAAGAGAGGCAGCAAGAAAAGCTAGAGAGATGACAAGAAGAAAAGGAGTCTTAGAAATAGCAGGACTGCCAGGAAAGCTTGCAGACTGTCAGGAAAAAGACCCAGCATTATCTGAAATATATATTGTTGAGGGAGATTCAGCTGGCGGATCTGCAAAACAAGGAAGAAATAGAAAGAATCAAGCAATCCTGCCCTTAAAAGGTAAAATTATAAATGTTGAAAAAGCTAGAATTGATAAAGTTTTAGGTTCACAAGAGGTTGGAACCTTAATCAAGGCTTTGGGATGTGGTATAGGCGAAGAATTTAATATTGATAAACTTAGATACCATAGAATCATCATTATGACCGATGCTGATGTTGACGGATCTCATATTCGGACACTTCTTTTAACATTATTTTATAGACAGTTTTTTGACATAGTAGACAGAGGCCATATATACATAGCTCTTCCACCTTTATATAAAATAACAAAAGGAAAACAGCATGAATATGTTTCCGATGAGTCTGAAAAAGATGCTGTAATAGCAAGACTTTCAGAAGGTAGCACAAGAGGCTTAGAAGTTCAGAGGTATAAGGGCTTAGGGGAAATGAACCCAGATCAGCTATGGACAACCACAATGGAGCCTGAGAATAGAAAAATGATGAAGGTTACTATTAACGATGCAACAGAAGCAGACCAACAATTTGAGATACTAATGGGTGACCAAGTTGAGCCTAGGAGAGAGTTTATAGATAATAATGCACTCTCGATCACCGATCTTGATATCTAATTAATCTTAAGATACTCTTCTTTCATCCATTCTCTAACTTCCTTAGTTAAAGCTTTGGGGTCATTTCCGCTAAAAAGAGGACCAATACTTACATTTATAGTTCCAGGCCTTTTAATAAATTTTTTATTTTTCCAAAACCTACCTGAATTATGACATATAGGCAGTATAGGGATATTATTTTGAGCTGATATAAGCCCACAACTGTTACTAAATTCTGCAATACCGCTTTCTGGCTTTATTCTAGTTCCCTCTGGAAAAACAAGAACAGAAAAACCGTCCTCAAGCCGTATTCTTGCTGTGTCTATCACTTTTCTTAGGCTCTTAAATTTATTCTTTCTATTAATTGGGATAGGGCTCATAAAGGCTACAGCCCACCCAAAAAAAGGTATGAAGAGTAATTCTTGCTTGATAATACTGGAAATCGGATGGGTAAGAGTTTGAAGGTATATAGACTCCCATTGGCCTTGGTGATTTGAAACAATAATAACAGGCGAATCGGGTATATTAGACAATCCTTCCACCTTCCAATTGAGCCCACATAAGAATCGTAGAAGTTTTAGTATGCCAGATATCCATAATCCAGCAATTTTTGAAAGATTTTTAGAGGAAAAGAAGGGGTATGAGACTAATATAAGAAGGCAAGCAAAAGGGAGGCTTGAGTAAAGGACGATATTAAAGAGCAAACTTCCTAAAAAGCTCATTTATAGTTTCCTATATTTTACCCCTAGCATATAACTAAACATTTGTTCCATTTAATAACATTTCATGCAATTGAGTTTTGATTTCATCAACAGAAACACGTTTTTGCTCCATTGTATCTCTATCTCTAACAGTAACCGTCCCATCTTCCAATGACTCAAAGTCTACTGTTATACATAAAGGCGTTCCAACTTCATCATGACGTCTGTAGCTTTTTCCAATATTTCCAGAATTTTCTATTAGTATTCTCCCTAAGCGTAGATTTTGAAGCTCTGACTTAATTTTTGACGCCATATCAACCAACCCCTCATGATTTCTTTTTAAGGGTATTACAGCTGCTTTAATTGGAGATAAATGAGGTTTTAGGCTTAAAACCGTTCTTTCCTTGCCCCCATCTAAGGTTTCAACCCTGTAAGCTTCGTTTAGTACAGCCAAAACACCCCTATCTACACCTGCTGACGGCTCGATTACATATGGAACACTCCATTCATTAGTTTCAATGTCTTGGATAGCAAGCTTTGCATTAGATGCATTATTTTCTTTAACTGTTGCATTAATACCCAGTTCAGACTGATTTTTGCTGTGAGAACCCAAATCAAAATCCGTTCTATTGGCTATACCTTCGAGCTCCTCAAGACCATGAGGAAACTTATACATTATATCCACGGTTGCTTTTGAATAATGAGCTAACTCATCTGCAGGCACATGATATAGCTCTAAGACGTCTTTACTCACACCTTGATCTTCCCACCACTTTAATCTTGATTCTATCCAAAGCTTATGCCACTCCTCATCAGTTCCAGCTGCACAGAAAAATTCTAACTCCATTTGTTCAAACTCTCTGACTCTAAATATAAAATTTCTAGGCGTTATTTCATTTCTAAAAGCTTTACCAATTTGCGCAATACCAAAAGGCAGCCTTCTCGAAGTAGAATCAACAACATTTTTAAAATTGGTAAATATATTCTGAGCTGTTTCTGGCCTTAGGTATGCAAATGATTTCCCATCATCAATAGGGCCAACACTTGTTTTAAACATTAAGTTAAATGGCCTTGGTTCTGTTAAGTCATTTGATTTACATGACGGACATGTTGCTTCTTTTAGCTGATCTGCACGCCATCTGCTTTGACATGATTTACAGTCAACCATAGGATCTGTAAATGTATCCTCATGACCTGAATGCTTTAACACATTAGGCGCAGTTAATATTGATGCATCCAAGCCCTCAACGTCATCACGGTCATAAACCATAGAAGTCCACCAGGAATGCTTGAGATTATTTTTTAACTCAACACCTAAAGGCCCATAGTCATAAAGACCCTGCATACCACCATATATTTCATTTGACTGAAAAATAAAACCTCTTCTTTTACAAAGAGCAACGAGCTCTTCCATTGTTTTAGCTGCCAAAGTACTTCCTTATATTGTAATTGAATAGATCAAGATCATAGAACCCAGTATATTCCTGTAAAATAATAATTATATATTTAATAACAGTTTTTTTTAATTAAACAGCCATGAGAGTATTTTTATTTTTAGCTTCCCTGCTTCCGCTTAAGCCAGCAAAAAAAATAATAAGGGGACTTATGGTCCTCTTCCCTTTTCAAAGGTTAGAAGCATATAAAATAACTTTAATAAACATAAGCACATGTTTTCCAAACCTATCAACAGATGAGAAAGAAAGCTTAGCTAAAAGAAGCTTTGTTGAAACGGCATGCAGTTTCTATGAAACTCTATACTCTTTATCCAGGTCACCTAAAAAAATATCTCAGAACATCTTAAGAGTGGATAATAAATATTTAATGTCGCAGCCACTTAGAGCCGGAGGCGGATTAATTATTTCTGGAATTCATAATAGAAGTGTAGACATGCTTCTGCAGTGGATTAATTCCCAAACGCCCACAGTTGGAATATACAAACCAATTAAAAATAAGATTGCGGATGCTCATGTAAAAAAACATAGAGAGCAGCTAAAGAGTAAAATTTATTCAACTAGTTACAAAGGTGTAAAAGAGCTATTCAAAGCAATCAATAAAAATAAAGTAATTATTATGGCATCTGACCAGGTACCTCAAGACGGGATGGGTGAATATGCAAAGTTCTTTGGTAGAGAAGCCTACACAACAACTCTGATACCCTCCCTGGCTAACAAAACAAGAAAACCTCTATTGTATATAGGGCTATTTAGCGCGTCTGAAAATTCTTTAAAAATTTCCTGCAAAGAAGCGCCAGAAGAAACGTCCATTCAGTCAATGAATAAGACTATGCAGGAAATGATATTAAATTGCCCCGAAGATTATTCATGGGAATACAAAAGATTTAAAAAGCCGCCTGAAAATTTAGATTATCCCTATTGAGCTTAGCGTCTCCAGAATAAAGGCATAAATAAAATCAAAACTGTAAATATTTCTAGTCTTCCAAGGATCATTCCAAAAGCTAGAATACCTTTTCCAGCTGATGTAACAGAAGAGTAATTCGATGAAACTTCTCCCAAGCCAGGGCCTAGATTGTTTAAGCATGCTCCTATTGCTGAGAATGCAGATGTAAAATCAAGACCAGTTGCCAGCAATGCTAAAAGAAGCAACATAAATGAAATTACATAAATAGAAAAGAAACCCCAAACAGATTCAGCAACAGAGTTATCGACAACTTTAGTTCCAATTTTCACCGAAACCACTGCTCTGGGATGAATAATTTTAATTAATTGTTTATGAGCATGATTTAACATAATCAAAATACGCCATGACTTTATGCCGCCACCAACAGAGCCAGAACATCCGCCAATAAATGCCCCTATCAATAACAAGAAGCCAATTACTGTAGGCCAGGTTGAGTAATCTGTTGTTGTAAAGCCTGTTGTTGAAACGATTGATACTGTTTGAAAAAGAATATTTCTTTGAGAAGCAAGATCACCAGAATTAAAGAATAAGATTAAAGAGCTTATTACCAAGATTAATAAAATAATACTAACAAAAAATTTAAATTCTGGATCATAAAAATAGCTTAGAGCTCTGCCTTTAAATATAGCCGCATAATGAAGAGCAAAACTTGAAGCTGAGACTAACATAAAAAAGATACAAACCAACTCTATTCCAAAGTTATTGAAGTGGCCTATACTCTCATCGTAGGTAGAAAAGCCTCCTATAGAAACAGTGCTTAAGCTATGGGCAATAGCATCGAATCCACTCATTCCAGTAATCCAGTACATAGCCGCGCAAAGGACTGTTAATCCAAAATAAATTACCCATAAAGCTTTTGCAGTCTCAGTTATTCTGGGTGTAAGCTTTTGGTCACTCATTGCTCCTGGAATTTCTGTTTTATATATCTGCCCACCACCAATACCCAGAATAGGCATAACAGCGATAGCTAAAACTATAAGACCCATTCCGCCCATCCACTGCAGCAGCTGCCTATAAATAAGGATAGACTTATCTAAACCTTCAATATTAGTAATAACAGTTGCACCTGTCGTAGTAATACCCGACATAGCTTCAAAAAATGAATCTATCAAACTCATGCCGCTTAAATAAAAGGGTAAAGATCCAGCTATAGCCAAGATCAACCAGAAAAGAGCTATTATTATAAAACCATCATTTGAACTTAATTCTTGGCTATGATTTCTTGAAAGAGCCCAGAAAATAAAACCGAGTGAAATAACAGCAATAAAAGTTATTAGAAAAATTCTTATACTAGAATCATCATAGAGGAGAGAAACCCCTATGGGGACAATGAAGGATAGGCTGAACAGCATGAGCAACATGCCGAACAAATTTGAAATAGCTTTTAGGTTCATTAAATCTTAGTAAATAATTTTTCTACTTCTTTTACTTTTTCTTTGTTAGATAAGAAGATAATGAGATGATCTTCTATGCAAAGCTCAACTTCAGATGAGGGCATAACAACTACACCTTTTCTTAGAATAGCTGCAATAGACGCCTCGGCTGGCAAAGGAAGTTCCTTAATAGACTTACCAAAATAATCAATAGTATGTTCATTTGCGTGAACAATTCCCTCAATCGCTTCTGCGCCTGAGTGCATTTTTAAAATAACATCTTGGGCAACATCACTCTCTCTAAGATGTTGCAGCACAGATGACACTGTAAGCCTATGAGGGGCAATGCAACTATCTACAAATCCAGGAAGTATATTTACATAGGAAGGATTATTTAATATAACCATTGTCTTTGTTGCTCCAAGCTTTTTAGCCAATAGTGAAGCCATGATATTTGACTCATCATCATTAGTTAAAGCACAAAAAACATCTACCCGAGCTATATTTTCACTTTTTAGAAGTTCTTGGTCTGCACCTTTGCCTCTTAGAACTATTGTTTTCTCTAAATCTCTAGAGATTTCTTCGCATCTTTCTTCATTAGATTCAATAATTTTTACTTTATATGATTTTTCAAGCTGTTTAGCTAAGTTAAAGCCAATTTTCCCACCACCAATTATCATTACTCTCGAGTATCCTTGCTCAAGCCTCATTTCGTTAACCACAGCATCTACATTTTCGCTTGCTGTAACAAAATAAACCTCATCACCCTCTTTTACTATGGTATCGCCAGAGGGAATGAAGGGTTTACCTTTTCTATAAATCGATGGGATATAGCAGTCTATGCCAGGCATATCATCTTCAATTGTTCGTAATGCCTTATCTACCAGTTTCCCTGATTTTTTTACTTTTACAGAAACCAACTTAACCTTCCCATCCGCAAACTCTTCAATTTGCTCTGCACCAGGATGAACTATAAGTTCTTTTAAATGAGAGGTAACCTCATTTTCTGGACTAATAGGTATATCAATCATGTTCTCACCAAACGAATCCAAGCAACCTAAATACGTAGTATCTTTAAATCTACAAATAGTCTTTTTGACTGAAAATTGTGTTTTTGCAATCTGACAAGCTGCTATATTCACTTCATCATTATTTGTTACAGCGATGACTATAGTTTCCTCATCAGCTCCTGATTTTTTAAATGAATTTGGGTGTGCGGCATGCCCTTGAATTGCAGCCACGTCTAAACGATCTTGGAGATAATCAATTTTCTTTTTATCAAGATCAACTATAGAAATATCATATCCATCTTGAGATAAATTTCTTGCTAAACTTTCACCAACCTTGCCTGCACCTAAAATTACTACTTTCATAACCTCTTAAATTAAACCTCTTTTAATGTAATTAAAACCCCTATCAAGTTTTTTACAATCTGGTAAAAAAACTTAAGTAAGAATTTATAGCGTCAGATGTGCTTATGGATTTCTTATTGGGAAACTGTAAGTAAGTGATTACTATCGCTGAATTATATGTTTTTACAAGTATTCCAAGCTTATCAAAATTTAAGATTGAGCCTGGTTCAGCATCATAGTTACTATTATCTATATGCATTGCATGCACCTTAACCATTATTTCTTTATGTAAAAAATATGAACCAGGCCAGCCTTTATAAGCATTAAATTTCCTTAATATAACCTCAGAAGATTCCTTAAAATTAATTTCACCATCAACTTTTTTTATTTTTGAGCAGTATGTAGCCAATACTTCATCTTGAGTTTCTAGTCTGAAATTATCAGCCAGAACATCCTTCAAGATAGCATTAATATTATTTGCAGCCAGATCAGATAATCTATCTTCTAATTCATCTTTATTATCTTTTGTATGAATTTCCATTGGTAGGGTTTTGATAATATCGCCCTCATCCATTCTTTCATTCATTTTCATAAAACTTATCCCAGTTTCAAATTCGCCACTTATCAAGACTGATTGAATTGGAGAAGCTCCTCTGTATTTAGGCAGCAAAGAGAAATGAATATTAATAGGTAATTTATTAGGATGCTCAAGTAACCACTGGGGAATAATTTTTCCATATGCCGATACAACTACAAAGTCTACATCTAATGATTGAACTAAGCTCTTAAAATCTGGATCATTAAGATCTAAGGGTTTAATTGTTCTAAGATTTAACTCTTGTGCGACTATAGACACTTCGCTGGGATCTGTGCTTGAGCCCCTTTTACTTCTTTTATCAGGTTGTGATATAACTAAACTAATATTAATACCATCTAAATGCAGTCTTTTAAGTATCTTTGCAGACGGGGCCGGGCTTCCAGCAAATATTATATTCATTATCAGTAAGTTCCTCTAAAATCTTCTAAATTCTTCTAAAAGAAGCTATTTAGTAGCTTTGCTCTTTAAACGGGCCCTTTTTAATGGACTCAGATAGTCAACTAACAATTTTCCCTGCAAATGATCTATCTCGTGCTGTATACATACTGCCAAAAGTCCCTGAGGATTGTCTTCGTGCTCATTTCCTTTTACATCTAACCAATTTAGTTGGATTTTATCAGGACGAGTTACCTCAACGCTTGCACCAGGAATAGAAAGACAACCTTCCTCACAAGGAACAAGACTTTTGTTGTCTAATACCTTCACAATAGGATTTACAAAGATAAGCGGCTCATCTCTTTCTTCACTAATATCTATAACAACTAATCTAATATGAAAATCTACCTGAGTTGCCGCCAAACCAATCCCATTTTCTGCATACATAGTTTCTAGCATATCTTTTGAGAGATTATCGAGACTTTTGTCGAATTTAGTTACAACTTCTGCCACAGTTCTTAAACGCGGATCTGGGTATTTTAATATTTTCATAATAGACATATTGGCTTATTATAATCTCTTAATTTATAATCTGCATTATTAAAGAGGTAATTGTAAATATGACAAATAATAGCATCGATGTAGCAGTAGTAATGGGATCTGATTCTGATTTGCCTGTTGTAAGTGAGGTTTTCAAGATTTTTGATCAATTTGGGGTTAAATACAGTAAAAGTGTACTTTCGGCTCATAGAAGCCCTCATCAAGTCATAGAGCTGATCAAAACATCTGAATCGAATGGGTGTAAGGTTTTCATTGCAGCAGCCGGAATGGCGGCACATTTAGCAGGCGCAGTTGCAGCACATAGTTATAAACCTGTAATAGGTATCCCAATTGAATCCGGCGGGCTTGGAGGTTTAGATGCACTATTATCGACAGCACAAATGCCCCCAGGCATTCCTGTTGCAACAGTTGCAATTGGGAAAGCTGGCGCTAAGAATGGTGCAATTTTAGCTATACAAATGATAGCAATTTCAGACAACGATATGGCGCAAAAACTAAGTGATTACAGAACGAATTTAACTAACGAAGTCTTGGAAAAAAACAAGAATTTAAATGCATAATTTGTGAGAGTTTTCTTATCTCAGAGTGACGCTTCTGAGTGGCTAAAAAAAGGAAAAATATTAATATATCCCACAGAGGGTGTATGGGGCATTGGTTGTGATGCATTTAATAAAGACGCTGTTGCAAGAGTCTATGAATTAAAGCAAAGACCGGCAGATAAAAGCTTAATTCTTTTATGCAAAAGCTTGGGAGCAATGAATAATTATTTAGCACCCTTAGCACAAAAAGACATTGATTTTATAAAGACTCTGGGTGTAAATCCTACAACTATATTATATGAATATGATCCAGAAAGGATGCCAAATCATCTGCAGAATAAAAGTGGTAAATTAGCTATACGAGTAAGTACTCACTATCATATAAAATCACTAATTGATGGATTTAATAATCCAATTATTTCTACATCTGCAAATATATCAGGTACAAAAATATCAATGGATATTGATGAAATAAAAAATAATTTTGATTTTAGTGATGTTGCATTTTATAACAAACCTATTGGAATTTTAAATAGACCTACCTCTATAATAGATCTACAAACTCAAGAGGTCATAAGGGCTTAATGATTAAACAACTAGAAGCACATTTTCAAGAAATACAAAATGAAATCATAGATCATTATTGTGACTTTGAAACTAAAAAATCTTGTACTATTTCTGATGATAATTGGACAAGGGCAAAAGGAGGAGGAGGCAGAACTTTTGTCATAGAAAACGGAAGATTTTTTGATAAAGCTGCAGTAAATTTTTCTTCTATTTCTGGAACAAAATTACCTGAATCAGCAAGAGAATATATAAAGAATAAAAAAGCAATTTCTTATAAAGCAATGGGTGTATCTGTTATCACCCATCCAAAGAATCCATTTATTCCAACAAGCCATATGAATATAAGATTATTCCTACTCCTAAATAATAAAAAAGAAATCATTGAGTGGTGGGTAGGAGGTGGTTATGACCTCACTCCATATTTTGCATATGAGAAAGATTGTTTGATGTGGCATAGGGATGCAAAACTTAATTTTGATCATTTTAATAAGAAATATTACAAAAAATTTGCAAAAAACTGTGACGACTATTTCTTTTTGCCGCATAGAAACGAAAAAAGGGGTATTGGAGGGGTATTTTTTGATAATTTCAATGATTTAGAGTTAGATGCATCTATAAAATTGCTAAAAAATACAGCTAGAACCTACTTAAAAAGCTACTTAAAGATAATAGGCCTAAGGAAAAGTCGTAAATATTCATCTAAAGATAAAGATTTTCAAGAGTACAGAAGAGGAAGATATGCTGAATTTAACCTTTTATTTGATAGAGGCACCTCTTTTGGACTCCAGTCTGGTGGAAGAGTCGAGTCAATCCTTGCTTCACTGCCTCCAAAAGCTTCCTGGGTCTATAAAAAAGATAAATCTTTTGAAAAAAATGAAAAAAATCTATTATTAAGCCTAAAAAAGAAATGGAGAGGTTAAAATTTATAAATAATGTCTAAATTATATAAATTAGGAGTTATAGGCTCTCCTATAGATCACTCTTTATCCCCATTTATACATTCACGATTTGGCAGGCAGGAAAATATAAATTTAGATTACAGGGCTTATAAAGTTGAAGATGAAAACCTAGAAGCCTTTGTCAAAGAATTTTTTCTCTCAAAAGACGCTAAAGGACTAAATATAACCTTGCCTCATAAAAAATCTGTAGCAAGAATAATTAAAAATCTTTCTGATGAGGCATCTTTTATAGATGCAGTAAATACAATCAATAAAATCTCAAATAAATTACATGCTTTATCCACAGATGGTGAAGGCCTTATTAAGGACATGGATGAAAAAAATATTAAGATTAAGAATCAAAATATATTGGTTCTTGGTGCGGGAGCAGCTGTTGAAAGTGTTCTATTTAAAATTATCCAATCCAAACCTAAATCTATAACTTTAATTAACAGGACAGAGGAAAAGTCTAAAAAGCTGCATTCTAAATATTTGCACATGATCGATATATCTCTTGGACTAGGAGCTAATAATTATGATTTGGTTATAAACGGGTCATCTGCTGGGCTCACTGGTAATTTTTTACCACCAGAAGATACTTTTTTTAACGAGAAAACAGTTTTTTATGACCTTAACTATTCATTAACAGGAACAGCATTTTGTAATTGGGCAGATAATATTTCTGATCATTCTTATGACGGCATGGGTATGTTGATATCTCAGGCTGCACTATCTTTTTATGAGTGGTTTGGTGTGTTGCCATCAACAACAAGCATTGCTGATGAGCTTAGAGATTTAAGAAATTGAAAAAGTTTATACAATTCATAGCTGGGGCGATCTGCCCAAGCTGCTCAGAGCAAGACTCGATAGCAATTCATCAAGATGATGATGAGATATACTGCGCTAAATGTGGCTATAAAGAATTTAGACCTGGTTCTATAAAAGATCCAAAAAAAATGACTACAATTAAAGCAGTTAATGTTGTTGATATAACAGATTTTAATAAGACTAAAAAGTAGTAATTTATTCCCCAAAGTTATAGAATACACGGAAATTAAGCCATAAGAATTGAGTAACTTTTTATGGCATCAAAGGTTCTATAAAAAACTAGTTATAAGGGACATACATGACTAATGTTAGAAGTTTAATTTTTTCAATTAAAAAACAATTTACAGTTATATTATTTGCGCTTTCCAATAAAGCTTCGGCTGAGTGGGATGACTTAAATATGACGCAGGGAGCAACTGCAATAAGTAGAGAGGTCTATGACCTGCATATGCTTATTTTTTGGATTTGTGTTGTTATAGGCGTCTTAGTATTTGGAGTCATGTTTTACTCAATGTATGCATATACCAAAAAGAAGAATCCTGTTGCAGCTACATTTCATGAGAATACAAAGGTTGAGCTAGCATGGACAATTATTCCTTTTTTAATTCTTATTGCTATGGCTGTTCCAGCATCCAAAACTCTTCAATCTATTTATAACGATGAAGCTGGCGATATTAATATTCAAGTAATTGGTCATCAATGGAAGTGGCAGTACAGATATCTCGAAGATGATGTTAACTTTTTTGCAAACCTATCAACTGATCTCGATGAAATATATAACAAAGTTCCTAAGGGTGAAAACTATCTTCAAGAAGTTGATGAAATAGTAGTAATCCCAGTTGGCAAAAAAGTTAGATTTCTTATAACAGCAAATGATGTTATCCATTCATGGTGGGTGCCTGCATTTGCCATAAAACAAGATGCTATCCCTGGTTTTATAAATACTGCTTGGACTATTGTTGATGAGCCCGGACTATTCAGAGGAAAATGCACAGAGCTGTGCGGAAAAAATCATGGCTTTATGCCCATTGTAGTTAAGGCTGTTGAGCAAGATGAGTACGATCTTTGGATAAAAGAAAAACAAGCAGGAGCAATAGCTTTGGCTGAATTAACAGAAAAAGACTGGACAGCTGCAGAGCTTGTAGAAAGAGGTGAATCTCTATATATAAAGAACTGTGTAGCATGTCATGGACCTAATGGTGCAGGTGTAACAGGAATTTTTCCTGCTCTGGCAGGAAGTGACATAGTTTTAAATAATAAAACTCGCCAAATAGAAATTTTGATGGAAGGAGTTCAAGGAGCCGCAATGCAATCTTATGCAGAACAACTTGCTGAAGTTGATATGGCAGCCGTTATTACTTACACAAGAAGGTCTTGGGGTAATGCTGAGAAAGGGGATGGAGAAATTGTTGTTCCCAAAGATATAGTTGAATATAAGAAAGCAAAAATTTAGTATTAAAAGAGGAAATATATGAGCGCTGTAATAGAAAATCACCATGACGATCATCATCATGGTCCTGCAAAAGGTTTAAAAAGATGGTTTTATACAACTAACCATAAAGATATAGGAACACTATATCTGTGGTTTAGTTTTGCTATGTTCCTCATTGGTGGAGCTATGGCAATGATTATCAGAGCCGAGCTTTTCCAGCCAGGCATGCAAATTGTTGAGCCAGAATTCTATAATCAAATGATCACCTTGCACGGGTTAATTATGATTTTCGGTGGAGTTATGCCAGCCTTTGTTGGTCTTGCTAACTGGCTAGTTCCTATGATGATAGGTGCACCAGATATGGCATTGCCTAGAATGAATAATTTAAGTTTTTGGATATTACCTTTTGCATTCTTTATTCTTCTATCTTCATTATTTATGGAGGGTGGAGCTCCTAATTTTGGTTGGACGTTTTATGCGCCTCTTTCAACTACTTATGCCCCTCCAAGCACAACCTTTTTTATATTCTCTGTTCATATAATGGGTGCATCATCAATAATGGGCTCAATTAATGTCATAGTAACAATCATGAACATGAGAGCTCCAGGAATGGGGCTTATGAAAATGCCTCTGTTCGTATGGTCCTGGTTGATTACTGCATACCTACTAATTGCAGTTATGCCAGTTCTTGCAGGCGCAGTAACTATGATGTTAATGGATATCCATTTTGGAACTAGTTTCTTTAATGCAGCAGGTGGCGGAGACCCAGTTCTATTCCAGCATATATTTTGGTTCTTCGGACATCCAGAAGTCTATATTATGATTCTTCCAGCTTTTGGAATTGTTTCTCATATTATTGAGACCTTCTCTAGAAAACAGTTATTTGGATACTCATCTATGGTTTGGGCGATGCTATCAATTGCTATCCTTTCTTTTGTAGTATGGGCGCATCATATGTTTACAGTTGGCATGCCTCTTGCGGCAGAATTATTTTTCATGTGGTCAACAATGCTTATCGCCGTTCCAACTGGAGTAAAAGTATTTAATTGGATAGCAACTATGTTTAGGGGCTCAATAACATTTGAAACACCTATGTTATTTGCATGTGCATTTGTTGTGTTATTCACCCTTGGTGGCTTTTCTGGGTTAATGCTTGCCATTACTCCAGCTGATTTTCAGTATCACGATACATACTTTGTTGTAGCTCATTTTCATTACGTATTAGTTCCTGGAGCTATCTTCTCAATAATGGCAGCAGTCTATTACTGGATACCTAAATGGACTGGCAACATGTATGACGAAAGACTTGGAAAACTTCATTTCTGGCTTTCATTTGTTGGTGTAAATGTAACATTCTTCCCACAGCATTTTATCGGCTTGGCTGGCATGCCAAGACGTGTTCCAGATTACGCGTTGCAATTTGCAGACTGGAATATGGTTTCAACAGCCGGAGCATTCTTATTTGGTTTTTCACAAGTATTCTTCTTATTTATTGTTATTAAGACAGTAGTGGGTGGAAAGAAAGCAACTGCTCAGGTATGGGAAGGTGCTAGAGGTTTAGAATGGACAGTTGATTCACCTGCTCCTTATCATACATTTACCACACCACCTAAAGTAAGCTAATTATGGGTAATAAGAGAAAGACTATATTAAAACTTTCAGCCGCAGTGGCGGGAATGTACTTATTCTCTTTTTTACTTGTGCCTTTATATGATGTTTTTTGTGATATTACAGGCCTAAATGGCAAAGTTGCTCAATCAACGAATGCAGAGTCATCAATATCTGTTGAAGGAAGAGAGATAAGTCTTCAATTTATCTCACATAATAATGCAGGAATGCCTTGGGTATTTAAGCCATCAAAAAAAGTTTCAAAAATAAAAACGGGGACACTTTATGAGGCTACATTTTATGCAAAGAATACTACTGATAAAATGATGACTGGTAGAGCTGTTAATAGCGTTGCTCCGTCAAATGCAAAAGATTATATTAAAAAAATAGAATGTTTTTGTTTTGCTGAAGGCATAGAGCTTATGCCAGGTGAAGAGATACTCCTTCCAATCAAAATGGTTGTTGATAATGAGCTGCCTAAAAATATTAAGAATATAGTTCTTTCTTATACTATCTTCGATAGTAATATAGAACACAGTATTACAATGGATCACGATAGTGATCTCGCGGGGTCTTAAGATATGAGTGGTGGAAATTATTACGTACCAGATTCAAGCAGATATCCAATTTTTGCTGCTGTCTCTTTATTTCTTCTTGTTATGGGAGCAGGTGGAACAATAAATGGAGTAGCTAACGGCTCTACAGTTTTATATATAGGCTTTGCAACTATGGCTGTGACAATGTTTTTCTGGTTTAGAACAGTTGTTCAGGAACATCTAGCAGGTCTTGATAGTGCTCAGTTAAAAAAATCTTATGTATTTGGTATGGCATGGTTCATTTTTTCTGAGGTTATGTTCTTTGGAGCATTTTTTGGCGCTTTATTTTATGTAAGAAATTTTGCAGTGCCATGGTTAGCAGGTGAGGGAGAGAAAGGCGCACCAATTGCATTTGTTCAAGAGATGGGCGTAGACTTTTGGACTGGATTCCAAAATACGTGGCCAGTTATAGCTACTCCAGATGCTGGAGATGCATACGAGATGGCTGATAAAAGTATGGCTTTTCCTGGTTGGTCGCATGTTGCTGAGTGGTTACCTCTTTGGAATACAATCATTCTTCTAAGCTCAAGTGTTACCGTACATTTTGCTCATCTAGGTTTAAAAAATGGAAGCAGAAAAGCTTTTAATAGATGGCTTGGTGCAACAGTCGGCTTAGCTGTAATATTTTTAGGACTCCAAGCTGCAGAATACTATGAAGCATATGCACATTACGGACTAACCCTTAATTCTGGAATATACGGATCTACATTCTTTATGTTAACTGGGTTTCATGGCTTCCATGTTTTTCTTGGTTGTTGCATGCTTTCAGTGATGCTTGTTAGATCAGTATTCTTTAATCATTTTGAAACACATGACCATTTTGGTTTTGAAGCAGCATCATGGTACTGGCACTTTGTAGATGTTGTTTGGGTAATGTTATTTTTCTTTGTATATATAATCTAATTAACTTGGTCCCAAGGAACGCTATTACCTAGCTGCCCTGTATAAAGACCATACGTAATTAAAATTATTAATAAGATACCAAGACTAACTCTAGCTCCTAAACCATAAACAGTTCTTTTGCTTTCGGTTAAGCCCTGATCCTTCAAGAGAAAGAATAGGCTACTACCTAAACTTAAAAGGATTAAAGCGATTACAATGAATATTGTAGTTTTTAATAACATCTTGCGAGTATTGTAAAACATAGTTTTTTTTTTAGATATGACTAGAAACCAATCTTTTAATCCGGGTACAAAAATCTCTGTATTTTTTATCTTTTTTGCAACTGTATTTTTTGCACTAGGCGTATGGCAGATAGAAAGAGGTCAAAATAAACAACAAGTATTAGATGCATTTAACTCAGCCATGAAAGCTGAACCTTCCCCACTTAGCTCAAACTCAAAAAAATGGCAGCGTGTATATGTATCTGGAACATTTGATGAATCACGTCAAATTTTAATTGACAACACAATTTTTAGAGGTCGCGTAGGTTTTAAAGTTTTTACTCCTTTTATCTTAAAGTCATCAGAGCAATTACTGCTTGTTGATAGAGGCTGGATACAACAAGAAGACTTTAGAGTAAATTTACCAGCCATACCTATCAAAAGCCTATCTGCAGACCTTAGTGGGTTACTTGTAAAACCAGAGCTTGGCTTTGTTCTGTCTGATGAGTTAATTTCAGGCCCATGGCCAAAGATAAGCCAAACCCAATCATTGAATTATATTGTAAAAGAATATCCCGAAGAGCTTTATCCTTTTGTATTAGTCGCTGAACCAACATTTCAAGATGCCTTGAATTATATGGAAGTTATACCAACCAATATGCCTCCTGTAAAACACTATGGATATGCACTTCAGTGGTTTACTATGTTTCTTGTTTTATGTGGGATGTATATATATTTCGGTTTCAAAAATAAAAATTATGAAAAATAAAATAGCATTAATCTTTATCTTATTAACTCCTATTCTTATCGTAGCTCTATCTTCTATATATTTTAGTATGGGATATTCACCAGAAGGTACAAAAAATGAAGGCATATTCTTTAATGAATACTTTGATGTATCAGATATGGAAATTTATACAGAGGATAAAAAAATATCATTTCAAGACGGCAAATGGATTCTCGGTGTTTACATAACAGATGCAGATAAAGCAAAAAACTCTTTATATCTTATGCGTCAATTAAATGTTGCCTTAAATAGAGATATTTTTAGGGTTAAAAGAGCGGCTTTTTATAATAATAAAGAATTAGAAGCAGCTATAAAAAATACAAAGAGCGAATATCCCAGAATAGGCATCTATAAAGATCCTTCAAATATTTTCTTTAACTCTTTACAAAACAATTCTGATCTAGATCTTACTCTAGATAATCCAATTTTTGTTATAGATCCTTACGGAAGAGTTGTTATGTACTTTAATGTTGATCTTGATCCTAAGAAAATCTTAAAAGATTTGAAGGTATTAATTTAATGACATACATAAGAAATTTATCTCTATTTGGCGTTTTATTTGGTTTTGTTGTAGTCGCACTTGGTGCTTGGACTAGATTAGTAGATGCCGGTCTAGGCTGTCCAGACTGGCCTGGGTGTTATGGGTTTGTTGTTTTTCCTACGAGTGAATTAGATGTAGCGATTGCAGAACAGCGCTTCCCTCAATTTCCATATGACATTAATAAAGCAATACCAGAAGTAGTTCATAGATATTTTGCTGCTACATTAGGGTTAGTTGCCATAGTACTTTCTTTCTTATCTTTTAAACAAAGAAAAGACATTAATATTAGATACTGGTGTCTTGGGTTACTTGTATTTATATGTTGCCAGGGAGTATTTGGTTATCTTACTGTTAGCTTAAAACTCTTACCGATAATAGTTACAGGCCATCTCTTTGGTGGATTTATTACTGTATCGTTATTCTTCTTTATCTTTATTAGGGCAGGAAATTTTGCTTCATTAAATACCTTTAATATCCAAAAAGTTAAATATATTGCATTAACTTGCTTAGCCTTGCTCTTAGTTCAAATATTTTTAGGTGCCTGGACAAGTACCAATTATGCTTCACTAGCGTGCCCGGATTTTCCCACCTGCCAGGGTTCTTTTTCTCCTGATATGGATTTCAAGAATGGATTTAGTTTTAATCAAGAGGTTGGGCCCAATTACTTATATGGGTTACTAGATAATCCTTCCAGAGTTGCAATTCATTATTCTCACAGGGTGACCGCTTTAATTTTAATGCTCGCATATTTAATATTAATATCCAAACTTTGGTTTACAGCGGCAGCTCCATTAGCATCTTCAGTTGGCGTGATACTACTAACTCAAATATCATTAGGTATCATGAATGTTGTATATGTTTTACCTCTTTATATTGCTATAGCGCATAATCTAGTAGCTGCATTACTTTTAATCATAACGCTAACAATTAATTATTTAGCCTGGAAAAGATGACTATAGTTAGAAATTACTACGAACTCTGTAAACCCAATGTTGTATTGATGATGTTGCTCTGTGCACTTGTGGGGATAGTTCTTGCTAGCGAAACTTTAGTTCCACTGATAGATATTATTGTTCCTTTAATAGGCATCGGGTTATGTTCGGGCTCAGCGGCTGCTATTAATCAGATCATAGATAGAGAAGCTGATGCTGAAATGGATAGAACAGACAAAAGACCAATACCGCAGGGTGAAATTTCTGTTAGAAACGCTTCCATTTTTGCTCTAACGATTGGACTGCTTGGGGCAGCAATACTTATATTTCTTGTTAACAGCTTAACAGCCATTCTTACAATCTTGGCTTTAGGCGGTTATGCCTTTATCTATACAATCTATCTCAAAAGAGCAACACCACAAAATATAGTCATTGGTGGATTAGCTGGCGCAGCTCCACCTTTGCTTGGATGGGCATCAGTTACTAACACGATTGAACCAAATGCTCTTTTACTTGTTTTGATAATATTTATTTGGACTCCACCACATTTTTGGGCTTTAGCAATTTATAGGAAAGATGATTACGCAAAGCAATCAATACCAATGCTCCCAGTAACTCATGGCGTAGCTTTTACCAAGCTACAAATAGTTCTCTATACCATTATTTTATTTTTAGTTAGCCTATTCCCATACATTGTTCTTATGTCTGGAACAATTTACTTGGTATCAGCACTTATTCTTAGCTCACTTTTTCTTTTTTATTCAGTTCGATTATATTTAAGTGATGATGATAAATATGCAATGCAGACTTTCTGGTTTTCGATTTACTATATATTTCTAATCTTTATTGCCTTAATAGTAGATCATTTTATTTATATATAAATGCAGAAAGCTATTAAAGTAAATCTCGCACTTATAATTATTTTTATCCTTACCGTACTGGTACTTTTTATTAATAATTTAACTACACCCAGAACACTTTCGAATCAGGAATTACTAGTTAACGGGTTATTTCTATTCCAAGAGCCTAAGCAGATATCTAATTTCTCTTTTGAATCATCAAATAATAAAATCTTCACTAAAGATGATTTAATCGGAAAGTGGTCAGTCCTATATTTTGGTTTCTCAAGATGCCCGAATGAGTGCCCTGTAGCAATGTATGAATTATCAAAACTCGTAGATGTGCTAAGAGATAAAGATTTTTACTTAGATGATAAGCAGTGGGTCCTTGTAACTATTGATCCAGAAAGAGACACTCCAGCAATTATTGACACATATGCAAAGGGGTTTGATCCAGAATTTATTGGCCTAAGCTCAAGCAGACCAATGCTATTAAACCTTGCGACCCAGCTTGCTGTAAATAATAAAATGCCGCCAATGAACAATGAAGATGATAACCATGATCATCTAGATGCTCATGTAAATAATATTATTTTAATAAATCCTGAAGGAAAGTTCGTAGGATTTTTTAGACCGCCATTTGATATTTCCAGGTTATCACTAACCTATCAATCGGTAACTCAGCCTAACTAAGGAGATTCTGGCAGATTTTCATAGCTTAGATCGTTATATGGGTTTTGAGCTCCAATAGCATCTGGATGGACAACCGATATATCAATATCACTTCCATAATCACCAGAAATAAAACCAGCTACTGTATTTTTTGGAGCAATATAGATAGTTGCGAATCTTCCATTTTTTGCATAAACCAATGTGACTTCTTCACCAACTTTAGATGAAACAAGTACCCAGCCCGTTGTAAGAGTTTCAGTCCCATAAAAGATAAGGTTTTCTGCAGGACTAAAGCCTGATGTCAACATAATTCTTCCAGAAATAGATTCACCAGTTCCTAATAAGACAGTTGGAGCTTTAACAATTTCAGCATCTGTAGGCAAAGGAAAGTCCTCTAAAAGATAGGCAATTACTTTTCTTTGATTGGCTTGATATTCATCAGTGATAAGCGCACAGCCAGAAAATAAGATGGTTGAAAATAGGAGCGTTAAAAGTGTTTTATTTTTCATATTTAAATTATGACAGCTTCTGTAATTTTTTTCATTACTAAGCTACATATTAATGATAACTTTTCCTTTAGCCTTTCTATTTGCTAAATGCGAGAAAGCTTCAGCAGAGTCTTCTAATGCGTATCTTTGCGAAACCTCAGGATTAATTTTTCCTTCAGCATGCAGTTTGAATAATTCATCAAAATTCTTTTTATTTTCATCTGGGAATAAGCCAACCCATGCTCCCCAAAAAACACCAACAATTTGGCATCCTTTTAAAAGCGTTATATTCAGTGGAATTTTTGGTATTTCGCCTGCAGCGAAGCCAATAACTAGATACCTACCTTCCCAAGCAGTTGCTCTAAGACAAGGTTCAGCGTAACTATCACCAACTGGGTCATAAACAACATTTGCACCCATTCCGCCTGTTAATTCTTTAATCTTGTTTGATAATTGCTTTTGCTGATCTCTATCAAGATTACCACTTGGATATATAAAACCCTCATCAGCCCCATGAGCCATACACATATCAATCTTATCTTGAGTAGATGCGGCTGCAATTACTTTTGCACCCATAGCTTTCCCAAGCTCTATAGCAGCTATACCTACTCCACCCGAGGCACCAAGAACCAGCAAGGTTTCACCTGGTTGGATATTTGCTCTTTGCTTAAGTGCATACAGACTAGTTCCATAGGTCATTGATAGAGCTGCTGCTGAATCGTAATCCATTGAGTCGGGTATTAATGTGCAGCTACCTTCATGAGCTAATATCTTTTCTGCAAAAGCTCCCGTTCCAGTCATAGCAAAAACTTTATCACCAACTTTAAATTTAGTTACATCTTCGCCGATTTCTGAAATAATTCCGGCTGATTCACCGCCTGGAGTAAAAGGTAGAGGCGGCTGATATTGATAAAGTCCTTGAATCATCAAAACATCAGGAAAGTTTATACTGCCTGATTTAACATCTATGACAACATGCCCAGGAATAGCTGAAGGTGATTCAACCTCATTTATTTCAAGTTTATCTGGCCCACCCATTTCAACACACTGCAAAGCTTTCATTATTTATCTCCTATATTTGCGAATTATATTGTTCAACATAAGCCTCAATATCTTTATGAGGGTTATCTTCAATATCTTTAAATCTTTTCAAAGACTCTTCTTTTTCTAATTCAAGATAGCTTAAATCTAAAGAGTTATTTTGCCTCAATTCATTAGTATTTTGCATACTTTTTTCAAAGGCCACATCATGAAAACTTTTATTATCTTTAACACTTCTTAATATAGCAGCGCTTTGATTCTCCATATTAGTAATAGTTCTTAGGGCCTTAGAATAATCATCATTATCACCATCTAAGTTTTTTGCTAATAATTCAAGTTCGTTAACAAGATCAACCATAGCACTTCCACTAGTAACCATCTTGCCTTTAAATAAAATCATGGTTGAATTATTTCGACCGGAAGCCACCATATCAGTATGATTTTTTTGTAATTGGATATTTTCTTCATCAGTTAGCTCCGGACTCTCGCTGACAAAACAATGTATTAAGAATAAATCTATTAAACGCATTTGATCTTTAGAAATGCCCCCAAGAGTATCTGGACTTATATCAACACCCCTTACTTCAACATACTCAATACCATATTCTTTCAATGCATTAGATGGCCTAAGGCCATCTGAAGACGTTCTTTTAGGTCGAATAGTATCGTAAAGCTCATTTTCAATCTGAATAATTCCATCTGATATCTGATGCCTATTACCAGCATCATCATATAAGCCAAGATCTTTAAAATCTGGGTGTGGCATCTTAATACCCTTATTAACTGATTCTATAAAACCAGCTAAGGAGTTATATCTAATTCCAAGTGATGTTTGAATTGGACTTTGATAACCAATATTACTCATCCTTAAAGAGGTAGCATTAGGCAAAAAGACATCGTCAGCATTTAGCTCATCAAGATCATGGCTTCTTCCAGATACATAGGATTTATCAGCGACAGGAGATGCTGATAACTGAGCTAAGATAAACCAAAAATTTCTTTTAAAATTCCTAATAAGCCTAAGATATAAATCATCAACCATGTCTTGAGTGTATTCATCACCCAAAAGATTCTTATAACAAGCTGCATCAATTGAAAAATTATAATGAATTCCTGAAACACATTGCATGATAGAACCATATCTTGCTCTTAAACCTTTTCTATATATATGCTTGAGCATTCCTGAATCATTTGTTCCGTAATTAGCAATATTAATATCAGATTCTTTTTCTATCCTACAAGGCATCGAGTGCGCCCATAAGTACTCATCTTCATCAATATTTTGGGCTGTAAATACATGAAGGTCTTGAAGACAAGAATATAAATCATCAACATTATCAAATTTAGGCGTGACTAGTTCAATTAAAGCCTCAGCAAAGTCAGTAGTTATATACGGATTAGTTAAAGGAGAGCCAAGCGCTTCTGGATGAGGACGATTTGAAATAGAGCCATCTTTTGAAACTCTTAAAGTTTCACGTTCAATACCTCTATTAAATTTAAGATTTTTTAATGAAGTTTTTTCATTCCAGCGCTTAAGTTGGCTAAGAAAACTTTCATCAAACATTAAAAACCCGGGCCAGCTTTTACTATCTCATCACTTACATCAAAATTTTTGAAGTTTTCTTCAAACTCAGCAACAACCCGTTTTACAGTTTGCTCATATGCGTCTTGGTCAGCCCATGTTTTCACGGGATTAAGTAGATCAGTTTTAACACCCTCAACCATCAAAGGAACTTCTAGATTTAGCCCAGGAATGCTTTGTGTTTCAACGCCTTCTAACTCACCATTTTGAATAGCATTAACAACCCTTCTTGTTGTAGGTATATCAAAACGTTTACCAACACCATGAGAACCACCCGTCCAACCAGTATTCACAAGATAAACCTTAGAACCAAATGCTTCTACTCTTTTCATTAAAAGGTCAGCATAAACTCCAGCTGGTCTTGGAAAGAAAGGAGCGCCAAAACAAGTTGAAAAAGTAGACTCAATCGCTGAAGTAGAGCCAACCTCTGTTGAACCAACCTTGGCTGTATAGCCGCTTAGAAAATGATAGGCAGCTGCTTCTTTAGATAATATAGATACAGGAGGAATAATTCCGGTTAGATCGCAAGTAAGGAAAATAACCGAATCAGGCTCACCAGCAGCATTTTCTGGAATTGCGTCATTAATAAATGCTCGTGGGTAACAACACCTTCCATTTTGAGTAAGGGTTACGTCTGAATAGTCGGGAGTTCCTGCATCATTTAAGACAACATTCTCTAGTATGCTGCCGCTTTTAATAGCATTCCAAATAACAGGTTCATTTGCTTGAGAGAGATCAATAGTTTTTGCATAGCAACCCCCTTCAAAATTAAAAACAGAGCCTTCTGCCCATCCATGCTCATCATCGCCAATCAAAGAGCAGGAAGGATCAGCAGAAAGGGTTGTTTTCCCTGTTCCAGAAAGCCCGAAGAAAAGAGCTACCTTGCCATCAGCATTAACATTTGCTGAACAATGCATTGGTAACACGTCTTTTTCTGGCATTAAAAAATTTTGAATACTAAACATAGATTTTTTCATTTCGCCTGCATACTTCATGCCAGCAATAAGAACTTTTCTTCTAGCAAAATTAATTATTACGCAACCTTCAGAATTAGTTCCATCTTCAGTAGGAACGCATTCATAGTTTGCAGCACTCATGATTTCCCACTCTTTTTTTGCAGACAGATTATATTGTTCAGGCATTATAAAAATTAGTTTCGAAAACAAGCTATGCCACGCAGTCTCAGTCGTAACTTTGACTGGAAGGTAGTGATCAGAATGAGCGCCAACATGTACTTTAGTGAGGTATCTATTTTTTTCTGCTAAATAGGTTTCCACTTTGTCCCATAAAGCATCAAATTTATCAGCTTCAAAAGGCTTATTTACTTTGCCCCAATCTATAAGATCTTCTGTTCCAGGCTCTTTTACAATAAATCTATCATTAGGGCTTCTACCAGTTCTCTCACCCGTAATAGCAGTCAATGCTCCATTATCAGCCAAGACAGCTTCATTGTTGCCTAAAGCCTTCTCAATTAGCTCTTCATTGGTAAGCTCGAAGATTTCTGATGTATTTATTTCCATGTTCATATTTTTAGTTACCAAATCATTTTATAGGACTAAGAGAGTTCAATAAATATATTAAACAATAATAATCAGCCTTATTTTGTAGTGAAGTTAATCTTAATAGGATTTAAAAGTCAATAATATAGGTTTTTGCAGTAACTTAAAGGCTTAAAAAGCTATTATTATGTAGTTTTACTACCAAATTTAAGCTTTCCAAGAGTAGATATTAAATAAATAATAAAAAATACCAAACCCCATTCTGCAAAATTAAATATAAACCTCCAGCTTTCCTCAGCACATGCTGGTCCGCCCTTAAAAGCATTTGCAAGACCACCAAACAGTCCAAAATATTCAATTTGAGTTTCAAGAGGCATATCACAACCCATTGGCAACATAGCAATTTCTTCAGGTGTTAGATTTTGTAGATATATTATTTTTAAAGAAACGATAATTCCATAAGCCGAGGCAAACGCTACTATTAACTTGTTTAGGACATAAAACCTTTTCAAGAAATACCCAATCAGCGACATGAGAGCAATTACACCAAAAATATATCTTGTTAATATACATAACGGGCAAGCTCGAAGATTTAATAGAGTGTCTAATAAAATAGCTAATAAGATAATTAAGCTTGAACCTAAAAAAGATGCAATTTCAAAATGATTTCCATACACATTTTTTACTATATTTATAATTTTTTGAAACATATTTACTTATATATCCTTTCTTGTATAGAGATTAAAAAATACCAATGACATAATAGATTTTAACTTAACTATAAATGAAAAACAGAATATTCATCATCGACGGCTCTTCCTATTTATATAGGGCTTATCATGCTATGCCGCCTTTAACCACATCAACAGGCAAGCCAACTGGTGCTGTAAAAGGCGTCACTAATATGTTGATGAATTTAAAGAAAGAGAGCGAAGGCTCGCCAATTATCGTGGTCTTTGATGCTAAAGGAAAAAACTTTAGACATAAAGTTTATGATGACTATAAATCAAATAGACCGCCGATGCCTGATGATTTAAGAGAGCAACTCCAGCCAGTTAAGGATATCTGCAAGGCTATTGGGTTTCCCTTGTTAGAGGTTGAGGGGGTTGAGGCTGATGATGTAATTGCTACGCTCGTTTCAATGGCTAGAAAAAAAGATTTTTATAGTGTCGTCTCTAGCTTAGATAAAGATCTGATGCAGCTAGTTGAAGATCCTTTTACTACATTAATGAATACTATGACTCACAAAACCTTTAATGAGACTATGGTATTTGAAAAATTTGGTGTTAAACCAAGTCAAATTAGAGACATGTTAGCTTTGGTCGGCGACTCTTCAGATAATATACCCGGGGTCCCAAAAGTTGGTCAGAAGACAGCAGCAAAATGGCTTAATGAATTTACAGATCTCCAGACTATTAAGGCTAATGCTGAATCCTTCCCTGGAGTGGTTGGAAATAATCTAAGAGAATTTCTGCCTAATCTCGATAGGAATATTGAGCTTGTATCTTTAAAGAGTGATTTAGATCTAAAAACAGATTTTGAAAGTTTATTAGTTTTAAATAATGACGATGAAGCTTTAGCTGAACTATATTTAGAATTTGAGTTTAAGCCTTTAAAAAATAGCCCAGTTAAAAAAACTGCTGAAGAAGTTGCTGTTGTTAATAGCCAATACGAAACCCTAGATACAATAGAGCAATTAGAGGCCTGGGCGAAACAGTTAGATAAATGCACTGCTTTTGCCATAGATTCTGAGACTTCATCTCTAGATACTATTTCAGCAAATCTGCTTGGAATTTCATTGTCTGTTGAAGAAGGCAAAGGTTGTTATATACCTATTGGCCACGATTATGAGGGCGCTCCAAAGCAACTACCTTTAGATAAAGTAGTAAGTATTTTAGGAGCCTCAATAGAATCAAATCAGAGAAAAGCTATAGGCCAAAACTTAAAATTTGATATACCTATTTTAGCTAGGCATGGAATTAAGCTTTCTGCTTTTTTAGCAGATACTATGTTGATGTCTTATGTTTTAAATAGCACAGGAACAAGACATAGCATGGATAGGATGGCAGAGCATTATCTTCAACTATCAACAATTAAATATACAGATGTAACCGGAACGGCCTCGAAGCAAATTAATTTTTCTAAAGTAGATATTGCGACTGCAACTAACTATGCAGCAGAAGATGCTGACATAACTTTAAGGCTTTATAACCACCTAGAAGAATTACTTAGAGGCCAAAATAGCCAATTAAATTTATTAGAGGCAATAGAGTACCCCCTTGTCTTGGCATTGATAACAACTGAGACAAATGGTGCAAAAATAGATAAAGATAAACTTGCTGCTCACTCAAAAGAGCTTGGAGAAAAAATAGAGGTTTTAACAAAAGAAGCCCACAAGCTTGGAGGCCAAGAATTTAATTTAGATTCACCCAAGCAGCTTTTAGAGATTCTTTATGAGAAACAAGGCTTGCCAGTTTTACAAAAAACTCCTAAAGGCCAACCTTCAACTAACGAGGCTACTTTGCAGAGATTAGCTGAGGAATATGATTTACCAAAAGTTATTTTAGAATACAGAACGTTGGCAAAATTAAAGTCCACCTATACAGACAGCCTCATAGCGATGGAAAATCCAGTGACCAATAGAATTCATACTTCTTATCATCAGGCAGTTACTTCTACAGGAAGACTTTCCTCAACAGAACCAAACCTTCAAAACATCCCCATTAAGACCTCAGAAGGCAGAAGGATAAGAGAAGCTTTTGTTCCTGAAAAAGGTAATGTGCTTATTTCAGCTGACTATTCTCAGATTGAATTAAGAATAATGGCGCATTTATCAGGTGATAAGAACTTAACCAATGCTTTTAATAATAATTTAGATGTTCATTCGGCAACTGCAGCAGAAATTTTTGGAGTTGATATTGATAATGTGAACTCAGATCAAAGAAGAAGCGCTAAGGCAATAAACTTTGGACTTATGTATGGGATGTCAGCTTTTGGTCTTACAAGGCAGCTTGATATAACTAGAGCAGAAGCGCAATCTTATTTAGATACCTACTTTGAACGTTATACCGGCGTAAAAGACTATATGGATAACGTAAGAGCAGAGGCTAAAAAAGATCTATATGTTGAAACGATTATGGGCAGAAGACTTTATGTTAATGAAATTAATGCAGCAAACGGTCTAAGAAGACAAGCAGCCGAAAGAGCAGCTATTAATGCGCCCCTTCAAGGCTCTGCCGCAGATATTATTAAAAAGGCTATGCTTGATGTTGATACCTGGATAGCAAATGAAGCCCCAGATACCACTAAAATGATTATGCAGGTTCATGACGAATTAATACTTGAAGTTAAAAAATCAGACTCAGAAGAAGTCCTAAATAAAGTAAAGGAAATCATGGAAGCTGCAGTTGATCTAGATATTCCTTTAATCGTCGAAGCATCTATCGGCTCAAACTGGAACGAAGCTCACTAAGAAACTATTTATAGGTATGTGTATAATATTTACATATAAATAATTCTATAAATATCCAATTAACAAAGTAATAATAAATTTCAAGAACTGCCTATTGATATTCCTTTTGTATTCTTTATCTGCTAACTCAAACCAAGACCTATCCCCATCATTAAATACTAAGCTATTAGAAATATATTCTAATTTGTTGCTAGATCTGGAGGCTTGTATAAATGACGAAGGTCTCGAAGACAAAGATAGACTTAAAACTGCATGTAATGCGGACAATCTTCATCCATTTCAAAATATCTTATTCCAAACTCAGTATAAGCATATATCTTTTTATTTAGATGGATTTGAATATCCTGAGCCGGCAATAACGGTTAAACAACACAATTATCCAACATCAATGCACGCTAAAAGCCGAAATGGGGTTGTTGTAATAGTTTTTTCAATAGATAAAGAAGGCAAGACATTCAACCATAAAGTCTTTAGCTCAACTTTTACTTATACAAAAAGAGAGCGTGGAAGTGAATGTCAAGATGAGTTTTGCCAAGAGGCTCTGAGAGCTGCATTAGCACTACGATATAAGCCGGCAACATACCTCGGAAGTCCAATTGTTTTAGATGGAATTAAAGTTATATATAGATTTGTTTTAGATGAAAATAAAGTATTTACTTCAAGAGGGGGAGCTGTTGAATTAAATAAGGTCAATAAGCTTATAGATAAAGGCAAGTTACAGAAAGCTAAAGAGAAGAGCTTAGAAAAAATAGACGATTATCATTATATGAATCTTCAGCTAGCTAAGATATTTTTTCTAGAAAAAGATTATCTACAAGCTCAAAAGTATGCATATGATTTCTTATATGACAACTGGAGTTTTATTGAGGGAGGGCAGAATAAGTTTCGGCTTCTTGGGCTTTCAATACTTACCGAGAGTTGCTTCAAACAGAATAAATATAAAGAAATTATAGACAACTATGAATTAATTCAAGATTTTAATTTACAGAAGGAATATAAAAATGATCTTGCTCAGGTAAATATGTTTCTTGGGCTTTCTTATTTATTTGAGGGAGATCTAATCAAAGGCATAGAGCACTTATTGATAGCTAAAAGAAGTACTGAAAATATTAAAGTTATTGAGATAATAGATTTATATCTAAGTGAGGCTGATAAAGCTATTTAGTAGGAAAGAAGTAGCTTACTTAGCTTTATAAAACCAACAATATCCTTAGAAGACACTGCATAAGTATCCATACCACCCAAGTCCCTTGATGCCTTAGCTACCGCTTGAGCTACTTTATTTTTTGATAATTTATCGCTCTTAGTTAGTACAGGTATGCAGTCAACGTCTGATTCTCTGCACAGATTTATTAGCTCAAGATCGCTATCTTTTAAAGGATGACGAATATCCATAAAGATCAGAACCGCTTTAAATGATTGTCTTTCCTTGAAGTATTGTCCTAATAAAGGCCCCCAGTCTTTTCTTCTAGAATATCCTGATTTTGCGTAGCCATAACCAGGCAAATCAACCAGCTTCAAATCCTCATTAACTCTGAAGTAATTAACCTCAGTAGTTCTTCCAGGAGTCTTACTTATACGAGCTAATTTTCTATTCTCAGTTAAAGCATTCAGCGCACTAGATTTCCCAGCATTAGATCTACCAGCTAAAAGTATTTCAACACCAGTATCCTCAGGTAGTTTTTTATACTGAGTAGCGCCCATCATGAATTCAGTATTTTTAAAAAGGTTTTGCATTTAATCGTTTATCTAAGTCTCAGCTATGTTTATAATACCCACTCTAAGGAATCTCAAACAAATGTCTATAAGAATATTATTTGCGACGGTATTTATTTTTAGTATAAGTACCATTGCAGCTGAAAAAAAGATGCCCAATGTCTTCGAAGACGGTGATGCATCTAAAGGCGCCAGCATGGTTGCAGCTTGTGCTGCATGTCATGGATCTGATGGTAATAGTATTAGCTCTGCTTGGCCTTCACTGGCTGGACAGAATCAAAAATATTTATTGGATCAATTAAACTATTTTAAGAACGGTGAGCGTGAAAATGTTCTTATGGGTTCGGTTGTACCGCTTTTAAGAGCCTACTCAGATCAAGATTTACTTAATATTGCAGCCTATTATTCATCGCAAACAAAGACTAATGGTCAAGCAGAAGATGATGAAGAGCTTTTAGCTCTTGGAGAAGCTTTATACCGAAGCGGCAATATGAAAAAAGCTATCCCAGCTTGCACAGCATGTCATTCAGTTAATGGTGCTGGTAATGCGTTAGCAGGATTTCCTTCCGTTGCCGGGCAACAAAAAGCTTACCTAGTCTCAACATTAAAAGCATATAGGACTATGGAAAGAAATGCTGGTGACTATGCCTTGGTAATGCAGGCAATTTCTAATAATTTAAGTGACGATGAAATCGACGCTTTAGCAAACTATATGCACGGACTATATGAATAAAAATTATAAAAACTTATTGTTATGTATCTTTGGATTTACGTTAATAGCTTTTAATGTCAATCTTCAAGCTGAGTACAAACTAGGCAAAGACTTCAAATTAATAGATAACCCACTTCCTGTAAGACAGGATGGAATAGTTGAGGTAACCGAAGCCTTTTGGTATGGATGTAATCATTGTTACTCCTTTGAATCTACCATTAATAACTGGGAAGCAGGCAAGCCGGACTATGTGAAGTTCTCAAAAATGCCTATTACTTGGAGTCAAATCCATCAATTACATGCTTCTTTATACTATACGATAGAAGCGCTTAAGCTTGATAAGGGAGCGCATACAGCAGTCTTTACAACTGTTCATAAAGAAAATAACTTTCTTGCTAGCCAGAAATCAGTTGTAAAATTTTTATCTAAACTGGGTGTCAGTGAAGATAAGGCAAAACAATATTTGAACTCCTTTGCAGTAAAGCAGAAAGTTAGTAGAGGCATTCAAGTTTCAAAACAATTAAGAATCACAAGCGTTCCAATGATCATTGTAGATGGAAAGTATATTATTGAATCCAAGCCAAGTAGACAAGAAATGCTAGAAGTTTTGGATTACGTTATCGAACTTCAAAAAAGTAACTCGTAAACGGAGACATCAATGACTTTAGGTACTAAAAAAAATATTTACTTAGTAATTTTACCTATCTGTTTTTTATTTTTATTTAATGGAAAAAAATACGATGACTCTGTCATAGCAAGAATTGCTGTGCCCGTTAAAATTTGTTTAGAGGGTCAGCCTTGTGGGAAACCAGCTCCAGCTAGCTCTATGGCATCTGCAAGCAATGTAGAAGTTAAGAAGATAGAACTATCTGAAGGTTCTGAGCATGTTGTAAAGATGTTAAATATGGGTGATGGTGGCGCAATGATATTTGAACCTGCAGTCATCAAAGTATCTAAAGGCGATACAATTCACTTTAAAGCAACTAATATTTCTCACAATTCAGAAACTCTTCCCGGCATGATTCCAGCAGGAGCAGAAGGATGGATGGGAGCACTAAATCAAGATATCTCAGTTACGATTGATAGTGAGGGTGTTTATGTCTATCAATGCAATCCTCATGCAATGTTAGCAATGGTAGGAGTTATTCAAGTTGGAGAGGCAGTAAACCTAGATGATGTTAAGGCAGCAGCCCAAAGTATGAAATCAACTTTTGTAAGTAATTCTGACAGATTAGATGGCTATCTAGCCCAGCTCTAATTCCCTTCTAACTTATTTAATCTTTCTTCAAGCTTCTCAGCGCGAGTTTTTAGTGAGTTATATTTAGACTCAGATACAAACCCAGCAGAGCTAAGAACTTTTTCAATTCCTGGTTTTAGTTTTTCTAGAGCATTAATTTCAGGAGCTGCCAGCTTCGACTCTATCCCCTTAAGCTCTTTGCCAACTATTGAAATTATTGCATCTAAGACTTTATCTTCTTTCATTTAAGCTATCTCATCTATTATTTTATAATTATACCAATCTAAAATTTCTGCTGGCTTCGATACTTCTTGTTCCCAATTAACCTTTTCTTTATTAAACCATATAGCTTTCATGCCAATATTTAATGCACCAATGACATCATTAACTTGATGGTCACCTATATGAATAACTTCATTAGAATTAAAACCGCTTAAATCTAAGGCTTTCTGAAAATGTTCTTTATCTGGTTTATTGCTTTGAACATCCAAAGAGCTCACTGAAAATTTAAAATACTCACCAATATTTAATCTATAAATATCCGCATTCCCATTTGTTAAAACCCCTAATTCATATCGAGTAGATAGATCTTTCAGCGCATCAATTACCCCATCATAAAAAATAACCTCATGTCTTTTATCTAAAAAATAATTAAAGGAATCTTCCACCAGCTCATTTAGTTCAGCTTCATCAGAGGCAATAGGAGCAAGCTTAAATCTAAATATTTCCCTTCTTAATTTTCCCAAATCCCAATATAAGGATGGGTCTTCTTTAGCGAGGTCTTTGCGTAATGCTAGAAAGGATTCCATGTCACCCCAATCAATAGCACCCACCTTTTCTTCTAACCATTTTCTTGTTGTTAATTCAGCATTAATGATTACAGGGCCTATGTCCCAAAATGTATCATCAAGATCAAATGTTATTAGTTTAATGTTACTCATTGTTTTCTTGCCTTAGGATGTGCCTCATCATAGATTTTTACCAGGTGTTGGTAGTCTAATTTTGTATATATTTGTGTAGTTGATAAAGAGCTGTGGCCCAGAAGCTCCTGAATAGTTCTCAGATCTCCACCAGATTCAAGTATATGTGTAGCAAAGCTATGCCTCAGCATATGCGGGTAAACAGGAGGTAAACCTTGCTTTAATGCCAATCTCTTCAATCTTAATTGAATACTTCTTGTAGTGATCCTTCCGCCTTTTAAATTAATAAAAACAGCATCTGATTCAACTTCAATTTTCTCCCTCTCGAGCAGCCACTTAGCAATTGCTTCTTGAGCAAACCTACCAACCGGAACTAATCTGGTTTTAGAACCTTTTCCAAAGACTCTTAAAAATTGCATATCTTCTTCAAAATCTTTTATATCAACACCAGCTGTCTCAGAAACTCTAAGACCAGATGAATACATAAGCTCAACAATAGCCAGATCACGAATTTCTAGATTATTTGAAGGCTTAAAATTCATTAGCATTTCCACTTCTTCAGGAGATAGAACATTTGGAAGATGCTTGGCAGCCTTTGGTCCAGAAATTAAATCAAATGGTGATAGTTCTATGAGTTTATTTTTAAGTAAGAACTTAAAAAAGCCTTTAGCTGAAGACAGATGTCTTTGAATGCTTTTTGGATTATTGTTTGATGCAAAGAGATTACCTATCCAGCTTGTACATACCGATTCAGTCGCAGCAGAATAAGACTTTATATTGAGGCTCTTTAAATAGATTAATAATTTTTTAAGGTCTCTTTCGTAAGATGAAACTGTATTTAAAGAGAGATTCCTTACTGAGCCTATATAAAGCAAGTATGCTTCAAGATCTTTTTCTATAAAGTAACTAGATTTACCCATTGGATGCTAAGGAAGATAGTCTTTTCTCAAGAACATCCCTGACATACTCAATAAATGTAGTATCTTCATCACCAAGATACTTAGCTCTATTATGACTTCCAAGCTGGAGCAGACCAATCTTCTTTCCATGAACTAATACAGCTATCACAGCTGACTGAACCAAAGTATTCTCGAACAATATAGATAATTTTTCTGAGGAGAAGCTACCACAATGAATTGAGCCTTTATGTAAAGATAGTTCAGTCTGCTCTTCAAGTTTAGATATATCAGAGTTATCAAAGAATCGTAACGAGCATTCATCAACTCCAAAATTCTTAGTAAATTCTTTTTCAATTTGTTGCGTAATCTCTTCATCATTACTAGCTTCTAAAATAGATAAAGTTAAATTTTTTGATTTAATAAATAAATCTTCATTCACCTTAGCCTCATCAACAAATGATGTAAGTAGGTCTATAAGTGTATTTTGCTCTTCTCTAAGTCTTTTGATTTGCCTCTCAAGAAGCGATGACGCATTGCCAGAGTTGTGCTTAAAGTCTAGCTCACTCAGAATTGCTTCTCTTGAAACAAAGAAATCAGGATTATCTAATAAGAATATTTCAACATCTTTAGGGTCTATAGATTTACTCATTTATAACTCCATTAAAACTAAATTCAGTAGGGCCTTGCATGATTAGTTTATCATTTGCTTTCAAGAAATTCAGGGTTCCACCATCTGAGCAAATATTTAATGCCTGCCCATCTTTAATGCTTAAAAATGCTACAGATGCTGAAGCAGAGCCGCAAGATAAAGTTCTTCCAACTCCATTTTCATATGTTGAGATATTAATCTCAGACTCATTTTTTTTGTATATTGAAAGATTTATTTGATGAGGCTTGGCAATAGACTCTATTTTTGTATAAAGCTCATCTATATTAATATCAGAGAGATTATCTGTTTCAATACACAGATGAAGGTTGCCAGTATTTACCAATGAAAACGGCATTTTGATAAGATCTTTTAAGGATGATTCAAGCTCAGAGCTTTCTTGGCGGTGAGGAATATCGATAGTAGCAATAACCTCATTTTCACCCTTAGGCTCAACTAAAGTAACTCTATTTTTAGTTTTCAGAGTCATCTTGCTCAAAGGAGCAAAATTATTCATCCATATATATCTACTCGCACATCTAATCCCATTGAGACACATCAGCGCTTCCCCGCCGTCAACATTATAAAATTGTATTAAAAAATCATGCTCATGACTTTCAGGAGGAGATACTAAAATTAGTTGATCAAAACTAACCCCATCAGCCCCGGAAGCAATACTTTGAATAAAATCTTTAGTCAAAAATACATTAGTATCAATTGAATTGATTATTACAAAGTTATTCCCATTTCCATGCATTTTTGAAAAGTTAATCATTAGATATTTTTCAAAACAATAAAGCTCACTAGAGCAAGCCTATTCCTGCAATGAGATTGATTGGACCTTTAACACCACAGCTGTTCAAAACCAGCAGGGCAATAATAGGTAATAAGGATTTAAAGTTAGTCATAGAGCTTATTATGATTAATAAACTCTATGATTGTATATAGAACTTCTAATATTTGTATGTTTCTTCTTTAAAAGGACCTTCTAGGGGCACGTTAATATAGTCAGCTTGATCTTGAGTAAGTTTAGTAATAACTCCTCCAAAACCAGCGACCATTAAGGCAGCCACTTCTTCATCAAGCTTTTTAGGAAGCACTTCAACAGAAATCATTTCTGCCTTTGTATCTTCATCATTAATATTTGCAAAACCTTGCTTATATAAATGTATTTGCGCTAAAACTTGGTTAGCAAATGAACCGTCCATAATTCTACTTGGATGTCCTGTTGCATTTCCTAGATTTACCAATCGACCTTCAGCTAAAAGAATCAGATAGTTTTTACTAGTTTGATCAGGTGTTCCATCAGGTTTTGTATCTCTAAATATTCTATGAACTTGAGGTTTAATTTCATCCCAATAATAGTTATCTCTCATAAATGCAGTATCAATCTCATTATCAAAGTGACCAATATTACAAACGACAGCTGTATTTTTTAATGTAGCTAACATTGCAGAGTCACAAACATTAACATTACCTGTTGTTGTAACAATTAAATCCGTGTTACCCATTACTTGCATATTGATATCTGCTTCATTTCTTGAAACAGCACCATCTTTATAACAGGACACAACTGCAAAACCATCCATACAAGCCTGCATGGCACATATAGGGTCTGCTTCGACAACACTTACTATCATTCCTTCTTGAGCAAGACTGGCCGCTGATCCTTTCCCAACATCACCGTAACCAATAACTAGGCCTCTTTTGCCCATAAGTAGCATATCAGTTCCTCTTTTTAGAGCATCATTAAGACTATGTCTACAACCATATTTATTATCATTTTTTGCCTTGGTAACTGAGTCATTGACATTAATAGCAGGAATTTTTAACTCACCTTTTTCTAACATTTCTTTAAGTCTATGAACTCCAGTAGTAGTCTCTTCTGAAACACCATGAATAGTTTCCAGCATGTCAGGAAATCTTTCATGCACCATGGCTGTTAGATCACTACCATCATCTAGAATCATATTAGCATCCCAAGGCACGCCATCTTTGCAGATAGTTTGCTCAATACACCACTCAAATTCTTCGTCTGTTTCGCCCTTCCAAGCAAAAGTTGGTATACCTCTGGCAGCCATAGCTGCAGCAGCATGATCTTGAGTAGAGAAAATATTACATGATGACCATCTGAGTTCTGCACCTAAATCTATCAATGTTTCCATTAGAACTGCAGTTTGAATTGTCATATGAATACAACCCATAATTTTTGCATTAGCTAAAGGTTGTTCAGCTCTGTACTTGTCTCTCAGAGCCATTAAGGCTGGCATTTCATTTTCAGCTAGAGATATCTCTTTTCTTCCAAATTCTGCTAGATTAATATCAGCTACTTTATAGTCGTTTTCCATTTTATTTCCTTAATTAAATTTTTATTGTGATATGTCTGAAGCTCTATCAGTTTTTTCCCAAGAAAGATCAATGTCAGATCTTCCAAAGTGACCATAAGCTGCAGTTTGCAAGTATATAGGTCTTTTTAGATCAAGCATATTAATAAGACTTTTGGGTCTTAGATCAAATTCTTCTTTAACTATCTTTACAATAGTTTCTTTTGATACTTTTTCACTATTAAAAGTTTCAATGTGAATAGATGTAGGTTCCGCAACTCCAATAGCATATGAAACTTGGATTTCACAATAATCAGCAAGTCCAGCAGCAACAATATTTTTTGCTACATACCTAGACGCATAAGCTGCTGATCTATCTACTTTTGATGGGTCCTTGCCTGAAAATGCTCCGCCACCATGTCTTGCCATACCGCCATAAGTATCTACAATTATTTTTCTTCCAGTAAGCCCGCAATCGCCAACTGGGCCACCAATAACAAATTTTCCTGTTGGGTTAATGTAAATGTTTGTAGAGTCTAGTATCCATTCATCAGGGACAACGGGTTTGATAATTTTATCCATCACCTCAGCCTTTATTTCTTCTTGCGATACATTCTCATCATGCTGAGTTGAAAGCACAATCGCAGATAAGCCTTCAATAGTTTTTCCATCATCAGAGTAAATAACACTCACCTGACTTTTTGCATCAGGTCTTAGCCATTTAATTTCTCCACTTTTCATAACATCAGCTTGCTTTTTAACTAGTCTGTGGGAAAGATCTATTGGAAGAGGCATTAGTGAGTCAGTCTCTCTGCATGCATATCCAAACATAAGACCCTGATCGCCGGCTCCCTGTTCTAGATTTTCACCTTCACCCTCAGTAACACCTTGAGAGATATCTGGAGATTGCTCAAAAACAAGATTAGTAAACTCACACGTATCGCCGTTAAAGCCGTATTCGTCTGTGTTGTAGCCTATGTCATTAATTGTTTTTCTAACAACAGGCTCAAGGTCTGGGCTACCTAAAGAGGTAATTTCTCCAGCGATGAAGACCATATTGTTTTTAATCATGGTTTCGCAAGCAACCCTACTATTAGGATCTTCAGCTAGGTATGCATCAAGAACGGCATCAGATATTTGATCGCAAACTTTGTCAGGATGTCCACCAGATACTGATTCGGATGTGAATATGTAACTCATCTATTTCTCCAAAAAAAATTTATAAATTGTGTGAAATAAAGAATTTTTTTAGCAGCTAATGTGTGCAAAAAATTAAAAAATCACAGATGGAGTATCTTATATTAAAAAGTCTAGATTTAGCTATGATTTTTTGTCTTAAAATATTACTATTCATAAAACCCTTACGGAAATAAAAATTGCAGCAATCTGAATCAATTAACGCATTAAGATTTTTATCAATAGACGCTGTTCAAAAAGCTAACTCTGGTCATCCAGGAATGCCCATGGGTATGGCTGAGATTGCAACAGCTTTGTGGGGTAATCATCTCAATCATAATCCATCAAATCCACATTGGTTCAATAGAGATAGATTCGTTTTATCAAATGGCCATGGCTCTATGCTTCTTTATAGCCTTCTTCATCTAACAGGTTACAAAATTTCAATAGAAGACCTGAAAAAATTCAGGCAACTTAAGTCCAAGACGCCTGGACATCCAGAATATGATTTAGATTATGGTATAGAGACTACTACAGGACCACTAGGGCAAGGCATAGCAAATGCAGTAGGAATGGCTATTTCAGAAAAAATGCTTGCAGGTGAGTTTAATACAACTGAACTCAGTCCAGTAGATCATTTCACCTATACCTTTTTAGGAGATGGCTGCCTAATGGAAGGTATATCTCATGAAGCATGTTCATTTGCAGGAACGCACGAACTTGGAAAATTAATTTGTTTTTATGACCAGAACGGAATTTCTATTGATGGAGAAATTGAAAATTGGTTTACAGATGACACAGTAAAAAGATTTGATAGTTATGGCTGGCAAACTATTTGTGTAGATGGCCATAATGTTGATGCTATTAATGAAGCAATTCAAACAGCTAAAGAAGAAACAAAAATGCCTTCTATGATTTTTTGTAGAACAACTATTGGGTTTGGATCACCTAATAAATCAGGGACAAGTGGCGTTCATGGATCTCCGCTTGGCGATGAAGAGATTGCAAAAACAAGAGCAGCTCTAGGATGGCAGCATGAGCCATTTGAGGTTCCAGAATCAGTATATGAATTTTGGGATGCCAAATCTCAGGGCGAAGCTAGTAATAATGACTGGAACCAGGTCATGCAATCGTTAAATGAAACAGATCCAGATAAATATAAAGAGTTATCTAGAAGAATCTCTGGAGAAATGCCTGAGAATTTTACAGAAAAGTATGAAGACTTTGTTAAACATTGCAATGATGAAAATACGTCAATGGCAACCCGAAAAGCCTCCCAGGTTTGCTTAGATTTTTTTGTTAAAGAAATGCCAGAATTAGTTGGTGGCTCTGCCGACTTAACCCCCTCTAATAATACTTTTTCGAAATCTAGTTCTACTTTTTCTAATGAAAACCCTACAGGGAATCATATTAATTATGGAGTAAGAGAATTTGGAATGTCAGCAATTATGAATGGCATGGTCCTTCATGGGGGTATTAAGCCTTATGGAGCAACCTTCCTTGTATTTACTGACTATGCAAGAAATGCAGTCAGGTTATCAGCACTCATGGGACTGCCTAATATATTTGTATATACCCATGACTCTGTAGCGCTTGGTGAAGATGGCCCAACCCATCAACCTATTGAACACTTGGTTACTTTAAGATCAACGCCTAATTTAAACAATTGGAGGCCAGCTGATCTAGTTGAGACAGCAATTGCATGGAAAGATGCAGTTAGCTCAAAGGACTCTCCAACATGTTTAATTTTTAGTAGACAAAACACCTCTCCCATAACAAGAAACAATGTAATGATTGAAGCTATTAAGAATGGCGGATATCTTCTTCAAGAAAATGCTGATGCACATATAACCCTGATTGCCTCCGGAAGTGAATTACAGATGATGCTGGATGCTTCTAATGTTTTAAAGGAATCTGGGATCATTGCTAATGTTGTTTCTATGCCTTGTTTAGATATCTTCTTAGATACCTCTAAAGAGTATCAAGCTTCAGTCATAAAAGATGATCTGCCAATATTAGTTGCTGAGTTAGCTCATCCAAATTCTTGGTTCAGGCTTTTAAATAAAAAAGATAAGGTCCTAGGAATAGAAACTTTTGGAGAGTCTGCACCCGCAGATGTTTTGCTTGATCATTTTGGTTTTAATGTGCCAAATGTGGTTGATATGGCCAAATCATTAGTGAATGAATAATCTATCTGAATTAACTTTAGAAAATAAAAAACTTATTATTAGGGTTGATATGAATGTACCAATACATAATGGTGCTGTATACGATCAGACAAGAATATTGGCCTCCATTCCAACCATTAAATACTGTTTAGGCAAGGGAGCAAAAATTTTACTGGTATCACATTTAGGACGACCTATAGAAGGAGAACCAGATAGTATATTTTCCTTAAAACCCATTGCAGAATGCCTGATAAAAATTTTAGGCGAAGAGGTGGATTTAGTCTCAGAGCTGAATGACACTTCAATATTTAACTCTTCATCAAGAGTTCAAGTATTAGAAAATATTAGATTTTTTGAAGGAGAAAAAGCTAACAGTAACATTCTGGGAAAATTACTTGCTGACTGTTGTGATATTTATGTTTTTGATGCTTTTGGGACTTCACACAGAGAACAAGCCTCTACTCACTCAGCAATAGTTCAGTCAAATCAAGCTTGTCCAGGGTTATTATTAGACAAAGAGATTACCGCACTAACCAAAGTTCTTAATGAATATGAGAATCCATATACAGCAGTTATTGGTGGGTCTAAGGTATCCACAAAATTAGAGTTAATAAAAAATATTAATACAAAAGCTGACTTTGTTATAGTCGGCGGCGGTATTGCCAATACTTTTATTAAGGCTGCTGGTCACGAAGTAGGAATATCTTTGTATGAAGAGTCAATGCTGGATATAGCCAAAGATCTTTTAGATGGAGGCAAAATTATTTTGCCAGATACAGTAATTACTTCTTTAACATTTGAAGGAGAGGAAGTTAGCGAAAAGAATATTAGCGACGTAAATAGTAATGAAATGATCTTAGATCAACTACTAACAACCAAAATGATTGAAGCAATAAATGCCTCTAAAACTATTTTATGGAATGGCCCATTAGGTGTGTTTGAAAATCAATTATTTGAAATTGGCACTCGTGATCTTGCACAAGCTATAGCTGCCTCTAGTGCGTTTTCAATAGCTGGAGGCGGAGAAACAATCTCGGCTGTTAATAAATTTATTAAAGCAGATGATGTATCATATTGTTCAACTGGTGGAGGAGCTTTTTTAGAGTTTATGGAAGGAAAAGATTTACCATCGATACAAGCTTTAAAATCAAAGAGTTAAAAAGGAGATAAGCATATGTCATTAAATAGTTTAGAAGAAATAGCGACTTATATAGTTTCAGAAGGCAAAGGAATCCTTGCTGCAGATGAAAGCAATCCAACTTGTGGAAAGAGATTTGATTCAATAGGCGTAGAGTCAACAGAAGCTAATAGAAGAGATTATCGTGAGATGTTATTTAGAGCATCAGGGATGCAAGATAATATTGGTGGTGTTATTTTATTTGATGAGACAATCAGACAAAGCTCAAAAGATGGCACTTCTTTGGTTGATATTATTAAAGACCAAGGCGCCCTACCTGGAATTAAAGTTGATAAAGGTCTTCAGCCTCTTAATGAGTCCTCAGAAGAAGTAGTGACTCAGGGTTTAGAGGGTCTTAATGAAAGATGTAAAGAGTATGTTGCTCTTGGAGCAAGGTTTACTAAATGGAGAGCAGTTATAAGAATAGGAGAAGGGATGCCTTCTGATGAATGTATAGATGCAAACATGAAAGCACTAGCAGACTATGCAAAAGTCGTTCAGGACAATGGCATGGTTCCTATGGTTGAGCCTGAAGTTTTAATGGAAGGAAGTCATTCTATTGAAGATTGTTTTAATGCATCAGATAGATCTTTAAAATCATTATTTCGTCATTTAAACGAAAATGGTGTAAATATTAAAGGGACAATATTAAAACCAAGCATGGTTACATCAGGATCAACTGCGGCTGAACAAGCAAGCGTTGATGAGGTAGCAAAAAGAACTTTGGAATGTTTAATAGCAAATGTTCCTGCAGAACTTCCGGGTATTACGTTTTTATCAGGCGGTCAGTCTGATATTTTAGCTACTGCTCACTTAGATGCTATGAATAAGATTGGTGGATTTAGCTGGAAATTAAGCTTTTCTTACGGAAGAGCTCTTCAGTCACCAGCTTTAAAGGCTTGGAAGGGCAAATATGAGAATATGTTTATCTCCCAAGACGCCCTCTCTCATAGAGCTTTAATGAATAAAATGGCTGCATTAGGTCAATGGGATTCCTCGTTAGAAGACCAATAAATCATTGTTAGCAACTGTTCAAAGAGTTTCATCTGCAGAAATCCATATAAATGGGTTAAAACATGCATCAATCAATCAAGGCGTTGTAATATTTATTTGCATTGAATCCTCTGATGTCTCTAAAAATGTAATAAAAATGAAAAATAAGATATATTCATTTAGCATTTTAGAAGACGATATCAACACAATGTCTACATCTTTACAGAATTTAAACGAAGATATTATGATTGTAAGTCAATTCACTTTAGCCGCTATAACCTCAAAAGGCACTAAACCAAGTTTTCATAAGTCTGCGAAGCCCGAAGATGCTAAATTGCTGTATTATGAATTCGTGAATGAGTTCAAAAAAGAAACAAATAAACTCGTAGAAGGCGTCTTCGGAGAGAGTATGGACATAAAATTAACTAATAAAGGACCTATAACATTTAACTTTAAGGTGGAATAAGCTAAAAATGGAAAATATATCAATTTTTTGTGGCGCTCATGAGGGCAATAATCCAATTTATGCAGAAGAGGCTAAAAATATAGCTAAGATCATTGCTAAAAGAGGCATCAATGTTGTTTTTGGTGGAGGCAACGTTGGCTTGATGAAAGTGATATCTAATACAGCCCTTGATCATGGAGTTAAAGCTTTAGGAATATCTCTTAAATCTCTTTATGAATTAGAGTTAGTTAATCCAAGACTTGAAGAAGTTATTGTTGCAGAAACACTTCTGGATAGAAAAGATGTATTTATGGAAAGATCTGATGCTTTTATCGTTCTTCCCGGAGGCGTTGGATCTCTAGATGAGCTAGCTGAAGTTATGGCAAGTAATCAGCTTGGCATAATCAATAAACCAATTGGTATTTTAAATACAGCTGGATATTATGATCATTTGATTGCATGGATGAAAAAAGGAGTTGAAGAAGGATTTATTTCAGAGGCCAACTTTAATGAATTAATCATTACAGATTCTTGCGAAGATTTAGTTGAAAAAATTGTCAGTGAAGTTAGACCAGCTGCTGATGACTGGACTAATCGACTTGGCCTTTAATCACTTGTATTTTTAGATAAGAGTAATCCAATCTCAAATAATAACCACATTGGTATAGCTAAAAATAATTGAGAGAAAACGTCGGGTGGAGTTAAAAACATTGCTAAAACAAAAAACATCACAACTATATAAGGCCTAGTATTTACTAGAGTTTTCTTATCTACAATATTTGAATTAATTAGTAAGTAAGTCGCAACAGGTATTTCAAATGAAACACCAAACGCAAAAATTAGCTTTATAAAAAAACTAAAATATTGATTTATATCTGTCATCACTTGAATAGATTCAGGCGCAGATGCTATAAAAAAACTAAAAATAATTGGCGCTACAACAAAGTATGCAAAAGATACTCCTAGGACAAATAGAGTAATAGTAGACAGCATTAAAGGGGCGATAAATTTCTTTTCAGTTTTAAATAGACCAGGCACCATAAACATCCATATCTCATAAAACATATAAGGAATAGTTAATAACATAGCAGTAAATATTGTTAGTTTAATAGGCACCATGAAGGGTGTAGTTACTTCAGTAGCTATCATTGTCGAGCCTGCAGGTAAGGCATTAATTAATGGACTAGACACAAAGAGGTATATTTCTGAAGCAAAAGGCAGCCCAGCAATAGTTAGAATAGCTAATAGCCCAAGGACCCTAAGAAGTCTGGTTCTCAATTCAATAAAATGGCTTGTTATAGAGCTTTCAGTCATCTTCTTTTTTTTCTTCGAAGAGCTCTGATTGTTCTAACTCCTCCATTCTTAGCTCATTATAAATATCTTGCTTAATTTCTTTACTATCTATTTCTTTTTCAATATCGTCTTTAAAACTTAAAATATTTTTTTGTAATTTTTTGTATTGCTTTAAAACAAACTTAATAACAACTGGCAACTGTTTTGGACCAATGATTAATAGCCCAAGAGAAAGGATAAGCAGAATTTCAAAGAAGCCTATCTGAAACAATTTTTATAAATCTTTATTATCTGAGTCTTCGTCAGTTTCTTCTTCCTTAATAGCTTTTTTAAAACTCTTAAGACTAGACCCCAAATCAGAACCTAAAGATTTCAATCTTCCGCTTCCAAAGATCAGCACTACAACTGCTAAGATTATTAATAACTGCCAAACGCTTATGCCACCAATACCCATAATTACCTCCAAAGAGAATCTAGTTTAACCTTTAGTCAAAGAAACTAAAAATTATAATTTTATGATGTGAATATTAAGACACCCAATAGAGTGATTATTCCAACACCAATTAGCCGGACCATATATTTTTCTTTTGTAAGCTGAACTTTTAATTCCTGTATTTTTGCATCACTTGACTGTTTATTTTTTGAATAACCCCTTAATTCATCTAGAACTTCGTAAATAAACCCAGGCATTTCAGAGGTTTTAAATAAAATCTCTTCTTTGTTCTCTATAATAAAATCTTTTAATCTTAATGGACTAAATTGCTCCATCAACCAATTGTCTAAATAGGGCTCTGCAATACCCCAAAAGTTTAACTCTGGATATATTTGTCTTCCCATTCCCTCAATATGAATCAATGTTTTTTGCAGAAGAACCAAAGAGGGCTGCAAAGATAAACCAAACCTTCTCGTACTCTGGAAAAGATATAAAAGCAGTTTTCCAAACTCAATCTCAGATAAAGGCTTTTCAAATATTGGCTCACAACATGCTCTTAATGTGTTTTCTAGCTCTAATAAGCTCGTCTCAGGATCAACCCAGTGAGAATTAATAAAGAGTTGAGCTAACGCCCTATAGTTTTGTTTTAAAACTGCCTGCAGCATTCGTGCAAGCGCATACCTCTCTTCATTTGATAGTGAGCCGGTAATTGCACAATCTATAGCTATATAACCTGGAGATTCAGGATGCTCTTTTGATACAAAAATATTTCCAGGATGCATATCAGCATGAAAGAAGTTATCACGAAATACCTGATCTAAAAATATAGTTACACCGTTCTCTGCTAATAATTTTTTATCTATTTTGTGAGCTTCTATTTCCTCAATAGAGGTACATGGGATACCGTCAATTTTCTCCAAGGTGAAAATATTAGATGTAGTTAACTCCCAATAAACTTCAGGAATATAAAGTCTTTTTGAATTGAAAAAATTTTTTCGAGTTAAGTTTGTATTAGCCGCTTCCAATTTCAGGTCTAACTCTTTATAAATAGTTTCTTCGTAATCCCTAATCACTTCTTTTGGTTTTAATCTATCACTATCCTTATATAAAATATTGAATACAGAAGCTGCACTTTTAAGTAATCGAACATTTCTTGATACGCTTTTTTTAATTCCAGGCCTTAAGACTTTTATAACAACATCTTTATCAGTGTTTTTAATTCTGGCAGTATGAACTTGTGCCAAAGAAGCAGCAGCAATTGGATTGTCATTGAAATCATCATAGAATTCTTCGATATCTCCGCCTAATTCTTTCTTAATAATTTCTCGCGCTACTTTTACATCAAAGTTCTTGCACTGATCAGTAAGAATCTGGAGATCTTTAGCGACCTCAATATCTAAAATATCTGTTCGAGTTGAGAGAAGTTGACCAAATTTTATGAATACTGGTCCCTGAGATTCTATAAGAGTTGCAAGTCTTTGACCTTCTCTTTTATCTTTAAAATTCGAATAAAAAGGGTTGAGCAATCGGAGTGATTTTATAAAATAATTAGAGCTATTTTCAAAGGGTATGCTTATAACTCCATGTCTAATAGAGCCAGATAAAAGCTTTATACCGCCTATTATTAATATTATTAAATTCATTTAGTTTTCATTATTCAGTGCTTCTAGCCTATCAAGGCGAATGCTAATAGATCTAAGTTTTTGCGAAAGATCGTCTGGCATGATTGTAACATCGGTATTCTGATTTATTTTAATGCCCGCTAGATATGATAAAACACCAGGCAGATGACCAAAATTTCTCTCAATTAGAATTGAGAAATCAATAGCAGTATTCTTAAGTATATTAATCAGGACGAATGCTTTTTCTTCATCACCCTCAATATGTTTTTTTTCAATAGTTTTACTGGTGATGTATTGAGCAATCCCCGAGACACCTATAGAAATTAAAAAATCTATATTTTCAACTTCATCCATAGAAACATTAACTATATTTTTATTTATTCTTATAAAAAAAGGCTCGATACCAGAAACGCTAAGACTAAATAAAATAGGAGAGATATTATCTAATTTATCTCCAAGATCAGGAGAAGAGCTTATAGCATCTTCTATAAATTTACTTACAGATTGATTAATCTTGTTCTTTATATCCAACATGGATAGCCACAATACCGTTTAATAAGTTATAAAATTTGCAGTCATCAAAACCGCTGCCAATAATAAGATCTTTTAAAGCCTCTTGATCAGGATGCATCCTAATAGACTCAGCTAAGTATTGATAACTATCACTATCATTCGCTAATAAAGCTCCTAATTTTGGGAGGATATTAAATGAATACCAATCATATACTTTGCTAAATAAAGGATTGGTAGGTTTAGAAAATTCTAGAACAAGGAGACGACCATTTTTTTTAAGACATCGCTTCATTTCTTTTAAACCAGCAGGCTTATCTGTAAAATTTCTTAGACCAAAACCAATCGTTATTACATCAAAAGTATTATCCTTAAAAGGAATTGCCTCACCACTTAGTTGACAGAAATATGTATTATTCGAGAAGCCTTCATCTATAGATCTCTCTCTTCCAAGTGCAAGCATCTCACTGTTAATATCTGAAATATAAACTTGTGATGCAGGGAACTGATTTGATATTAATTTTGCAATATCTCCTGTTCCAGCCGCTATATCAAGGACCACATCGTTGTCCTTAACTCCTGCAATCTCAACTAGTATCCTCTTCCATAATCTATGCAATCCCATAGACATAGCATCATTCATGACATCATAACTACTAGCAACAGATGAGAATACACCCCCTACGTGCTTAGCTTTTTCTTCTATATCTACTTCTTTATAGCCAAAATGTGTTTTTTTATTCATCTGATATCTGCTCGAGGAATTTAATAAAATTATTGTATCTACTTTTACTTATTTCTCCATTATTAATCATTGGGATTACGTTACAGCCCTCATCACCTTTATGGTTACAATTTGAAAATTTGCATAATTTACTAGATTCATATATTTCATAGAAACCATAAATAATTTCTTCTTTAGATAAGCCCTCTATTGGAACATCTCTTACTCCAGGAGAATCTATAATCTCAATATTATGTGGGAGCATATATAAACTTGATATGGAGGTGGTATGCCTCCCCTGATTATTAGACAGAGTCTTAGTTTTAATATCAATTCCAGTCAGCTTAGATGTCAGTGTTGATTTGCCGGCACCTGAGTTCCCAACAAATATTGTGCATTTATTTTCTAAATACTTAGTTAGATCTTTTAAGCCGGTATTTTCTTTAGCAGACACATTAAATATCTCTATATCAATGTTGTTATAAAGTGCTACTTTTTCTAAATAATCAGATGGCATCTCAATATCTATTTTATTATTTATTATAAACGGCTTGATATTCGAAGCTTTGGAAGAAGCAATCCATTTATCAATGAATTCAGTTGATGTGGTTGGATTTTGTACTAAAAGTATTCCTACATGACTAATATTTGCAGCAACTACCTTTGAGCCCCTAATACTCCTTTTAGTTAGCTCTGAAGTTCTTTCTTGTTTGGATATAATTAATGCTGACTTAGGGTCATTCTGATTTTGATATTCTATATTTACATTATCACCAACCACAATATCCTGTTTTCCAAATATTGCGCATTGAACTGCAAGACCATCGATATCAACCAAACATGTGTTTGAATAGAATTCAATTACTCTTCCTGTTTGAACTTTTTGCATATAAAGCACAAAATACACCAAAGGAAAGAATATAAAAAGTTATGAAGACTCAACAATCAAAAGAAAATTTAGTTTGGATCGATCTTGAGATGACAGGATTAGACCCTGAGAAAGAGAAAATCATTGAAATAGCTACGTTAATTACCGATTCTCAGCTTAATTATATAGCTGAAGGGCCAAATATTATTATTAAACAACCTCAAGAATATCTTGATCGAATGGATGATTGGAATCAAAAACAGCATGGGGGCTCAGGCTTAGTTGAAGCAGTTCAAAAAAGTAGTATTTCTCAGCAAGTTGCCGAAATGGAGACTCTTGAGTTCATTGCAAAATATGTCAGTGACAAGAAATCACCAATGTGTGGAAATACAGTCTCCCATGATAGAAGGTTCCTAGTTAAATATATGCCTACATTAGAAGCTTATTTTAATTATAGGCATATCGATGTATCTACAGTTAAAGAGCTTGCAACAAGATGGATGAATGAGGCACAAGTCTATGAAAAAAATGGAGCTCACAGAGCTATGGGAGATATTAAAGATTCAGTTGAAGAGCTTAGATTTTATAAAAATTTAATTTTTAACGAAGAAGAATTATTTTAAAAGTTATTCGCTTTTATTGGCAGGTTGAATATTAAGCGGAAACGGGCTAACAGAACTTTTATTTTCTTTTATTGTAGCTTCTCCAGATTCTACAACTTCATCAATTCTTATAATTGCATTAATAGGTATATAGCTTCTTTCAACTTTATTGAACTCATTCTTAAGTTTTTCAGCAGTCGGGTCTACAACTAGTTGTTTGTCTTTATTAAATATATAATCTTCTACCTCTATGAAGCCATACATGTCACTTTGATAAATTTGTTTTGCAAAAACTTCATATATCTCATTGAGCTGCATAAAGATTATTTTGTAAGCTTTCTTTTTATTCATAATTATTAATATGGGTACTAAACTTTATATTAAAACCTTTGGGTGTCAAATGAATGAGTATGATTCGCAGAAGACTGCGGAGATACTTCAAAATAAGAAAGACATGGAGATTACTACAAATGTTGAAGAGGCAGATATTATCCTCTTAAACACATGCTCTATTAGAGAAAAAGCTGAAGACAAGGTTTATTCTGAATTAGGCAGACTTAACAAGTTAAAAATAAAAAATCCTAATATTAAGATTGGTGTTGGTGGGTGTGTTGCTACTCAAGAAGGCTCTAATATTACAAAGAGAGCTCCTTATGTTGATTTGATATATGGCCCTCAAACCCTTCATAGGGTTGCAGATTTATTGGATGAAGATAATAAATTAAAAGCTATAGACATAACTTTTCCAATTGAAGAAAAGTTTGATTCCCTTCCAGAGCCTACAGCAACGAGTCCTTCTAGTTTCGTCGCTATTATGGAGGGCTGCTCAAAATATTGCTCTTTCTGTGTTGTTCCTTACACAAGAGGTGATGAGGTGAGTAGGAAAGCACAGCAAATTTTTGATGAAATTGCTCGTTTAGTTGAGCAGGGCTCATCGGAGATAGTATTTATTGGTCAGAATGTTAATTCTTATAAGCAAGTCCATGATGGCAGAACTCTTAGACTTTCAGATCTTATTGATATCGCAAGCAATATTAATGGAGTTGAAAGAATTAGATTTACAACATCCCACCCACTAGATATGACTGATGATCTAATTGAGATCTTTGGTTCTGTTCCTCAACTTGCTAATCAACTTCATCTTCCAGTTCAATCAGGTTCAGATAGAGTTCTAAAAGCAATGAAGCGAAACTATACCGCGGACTCTTATAGAGATATTATTGAAAGAGTGAAAAAAATTAGGCCCACTATAAAAGTTACATCAGATTTTATAGTTGGATTTCCTGGAGAAACGCATGCAGAGTTTATGCAAACAATGCAGCTAATAGATGATATTCAATTTGATTCATCATTTAGCTTTATCTTCTCTCCTAGACCAGGAACACCCGCTTCAATTCTTCAAGATGATATTTCTAAAAGTGAAAAGAAAGAAAGACTAAATATTCTCCAAGCCAGACTCAATGAAATACAAAGAGGATTTGGTCAAAAAATGGTTGGTAGCATTCAAAGATGCTTGGTAACAGGCATATCAAAGAAACGCCTAGATCAACTCCAAGCAAGAACTGAGTGTAATAGAGTGATAAATTTTCCCTTTCAAAATATTGGTTTTATAGGTAAATTAGTAGATATAAAAGTTGAGGAAGCATTGGCATATTCATTACTAGGAACACTTCATAACACTAAGGAATTAGTTTAGTTAATTTATGCAAGAAGCCCAAAATTCCTTAAAAAATATTCTTTTAGAGCCAGCAGATGCAAAGCGCTTCGCTATTTTTGCAGGTGAACTAAATGGCAACATAAAGTTAATAGAAAAAAGCTTTAAGGTAAAGATTTTTCATAACAGTAATAAGGTTAACATTAAGGGACCCGAAGAGAATGCGCAAAGAGCAGCAAATGCCCTCCTCGATTTATATAAACAAACTCAAAAAAATAATGAAATTAGTAATGAATCCATTCATTTATGTATCCAGGAACATATGAACCAGCCAACTCAAGAACCAGTTAAATTAGAAGAAGTTAAACGCTTACATCAAATTCATACACCAAAAAAAATTATTACAGCTAGAGGCAAAAATCAAGAACAGTATTTAAAGAATATTGAATTAAACGAATTAAATTTTGGCATTGGCCCGGCTGGAACAGGTAAAACTTATCTAGCAGTTGCAGCAGGTGTTAATGCATTATTAAATGATAAGGTTCAAAAAATAATTCTTATAAGGCCTGCAGTCGAGGCGGGTGAAAAGCTTGGATTTCTTCCGGGAGATTTAGCTCAAAAAGTAGATCCATATTTAAAGCCCTTATATGATGCTTTGTTTGAAATGCTTGGATCAGAAAGAGTCCAAAAACTTATAGAGAAAGAGATCATTGAAGTTGCCCCACTTGCTTACTTACGAGGGCGTACCTTAAATAATGCTTTTATTATTATGGATGAGGGTCAAAACACTACCATTGATCAAATGAAGATGTTTTTGACCAGAATGGGTTATGGATCATATGCTGTTGTAAATGGTGATATTACTCAAATTGATTTACCAAGAAATATACCTTCTGGTTTAAGTAATGTTCTAGAGGTGCTTGCTGAAACTGAAAATATTGGAGTTATTAAATTTAGCTCGATAGATGTTGTTAGACATCCACTAGTTAGAAAAATTATAGATGCGTATGAGGCCTTTAAGAGCAGCAAAACTTAGTGAAAGTTAATCTTATTACCAAGGAAGAATATTTATTATCAAATAGACTTAAAGATAATTTAGACGAAGTTTTTGCTTTTGTTCTAAACTCCGAGAGTATTGAGGACAGCTCTATCAATCTTAGTTTTATTTCTTCAAAAGAAATGCAGGAACTAAATAATCAATACAGAGGCATAGATAAAGATACCAATGTATTATCTTTTGAGAATCAAGATATTTCAAGAGAACATACGAAGGATCTAGGAGATATAGCAATCTGTTATCCATATGTTGTCAATGAGGCCCTAGAAGCCAACAAAGAACTTGATAGTCATATTTCTCATATGTTTATTCATGGAATTCTTCATATCTTAGGTTATGATCATGAAAGTGAATCAGAAGCAGATAATATGGAATCAAAAGAGATTAAATTTTTATCAAAGTTTAATATCATTAACCCATACACAATATGAACGATAAAATAGAACCCGACTTGGAAAACTCTCCCTCTGGATTACTTTCTAAATTAAAGAAGTACCTAAGAAACCCGTTTTTTATAAAAACAACAACAGTTGCAGAGGTTTCTGAATTTCTAGAGAATGCTAGACAATCTAATGTCATAGATAAAGAAGCTCAGATTATGGCAAATAAAGCTATAAGACTAGGCGATACATCAGTAAAAGAAATAATGGTACCTACTGTTGAGATGGTAACAGTTGGTATAGATGAACCAGCCTCGTCTTATATAGAGAGGATTATCCAATCTGGGCATTCCAGATACCCTGTTTTAGGCAAAGGTATGGATGAAGTAAGTGGAATACTTTTGGCAAAGGATCTTTTGCCTATTTTATCAGCAGGGCAAACTGAATTTAATATAGAAGATATGTTAAGACAGCCAAATGTTGTTCCTGAAACGAAGAAAGCAGATTCATTGTTAGAAGAATTTAAAAAAGATAGATCGCATTTAGCAATAGTCGTTGATGAATATGGCGCTATCTCAGGGCTAGTTACAATCGAAGATATTTTAGAAGAGTTAGTGGGTGAGATAGAGGATGAGCATGATAGTGACGAAGAGGAGCTAATCCAGATTTCTGAAAATGAATTTATTGCTGATGCTAAATTAGATATAGAGTCTTTCGAAGAATATTTTGATTTAGATGTTGGTGAGCAAGACGTAGAGACTATTGGTGGCCTGATGATAAATAAGCTTGGAATTTTACCAAAAATTGATGATGAAATAATACTTGGTAATATGAAATTAAAAGTTGTCGTAGCGGATAAAAGGAAGATTAAAAAAATTGGTATTAGCATCTCCTCTTAATAAGCTTAAGCAAGCATATAATTTTTCAATTCCTTTTATATTTGGGCTTATTGGAGTCTTTGCATTTGCGCCCTTTTCAATTAAATTTCTTATTATTCCATCTTATAGTTACCTAGTTCATTTGACTTTTTTTTCACAAAATAATTTCTTTATAAGAAAGCTTATTCTCTGGACTTTAGGTCATTGGGGCGCAGGTGTGTCATGGATAATAGTAAGTGTTTACTATTATGGAAACATAGGTTATATATCATCATTTATTGTATATATATTATTTCTATTATTAGTATTAATCTTTGCTGTCGCGCCTATAAAGCTATTTAAAATACACAAAAAATATAACCCTAGTGCATATTTTATTTCCTATATAGCCTCAGCTTTATTATTACTAGAGCTGTCTAGAGATTTCTTCTTTGGTGGCTTTCCGTGGTTAGTGCCAGGAACAGTTTCAATTGATACCCTTCTGTCTAATATCTTGCCTATATTTGGAGTTGCTGGAGCATCATTTATTTTATATATAGCTGCCGTATCTATTGCCAGTTTTTGGGATAATTCAAAAAAAATTGCCTTATCAATTTCAGCCATAACAGCTCTTTTATTTATTCCATATACTGCTGAAAAAGACACATATGATGAATCTCTTTCAATAGCAATTGTTCAGCCCTCACTAGATCCAAAGCTAAAATCAAACGAAATATATAAGCCTTTAATAGAAGAAACGCTTATCAAGTTATCTCTAAATAATACAAATAACCCCCAGTTATTAATATGGCCAGAAGCTGAGCTACCATATGCATACAAAAGCCCACAATATTACCAACTTAAACAAAGGTTTGGAGATTCAACTGAACTGATAACAGGAATTTGGTCATTTGAGGGAAGAGAGTTATTTAATTCACTTGTTAACTTGAAAACAGACGAAATCTACAAAAAACAACATTTAGTGCCATTTGGAGAATATATTCCATTTAAGAGTCTGCTAAATCCTATTTTAATATTTTTTGGTGCTCCTCTATCAGATATTACAGCTGGCTCATCTGAGCAAACATCTATTACAATTAGTAACAATTTAACGATAGCACCATTGATATGCTACGACATTGTATTTGGAAATGATGTTAGAAAAGCGGTCAAAAGTTCTCATATTATTATCAATATTAGTAATGACTCCTGGTTTGGGAAGTCCCTAGGACCATATCAGCACCTAGAAATTTCTAGAATAAGAGCATTAGAGAATAATAAATGGCTATTAAGAGCTACTAATGATGGTTTTTCAGCTGTTATTGACAATAAAGGAACAATTGTTGATTTATTATCAAAAGGTAATCAGGGTGTCATTAATCAAGATGTAGGTTTAACCAATACAACCACTTTTTATACTGGTTTTGGTTATTATGTGCCATACTTAATTGCGTTAATTTACCTTTTAAGCGTTATTATTAGGACTATATGGTCAAACTTAAAAACATAGCCTTAATATCAAGCCTACTGTTTGTATTAAATAGCTATTCAGAAACTTTAATTCAGGTAGATATTAGTGAGCAAAGACTTTACCTGGTTAGTAATAATGTAGTTCTTTCTAGTTATCCTATTTCCTCTTCCTCATATGGTGAGGGTCAGAAAGAGAATTCTTTTAAAACACCCCTTGGGACTCATACCATAAAAGAAATGATTGGATCTAATGCAGCAAAAGATACTATTTTTATTTCACGAATTAATACAAAAAGGGCAGCAAGCCTTGTTAAACAACCAATAGATACTGAAAATGATTACGTAACATCAAGAATTATGTGGCTTGAAGGCGATGAAGAGGGTTTTAATAAAGGTGGAGCTGTTGACTCATATAAAAGGTATATCTATATACATGGAACCCAAGAAGAGGGCTTAATAGGGGTCAAGGCATCACATGGATGCATAAGAATGTTTAATAATGATGTAATTGAGTTATATAAAAAGGTTAATATAGGGACAAAAGTTCTTATTAAAGCTTAATTTTTGTCCCTATCTATATTTCTTATAGATTTCCAGCTACAGATGATTCAGAAAAGCTTAACTTCTCTTTTCTATCTTCTTTTGCAGGAGCATCTCCAAATTTACCATCAGTCTCAGCAAGCTTTTGAATTAAGTTAGCAGGCTTAAATGTGTCACTTTTAGTTAATTCATGGTATTTGTTTAGCTTGTTCAATACTTCAGTCATTCCTGTTGCATTCGCATGATGCATAGGACCACCTCTCCATATCGGGAAACCATAGCCATTTATATAAACAACATCCAAATCTGCTGCTCGTTGACCAACACCCTCTTCTATAATGTCAGCTCCCTCATTAATAAGAGCAAGAATACATCTATCGACAATTTCTTCGTCTGATATCTCTCTTCTTTCAATCCCATTTGCAGCTGAAACTGTTTTATAGATATCTTCATTCTCAGGAGCTGGATTAGGAGCTCTTGAGCCTTCGTTATAATTATAAAAACCTTTTCCATTTTTCTGACCAAATCTATCTAGCTCACAAAGCTGATCACCGATTTTTGATGGAAGTGCTGGCTCTGTACCACTTAATTTTCTTGCTCTCCAGCCAAGATCCAAACCAACCAAATCTAACATTCTAAATGGCCCCATACTCATGCCAAAACTTTCTAGCGCTTGATCAACTTGATGGGGAAGGGCGCCTTCTAAAAGAAGCATATTTGCTTGTGCCGTATATCCAAATAACATTCTATTTCCAATAAAGCCTGGCGCATTTAAAGAAACAACTGAAGCTTTTTTAAGCTTCTTACCAACCGACATTACAGTAGCCATAGTTTCATCAGATGACTGAGAGCCTCTAACCACTTCCAGCAGTCTCATAATATTTGCTGGACTAAAGAAGTGAGTACCCACTACCAGCTCAGGTCTATTAGTAACAGCAGCTATTGAGTCCACATTAAGTCCAGAAGTATTACTTGCTAGGATTGCATCTTTCTTAACAACCTCATCAAGAGTTCTAAAAATCTTCTCTTTAAGATCAAGATTTTCATATACGGCTTCTATAACAATGTCACAATCTGAAACATCTTGATAGTCCAGACTAGAGGTCACTAAACCAAAAACACTATCCTTCATCTCTTCTGTCATCTTTCCTCTATTAACCATAAATTCATAATTCTTTTCTATAACAGACATACCTCTTTTTAGGTTATCTGCATCCTGATCAATAATGTGAACTGGTATACCAGCATTAGCAAAACACATTGCTATTCCACCACCCATTGTTCCTGATCCTATAATCCCTGCTTTCTTTATATCTTTGACTGGAGTTTCTCTTGGTATATCAGAAATTTTTGATGCTGCACGCTCACCAAAGAAAATATGAATCATTGCTTCTCTTTGAGGATTAACTAAACACTCTATAAAGTATTCGCCTTCTTTTTTCATACCATCATTAAAGTCATCACAGTTTATAGCCGCTTCAACACATTTAATAATTTGCCCTGGTGCGAATTGACCTTTTCTTGTCTTTGCAGCCATTGCTTTTGCTTCTAAAAGAATGTTATCTGAGCCCCTAGCTTCTATAACCTTTTCATTTAAGTCTCGGACTTTAGGATGATTTTCCGATTCAGAACTAACTTTTTGAATAAATTTAATTGAATCTTTGATTAGATCTTCACAAATTTCATCAATTATGCCCATAGATAAGGCTTTTTTTGCATGAACATGCATTCCAGTAAGCATCATTTTTAATGCTTCTGCAGGCCCAACAAGTCTAGGAAGTCTTTGTGTGCCTCCAGCTCCTGGTAGTAGACCCAAATTAACCTCTGGAAGGCCTACAAAGGCTGCAGGTCCAGCAATTCTATAATTACATACCAATGCTGTTTCTAGACCGCCACCTAAAGCTGAGCCATTTATAGCTGCAACTACTGGTTTTGAACAAAATTCAAGTTTTCTTAATGCTTCATCAAGACTTGGCCCTTCAGGAGTTTTTCCAAATTCAGAGATATCTGCTCCTGCAATAAATGATCTTCCTGCGCCAGTTAAAACAACACCTAATACGTTTGAGTCGTTTTCAGCTTGCGTTATACCATCTACAAGACCAGCTCTTACGCCGTCACTTAGTGGATTTACAGGCGGATTGTCTACAGTTAGTATTGCTACGCCTTCTTTTACTTCGTAATGAACAGTTCCTTTCAATTTATTCTCCTAAAAATATCAAGAAAAGCATTATACATAAAAAATAATAACTTTATTTTATAAAAAGCATTGATATATAATTATAAGTGTGCATAATAATGCTTGTCAGCGACTCTCTCCCCCTATTTAGATAGCTGACATCCTCTGAACTAAGATGGAGGGCCTCGCCCTCCATTCTTTTATTAAATAAGGTTAAATATGAAAAAATATATAGACAATTTAGAAGTTTTTGTTTTAGTTACACTATTTTTAAGCTCAATCTACGCTATAACTCCAATATTGTAGTATTATCGCTCTATGAAAAACTTAGCACTGCTTTTAATTGGTATATTCTCCACATCCGGCTTCGCCTGTTCTAATCTTCTTGATTCAGAGCTCAAGGTATTAGATTCTTCAGAAAAGATAAATATGTGTGAATATGAAGGTGATGTCATCTTAGTTGTTAATGTTGCTAGTAAGTGCGGTTACACCTATCAGTACGAGGGCCTTCAAAGTCTTTATGAAAATTACAAAGATGAAGGTTTGGTGGTTGTTGGAATACCTTCTAGAGATTTCAGACAAGAGTATAGCGAAGAGTCGGCAGTAGCAGAATTTTGTTCTACAGAATATGGAGTTGATTTCCCTATGTTTGCTACCGCTAAAGTTAAAGGTGAAAGAGCGCATCCTTTTTATAAAAAATTAGCTAAAGAATCAGGAATGGTTCCTAATTGGAATTTTAATAAGTATCTTATTGATAGAAATGGAAAAGTTCACAAAACTTATAGATCAAAAGTTAAGCCAGATTCAGAATTACTTATTACAGCTATAGAAAAACTTCTTTAAATTTCGCTTACAAGAACAAGACTTGGCTTTTCAAAGCTAAATATTCCATTATCAACAACGCCAGCAAAAGAGTTAAGTTTTAATTCAATTTCTTCTGGATTAGATAAATCTAATCCTGTTACATCTAGTATTTGATTCCCCTGATCAGTCATTACGCCAACCCTTAATTCAGGAATCCCTCCGAGTGCAACTATTCTTCTAGCCACCAAGCTTCTAGATTCTGGAATGACCTCAACCGGAAGAGGGAAGGCTCCTAGCTTTTCAACTAATTTTGATTCATCAACAATACATATAAAATCTTGAGCTGCAGAAGCTACAATTTTTTCTCTAGTATGAGCGGCTCCTCCGCCCTTGATAAGATTATTGTTCTTATCAACTTCATCAGCACCATCAATATAAAACTCAATACCATTTACATCATTTAAATTAAAAACTTCAATACCCTTGGATTGTAATAATTCTGAAGATGCATTTGAGCTTGATACAGCTCCCTTAAATAAATGTGAAAATTCAGATAATTCTTCTATGAAACAGTTAACAGTTGAACCAGTTCCAATTCCTAAAATCATAGAGGGTGTTAACTTGTCTTGAATGAAGGAGATAGCTTGTTTGGCAACATTGATTTTTGAGGCACTCATGAAGGTATAATACTGGAAATTAACAAAACTATTACATTGAGATTAAAAATAAATAAAACAGGAAGCTTCAAGCATTCTAAAAAATACCTACAACTCATTAAAGAGGCTAAGGTTTATGATGTTTCTATAAAGACTCCAGTTACTTTTGCTACAAATATGACAGCAAAAATAAATAACGAAGTTTTTTTAAAAAGAGAAGATCTGCAGCCTATTTTTTCATTCAAAAGTAGGGGCGCATATAATAAAATTACCAGCCTAACGCCGGCTCAGAAAAAGAAAGGGGTCATAGCAGCTTCTGCAGGTAATCATGCTCAGGGCGTAGCTTTTGCATGCAAAAAGTTGAAGATACCATGTTTAATAGTTATGCCTGTAACCACACCTGACATAAAAGTTAGATCAGTTAAAAATTTTGGCGCTAAGATCATCTTAGAAGGTGATAACTTCAATCAGGCTGTTAAAGCTGCTCTAAAGCTAACAAAAATTAAAAAGCTCGAGTTCATTCATCCCTATGATGATCAATACACGATCGCTGGACAAGGAACTGTAGGCCAAGAAATATTAGAAACAGATGATGAATATGATGCAATCTTTGTTCCAGTTGGCGGTGGCGGATTGCTAGCTGGTGTCTCAGCATGGATAGCTCAACATACAAAAAAAGTAAAAATTTATGGTGTTGAGGTTGAAGATTCAGCATGTTTACTTGAAGCAGTTAAATTTGATAAAAGAGTCAGATTAAGAGAGGTTGGCTTATTTGCAGACGGCGTTGCAGTAGAGCAAATTGGTAAGAATAATTTTGATGTTATTAAAGAATGTGTAGATGGCGTAATTACTGTTAGTGTTGATGAGGTATGTGCAGCTGTTAAAGACATATTCGAAGATACTCGAGTTCTATCAGAGCCAGCAGGAGCACTAGCGTTAGCTGGATTAAAAAAATATAGTAAAAAAATTAAAGGCAAAAAACTTTTAGCAATAAGCACTGGAGCTAATGTTAATTTTGAAAGATTAAGTTATATCGTCGAAAGATCAGAGCTTGGAGAAAATAGAGAAAAAATCTTAAGTATTCAGATTCCAGAAAAACCAGGGAGCTTTTTAAAGCTTTGTAGAGTTTTTGGTAAAGCTCAAATAACAGAATTTAATTACAGAATGGCTGATAACAGAAAAGCTTTTGTTCTTGTTGGCATTAAAACTAAAACAGAAGAGTCATTTAAAGTTTTAAAAGATAAGCTAAAAAAATCAAAATTTAAGTTTAATGATTTAACAAGAAATGAGATTTCAAATGATCACTTGCGTCACATGGTTGGTGGAAGAAATAATCTAGATATAGATGAAAGCTCCGAGCGTATTTTTAGAAGTGAGTTTCCACAAAAACCTGATGCATTAATAAACTTCTTAAAAGATTTTGGAGCCAACTGGAATATTTCTTTATTTCACTACAGAAATCTTGGAGCGGCTTTTGCTAAAGTTCTTATTGGTATTCAAGATACGAATACTAATGGTAAAAAGCTTGAAAAGCATTTAAAAGCATCTGATTATAGTTTTATTGAAGAAACCTCAAACAACGCCTATCAAGATTTTTTAAGGTAAATGAACTCTAGAATCTTAATCTAAGCTTTATAGCAAAGATTTTACCTGATGGGTTGCTCCATGAATCTTGAACTATAGAGCGACTGTCAGAATTTATGTTTTCTTCATAAATATTTCCACCCTGACTATAGACAATATATAAGTTAGATAATGGCGCTAGCTCATACTTATATCTAATTTGTACTGCAGCTTCGCCTACATTAAATCCACTTACCTCCCTTTCGCTTAACGAAAGATAGCCATTTTGATTAGACATTAAGCTGGTAGGGTTGGATGCATCTAAAGCAACAAATTGTGCCTTAAATCTTAGCTCATGCTTATTACCTTTAAAGTAATTTAAATCTAAGGCCCAGAATTTTTCAGTAGCATCATATGCAGCAAGATGGTTTGCATCTATCCATTTTAGCCACTCTTTTTGATCTCTAAGACTAAATCCTATTTTCATAGTCAAATAATCAGTTGGAAAGAAATAGTATGCCGCCTCCATCCAAGTTTTTTTATAACCATTAGAGTTCCAAGAATTGTTTTTACCGCCTTTTTCAAAATTTATTTTAAGACCATAGGCAAAGTTAGAATAATTTTTTGACTCAAAAGCCCCACCATAATTATATCTATAGGGCGTCTTTATAAATGGAGAATCAATATACTTCCTTGTAATAGTTGTATTTTTTCCAGATGACTCAAGGCTAGTCCAAAAATGCATAGATGATGTATCTTTAAAGCCTAATTCAATTTTTGGATTTATATAAGAAGGATTACTATTTCCATTGGTATCAGTATGATGACCATATCTTAAAGAATATTCTATATTTTTAAACTTAGAATTCTCATCAAAATATCTTTCAAAAGAAGATCTGCCACCTAAAGAAACCCAATCATTCTTTTGCAGATAGCCCATGTCATTTATATTGAGATCATCACCATAGTAATGAAATCCAAGACTATGATTATCGTCTTTGTTGGGCTTAAATCTCATTCCGCCTTTAAAACCTACCGATGACTGATCGCCAGCGTCCGCATGAAGCAATATAGAATAGATTCTTAATTTATCATTAATAATATTGTCATAATCAATCGCATTGACCATCGCAGTTCTATTTAATATTGGATCATCGGTGTAGGTGAGCATATAACCAAGAGTTTTATTATTATTTTCTTTTTTTACTCGCGCAGCATAATAAGATCTACCCAGTGAAAAATTTTCATCTTGCTCACTTGCAGTAAAGAAGCCATATTCTGTACCACCTTCCTTTTGAGTATATCTAAGGGCGTAATCAAGATCTGAATATTGCTGTTTAGAATCATTACACAGATCCTCATTATCTGATTGGCTACAATTGTATGAGGGCTTTGATCCAATCCTTCTGGTATGCATCACCTTTAATCTTTCTCTGTCAGTAATATCAAAAAGTGTTTGATTTTCATTAAAAAAAGCTCTTTTTTCACCATAGAGAGTTTCCTCAGCAGAGAAATTAACCACAACATTATCACTTTCAACTTGGCCAAAGTCTGGATTAATAGTTGCATTAATTTGTTTGCCTGTTCCCGTATTATAAAAAATTTCAACACCAACTTTATTTATTTCGTTGTTTGTAATTGAGTCTTTAGCAGCAGCAATATAAGGAAAATAATTAATATTACTTTTTACAGGAAAACTATCTATTACTAACTTATCAAGTTGGTACATATATTTATTCCTTTCAGGATGAGTCTTAGAAGTTCCACTGAGTTCTCCACTTTCTGCGTTATATCGAAAAGCCCCAAATTTTATTTCTCGTTTTCCATCTACAGGAATCATATTGCCTATAGACCATGGGATAAATATTTCAGAAACCCAATTGTCATTGTTAATTTTTGTAGCGCCAACCCAGTCACCATCCCAATCGTAACTTTGATTATTTCCATTTCGAATCGTTGAATCAAGAAATGAATCACCTAATGAAAGCATAAAGGTATATGCCGTATTACCATCACCATCAAAATCTACAACAAATGCATTCCTGTCTGTTTTAGTATTCCATTCATCGCGAACATGCTTATAAGAACTCATGGTTGAAGGGTCTTGTGTATTTATAAAGCCAATATAAATCCCATCTTTATTAGTAAAAATTTTTACCCTAGTTTGATTTTCAGAGAGATTTAATGTAAATGGGTAAACTTCGTAGAATGTTGAAAATGATTTTGCATTTTCCCACTCAGCTTCATCCAGGACGCCATCCACTGATATCGCAAAGCTTTCAAGCGAGAGAATTATAGAGACAACAGCAAATAGTTTTTTCAATTATATTATTCCTTAGAAAAGAGTATTTTATAGCTATTTTAAAAACAGACAACATTTAGATTTAAGGCAATTTAAATAGATCTTCAAATTTTCCTTATTTTGGAAGTACAAACAGATCTTCAACTTTGCACATAAGAATCTTTGAAATTTTTAAAGCTAAAACAGTTGAAGGAACATAAATACCATTCTCAATAGCATTGATGCTCTTCCTCGATACTTCAGCATTCTCAGACAGAGCTTGCTGAGTTAAGCCTTCAGCCATGCGAAGCTTTGCCAGATTGTTTAAAAGGTTTTTATGATGCTTGCCCACTAAAATATGCTTCTACTTCTCTTCAAATTTTGCGACCGCTTTATCTATCTCAGATCCTGCATTAGGATATATATACCCCGCAACTAAAGAACCAAAACCAATACAGATAACCAATAGACCAACTCCTATCAGGAACTCTACTTGTACTAGGCCAAAGACAAATAACCCCAATCCTATAAACATGGTAATAACTCCATTTCTTCTGTAATCCATTGGCTTTTTCTTCTCATTAAAATTTTCCAATAAATCTTCAATGTCAGAGGGATCTTCTAGGTTTTTTGAAATTTCTACCATAGCTGCATATTTATCATTTTCCATCTTGGTGGTGTAGTACAAGATTACCCAAAAAATAAATACAGGCATCGATATTGCCGCATATGGAATGCCTAGTTCCAACAATATACTTATATGATCCATAGCAAACTCCTCAAAATATTAAATTTTTCTAAAAATGTAACGCAAAGGTATCATCAATAATATGGGAAGTAAAGGTTACATAAGCACAAAGCCTACTTAATTTTTTTAGATCAAAAGTTAATGATATTTTTTTCAGTAATCATTAAATCAACCCTAGTGTCATGACTTTCACCAAAACTTTTTTCTACATATTGAAAGTCATAGCCTAAACCTATGATTAAAGGTTTTTTTATATTTTTAGGAATGGTTTGCAGGCCTCTATCATAATAGCCGCCGCCATGGCCAAGCCTAAAACCAGCATGGTCAATACCAAGCACAGGAAGAATAATAAAATTCAAATCAAGAGGATTTATTAACTCCTCGCTTGTTGACTCAAGAATATTATATTTATTAGATATCAAGGCAGCACCATTATCTAATTTATTAAAGACCAGATTATTACCAGGCATGACTTTTGGCAAAAATATATTTTCTTTCAAATCTATAAGATAGCTCTCAACCTTATCAAGGCTAACCTCATTATTTGTCTGCTTGTATAAAAGGCTGTTGCCGCCTTTATAGTCACTTAAATAATTGAGTAGACTTTTTTGAATAGTAGATGACTTTTCTAAAACCTCACTCTTCGACATTAAGGATAGTTCTTGCTTTAGAGATTTTCTAATATTATTTTTTGTCATAAAGATTCTAAGAATCAACAAACCAATTCACCGCTATGTGCTATACCTGAACCGAAAGGACAGGTGGTGAACTTCATATCGAATCAGGCTTCCCTCTAAAGAGGTAATGCTCAACAACGACATTGGATTATCACCAGATAATTTAATATCGGTTCAAAATTAATTAACACATTGGCAAATGAACCAGAATGTATAGTTATTATAAATTAATTATTATGAAAAGTAGAATATTAACTTTCTAGAACTTCTTCGATACTTTGAAGCATATCCTGCATGGCACTTTCATCCCCAGCATTAGTCGATGAAGCATTTTCATTTTGAAGAAATTTATTAGCCAAACTTAATCCTGCAAGGATTAAAGCATTACTTTTATTATCAATTCCATCTAATTCAGAATTTAAAAGTTCTGCTGCTTCCAACAAGGCATTTTTTTCTTCTGCAGGACAGGAGAGGTTAATCTCTCTTCCAAAAATCCTTAATGCGACTACTTCCATTTCACTCATCAGCATCTGCCTCTTTATTTAATTCAGCTATTTGATCATTTAATAAATTAATTTCTTTAGTGTATTCAAGTTTAGATGACTTCCAGTCTCTTTCTCTTTTAATATATGAATCAATAATTCCCTTTTGCTCATCAAATTTATTGATAAGTTTACGGAGCTTCATTTTTAGGTTAGTTAGAATTGTTGTTTCTTCAGACTCATTCATGTTTTTGGTTTAAATCCACCAACAGTAGTTGGGAAGTTTAATTTAAAAGAGTAAAATTAATTTTATGAGCAAAGTATATCAAAAAAGAAGACACATATTAGGCAATCTATTGCCTATAAACTCTACGATTATTATTCCAGGAGCTGATCTTAAGTATAGAAACGCAGACTCTTCGTATAACTTCAGGCAGGACAGTAGTTTTTATTACTTATCTGGTTTTTGTGAAGCGGACTCAACTATGCTGATAGTTAATACTAATGGGGTCATTACATCTTCAGTTTTTGTTCCTAGAAAAGATAAATTAAAAGAAATTTGGGATGGCTATAGAGAGGGTCCTGAGGGCGCTAAAGAAAATTATTTTTTTGATAATGCTTTTAATAATGACGAAATTAACTCTGAACTACCAAATTTAATTCAAGGTATGGATAAAGTTTTTTATCCTTTTGGGAAAAAAGATGGCTTTGATCAATTGGTAATTAATTGGATGAAGACAGCTGGAACAAAAGATAGGCATAGCAAAGCAATAGATATTGCTGACGGATCTTCCTTAATAGGAAATCTTAGATTAATTAAGGATAGTGAAGAAATTGAAATAATGAAGCAAGCTGCAGAAATCTCTGCTGAAGCCCATATGGAAGCTATGAAGACAGTTAAGCCAGGTATGAATGAGCAATCAATTGAGGCGTTGTATTTATATGAATTTGCTAAGAAGGGCGGCCGTTTTGCAGCTTATACATCTATAGTTGCTGGAGGACATAATGCATGCGTCCTTCACTATGTTGAGAACAATCAAGAGCTTAATGAATCAGACCTTTTGCTTGTAGATGCTGGTTGTGAATATGAGATGTATGCATCAGATATTACAAGAACTTTCCCAATCAGTGGGAAGTTCTCAGAAGAACAACTTGCTGTATACAACGTGGTATTAGAGGCGCTTCGCACTGCTACAGATTGTGTAAAAATTGGCAATAATATAATGGATCCTCAAATTGCATCAGAGAAAGTAATCACTAAAGGATTAGTTGATCTTGGTATTCTTAAAGGAGATGTTGATGATTTGCATCAAAAGGGAGCCTTTAAAGATTTTTATATGCACAAGATTGGTCATTGGTTAGGTCTGGATGTTCATGATGCTGGTGATTACATGGAAAATAACGAGCATATGGGTTTTAAGCCTGGAATGATCACAACAGTTGAACCTGGAATTTATATAAGCAAAGATGCTGACGTTGATGATAAATGGAAGGGCATTGGAATCAGAATTGAAGATGATATTTTAGTTACTGAATCAGGCAATTTTAATTTAACTTCAAAAGTTCCATCTGATCCTAAAGAAATTGAAGCCTTAATGGCCTAATAATCTTATGAAATATCCTGTCATAATTTCGGGAGGAGGGATTATTGGTTGCTATATTCACTTGCGACTAAAACAAGAGGGAATACCTTCCTTAATCATAGAAAAAGGCTTAGCAGCAAGAGAATCAGAAATTAATATTAGAACTATTTCTCTTAATCCTAGCACCTATAAACTTCTTTTAGATCTAGGTATTCAGCTTGAGACTGCATCAGTCAATACAATTAAAGTTTCAGACAGAGATGGCTCTGGAAAAATTGAATTTGTGGCTAGTGAGGTTGGAGAGGAGGCTTTATCGCATGTTGCCATGTTTAATGATCTCTTGGATAAGATGCAGGACTTAGCTAAACCTGCAATTCAGTTTGAATCTGAAATTACCTCAATATCTAAATTAGAAGAATTAACAAAGATAACCCTAAATAATAATTCTGAACTTAAAACTTCATTACTTATTGGTTCTGATGGAAGGAAGTCCCCAGTTGCCCAGCTATCAAATTTTATTTCAAAAGATAATGACTATAAACAGACAGCTTTTACTTTTCTTGCGAGCGAGGAGTCAGCTAGTAATATTTTTGTAGCTAGTCAGATTTTTTCTGACAAAGGAATTTTTGCATTAATGCCAATAAAGCATGAAAACAAAAATATGTTTTCAGTTGTATGGTCTGTTCCCAATATACTTATAAAAGATATAAATATAGATGATTTTGTTAGTAAAAATATAGATACAGTGACATCAAATATTAGTTCTAAAATTACATTAGAATCTGAAATTATAAGCTTTCCCTTATCAAATCATCATCTGGATTCTTATATGAAAGAGGGCGTGGTTGTAGTTGGAGATGCAGCGCATTCAATTCACCCTCTGGCTGGTCAAGGAATCAATCTTGGCTTTGCTGATGCAGATATTTTATGTGAAGAAATAATTGCTGCCTTCAAAAAAGGCTATTCCATAGGGTCATATAGAGTCTTAAAAAAATATGAAATAAGAAGAAAATCAATTAATGAAATTATGCTTAAAGCTATGGATGGTTTTATAGGTTTATTTGGCTCAACTAATATTTATATTAAGGTTTTAAGAAATCTTGGGCTGAATCTTTTCAATAAGATTTCATTTATGAAAGTATTTTTTATTAATCATGCTTCAGGATCTCATAAGCTATAATTCGTAAGTTGCTTTTTAAATGAGAATGATTATCATCTGATTATTCATTTACTTAATTTTAAGAATGAGATTTTCACAACTATTATGCATTTCAGTTTTATTGGTTTCATGTAGCCAAGCAAAAGATGTAGATCTACTAACCATTTATACATCTAGACAGCCTCAGCTTATAGAGCCCTTGTTAGAGCAATATAAAGAAAAAACCGGCATAGAGGTTAGATTGCTCTCAGGCAAAGCTCCTCAACTAATGGAAAGAATTGCAGTTGAAAGCGATATGACAGAAGCTGATATATTTATGACAGTAGATGCTGGAGTGTTATGGCAAGCTGGTGAAAAAGGAATTCTTGAAGACATAAATTCAAAGATTTTAAATGAAAATATACCTGAGCATTTAAGAGATGCTAGCGGCAAATGGTTTGGATTATCAAAAAGAGCTAGAACTATTGTTTATAACTCTGACAAAGTTTCTACTGACGAGCTTTCTTCCTATAAAGACTTAGCCGATCCAAAATGGGCTAATAAGCTCTGCTTAAGAACCTCAACTAAAGTCTACAATAGATCACTTATTGCTAGCATGATAGATGCAGACGGTTATAAAAATACAAAAAACATAGTTCAAGGATGGGTAAATAACCTTGCTACTGAGGTATTTTCAAGTGATACCCAGGTTCTAAAAGCAGTCTCAGCAGGGCAATGTAATGTAACAATAGTAAATACATATTATTTAGCAAGACTTGCTGATGACCCGACATATTCTAATCTTAAATTGCATTGGGCAAATCAGGATGGCAGAGGAACTCATGTAAATATTTCTGGTGCGGGTGTTACTAAATATTCTAAAAATAAAGTCGAAGCTACAAAGCTACTGGAATGGCTTTCATCTGCAGAGGCTCAAGAAACATATGCTGGAGCAAATAAAGAATTTCCTGTCATGGATGGAATAGATGTTGGTCAAATTCTTCAAGGCTGGGGATCTTTTAAAGAAGATCTTATTTTAGTAGAAAAGTTAGGCTTACTTCAAAAGGAAGCAGTTCTTTTAGCTCAAGAAGCAGAATATAAATAATTTTTAAAGAGTAAGAAGGAGAGTCTATTTGATTCTAAACTTTTTCGCCGCGTGAACGCATTTCTTTGAGTACTTCGCTAATACCTTTTTTATCAATAATACGCATTCCCTTTGCAGACACCTTAAGGTTTACAAATCTATTCTCAGACTCGACCCAGAATTTGTGCATGTGCAGATTAGGAAAGAACTTTCTTTTAGTTCTATTATTGGCATGGGAAACGTTGTTTCCAGACTGTGGTATCTTACCTGTTACTTGACATATTTTACTCATAGAACCGCGATTTTATAGAACACAGAGACACTTAGCAATACTATTAGCAATTAATATGAAACATTTACTCTTAATAAGGCATGCAAAATCAGGATGGGATAATGCCAATCTTCGAGATTTTGATCGCCCACTCTCAGACAGAGGCAAAAAGGATGCTATTTTAATGGAAAATTTTCTTAATAAAATAGAATATATGCCTCATTTAATTTTATGCAGCCCCGCAAGAAGAACCCAGCAAACATACGATATCCTTTTTGGAGTTAGTGAAATAAAATCAACCTTATACCTAGATGATTTATACCATGCAGGCGATGAAGAGCTACTAAACATTATTAAATTAACAGATGAAGGTAAAAAAATTTTAGTCATTATTGGCCACAATCCATCGTTACATAATCTTTTAGAGCAGATGACCAATAAAAAATTTACTAATTTTCCAACATCTGGGATAGCTTGCTTGCAAATGGATTTAGAATGGGAGAAAGTAGCAAATACTGAAGCAAAATTAATTTTTTTCAAAAAACCAAAGGACTTTCAACCTTGTTAGATATAAAAATAAAAATATTAAATCCAAAAATTGGAAAAGAAATACCTCTTCCGGAATATAAAACTTCTGGCTCTGCCGGTATGGACGTTCGAGCATGCATTGATGATTTCATGATCTTAAAACCAGGAAAGACTGAGATGATACCGCTAGGATTTGCTATGCATATTCAGGATATCAATGTGGCTGCATTAATTATTCCCAGATCTGGCCTCGGATCAAAACATGGTATTGTTTTAGGTAATCTGGTTGGTCTTATAGATTCTGATTATCAAGGCGAGCTCATGGTTCCAGCATGGAATAGATCTGATGAAGATTTCAAGATTTCGTCTGGTGACAGAATTGCTCAAATGGTTATTGCGCCTGTAATACAAGCCAACTTTGAATTAGTTGATGATTTTGAGGAAACTGAAAGAGGTGATAAAGGTTTCGGAAGTTCTGGAGTAAGATGAATTTACTATTTCTTTTTACCAAATCTCTCTTCGAAACGCTGAACTCTTCCACCAGTATCAATAATTTTCTGCTTTCCAGTATAGAAAGGATGGCATGCAGAACATATATCTAATGATAAATCATCTTTTAATGTGCTCATGACAGCTAAGGTATTACCGCAACCGCAAGTTGCTTTAATTTCTGAATATTCTGGGTGTATATTGCTTTTCATAATAAATCTAAAATTTGGATGAGAACTATAACAAATAAGTCGATCTTTTCAATTAAAACATGAATATTTTTTATTACGACATTGCTATACCTATTCCTATTAGAGAAACATTTACATATCAATCAAAAGATATTATCCAAACTGGTACCAGAGTTGCTATTAAATTTAGGAATAAAGAGGTAGTTGGCTACGTTATTAAAAACCTTAAAAATAAACCTAGTTTTCCAACTACTGAAATATTTGAAATATTAGATAGTGAACCAATTTTTAAATCTTCAGATTTGCAAATTATTTCTTGGCTTGCAGACTACTATCATCATCCTATAGGAGAAGTATTTGATACTTTTTGCCCTCCATCATTAAGAAAGAGAATTAAGACAGATCCTCTTATAACCTCATTTGATACAACTTATGAAGTTATAAAAGAAGATAAAATATTTGAGTTAAATGCAGAACAAGAGAATTGCGTAAAAGAACTTAAAGCCTTAAAGGGATTTGACCCATGTCTTCTTTATGGAGTTACAGGATCAGGTAAAACGGAGATATATCTAAGAATCTCAGATATATACTTATCTAAAGGTAAGTCAATATTAATTCTCGTACCAGAAATCTCCTTAACCCCTCAGCTTCAAGAAAGATTTATTAATAGATTTGGAGATAACATTGGCATCTATCATTCGCGACAAACACCCAAACAAAGATACGATGTGTGGAATAAAGCCAGGTCAGGCGAAATAAAAATAGTAATTGGAACTAGATCAGCAGTTTTATGCCCATTACATAATTTGGGCCTAATGATAATAGATGAAGAGCATGACCAATCTTATAAACAACATGAAGGTTTTAGATTTTCTGCAAGAGACTTAAGTATAAAAAGAGCTCAGGTAGAAGATATCCCAATCATTTTAGGAACAGCTACACCCTCATTACAAACATTAAAATTAGTTCAAGACAAAAAGTATAAACAAATAAATATCTTAAAAAGAGCAAATGGCTCTGAACCACCTGGATTTATAGTATTAGATATCAATGATTCAAAGTTAGAATCTGGTATTGCCAAAGAATCATTAGATGCAATAGAAATGACCCTAAGTCAAAATAAGCAAGTACTTATTTTTATTAATAGAAGAGGATTTTCTCCTCTGTATGAATGCAATGATTGTAGATGGGTGGCAGAGTGTAAATCCTGTGATGCCCGTTTAGTCTTTCATCATGGTTTAGATAGATTGATGTGTCATAGGTGTGAGTCTGCTTATGGTGTTCCTAAAAAGTGCCCAGAGTGTGCTCATTCAAATCTGAGTCTTCAGGGTTCAGGTACAGAAAGAATAGAATTGTTTTTAGAAAACTACTTTAAAAATACAACTATTATTCGTTTAGATCATGACACCACTAAAAAGAAAGGCGCACTAAATGAAATTATTAAAAAAGTGCATGAATCAGATTCAGCAATTCTAATCGGAACGCAGATGCTTGCTAAAGGACATGATTTTCCTAAAGTAGAATTAGGTGTAATTCTAAATTGCGATGCTGGCATTACAAGCCCAGATATTAATAGCCTTGAAAAAATATCACAGCTATTAATTCAAGTTTCAGGTCGTGTTGGCAGAAAGGAGGGTAATGGTAAGGTCTTGATCCAAACAAGATATCCAGAAGATGAAAATCTAAGAGAATTAAAATCTGGAGATTATCTTAATTTTGCATTAAAAAATTTAAAACAAAAAAAAGAACTACATCATCCACCATATACTGCAGTATCTTTATTGAGAACAAGTTCACCACTGGCCGAGCATAATATTAAATTTTTAGAAAAGGTAGCTAGCATACTAAGCATAGAATCTGATATATCAGCAATAGGACCAATACCTTCGATAATAACTAAGAGTAGAGGTAATTTTAGACATCATTTAATTATTCAAACAACGTCTAAGACGTTATTAAATAAATTTGCACAGGACATCATTTCTTCAGTTTCATCGTGGAAGGAGACTAAAAAAGTTAAATGGTATTTTGATATAGACCCAATCGATTATAGCTAAATTGCTATTTTAATATTTTGTCCAGGGTAGATGGCTTTTCCGCGAAGGTTATTGAGGTCTATTATTTCATCAACCGTAACGCCAAATCTTATTGCGATTTCAGATATAACATCACCTTTTTGAATGGTGTATTCAATATTTGACTGGACTGGATCCATAAAAGTATTAGGTTTAGGCTTTTCTTTAAAATAATCATGGATTCCAAGAAAGATAGATCTAGCTATCATCCTTCTTCCCGGTTTGCCTTTTAGCCTAGCAGCATCTTCAGCATTTGAAATAAAACCAGATTCAACTAAAACAGAAGGTATGTCGATAGATTTGAGTACTCTAAAGTCTGCAAATTCAACATTTTTTTTATGAAGCCTGGTGTAAGGATCTAACCTCAACTTATCTAAAATCTTGTTGCCAAGAATAATACTATTTTCTATTTTTGCCTCATAAACTAATTGATATAAAGTTCTGGCAGCATCTTCATCAAAATCATTCACATCCAGTTTGCCTATTTTTGCTTTCACCTCTGGGTTATTAGCAAGCTCCTTTTTAGAAAGGTTTGCTGCTGTAATGCTTGATGCTTCTTCTGACCAAACAAATACAGAAACTCCTTTAACAGAAGACAATCTAAATGCATCAGCATGAATAGATACAAAGATATCAGCACCAACTTTTCTTGCATTTTGGTACCTATCATTAAGGTCTACAAAAGAATCATCTTCCCTTATCATTACAGGCTTATAGCCCTTAGTATCCCTTAGAGTTCTCTCAAGCTCTCTTGCAATAAGTAAAGTAATATCTTTTTCTAAAATATTTAATTTCCCAACTGCGCCAGGATCTCTTCCTCCATGACCTGCATCGATAGCTACGATAATATCTCTTATATTTTTACTTAGTTTTTTATCCTTCTTAATTTCAAAAATTAATAAAACATGGTCTTTTTTTTCTATTTGCCAAGGCTTTTTCCAATAAACTGATTCATATAAATCAAGTACTATCCTCGACGTGGAACCATCTTTTGAAGCTCGTATTTTTTTAATTGGGTGGTTTTGACGATTTTCTAATTCACCCTTAAGTTCAGAATCTTTTATATCAATGACAATTCGAGAAGGCTCGTCTAAAGCATAAGATTTAACAAGGGCAATCTTGCTAAGTTTGAAAGTAATTCTAACTTCACCAGACGGCAGTTCTTTAATAGATGAGAACTCTACTAAATTTGAACTGAAGGTCTCTAAACTAATAAAAAATAAGCAGCTTAGAATAATTAATTGTTTCATTTTTTTACTTATCTTTTCTTATTAATCTTTCTAGAAGAATTGTATCTCCAATTAATTCAATTTTTCTACTATTTTTATAATGCATCATATTGATTTTTAGATTAAATGATCTTTTGCCCTCTATTTTTTCTGGCCATTCTATAAATATTATTTTTTTACCAGCAAACTCTCGATTGAGTTCAAGCATCTGAACATCCTCTTCAATTTCAGTCCTATAAAGGTCAATATGCAAAATCAGGAATTCATCAAAATCATATTCTTCACAGATTGTATATGTAGGACTTTTAACAGACCCATCCCATCCAAGTGCTCTAAGAATACCTCTGACTAATGTAGTCTTGCCTGCACCAAGGTCTCCTTGAAGATGAAATTCAAATATAGAATCATCAGATTGTTTAATCAGTGCAGCAATCTTCCCACCAAAATCTAAAGTTTCACTTTCGTCTTGAAGAATATAATTTTCCATTATTTATTATTCAATTTTTTTCTAATTAAAGGAATCAATTCTGATGCTGCCAGTCCTTTTTCACCATTTAATTTTACAAATTCACTTCCAGCTATCCCATGTGTTGCTACAGCCAATAGAGAGGCATTATGCGCAGATAATCCCTGAGCTATAAAACTACCAATTAATCCGGCTAAAATGTCCCCTGTGCCTCCTGTGGCGAGCTCAGGCCCACCTTCTTCACATACAAAGACATCATCATCAGTAGCGATAATTGTTCCAGCACCTTTAAGAACAATAGTTGCATTATATTTAGCGACTAAATCTTTTGCTGCATTAACTCTGTCAGCTTGTATGTCTTTTGATGATAGACCTAATAGGTCTGCAGCCTCGCCAGGATGTGGAGTAAGGACAAGAGAATTTTTGACATTTTTTAGACATAAATCATTATTTGCTATGTATCTTAGAGCGCCTGCATCAAAAACAACTGAGCCACTATTTATTTCTATATGCTCTATAAGTATTTCCATTATTTGTTCAGACCATGAGCTTGCAGATAAGCCAGGACCACAGATAAAAACATTTTTATTATCTAAAGCTAAACCAGTTTCTTTAGGCTGATCATGTCCGATGGCCATAATCTCAGGATTGCGACTAAGAGAAGCCTTTAAGTGTATTGGCTGCGTAAGCAATGAAACTAATCCAGTGCCTGATTTTAAAGCTGCCTCAGCTGCCAATATTGCAGCACCACCCATATTCGTATCACCACCCATTACAAGAGCACTTCCATGATCCCCTTTGTGACTATTAGATAATCTTTTCGGTAGTAAGTTTTTTACATCATTAAAGGTATATGAAGTTGCAACTGCTTGACTTTCTTTTTCCATCTGTAAATTTAAGTTATGAAAATACTTTTCTCCTGCAGCGATTTTACCCTCATTAAGACTTAACCCTAACTTTCTTCCAACAAAACTTATAGTTTTATTAGCCTCTACATAAGCTTCACAAGCCACCCCAGTATCTGGATGGATACCTGATGGAATATCTATTGAAAAAATATGCTCATAAGAGTTCATAGTTTGTATTAAATTAATGATGTTCTTATCAAAAGACCCCTTAAGACTTGTTCCAAAAATTGCATCAATTATAAGTACACCACTATCAACTTTATTTAATATCGATGGCTTATAAATTAAACCCCTATCATGAGCTTCATTGGAAGCCTCCATACATAAATGACTTTTATTTTTATTCTCTAACGCATCTACTATCTGTACGTCAAAACCTGCATTAAATAAATATATCCCAACATAGTAACCATCCCCACCATTATTCCCGGGTCCACAGATACAAATATATTTCTTATGTTTATAATTTTTTGTAATATATTCTGCAGTGACTTCTGCAGCCTTAAGCATTAGATCTTTATCTAAATTACCTTTGTTAAAGTATGATCTTTCATATTCTTGAACTTGTGAGCTAAGAAATAACTTATTCAAAAACTAATCAGTTTGAAAGAAAGCTATTCTGTCGGAATGAAAAGAGCCAATATAAATTTTATTATTTAAAGGATAAGCTGTAGTTGGAAATCCAAATACAGTTTCTTGAAATGAATATATATTTTTCTTTTTGAGAGAAACAACATCAATTTCATGAATAGAAAATGGCAATGAACAATTCACACTAATCTCTAGATCACAGCCCATTGAATCAATCGTCTCATGATCTAAAGAGGTAAGCCAAATAGAGTTATCCAGAATTATCATATTATCTGGTGAATTTATTGAATATCTCCCAACAGAGCTTCCATTGAGTAGGTTTATAACTTTTAACTCATCACTAAGATTGTAATTAACATATAAGAGCTCACTATCTTCATCTAGTCCTATACCATTAGGCTGACCACCATCTGATCCAACAACCTTATTAAAGTTATTGTTATCCCACTTTAAAACATACCCAGTAGAGTATTTAAAAAGGGCGGCACTTAACCATTCATTTACCGTTATATCTCTTTCATACATATGAGTAACATAAAAAGATCCATCTCTTCTTATACTCAGATCATTAAAATAATTTTCTTCAGGAGCAACGACACAACCTCTCCAGATCATTGACCAATCATCATCATTTTGAGTTAACTCAAAAAACTCAACAGATTCAAAAGGAAAGTGATTTACAACACCAAGCTGCATTAATCCATCATCTCTTTTTACCAAATCAATTCCATGTGGACCAAAAACATCAGCAGGATTTCTTTTACAGCTTGGATCTCCCCATATATTTTCTCCAAATTTAATTTTAGGTAATATTCTTGCACCATCACTTATTCTGAGTAGCGCAAAAGAACCTTTACCATCTCTCTCTTGGTAGGGCTTTATCCCACCAAATTCTGACATTATAAAAAATTTATTATCTGGCAATAGAGCCATATCTTCAGGATTTTTGAATCCACAATATACAGATATTGATTCATCTGAACGGCACTCATCTATATCATTTAATGGCCCCATATAATCTCGCGAAACCATAAGCAAGGCTAAACTAAAAAAAAGTAAACTCAGCGGAATAATGAATTTGTAATAATTGTTAAATAAAATATTAGCAAATTTATGAATCACATTTTCAAAAAATATAGCTATAAACCCTCTTAATATTGAGACTAGACCAAAGACAAAAAGAGTGTTTTTCCACATTCTATCTGACCAAGAAAAATCAACGATATAAAGTAAAAATCCACCAATAACCAAAGCTAAAAAGCCTAATAACTTTATATTAGATGATTCTAATATGGGCTGCATGACTGAAAGCACTATTTTTTTAAATAAAATTATTAAACCAAAACATAAAAAAATAATTGCTAATATTTCATTCATTCTTCAATTTACCCATTTAGATATAGTTGATTTAATTATAGCAACTATCTCAAGAGGCTTGTCTAAAGGAACATGATGAGCGGCCCCAGGAACTTCTACAAAGTCCATTACTTCTTCAAACTCTTTTTCCATAAAATTTAATATTTTTGATCCAAGGAGCATACTGTTGCCACCATAAATATATAGCGCTTTACATTTAATATTAAACTTATATTCGGAGAGACGGCCTAATTTCCAGAATAAAGTATCATCAAATTTCCACCTCCAACCATCTTCGGTTTGAGATATGGAGTGTTCACCTATATATCTTAAATACCAATCATTTTCACACTCTTGTGCCGGCATTAATCTAAATCTGTTAACAATGGATACTTTATTTTCATAATATTTGATCATTCTTAAAGGTCCAGTACTTCTATGTTTAGCATAGTCATAATCCGGTGGTCTTATGGGAGTATCAATCATAACCAGGTAATCAATAATGTCAGGATGTTCAGTGGCAACAAAGCCAGCCACATGACCACCAAGAGAGTGACCTACTAGAATAATATTCTTTCCACTATCAATCAGTTGTTCGGTATTTAATATATCGATCATTGCTTGAGAGAAAGATTTGAAGCTGTAGTCCTCTCTATGTGCAGAGTCTCCCATTCCAGGAAGGTCAATTGCAAGAACATAAGCTTCATCAGAAAACTGAGGAGCAATGGGATCCCACCATTTCATATGAGCTCCAGTTCCGTGAACCAGAAAAATTATATTTTGATGATCTTTATTTCCCCAAGTTTGATAGGCAACCTGATGATCTTCTGAGGCTATAGTTTTGTATTCAGATTGATGAGCAATTGAATCATGAAACCAATCAGGTGCATGAGAAATATCATTTTGAAGATTGTCAGTAACTTTCATTGCACGTATTCTAAGCTATTAAATGCAAATAATTAACTAAATGAATACTCAAATAATAACTCCTGCAGCTACTGTCCTAATAATAAGAGATGGCCAGAATGGTATAGAAGTATTTATGGTTGAAAGATCTAATAGACCCCCATTCGGTAATCTATTTGTTTTCCCAGGAGGCAAGATAGATGAAAGTGATAATGACTCTAGAGCTCAGTCATTATGTAAGAGCATCACTGACAAGGAAGCATCATCCTTATTAGGAATTGAAAATAATGGTCTTGGTTATTGGGTAGCTTGCGTTAGAGAGTGCTTTGAAGAAGTGGGGATACTATTAGCAGAGAAGAAAGATGGCTCTAAATTAAATCTTAATGGATCAGAGAAAGAAAAATATCAAAAATATAGACAAGATCTTTTAGATAACAAGATAAGTTTTCATGATATTTGTATACAAGAAGAACTTGAATTATTAACAGAAAACATAGCTCCCTTTTCTCACTGGATAACACCAGATATTGAAGTTAAAAGATTTGATACTAGATTTTTTATAGCATGTTTACCTGATAATCAGACAGGCATTCACGATGGAAATGAATTAGTAAATAGTCTTTGGATTTCAGTAGAAGAAGCTATTAAAAAAGCTTATGCAGGAGATATGAATATGATAATGCCGACAATCAAAAATCTTGAGCAATGTGTCGGTTTTGAATCAATTCAGGAGCTACTTAATCATCAACAAAAATTAACTAACGATGATATACCGTCAATTTTGCCAAAATTCTTTAAAAAGGATGGAAATTGGGTAGGACTTCTTCCAGGTGATGCGGGGTATGATGACAACTAATGACTAGTCTGATAAAAAAAATAACAGCTCCAAATGGTGGAGTCTTTACCGGGGGAGGGACTAACACTTACCTAATAGGTAAAGAGGATATTACTGTTGTAGATCCAGGTCCATCCATTCAAAGTCATCTAGATGAAATCGTCAAAGCCGGAAATAATAATATAAAAAGAATTATTGTTACCCATACGCATAAAGATCATTCACCAGGTGCAAAACCTTTAGCAAAAATATTAAATGTTCCAGTAATGGGTTCTTTTGCTAAGTTTGATATGTTTCAGGATGAAACATTTGATCCTGATAAAATTCTTCAAGATAAAGATATTATTAAGACTAGTGAATATACAATTGAAGTTATTCATACCCCTGGGCATGCTTCCAATCACTTGTGTTTTTTAATACAAGAAGAAAAGTGTTTACTAACAGGAGATCATATTATGAATGGCTCAACAGTTGTTATAGCCCCACCTGATGGAAATATGACCGAATATTTGGACTCGCTTAAAAAGCTTGATAATTTTGATATTAAATTACTAGCACCAGGTCATGGAGATTATCTTGAGAATCCAAAAGTTGTGACTGATTGGATATTTAATCATCGATTAAGTAGAGAGCAGAAAGTTTTGAATTCAATAAAAGAATTAAAGACAGCTCGAATAGAAGATCTTTTAGCTCACGTATATGATGACGTTGATCCAGGACTTCATCCCATAGCTTTATGGAGTCTAGAAGCTCATTTAATAAGATTAGAAGAACATCAATATGTTAAGAAGCTAGAAGACGGTTTATGGAAAGCAGAATCCTAAAGTAACTTTAGTTTTTAGCTGCGGCTAGAAATCATATAAATGCATAAGAATATAATTTTATTGTGCATACTCTTCTTTGGATGCGATTAGATCTTCTACAACGTTTGGGTCGGCTAGTGTTGAAGTATCACCAAGGTTATCAAATTCACCTGCTGCAATTTTTCTTAAGATTCTTCGCATAATTTTCCCTGATCTTGTTTTAGGAAGACCCGGCGCCCACTGAATCAAATCAGGTTTTGCGATAGGGCTAATTTCATTTGATACAAATAACTTTAATTCATTCTTTAATACATCTTCATAAGCTTCGCCCGACATTAAAGTTACATATACATAGATTCCTTGGCCTTTAATAGGATGATCAAATCCAACAACTGCAGCCTCTGCAACTTTTGGATGAAGCACTAAAGCACTTTCAATTTCAGCTGTTCCAAGTCTATGACCAGATACGTTAAGAACATCATCAACTCTTCCAGTTATCCAGATGTAACCATCGGAATCTCTTTTTGCACCATCACCAGTAAAATACATTCCATTATATTGTGAGAAATATGTATCTAGCATTCTTTCATGATCACCATAAATACTTCTTATCTGACTTGGCCATGACTGAGTGATAACAAGATTCCCTGAACTTTCTCCTTCAAGCTTATTTCCATCAGGATCAACTAACGCAGGCTTTACTCCAAAGAAAGGGAAGGTTGCAGAACCTGGTTTTACAGGAGTTACCCCAGCAATAGGAGAGATTAAAACTGATCCAGTTTCTGTTTGCCACCATGTATCAATGATATGGCATTTGCTATTACCAACTACAGAATAGTACCACTCCCAAGCTTCTGGATTAATAGGCTCTCCAACAGTTCCAAGTATTCGTAATGAAGTTCTATCTGTCTTTAGAACAGGAGCATCCCCTTGTGACATTAAAGCTCTAATTGCAGTTGGGGCGGTGTAGAAGATATTAATATTATGTTTATCACATACTTCCCAACATCTTGAGGCATCTGGGTATGTTGGAACGCCTTCAAACATAAGGCTTGTCGCGCCATTAGATAAAGGACCATAAACAATATAAGTGTGGCCTGTAATCCAGCCTACATCTGCCGTACACCAATAGTTATCTTCTGGGTTATACCCAAATAGATATTTAAAGGATATATGAGCACCTAACAGATACCCAGCTGTTGTATGCATAACGCCTTTAGGTTTTCCTGTTGAGCCAGATGTATATAAAATAAAGAGAGGATCTTCTGAATCCATTGGTTCCGGAGTAAATATTTTATCTTGATGATTTACTAAATCGTGATACCAAACATCGACCTGATCATTCCAATTAATATCTCCACCTGTTCGCTTAATAACTAGATTTGTTTTTACACAAGGGCATTTTTTTAGAGCTATATCAACATTGTTTTTAAGAGGCACAGTTTTGCCACCCCTGTAACCCTCATCAGCAGTAATGACTAAAGAACAATCTGCATCTAATATTCTATCTTTTAAGGCTTCTGGAGAAAAACCACCAAAAACAACAGAATGGATAGCACCAATTCGTGCACAAGCAAGCATTGCATAGGAAGCCTCAAGAATCATTGGCATATAAATACAAACCCTGGAGCCTTTTGAAACTCCTACCTCTTTTAAGGCATTTGAAAGTTTACAAACTTCATCATGAAGTTCTTGATAAGTAACAGAGGTAGACTCATTAGGATTATCGCCTTCCCATATTAGAGCAGTCTTATCTGCATTACTCTCTAGATGTCTATCAATACAATTTTCAGATATATTTAGTTTTCCACCATCAAACCATGTTGCATTAGAAAAATTATCATTGTGAACTTCTGCAAAAGGCTCAATCCAATTTAAATTGTCTTTTGCCATGTTGCCAAAAAAACTCTTAGGGTTATTGATTGACTCTTCATACATAGCCTTGTATTGATCAAAATCTTTTATATGGGGATTACTTATATTATCTTGAGGATTGTAAATTTTATCTTCCATAAGAATTTTTATCCTGAGAATAAACTCAATTTTTTAAATTATTGAAGGCTGAGGATTGATAAACTTTTTGCCTTTAGGATCTGACATTATCTGACCTACAAGCATATCAAAGTCATCATCGTTTGATTCCAAGTTTATATCAGCTGCATTCACAATTAATAATGGAGACGATTCGTAATAAAGAAAAAATCTTGAGTAAGCATCATTCAGCCTTTCTAGATAATCTGGCGTTAAAAACTGCTCATTGGAATTTCCTCTTTTACCTATTCTGTCCATTAAAACGTGAACAGGCGCTTGTAAATATATTACTAAGTCAGGAGTAGGGGCATCAATAGTGAGATGGTCATACATTTTGTTATATAGATCCATCTCTTCACTAGATAAAGTTACTTCAGCAAACAACCTATCTTTTTGAATTAAAAAATCAGCAACTCTTACTGTTTCAAATAAACTTCTTTGTTTTAATTCTTCTATTTGCTGGATTCTTTGAAATAAGAAAAATAACTGAGTGGCTAAAGCTGACTGGCTTGGGTTTTTATAAAAGTTCTTTAAAAAAGGGTTTTCTGAAGGTCTCTCTAAAAAAGCGTCATAATTAAAATTTGTAGCTAGTTTATTAGCAAGTGTTGTTTTGCCAACACCTATCGGTCCTTCGATTGCAATGTATTTTGGAAGTGGTGTTTCCTTAATAGCAAGTTTCATTAATAAAACAATATTTTTTTATTAAGATTATATTAACTCACTCGAGAAACCAAATTTTTTATCAGATTCATTTTCTCTTTCATTACTTAATTTAGTAATTACTGCTTCTCTTTCATCATCATTTTGATTTTGAAACTTAGTCCACCAGTCACCAATACTTGAGTCTTCCTTAGCTGCAGCTTCTCTAATTAATAAAAAATCATAAGCTGCTCTAAATCTAGGATGCTTTACAAGTTTATGAGGGTATTGCCCAATTCTACTTTCAAGTTTTAACTGTAAAACCCATATATCTTTAATATATGTTTGAAATTTTCTGGGTATCGCTGTTAATTGATGCTGGTCTCTTAAAACCTCATCCATAGACCTAAAGAATTTTCTAATATTTATCTCTTTATTATTAGAGCATTTTTTAATAAGTGATGGCCATAGAAGTGCAGCCATTAAAAAGCCTGGTGTAATAGACTGATTATTAGATATTCTTCTATCAGTATTTACTAAAGCCTCTAACATCACATTCATTGAAAATTCAGAGAAATCAGGATCGGTAGAGATTAGATATTTAGCTATTCCAAATGAATTAAGTTTTTTAAAGTTCTGTTCAGCGTGGCCGTGTAAAAATATTTTACAAAATTCATCAAAAAGCCTCGCATTAGATATGCCTGAGAGGAGATAACTTTTATCATAAATTGCATCTTTAACCTTATTATCGATCTTAAAATCTAATTTAGTACTAAACCTAATAGCTCTAAGGGCTCTAACTGGGTCCTCTTCAAACCTTCCCTGTGGATCTCCAATTGAAACGAGTATCTTTTTATTAATATGCTTTAAGCCAGCATGAAAATCTTGAATCTTATCTGTTATTGGGCAGTAATAAAGAGCATTTACAGTGAAATCTCTTCTATGACAATCTTGCTGGATAGTTCCCCAGGTATTATCTCTAAGAATTTTTCCAGTATCATCTTTTACAAGAGTATCTGAATTTTGCTTCCCAGCTCTAAAGGTAGCAACCTCAATTAATTCTGATCTATTAAATACATGGACCAGCCTAAATCTCTTCCCAATAATCCTCGAGGCTTTAAATATTTTTCTTACCTCTTCCGGAGTAGCATTAGTTGCTATATCAAAATCTTTTGGGGTAATTCCAGTTAAAACATCACGAATACATCCGCCAACCAGATATGCTTCAAAGTTATTATCTTGAAGGGTTTGGATTATGGAGATAGCAAAAACGCTAAATTTTTTTGTGTCTAACAATTGTGTGAGATTAATTTATTCAATGATTTTATTTTTTTATGAATTTTAATTCTGTTTCCCAATTTTTTTTATTTGTTTCGTAATATTCTGTTCCTTGTTGAGCAAGGATAATTCTGCCACCATCCATGTCAATTCTTATACTATCTGTATTTATGACCCCGCCAAATCTATCATAAAATACCCCGATAATATCACCAGTCTTATCTTCAGTATGAATGTTTTTTATTAATTTTATTAATTCTTCTTTTTTCATCAAAAACAGTAAGAATTAACCACTATGTTGTTTTTCTTTGATTTCATTAAGAGTCTTACAATCAATACAATGAGTGGCAGTTGGTCTCGCCTCTAATCTCTTTATTCCAATATTAACTCCACAAGATTCACAATAACCATAGTCATTTTGCTTTATTAGATCCATGGATGAAGAGATCTTATTTATAAGCTTTCTTTCTCTATCTCTTGTCCTTAATTCAAATGCAAATTCTTCTTCTTGTGATGCTCTATCTAGATCATCAGCAGGTTTTTCACCTTTATCTTTTAAATGCTCAAATGTTTTTTGCATCTCTTGTCTCAGATCATTACGCCAATTTGATAGAATATTTGTAAAGTGCCTTTTCATAGGAGCACTCATATATTTTTCTTTTTTCTTTGGTTTGTATGCTACGGGCTTTTTCTTGGCTACAACTTTCTTAGCCGCAGGCTTCTTAACTACCACTTTCTTAGCCACAGGCTTCTTAGCTACAACTTTCTTGGCCGCAGATTTCTTAGCAGGAGTGTTTTTATTTTTCGCTATAGTCAATTTTGTTTTTTTATCAGAATTTGCTTTATTCATTAAGTAAAAATTTAAATTTTTAGGGGGTGCAAAGTAGCAGAATCCTATGAAATTTACTAGTACTTTTGTATATTATTTTTAACTTTAATATAACCGTCCATAGATAATCTCGGTCCAAAGGTCTCAACTACCTTTGATGCTGCATAATTTGAAAACTTTGCACAAGATGTTAAAGGCATACCTTGAAGATAAGCATACATAAATGATCCAGCAAACATGTCACCAGCACCATTCGTGTCAACTGGTTGGATTTGTTCACCTGATACATAATCTTCATTGCCATCAGCAACAACAATACTTCCTTTAGCCCCAGTTGTAATAACTGAAGTAAAAGGTTTTTCTTTTAAGAATTTAATTGCATCATCTAAATTATCTTTTCCAGAAAAAGCTTTAGCCTCATCGTCATTTCCAAAGACCATATCTATGCCATATGACTCAATTTGCTCAAACTTATCTCTAAAACCATTCACAATCCCTGGATCTGAAAGTGACAGAGCCTTTAAGATTTCTTTATCCTTCAAAAATTCTAGTACTGTAATAACAGCATTAAAATTTTCATCACTAGTCACCATATAACCTTCAATATAAAATATTTTTGAATTAGCTATAGCTTCCAAATCTAGATCCAATGAGCTCATACAAGCACTTACTCCAAGCATACTAACCATGGTTCTTTTGGCATCAGGAGTCACTAAAATAAGACATTTACCAGTTGGTAAATCTAACTGTTCTTCGCTATAACCCTTGTGATAGACACCAGCATTTTTTAGACTATCTAAATATCGCATACCATCATCATCTTTCGATACTCTGCATACATGATGACATTCCGCGCCATAACTTGATGAAGCCACTAAAGAGTTGGTTGCCGATCCCCCACAATCAGATACTGATTCTGCATCAAGATCTTCGAGTTTTTTTGTAATTTCATTTTGCTCGTCTGCAGAAACAAGGGTCATTTGATCAGCTTCTAAACCAACCGAGGCTAAAAATTCATGCGAGACCATATACTGAGTATCAACTAAAGCATTTCCTAAAGCGCAAATATCATATTTCATTTTATAAACCTTCCTTAATAATGTGTTCTATTTTTTCTATAACTGTATTTAAAATATTTTCATCATGCTTGGTAGAGATAAACCCTGCTTCATATTTTGATGGAGCAAAATAAATTCCATTGGTAATACATGCGTTTAAAAATTTAACAAATACTTTATCATTTGTTGCTACAACATCTTCAAAATTATTTGGCATTTTATTAGTGAAGAAAAATCCAAACATCCCCCCCATTTGATTTTTAACAAAATCAATATTATTAGCTGCCATGATTTTTGCCATACCCTCTAAAAGATATGATGCTTTCATTTCTAAACTTTTATAAGGATCAGTCTTGATGAGCTCAGACAAAAGAGCTTCTCCAGCTGCCATTGCCAAAGGATTACCGGATAGAGTTCCTGCTTGATATATTGGGCCATCAGGCGCTAACTGATCCATTAAATCAGCCCTTCCGCCAAATGCTCCCACTGGAAGTCCTGCACCAATCACTTTTCCTAAAGCTGTTAGATCTGGTTTGATATCATATAACTCCTGAGCTCCACCAAGCGAAACTCTAAAACCACTCATTACCTCATCAAATATTAATATTGAATTATTTTGCTTAGAAACCTCTCTTACTAATTCAAGAAATGATTTATCAGCAGGAACAAAACCCATATTCCCTGCAACTGGCTCAATTATAATCGCAGCTAAATCATTCTTAATTTCATCAAAAACTCTCAAGAAATGCTCTTTATCGTTATAAGGACAACTTATTGTTAGAGATGCTAATTCTGCAGGAACACCTGGAGAATCAGGCAGACCAAATGTTGAAACTCCTGATCCAGCTTTTACAAGAAGAGAATCAGCATGCCCGTGATAACAGCCTGTAAATTTAATAATTTTATTTTTTCCAGTACATCCTCTTGCAAGTCTAATACAGCTCATTGTTGCTTCTGTTCCAGAGTTAACCATTCTAATTTTTTCTATTGAGGGAACGCATTGCTTGATCAGCTTTGCAACATTTGACTCTAGTCTTGTAGGAGCTCCAAAGCTTGTTCCAGCCTCGATTTGTTTATTAACTGCAGCAACTATTTTTGGATGAGTATGACCCATTATCATAGGCCCCCAAGAGCCTATAAAATCTACATATTCATTATCATCTTCATCATATAAAAAAGCGCCTTTTGCACTTTTAAAAAATATTGGAGAACCACCAATATTTTTAAAAGCTCTAACAGGAGAATTAACACCTCCAGGCATTAAGTCTTTAGCTTCTTCAAATAACTCTTTTGATGTATTAATTTTTTTCAATTTATTAGTTTCCAGGAAAAAATTGCTAGCTTAAAAATTTCTATTTTGAACAGAAAGCAATGATATCAAATTTTTACAAAGTTACTTCAATAAGACTATTTGATTTGCAAAGGCGTCAACTTTCATCCAATCAGTAAATTCGTAGGTTCCTGATGTATCCGTTGGACCTTTAGTCATCCACATGATAAATCTAATCATGTGCTTATCTATAAATTTATACTTTGGATAATCTATCTTTCCAGCAAAAACCTCTAAGGCATTAGGCTTCCAAGCTGACAATGAAAGAAATTTCTGCATATAAGGGTTTGTACTTGGTGTATTTTTCTCTGGTTTTCTTGCAACAACATTTACTGAAAAGAATGCATTTTTTTTAGATTCCAATGTAGAAATATTTTTATCAATGAATTTATAAAGCTCAGGTTTGTGTTTCCCATACCTAATGCTTGCACCTATAACTAATTGATCATATTTAAAAAGATCTAATTTATTAGCTTCATCAAGAGAAACCACTTCTACGTCATTGATCTTACTTATTACTGAAGCAATCGTATTGCAAATAGTTTTAGTTTGCCCGTCTGTTGTTGAATATATAATTAGAGTTGAAGTCATGGCGTCATGGATATTTTTATAGACATATTTTAGCCTTTCCTTCCCAATTATTCAGATCAATTTTGTAATTAGAATAATTATTAACTTAATCTGATAAAATTGTTTTTATAATTAATATTATGAATACAGAAAATTTAATACAATCCCTTGCTTTAACTGATTCCGCAGTTGAAAGGATAGCTTTAGTAATTAATGCTGAGAAAAAGTCTAGATTCAGAGTTTATGTAACTGGTGGAGGCTGCTCTGGCTTTCAATACGGTTTTAAATTTGATGATGATGTTGCTTTTGATGATGAGGTTTTAGATTACAAAGGTTTTTCTGTCTTGCTCGATTCTCTTTCATACCCATACTTATACGGCTCAACTCTAGATTACGTAGAAGATTTATCTGGAGCAAAATTTGTTGTTAATAATCCAAATGCAAAAACCACATGCGGATGTGGAGAATCTTTCGCTATATAGATTTAGTAACAGAGCCAAGTAAAGCTGGCATAACTCTATTATTTTTTAATTGCACTTCAGACGAAATATTATTTACCCTTCTGTATGCTAACCAGCCAAATGCCATTGATTCAATTGCTTGAGCATCAAATCCTAGATCAGATGTTAATTTAATAGGCATATTTAAGTGAAAAGAGATTCTTTTTAAAAGTGTTTTATTCTTGCTTCCACCACCACATACATAAACATTTTTAAAATCATGGTTTTCTTTTTTGATAGCGTTTGAAATAGTTATAGCTGTAAATTCAACCAAGGTTGCAAGAATATCCTTCTTATCTTGTTTAAGAAGATTTTTTGACATGTACTTAAAATTAAATAATTCTTTGCCGGTAGACTTAGGAGATTTCTTTTTAAAAAAACTATTTGATAATAACTTTTTAAGTTCTTTATCAATTACGATTCCTTTTTCAGCAATAGAGCCATTACGGTCAAATTCCAAATCAAGCACTTTAGAGCAATATGCATCCATTAAAGCATTACCAGGACCAGTATCTGTTCCAAAATATGATCCATTAGTTTGAACATGTGTATAGTTTGAGATACCACCAATATTTAAAATGATTCTAGACTCTTTTTTAGATTTAAAAAGTTCAGCATGGAATTCTGGAACGAGCGGAGCTCCTTCTCCTCCTTTTGCAATATGCATATTCCTAAAATCACTCACTACGGTGGTTCCAGTCAATACTGAGACTATATTAGGATCACCAATCTGAGTTGAAAAATTATTTTTTATATCAGGCTCATGTCTTATAGTTTGACCAGATATACCAGTTACAATATTTTTAGGATCTTTTAAAACATTTTTATCAATTATTTTTGATATTGCCTTTGCAAAGATTGAACCTATCTTTTTATTCAGCACACCCAAGTCGGATAAAGATATAAGGTTATTATTTATAGTATTGCTTATTTCATCACTCAAATTCTTTGGAATTTTTATTGAATTAAAAGCTTCTAATTTTATATTTTTCTTTGTTATTGAGATTAAAGATACATCTACAGCATCGTGGCTAGTGCCGCTCATTGCGCCTATGTATAGCTTTGAATTAGTTGGCATTAGGGTCTAAATTATTAAATCTTTCTAATAGCTTATTGTTTTCAGCCAATAATGCAAAGAAGTCTTCTGTTTGTTCCGCTGGGACTGGTTGCGCTGAAGGTAATTTTACTCTCATCGGGTCTGTTCTTTTAGATCCAACTTTAAACTCATAATGAAGATGAGTTCCTGTTGCTGCACCTGAATCACCAACATAACCAATAGTTTGTCCTTGAGAGACTTTAGATCCAACTTTTAACTTGTTATTAAAGCTTTCCATATGAGCATATAAGGTAGAAATATTTCCACCATGTTTAATTTGAACCGTTCTTCCATATCCTGACTTTGTTCCTATAAACTTTATTACACCATCTCCTGAAGCTCTAATAGGAGTATTTCTTACTGCAGCATAATCCACGCCATTGTGTGCTTTTATTCTATGCAGAATAGGGTGCATTCTATTTGGATTAAAGTGAGAACTTATATAAGCAAAATCTAGAGGAGCTCGTAAAAAAGCCTTTTTTATATTATTTCCAGAGCTATCATAATATTCTTTACCTAATTTAGGATTAAAGAATCTATAAGCATTATAAATTTCACCCTGATTAATAAATTCTGCAAAGACTATGTCACCATTTTCAGCAATCTCTCCCTCAGCATATACAGTTTCATAGATTAATTTAAAAGTATCACCTTTACGAATATCAAATACAAAATCAATATCCCATCCGAATAAGTAAGCTAAATCCATAATGACACTATCTGGAATATCAGATTTGAGCCCAGCTTCGTAAAATGAAGAGCTTATGATACCGCTTTTAAAGCTTGTAACTATCTCAGGCTCTTTGGCTGTTTTGACTATAGATATCTCATCATTCAGATCAATGATTAATGAATTAATATTATCTTTAATCACTTCAATCTTAATAATTTCATCATCAAGATAAGTAAATCGCATTTTATTCCCCGGCCTAATATCTCTTAGTGAGCCAGCTGTGTCTTTTCTAAAAATTTTATAGGCTGTATTTAGTGGAACTTTAAATTCTTCAAAAATGATTGAAAGATTTTCTCCATCTTTTACAGTATAAAAATCATAAGACTGAGTGGGAGAAGAAGTGGAGGTTATTTCTTCTGATTCAAATACATCTTCTATGGGTAATTCAGGATTATTTTTTATATCAAGATTAATAAGAAGAACGAATGCGATAAATATTACAAATACTGCCACGACATATTTAAAAGAGACTCTCTTAAATCCAATCATATTTATTCTTTATCTAAATTAAGCAACTCGGTGTTACCACCAAAAGCCACTGTATTTTTAGAAACCACTCTTTCATTAACAAATTGTAATAAATAGTTTGGACCGCCTGCTTTTAGACCGCATCCTGATAAGCCTTCACCACCAAATGGCTGCACGCCAACCACTGCACCAACCATGTCTCTATTAATATAAGCATTACCCGCCGAAAGCAATGATGATATTTCATCATGTTTAGACTCTATTCGAGAATGCACGCCTAAGGTTAAACCAAAATTTTTATCATTAATTTCTTTCAAGCTTTCTGCAAGAGCAGAAGCTTTGTATTTATAGATATGCAATATTGGTCCAAATTGTTCTTCATGAATCTCATCTAATGAATTTAATTCTATTAAGCATGGAGAAATAATATTTTTTTCTAAAACATGCTCATGAGATTGGAATATCTTATTAGCATCGCTAAATGAACTTATGTAGTCTGCCAATTTTTTAAAAGCATCTTTATTAATTATGGGACCAACTTCAGTTTCAAAATCATCAGGAGTGCCCAAAGTCATTTCTTTCATGGCACCAGTTAATATTTCCCACATGTCATCATAGATTTCCTCTTGTACCAGTATGAGTCGAAGAGCAGAACATCTTTGACCGGCTGAATTAAAAGCTGACCTAACGACATCATCAGTGACTTGTTCTAAAAGAGCACTTGAATCAACAACCATTACATTCAAGCCACCAGTTTCAGCAATAATTGGAGTTATAGCGCCTTCTTTAGATGCTAAATTTTTATTAATATATTTTGCAGTCTTATGAGAGCCTGTAAAACTTACGCCTTGGATATTATCAATTTTACTAAGTACATTACCTTGATCTGCTCCTCCTAAAATTAAAGTTAAAGTTTCTTTTGGGACGCCTGCTTTGTAGAAGAGTTCTATTATTTTATAGCCTATTAAAGAGGCATATTCCGAAGGCTTTACGACAACATTATTGCCAGTAATTAATGCAGCACTTATCTGCCCAACTAAAATGGCAGCAGGAAAATTCCATGGACTTATGCAAAGAAAAGTACCTTTTGGATGATATGAAATCTCATTAAGCTCACCAGTTGGTCCTTTTAGCTCTCTAGGTTTTGCTTGAATATGATTCGCTTCATTACAATAAAATCTTAAAAAGTCTTCAGCCTCTCTAAGCTCATCCCAGGCGTCATGAATAGTTTTTCCAGTTTCATGTAATAAGAGATATAAGAGCTCATCAGCATTAAATTGAATAAGATCAGCTACCTTTTGCAAGATATGACTTCTATGGTTTATATCTGTCTTACCCCAGTCATAATTTATAGATTTATCACCTAAAGTATTTTTAATTGAATCAGGTGTATCAAATGTTACTGATCCAATAACTCTGTCATCACACAGTGACTTAACTTCAGTTTTAGATCCAGATGAATTAATAGAGGACGTTGCATCAAATATAATATTTTTAAATTTTTCTAGATTTGATTTCACACTATCAATGTTTTCTCTTTCTGTGAGATCAAGGCCGGGAGAATTATCTCTGTCGTCAAACATATTTTTTGGCAATTTTATTTTTAGTAAATTATTTTTTTCTAGCTTGGATTTTAATACTTTTGCAGGATTTTCTGCTAATTTTTTAGCATCAACCTCTGAATCAAGAAGTCTGTTAATAAATGAGCTATTAGCCCCATTCTCTAATAATCTTCTGACTAGATAGGGCAATAGGTCTTTATATGCGCCTATAGGGGCATAAATACTAGTTTTAGGAATATCTTCACATACCTTATTGGCAGAATCATATAATAATTCGCCCATCCCAAATAATCTTTGAAATTCATAATTCTTATCTAAACCCATGTGGTAAATAGCTGAGATAGTATGCGCATTATGTGTAGCAAATTTTGGATAGATTTTATCTATATCAAATATTTTTTTGGCAGTGTGTAAATAGCTTAAATCTGTGAGACTTTTATTTGTATAAACTGAATACCCTGGATGAGATTTTATTTGAGATTGTTTTATTTCATAATCCCAATAGGCGCCTTTAACTAATCTTATGTGAATGGGGGCTCTATTTTTTAATATATTATCTGCCCAATCAATAACTTCTAAAGATCTCTTTCCATAGGCTTGAACAGCCATACCAATGTTGTCCCAATCTTTATATTCTTTTTTCAATAATATATTACTGATCAACTCTAAAGAAATTGAAAGTCTATCCTGTTCTTCAGCATCGATTGTTACTTGAACATCTTTTTTAAAGGCAAGGTCTAGCAGTGCATCTAATTTAGGGGTTAAATTATTTTTAATATGAGTCTGATTAAGCATTTCATATTTTGGACTTAATGCTGAAATCTTAATAGAAACACCATTATTAGTTTTATGCTTATCATTAATAGCACTTACATTATTAATAGCATCCTCATAAGCAATAAAGTAATTATTTGCTTGAGCCTCTGTTCTGGCTGCTTCTCCTAACATATCAAAAGAATATGAATCTTTTTCAATACCCTTAATGCTATTAATGTCTTGAAAATCTCTTCCCATAACAAACTCGCCACTTAGAATTTTCATTGCCATCATAATGGCTTCTCTTACAGGTATTTCCCCAGATTTTGTAGTTAATGCGTTAAGCCATTTAAGTGGATTACTAGAAAGCTCATTCGATGGCTTTATAATTTTCCCTGCCAATAAGAGCCCCCAAGTAGAGGCATTTACCAGAAGACTATCTGCTTTATTTAAGTGAGCTTCCCATGCGCCCGCAGTAATTTTTTCAGATATTAAAATATTTCTTGTATGACTATCTGGAATTCTAAGTAATGATTCTGCTAAACACATTAAGGCAACACCTTCATTATTAGAAAGGCCATATTCGCTTAAAAATGCATCAAGCTGCGTGCGCTCACTTTTTCGATCTCTGCAAAGCTTAATTATATTTACAGCAGCTTCTTCTATAGACGGATTATCAAGAAATGCACTATCAGCTATAAAGCCTTTAGCTAAAATCTCTTCAGAATAAAACTTTTTTTCTATGACTGACATCTGTAGTATTTTAATCTTATGTTCATAACTATCAATGCCTCCCTAATCTTAAGTGCGTTTTGATTTAGTTATGAAAACCCAGGAATTTTCTAAATCTCTTAATAATATTATGGTAGTCTAGCAATATATGAAAGAGGCACTAAAACTAATTAAACGCGGTACTGATGAGATTCTTACAGAAGCAGATCTAAAAAAGAAACTTGATTCTGGTAAGCAGTTAATTATAAAAGCTGGTTTTGATCCCACAGCACCTGATCTTCATCTTGGTCATACAGTTCTACTTAATAAATTAAGACATTTTCAAGAACTAGGGCATAAAGTTATATTTTTAATTGGTGATTTTACTGGCCAAATAGGCGATCCATCTGGAAAAAATAAAACTAGACCAACATTAGATGCTGCTCAATTAGCAGAGAATTCCAAAACATATCAAACTCAGGTTTTCAAAATCTTAAAAGAAGAGTTAACAGAAGTTCGATTTAATTCAGAGTGGTGTAACGATCTTGGAGCTAGTGGCCTTATAAAGCTTGCATCTAAATACAATGTTGCTCGAATGCTAGAGAGAGATGATTTTAATAAACGTTATAACTCTAATCAAAGCATTGCAGTGCATGAATTTTTATATCCTTTAATTCAAGGTTATGACTCTGTTGTGCTCAAAGCAGATGTTGAGTGCGGTGGTACAGATCAAAAATTTAATTTATTAGTCGGCAGAGAGCTTCAAAGGTCTTATGACCAAGACCCGCAAGTCGTTCTTACAGTTCCGATTCTTGAGGGATTAGATGGAACTAATAAGATGTCAAAATCGCTTAATAATTATATTGGTATAAATGAGGCTCCTGATGAGATGTTCGGAAAAATTATGTCAATTTCAGATGAGCTTATGTGGAAATGGTTTGAGTTACTTAGCTTTATTTCAGAAGCAGAGATTGCCTCATTGAAACAAGAAATGGATGCAGGAAAAAACCCTAGAGATATAAAATTTATCCTAGCTGAAGAGTTAGTAGATAGATTCCATGCTGCAGGCGATGGTGAAGCTTGCAAGGAAGCATTCTTACAAAGATTTCAAAAAGGTTTAATGCCTGATGATATTCCAAGCATTTCTGTAGATATTAATGGTGACAGCATGCCTTTAGTTAATTTATTAAAAAATACAGAGATGGTAACTAGTACCTCGGAAGCTGCGCGACTTATCAAGCAGGGTGGGGTAAAAATAGATTCTGAAAAAGTAGAGGATCCCAAGCTAGAGATTACAAAGGGCAGCGAAGCTATTTATCAAGTTGGAAAAAGAAAATTTTTAAAAATAAAGGTCTAAGTATGAAAAAAGTATTCCAGTTGTGCGTTTTATTTATCCTAGTTAGTTGCGGCCAAGAGGAGAACATTAGCCTTAGTGTTCCTCAAAGTGTAATGGATAAAAATATGCAAGAGGGAGAGTTATTTCTTCAATCCAATCTATCTCAAAATGGAGTGATTGAAGTTGAGCGAGGACTGCAATATCTTGTTCTTAATAATGGAGATGATGGAGCAAGAAAACCACGCCCATCTGATAAAGTTACTGCGCATTTTCATGGAACTCTTTTAGATGGAACAGTCTTTTGGAGCTCAGTTGATATGAATGACCCATTAATTATCAAACCATCTCAATTAATTCCAGGTTGTCAGAAAATATTACCTCTTATGAAACTAGGCGATAAATGGAAAGTATTTATTCATCCTGATATGGCGTATGGGGTGGAAGGGCGACCAACTATTCCTTCAAATTCAGTCTTAACTTTTGATATTGAGCTTTTGGCAATTAATTAATCGCTGGAATTTATCCTTCTTAATTTTCCTCAGCAGAGGCTTCTTTTCTTAATTTAATTTTCGATAAGCTCATCTTATCTTTCATGCTCATGATGTAGGCTGAGATAGATAAGAGCAATATACCTGAAGCTTCATAAATGATATTAATACCATCAAAACCTTTGCTTTGAATAACTATCATTCGAGTTAAAGCGGTAATAGCAATAATAATTGGAAGTGTGACTGGGATACGTTTGTCTCGGTAGAAGATGCCTACCATTCCTAAGACTTCTGCATAGATAAATAGCAGGAAAAGATCACTTAAGTCTATGACCTGTATCATGATTAATCTTTCGATTTCTATACCTGCTGCAAATAGTGTTGCTAAAGCGATAGCCGCTAAAATAACGCCTTCACCAAACCATATAAATTGCTGTAACCATTTATTTTTTTTCATAGATCTATTAAAAACAAAAAAGCCCTATTTAACAAGATTTAAAAGAATCATTTTTTATATATATGCAATTTAAATCAACAAGAATGGTGGGTCTGGGTGGACTCGAACCACCGACCTCACCCTTATCAGAGTGATGTTCTTATAAGACGCAAGGCTATAGTAAGGCCTTTTAACGAATATGGGAAATCAAGTCCCCCAATACTCCCCCAATTTTTTATGAAGTTAGCCATTTTGTTGAAAGCTCTTGGATTCTTTTCTTATCTTCTTCCTCTATTAAATGAATGTAAGGTATTAGCCCTGCGTCTGATTTATGTCTGGAGAAAGCTTTCAGCTCTTCTCTTTGCTTACAATGTCGAGCAACATTAGTTATTGCTGTATGTCTTAGACAATGAATATCAATATTCTCAATCTCTGCTTCAGCTCGAATCCTCTCCCACCTCTTTCTGAAGTTAGTAATATCAAATAAAAGCTCTCCTTTTGTTCCCATTCTTCTCTCAGCAATTTTTAGCTGAGCTGAGTTGAGATAGATAATCTGATTCTGTTCTTCGTTCTTTTGTTTAGGAATGCAGTATGTCCCTTCTTCAAGATTGATATGCTCTTTCTTGATTAGATGAGCCTCTGTTTTTCTCATTCCAGAATGACAATACCAATCTATTAAATCCCAAATCTCTGGGTGTCCTAATTTGAAGGAAACCTCTCTAAGTAAGTCATATTCTTTTTTTGTAAGAGTCCTTCTCATCTTGGGTGGCTGTGGTTTGAGCTTTTGATTCTTGGGTGCGTGTTCTATCCAATCCCAATCCACACATTTAGTGAGTAGTCCGTGTAAAGTATTAAATGGTCTGTTTATAGATTGGTTCTTGATGTTTGGTTTCTCTTTCTTGTATTTCTGTTTGAGTTTCCAGATAGTGTCTTTATCTATCTCTGATAGAAGGTATCCCTTTAGATTCTTCTGAAACCATTTTAGATACCCCTTGTCATTGTCTGATATATCTTCCATTAGCCTTCTTTCAACAGCTTCTTTAAAAGAGTGGCTTCCAAGAGTTGTAGGATATTTTTCTCTGGCTAACAGTTCGTAAACAATATCTTTGGCTATGCTTAGAGCTTTTGCCTTGTCTGTTTCTCTGGTGGATTTTTCGTGGCGTTTACCTTGTATGGTAAATCGTGCATTGTAGAAAGGACTTCCCTTTTTTCTTAATTCTATATCTATCATCTCAATCTCCTCTAGTAGGAGCTGAGCTTGTTTTAGCGTCTTAGATTGTAGCATTAAGAAAAAAAGGACGCTATTCAGCGTCCTCTGTTTGTTGTGAATCCGACTGAGGCCATTTTATCTGAGCGGTCTCATATATCTTAATCTTACCCAGAATAGTTCTGGCTGAAACGAGGATATTTTCTGAGAGTTCGTATATCTCTTTAAGATGTGTTGACTTAATAAATCCAAGTCTTTCTCTTGGTTTATGGACATATGGTTTCTCATTCAAAGTATCGACAACCGAAGAAGGAGTAGTTTTCTCCTTCTCTGGCTTCTTTTATATTTTTCAAGGCTTTGGGTTGTCTTTATTTTTTGCATCTCAAGGTGCTGATGCTATGAAGTGGCCAATAATAGCTACAATTTTAAGATGTGTAATCACAGCAATAGGAGCATTC
>Ga0209830_10000068_pt1 | contig 116809 bp, 106 predicted proteins | sample ArcticOcean_MG_C_12_FD_187439 | JGI IMG/M metagenome (GOLD analysis project Ga0209830, IMG submission 187439) | Marine microbial communities from western Arctic Ocean - ArcticOcean_MG_CB8_130 (SPAdes) (version 2) | ecosystem: Environmental > Aquatic > Marine > Oceanic | place: Arctic Ocean...
TCAGAGCGAGTTCATTCAGCTCAGCACGATGGTAAAACTTCTCGAGACTGTTCTCATCGTCCTTCGCGAGTACCCTCCTTTCGACGCTTTGTGTCGGGTTCCTGGGAAATCAGACGACGACTGCGAACAGCCCGCTCAGGAGAGTGTCAAGAAACGCTACGAGGAGATAGACGCCCTCTTCAACAAGTACGACGCGCAGGTGAACGCGGCGAACCTCGCGAAGCCCAAGGAGGGCGTGCGGGTGCTGCCGTTCAAGGAGATAAAACGGCGCGTAGAGAGAGCGTTTCCTCGGAATAGTCAAGAAATACCGAAACAGAACTTATACATCAACATGTACGCGGAGTTCGTCTCTCGTGACGATATGAAAAATCTCAAACTCTCCACCGAACGACCGCCCCAGAACGTCGACGCGCTCAAACGCCTACGACTTCCTCAAAATACGCTTTACGTGTCGAAGAAGTCAGCCGTGATCGCGCTCGTCGATTACAAAACGTCGAACCTGTATGGACCCCAGCGTTTCGCGTTTCGCGAGAAAGTCTCGAAACTCATCTGGGAGTACATCAAACGCAACAAGCTTTTGGAGACAGACAAGACGAGCGGGACACTTTTCGGCAAATCCGGTGTGTCCACCTTCGTCGGCAACATGCTCGACGCCATAGGGCAGGCGCGAGGAAACGGGGGCGCGATCAACTTCCTTCGTAAGTCCTACGTCTCCTCTGAGATGGACAAGGCGGGCGCGGGGATGACCGCCGAGGAGCGACAAGCCTTGGCCTTCCACATGCGACACTCGGTCAACACGTCGTACAAATACGTCCGAGACCTCGCACAGGACGGGGCCATCAACGTCCAGCGGTTACGGCGTGAGGTGCAGCCGACCGGCTGAGGGGTTGTGTGCTCGTGTGGTTTTCAAGGGCACAAGCTTGTGAGAAAATCCGACCTGAAGTTCAAGTATTCGCGACTGTCGAACTGCCCACCTCGAAACGAAGCTCGAGTTCGCCTACACTGTGGTCGCTTCGCTCCAGGTATGGCCCGATCCCTGTTTGAATTTCGTGAACCTCACTCATCCTAGAGCAGGGCGACAATATTTGCCGGTGTGCGGTGACACGCCGAAGGCGACTTACCGAAGTTTGGCGTGGTTTGTGGTCGCTTCGCTCCAGGTATGGCCCGACCCCTGTTTGAAGTAGGCCTGACTTCATGAATGCAACCTACGCCATAACAAACTCCGACGCTCTATTTTGAAACAATAGATAAAACGGTCAGACTGTCAACAACGTGCTGGCGAGGAGGACAGTGCTTCTTTGACACTTTGACAGTTTTATCTCAAGTTTCGGACAGGGGTGTTATTGAAGTCTTGAAGTTCAGGATTACAGGATGCTCTATTTTGAAACAACATATAAAACTGTCATGTCAAACTGTCAACAACATGCCGGCGAGGAGGAATACATCTCGCCGTCACACTTCCAACCAACCGTACCTGACGACCCACCAAGGCATTTTTGCCTTTCAAAAGCATCCTTAATAGGGTTTGAGATGGACTACCCCAATCAAACCGTCAATTTACGACAAATAGCGAGCGTTGATAGGTGAAAACGACCGAAGGTTGTTCCTATCAACCCTCACGCTAAATCACGTTAATTCACGGTTTGATTGGGGTAGGATTCGACGACGAATCGTCGTGCGATGCGCACCAACCAGACCACCGCGTCATTGGTCACCGAGCAGGCAAGCGCGCGTCGTTGCCCGCTGGATTGACCGGTCAATCCACGTCGCGCGCGGGCGGTCAGGAGGGAAACGCATCGGGGAAGGTACGATTCAGTCCTGCTTTTTACGAAGCAGGTGGGTGCCTCGATGAGGGGTGCCTCGATTTCGCGTTCGCGCCTTTTCAAGACATTTGTCCGTCGCGATCCGCCGTGGAGCGCGCGCTCACCACCTCCCTCGATCTCAAACAAACAGGCGAGGCGGCGATTCGCGATGACGTTCCAGATCTTCGTCGGCGGGCAAAGAGTGAACAGCGCGGAGATCCTTGACACGCCAGGGTGGAGCGCGCAGGTAAGGACGAGCGCCTCGCAAACCTCGACCGCCTGTCATATCAATTTTTCGGCGCCGCCTGCGGAGCCGTTTTCGCTTTTTCACGACTGACACCCTCGTTCTGTCTTTTCAAAAATCTCCTCGCCGCCGCCGCGTACCCCTAACCTCCACTCTTCCAAATCCGACAGGACAAATCACGCAAGCGCGATTGCAACGAGGACGAGGACGCGGTGGCGTACGTGAGTCGTAAACGGCCGGTCGGGCCGGAGGGAGCGGTGCTGTCGCGGGTGACGAACGCGTTGGGAAAATGATGGAAAGCGTTTGAGAAATCGCGCGACGCATCACGCGTCAACCGCCGACGTCAACCGCCGACGTTCCCGTCGCGGGTGTAAACCGCGTGTCTGTTCTTCACGAGAACAGCAAAGAAGCCCGGACAAAGTCCGGCGGTGATATCAAATGAAGACGATAAACACGATATGAAACAAACGCATTCGTCTCGCACGCGTGCTGCCACTGCTGCTTTCTCCTGAACAGGCAAAATTTGCAGTGTGTCAATAAATGTATGTTTCGAGATTCAGCGCCTTGTGCTGCACATCTCCTCGCGCGCGTGGGCCCCCGGGATGTCCGCTTCCGTCGCGCGTCTCGGTGTTGTGACGAGGACACCGAGACGTGCGTCGTCGCGTTCGCGTTGCAGCCGCCGCTTGCCACCGCGTGCCATGCCGACCCGCGCCGCGTACGGTGCTCGTGCTCCGTCGTGCCCCGCCGACGTGGACGCCGCGTTTGTTTCGTTGCCCGTGTTGTCTCTCCCCCCGAAAGGGTGCGACGCCGCGACGGAACGGGCGTTCGCGATTTCGCTGAGGGAGGTGTGCCACCAGGTGGGTTTCTTTTACATCACGGACATAGACCACGTTTTAAAAGAAACCACCCGGGCGGGTGCGTTGGGGGCGGCGCGCCGATTCTTTTCGATGGATGATGCCACCAAAAACAAAATGAACATGAAAAGCTCGCCCGCGTTTCGCGGGTACGTCTCGCTCGGCGCCGAGAACACCGCGGGCGAGCCCGATTTTCGAGAACAAGTGGAGTTCGGCGTGGAGCGGTCTAGTGTTGTGGTTGATGTTGATTCGAAAGCACCTCCACCTCCTTATGATGTTTTGTGCGGGCCGAACCAGTGGCCGAGCGAAAGCGACTGCCCGGAGTTCCGAACCGAAATCGAAACCTTCCTTGAAGAGGCGGAAGTTTTGTCCATCCGAATAATGGAACTCCTGGCGCTGAGTTTGGATCAACCCAGGGACTACTTCGATAGCACGTTCGGGGACGAACCCAACGTGCAGACGAAAATCGCGAGGTACCCGGCGGTGATTGGGTGCGAGGAAGGTGACGAGTCCGTAACTCCCCAAACTCAAACCTTCGGGGTAGGCGCGCACACGGATTCAGGATTTCTCTCGCTGTTGCTGCAGGACGACGTCGAAGGGCTTCAGGTTCAAAACGGGAACGGACAGTGGGTCGACGCGCCTCCGGTGGAAGGGTCGTTGGTGGTGAACCTAGGGGAGATGCTGCAGCTCGTGACCGGGGGGTACTACCTAGCCACGCCGCACCGAGTGGTGAACCAACGCCTTGCGCCGGTCGCGGACGCGGACACAGAAGAGACTGAAAAAATCGATCGCATAAGCGTTCCGTATTTCTTCAACCCAAAGCTTTCCTACGTCGCCTCACCGATTGATTTGCCGCGATCCTTACCGTGGCGTCGTGCGAAACCGGACACCGTTCGCGCAACGGAATCGCACGGTTTTGGCGGTAATTCCCTTTTCGAAACCTACGGCGCAAACGCGTTGAAATCACTCGCCCGATCGCACCCGGAGGTGACGCGGAGGCACCACCCGGGGTTGGCGGTTTTGAAAAACGGAAACGTCGTCACGCGGGAGAAGCGGGTAAAGCAGTAAATCGTAGGAGTACGGTCTGAGTTTTTTTTTCTTACGAACATCGAGCTAACTAGTGCGGCTAGATCCTAGCCTTTAAGAGTACGGTCTGACTAGATATTAATAGCAGCAATAAAATCGCTTCACAAACCGTTAATCGTGGTCGTCGCGTCGCCCGCGATGACGTTCGCGACCGCGTTTCGCACCAGCGTCGCGACGGCCGGGTCTATTTTTGGCTTTATGGTTTTTTTCAGTTGCCACGCGTTATTATTATCGGGCGCTTTCGCTTTCGGCGCTTTACCCGTATCGCCCCCGCCGGTACCCGCTTTGTTGTTCACCGCGGTCATGGTTTTGTCCAGCCCGTTGCTTAGTACGCCTCGTATGACATCGCACGAGTCGTTGAAGGTGCAACTTTCCAGAGTTAGCCGGTCGTTCGCGTGGAATTTCGTTAAAACGTGGTCGTACACCTCGGTTCCTCGCTTCGGCCGGCCTACGCCGATTTTCAAGCGCGGGAACGTTTTGTCGGCGCATCCGGGACACTCGTCTATTATGTTGCGAACACCGTTGTGCCCCCCATGCCCGCCCTTGCCTTTCAGCTTCATTACGCAAGTAGGAGTGTCCAAGTCGTCGTAGATTATTAACACTCGCTCTTTCGGTACCCTCCAGTGCTTCATCAGTTTCTTGACCGATTCGCCGCTTAGGTTCATGAACGTCTGCGGTTTCACCAGGACTACGTTGGTACCCACCACCACGCCCAACGCGAGCTTAGCGTTGGCTTTCTTTTGTAGCCTCACAAGGTCCGTGTTCTCGCCAAACCCTCCCCACACCAGCCCCTCGGCTTTCGCGAGCCGGTCGACCACGTCGAACCCGACGTTGTGCCTGGTGAGTGCGAACTTCGACCCCGGATTTCCCAAGCCCACTATTAGCCACCGCGCTCTGTCCTCGGTGCCACCCCCCCCGCCCTTTTCCAAATCCGTGCCACCCCCCCCGCCCCGTCCCATCAGCTTCTTCACAAATCGCATGGGGAACCCCACGAGCAAACGCACCACCGCGAGCGGACCCATCGGCGGACCCGCGCGCGAAAGGATCTGATGTAGCTGAGATAAAAAGTTTCTTCGAACTCAAAAATAACGATTTTGTCATCGTCTAAGCTCCAACTCGTCCCTCACCACACTCCTCCGCACCGATGGGCGGCACCGCGTCCACCCCCGAGTCGTCAACCGGCGGGTCGCTCGTCGTGAACCACACTTCACAAGAAGCCTCACCGTCGGGAAGCGGCGGTGAGGGTTCGCATGAGAACGAGGAAAGGAAGGAACGGGAGAATGCCGTCTCCGTCTGCGCGAAACCGGACACGGACACTGATGATGGTGAATCGCGACTGCAGGCGTACCACACCCAAACCCCGTACACCGCCGCGGACCGTGATTGGCTGAAGTCCGGTCCCCAAAGCAAAGCCCTGGATCCGCTGCTTCGTATTCTGGGCGTGGGGTGTCGCACGGCAGGTGGAGAACACCCCGCGGTGCTGGTGTGTTACCCGCTACGCGTGGCGCAAGACCTAGACCGGTCTTCAAAAAAAGGCTTCAGCACGAATAAATGGAACCCGAAAGTAGGCAAAGCGCCCGTGCCGTGGCCGAACACGTTCTGGCTGTGCGACAGCGACGCAATTAAGAAAATAGGCAACTTGGAGCACCAGGGGTTGATTAAAAAATTCAACAACAGGTTTTTGTTTCCGGAGCTGGAAAAGGACCCGGCGCAAGCGACTCTCGATGCGGAAAAGTTCGCGGCGCAACACGCGAGATACGCGAAATTCAGATGGAGTCTGCTCAGCGACGACGACCGCGCGTACGCCAAAACACACGGGTACGAAGACGTGCTACTCCACTGCGGAATCGGGAGCTTGAGGATCGTGACGCAGGTGAAGTGCCTGCACCTGCACTACGGGCACTTTCTCGCGACTAATGACAACCTGGTAGGGGAGTGGTGCCAACGCTTGTTGGGGGGGAAAAAAGCGTATTGATTTTTATAAATAGCAACGGGAGAGCGCGCTATCCGTGGGAATTTTGTGGGCTCCAGCTCGTCCTACTAGTATTACTACCCGACTATTATTAGTGTTACTACTATCACTACTATCACTAGTATTCCCTCCTATTCCCACTAAGCATCACGCCTGCTTCGTCGAGCTTGCCTCGCAGGTATTTCACGCGCGCGTCGTGCGAACCACTCACTTCGTCGAACTCAAACCACGGGACTATTATTAGTTTTTTCAAGCGCCGGCGCAGAAAGCGGTTTCTCACTTTGGTCGGGACGGTCGGTTGGTACGCCTGGCTGGTAGCAACCGCGCGGCCCCGGTTCGCTTCCCGAAGGAAGTAGTGAGTCGGCCCGTCCACTTCGAACCCGACGTCGTGTTTGGGAAGATAAACGTCCAGGGAGAAGTACTCGTCGTGGGTCAAACACTCCACCACCACGTCGCCGACGGTTTCGAATGCATCGTCGTTCATGCGCCTTAAAGTTTCCGCGACCAAGAAATGCGTCGTGGAAACGTCCACCTCGCGGTTCACGTTTTGCATCCACGCCCGTTTCGCGCGCGTCGCGATCCAGAGAGGGTAGGTGACGGCGGTTTTATTTTTTTGACCAATCCCGTGTTCATTGGACGGACTGTTCGCCCCAACAACAAGAAGCTCCTCGCACATCAAGTGCGCGTGAAAGAAAGTACACGCCGTGACGTCCAGCACGGATCTTAAATCCAACGCGCGCGCGGCGTCCCACAGGGTTCGCAAAGTTTCGTGACTTCTCGTAGTTTGGCCACTAAATACCCACCGTACAGAGCCATCCGAAGCATCCGCAGTATCTACGCCCGATACCCGTACCAAAGCATCCGAGCCATCCGAAGATGCATCGCCACCAAGCACGCGCACGGAGCAATCCAAACACACCGCTTCAATCGCACAGAACGCCCAAAGCGTCTGCGCGATTGCCTGCGCGTTCATGGTATCACCGGACGTTTCGTCACCCGACGCGACGCGGGCGGCGGCGGCGGCGACGGCGGCGAGAAAAACGTCGCGAGACGTTTCACAAGGTGAACCGTTCTTTGAGGCGTTCTTTTGAAAGCTGTCACTTTCACGATCACTGGAACTATCACTGGAAGTACTTTCATTTGAAACAGCACTTTCAGCACCCAAACCCAGTTTCGCGTAGGCGTATATTACGGTGCTGACGTGCCTGGCGGCCATGAGGGGCGCAGCGCTCGCGGTCGCGAGCTGCAGCAGTTTTAAATTTTCCGATTTAGGCGAAACCCCGACGGCGGCGTGCGCGTACCAAACGTTCGCCAGGTCCGCCGGGTCGGTTCCTTTTTCAGATGAGTTGCGTAACAAAGCCGCAAAGTTTTCACCAAGCGCGAACCAGGCGTTTTGTGCGCTCGCGTTTGACGAGTCATTAACCCTTGTTTTCCTCGAGTGGTTCGTGGCGATGCCCAGCATGGCACTCGCGGTGGCCCTGGCGCTCATCAAGCCGCACTCGCAAAGGGCGGTTTCCATTTTTTCGATCGCCTCGACCCAGTCGTCCGAGGCGAATTGATTTTGAAACTCTTTGGTCGGGTAGCCGTCTTCGCCGTCGAGACCGGAAATCCCGCAAAGCGCGCCAATCGCCCAGGCTTGGTTCGCCAAGTCCGAGGGGGTTATGACGTAACTTGAGTTAGTACTAGAGGAGTAACTTGAGTTAGTACTGGAGGTAGTGCTGGAGTTAGTACTGGAGGTAGTACTGCCAGTAGTACTGTGGTGCGCGTCTCTCAATACCTCGACGCAGTACTTGTCCATCGCGATTCGCGTTTCCGTTGACGGGCAAATCTCCAGGGTCACGAAACTCCACAGCAGGTTGGAAACGTCTCTCGGGGAGAGTTTCCTTTGAACACACAGTCGGGATATCCCAAACTCAACCGCGGCCAACGTTTTATTCAGATTCGAATTCTCACGAGTTAATGACGCACCGGGCGTCTGCCCGAGCGTGGCGTACGCCCAGAACGTCATCGCGAGTCCGGACGACGTCATGTTCGTCGGGGCTTCCCTGGTCACGGCTTCGTCAATCGCGCGCCAGGTTTGTTCATCGGGGGACCAGCCCAGTTTCGCGACCGCCCAAACCGCGTTGGCGGTTTCCTGCGCGTTGAACGTTAGTCGGCGACTAGATACACCGTGTTCGTCCGCCTGCAGAAATCGGCCACTAGATAATACACCGCGGTCTTTTGCCTGTTTCTTGAGGGTGGTGCTCCCATAACCACCACCCTTCCCTCCGCACCGCACGATCGCGACCTGAAACGCCTCCCACGCCTCCTCGCCGAGTTCCCACCGCAGCGCCGCGAACGCCCACAGCGCGTTCGCCACGGCTTGGGGGGTCATCGCGGGCGCGACGCGAGTCACGCGCGCCTCCAGCGCTAACACCAGCCCGTACACGTGCGCGGGAAGCGAGGTGTGTGCGGAGGTGAAGCTTCCGTGGTCACTGGAACTGCTATGTGCACTACTGGTGCTGCCATGGACGTCGCGGTCATCGGAACCAACTCGGTCGTGCGATAAGTTCCGAATGTCGCCGTCCTCGAAACCCCGATTCTCGTCGCCGAGATTCTCGCGTTCGTCTCTCCAAACCCGCGCGTTCGCAATCCGCGCCACCGCGTGAAGCGCGTTCGCGGCGGCCCTGGCGTCCAGCCGGCCATCAGCTGCCATGTCCTTCGCCAGCCGGACCAGCTCCACCCACATTTTACCGCTGGTAAGAGCAACCACGGTTTCGTGCCCCGGTTCGATTCCCGAAGATCCCAAAAAAGAGGCGGAGGAACACAGTTTTCCAATCATCACGAACGCCGCGGCGACGTGCGTTTTGTCCAGCTCGGGGTTCAGAACTCGCGTGTTTTGGGAATGTGACGATTCGTATTCGTCACTGTTGGTGTCTTGATGCGTATCGGAATCTGTCTGTAACACCTCTGAATCTTTCCGTAACACTCGCAACACCCCCCGCACCGAGTCCTGGTCCGTGATCAGCCTGGTGAGCATCGCGGCGGGGTTGGGTTTTTTTCCTAAATTTCGATTGCCGAAGGAATTCGCGGAATCGCCGTCTCGCCGAGCCGCGGCGTCGGAACTCCCGGACCCGTTCAAAGCACGGTCCCCCCTGCCGAACCCGGGAAACGCCGCGTCGACGCACTTGCGGAAACTGACGTCGTCCGTGGTGCCGTCCAGTCGGGTGATGTGGAAGTACCTGAAACCTTTGGTTTTGTTTAGTTTCACCGCTATTGATAACACGCCGGGGCCTACTTTTTGCACCGACTCGGGATGAAACTGACACGATAAAAGCCGAAAGTGTCAGTCTCTCGTAATGTGTTTGAGTAAACAGCAGGGTAATGGGCAGAGGTAATAGTCCCTTCTGGTACGAGTATGGGCAATCAGGGAGGCGGAACGTGGTAAATACGCACCGAAAGCGCGTCGCGCATTAGTTGCAAATCGTGCAAACTCACTTCGCCCTCCACCTCCGTGTCTCGCAACACGTCCGCGAAGTGTTGCATTAGCGACGCGGGTGTGTGGAACGTGGTGGCACCAAGTCCTTTATTTTCACCGAGGTCGCCCAAGGTCACGGGAACCCAGCCCGTGTCCGTGTCAGTGGGGCGCTTTGTGGACAAATTGGCATCGTCGACATCGACATCTTTCCGCTGGCCAGCGCCTGACACCAGTGGGACGCCTTGTCTGTTCAAAAACCGCGGTGCGCCGCGTCGGGAGGGCGGGACACGTCGCGTCGCGCCAGTTGACGACTCCCTCCCACCACCCCGAGGCGGCAGCGCCGCGCGCACCACCGCCGCCGCGACGACCATGGTGCCGCGCGGCCTCAGGGAGGACGCGCCGTGCGTCGCTCGCTCTGCGCACCCTGTCAGAAAAAGTCGAGCGGGTTTGCACAAATCTCGGAAAAAGGCGGCATCACCTTCGAGTGGAATCGGGGCACTCGAACGAACCACACTTCGTGCACGCGCGCTCTCTATCGTTCTCTGACGGACGCTTCCGAGGCAACGATACAGTCTGATGAGTGGATGGGAAATGCGATAGCCACACGCGGCCGGACGTGGAATCTGCGCGATACCGTCGTACACGAGACGCGATGGAACGAAAACGATGCTCGCATGGAAAGGAGAAAAGCCATTGTGTGGTGGCAACCCGTGTCCGCACGGCAAGGTGAAATACAGCTGCGTGGAGTGCAACCCCTGCCCCCACGGCAAGCTGAAACGCAGCTGCGTGGACTGCACCCCCTGCCCCCACGGCAAGCTGAAAGGCAGCTGCGCGGAGTGCAACCCACGGCAAGCTGAGTGCAGGAAAGAATCTTGTAAGAGATAGGAGTTTGAATCGTACCACACAAATAGTTACCACTAGCAAGTGAAACAGACGAGGGCGTTTGTGGTTCATAACGTGTAATATTAAAAGGAACTCTTCTCGTCGGAGAGAAGGATGGGGTGGGGAAAACCGTCGACATTTTCATTTTTCTCTTTTCGCTTTTGCCTGCAGCAGCTTGCTGCGCTCGAATCGAGCAGGTTAAGGAGTCAGACTTCGTCAGACGGAGTGAGCTTGTTCGAATGACTGACGTTTCGCTTGAGTCCCGAACCGCAAAACCCTATAAAAGTTATACGACGCTTTCGCCTGAGTCACAGACGGCAAATGGTTCAAAATTCCCGAAAACGACGTGAGGCGCAAAGAGTCTCGTCCAAAAATAATGCCCTGCCAGAAGAGCGGGAAACATCTCCCTCCGATCGTCACAGCGGCCGCCCCGGTCCGCGCGTGCCCGCCACGAAAGGACCGTTTGCGTTGTTCGCACGTACCTGCTCTCGTCGCAACGGCACCACCTGTGGCACGGTTCCGTGTGTAGGCAAGGTGCGTGATTCTTGACGCTCGTTATTTACCGAGGTTCGCGTGTGTCCGATCGGAAGCCGACTTAAATGTTGCGCAGATCAGTTCGACTCTGGGTCGCGATCGCAAGGAACACGCCTTCGTCGCGGCACCGCCCGTGATGTTTCCCTTCCGTTCCTTTTCGCCTTCCCGTGCACCGACACGGCACCCGCACGTGCCGATCACGCGACGTATTACGTTTTACGGCCATCCCTCCGGATGTCAGCGCCTCGGTTTCGCACGCGAGCCGCGGCTTTTAAACGTTGGAAGTTTGCGGCGGTGCCGAAACGCGCGCCATCCACCCGCGATTTTTCGGGATCGCGCGATCGCACTTTGTCCTTCGCTCGGTCCACGGTGACCACCGGCTTGCGTGGGATGCGCTTGCTTCACAAACGCTGCCGCACGGTTCGGGCCAACACCCTTTCCGGGTCCCCCCGATCCACCGAGCTCAAGCGCGTACTGACCGTTCCCTGCCCTTTCTCGAAAATGTTCGATCTCCCGTGATCGCTCTGCGCACCCATCTTCTTTCCTGTTCCTCCCCAAACAAAACAAAACAGATGGCCGCCATGATGGACCAGTTCACCACGTTCATCGGGGACAACGTCCGGTTCAGCCAGGAAGATTTCGCGATTCTCGGGTTGAACATGCTCGGGTGCCTTGTCGTTTACTACCTGATGCGCGCGCTGAAGGTCCCCGACCACTCGTGGTACCTCACCCTGTACTCCTCAGGGGTCACCTCCTTTTTCGGGGTGTACTTCTTTTACCACGTGTGCAAGGACGGGTTCACCAGCGTTCTGGACAACGAGGTTGATTTGACTCGTTACGTCGCCATTTTCTTCATCGGGTACTGCATCATGGACCTCTCCCTCGGGAGTCTGCACTACGGCTCGCTCGTCACCTACGACGACGGCTGGTCGCACCACTTTCTGTACATCGTGATCCTGGCGTACCTGCTGCACAACAACATGACCCCGCTGTTCAGTGTGGCGCTGGTGGAGGAGCTCCCGATTATTCTGCTGTCCTTCTTCAGCGTGCAGAACAAACAAAGGCCGAGCCTGTTGTTCGGCGTGCTTTATTTTTTGACCCGCGTCGTGTTCCACACCGTGCTCATCTACAAAGCAAGACAGTTCAGCGACTTCGTGTTCGTCGCCGGCCTCGCGCTGTTGCTTTGGCACGTCGAGGTGTTCCAGGGCTGGGTGCGCGGGTATTTAATGCGCTCGCACCAAAGGCAACGCTTAAGCTTCAAGTCGAAACTGGGAATCATGAGCGCCATGCTGTTCACGCAAATCGCCGCGCACTCCTACGTCACCTACAACACGGTGGTGGACGTGCTTGCGAAGAACACCAACACGTCCAATCCGGTCGCGGCGCTGCACGTCTTGGTCTGGCTGTACTTCCTCTACCGCTTCGGCGAGGTTGTGCACGACGTGTACACGCAGAACTTCATCATGACCAGCATCGGGAGGAAGAAGATCATCTACAACATCAGTTGGGAAGACCCGGCGATTGACCACTCCGTGATGCACATGACCCCCGACGACGTCGTGCTTACCATCTCCAGCGCGGGGTGCAACGTTTTGGATTACCTGTGCGAGGGCCCGAAAAAGATCATCGCGGTTGACATGAACCTGGCGCAACTGCACACGCTCGAGCTAAAACTCGCGGGTATCCGGTGCCTCACGCAACAGCAGTTCTTCGCCATGTGGGGCCGGTCCGATTTCGGGGTGTTCACCGAGGTGTACAAATCGAAACTGCGCCCGTTACTGGCGCCGGAAACCGCGGAGTTCTGGGACCAGAACACCAACCTGTTCAGGGATAACTTCATGTACGCCGGCACCTCGGGTTTAATGGCCAAGCTGCTGTGCATGCCTCTTTGGTGGTCCGGTGTCGCGAAGCGGGTGAAGAACCGGGAACCGATCACGGGCAGCGGCGGCATCTTCTTCCAACTGGCGCTGAAGATGTGCAGCATGACTTCGTTGTGGAGCCTGTTCGCCCCCCTGGGCGGCGTCCCCCTGGAGCAGCTCAACCTCTTGTCACGGAACCCCGAGGTCTTCGTGGAGCGCCTTATCGAGGTCCTCACTACGCGTATTTGGAAACCGGACAACTACTTCTACTACGGGTACATCGTCGGCGAGTTCTCGCCCGAGGTGTGTCCTCGGTACCTGGAAAAGGCCAACTTCGCGTTGATGAAACAGCGCGTGGACCGGGTGAAGGTGTTCCACGGAACCTGGGCGCAAGCCGCGGAGGAGGAGGGGCCTGGTTCGATAACTATCGCGAGTTTGCTCGATTCGATGGACTGGATGCCTCCCCAGATGATCGCCGAGAACATCGGCAAGGTGGTGGCGAACATGGACAAGGCGAAGGGGCGGATTTTCTGGCGCTCGTTCGCGGACCGCGTGCACTCGCCCGTTTTGGCGCACCTCAAGGGCGTCCTCGTTCCCACGTACGACCGCGTGGGGTGGTACCTCACGCAGTTCATCACCCCGGTATCCGCGTTCCAGCCGTACGACCCGTCCATGCTGGAGTGCGTCGGCACGGACAGCAAACCCACGAACTCGTTCATCGACGACGTCGCCGTGATGGCGGCAATGGCGAAGCAGGGTTTGTCGTCCAAGAAAGACGTCAAGGCGTTTTACAAAAAGCAAGGCAGCCGGTACGACGGATTCAGGGAGCAACTCCTTCCTGGAAGAGATCTGCTCATGCAGCACTGCGTGCCTTGGGTGAAGAAACCCAAGACCTGGATCAGCGTGGGGTGCGGCACCGCGAGGGACTTGGAGTACGTCACCGGTCACGTCAAGGCGAGTGGCACGAAGGTGTATTTGGTGGATTTGAGCGACGCTTTGCTTGACATGGCGCGCGCGCGGGTCATCGAGTTGGGCCTGCAAACCCAGGTTGTTTTGGTGGAAGGCGACATCAACTCTCCTGACGTGCGCAAGAAGCTCCCGAAACAGGCTGACCTCGTTACCTGCTCCTACTGCCTCACGATGATTCCCCCGTGGAGCGAAGCGCTGCAAACCATGCTGGGCCTGGTGAAAGTGGGCGGCAACCTGGCGCTTATCGACTTTGTGACCAGGGACGGCGCGGCGAAGCAATGGAAACAAAAGTTGTACAAAGCGTGGTTCGCCTTGGACGGGGTTTACTTCAACCGCGGACACGTGGACTGGCTGAAAAGTCAGCCCAACCTGGAAACGGTGTGGTACTCCGAGGAAGAGAGCCGGGTGCCGTACACGCCCTACTACCCCACGCACTACCTGTACTGCGCGGAGAAGACGGCGTGAGGTACTTGGGCGGAGGGCGATTGCGATCCGGGGGGTAATAAATCGACAAGCGACCTCGGGACCCCGTCGCGAGACCAAATTTCGGAAAACCTTTCGTATCGAGCGGAGGTTCGACGGAAGAGAAAACTTACGGACTATTGCGACGCGCGAGACGCGTCATTTCATGATACATGGAAGCCACTGGAGAGAACCCGAACGACCGCCGCGCATCGCGGTGAGACACGAGAGGTTGCCACGTTTTTGTTGTAATACAACGAGATGCTCCAGTTGATTTGTATGTGAGCCGTCCCTCGGCGCGCGACGTCGCGATTGTGAAGACTCCACATTCTCCCCACTTCCAAAATCCAAAATTAAAGAAGAATCCTGCCAATCACCAGCCCTTACACCGCTCGCGCTGGAGTAGCAGCGTGAGCTAGTAGACCGGATTATTGATAAAACTCAAAACCTTTCTCTAAAAAATTGGTCGGTTGGCCGGAAATCTCAAGTCTCAACGCCTCCTTCCCTCGCGCGCACACCGCGCGGCGCCCGACCCGTGTCCTCGACGCCGTTCGAGGCCCCACTCGCGTTTTCAGCGCACGCGCGCATCGGGAGCGTCGTGGTCGTAGTCGCCGCGGTTTCGTGTCGTCCCTGGCGAACGCGTGCATCTCGGCCATCACCAACGTCACCGTTGGCAACGGCACCTTTTGAATTTTAGACACACAATGGCGGAGCTGCACGTGGTCGGCGAGATCGTCGGGGCGAGCGGTTTCGAGGACAGAAACCTGTTCTGCAAGGTAGGTGTGGTGGCGATATCGCGGCGTGTGACCCGACCGTCCAAACGCCCGGCGCGATGCCACATCGCGTTCCCGTCACGCGCGTTTCGTGTCTCTTTTCAAATGCTTTCAATTTCTGACACCAGTCAACACACCTTTCACCAATCACCCACAACAGTGGGGCCTCGAGGCCGGCAGCATGTGGGAGCTCGTGGAGGGGGAGTCGGGCGGGCAGACGCACTGCGACTACCCCCCCGACGGCGAGCCTTCGGTGGTGTGGGCGCACCCCGTGGATGCGCACTTCGCGGCGAAGAGTCTTGTGGGGTGGCCGAAGATGTGGTTCCAGGTCTGGGCCATGGACACGCACGGGGCGAAAGATTTAGCCGGGTACGGGTTCGCGCACGTCCCCACGTCAGCGGGGGAGCACACACTCCAGGTCGCGACGTGGTGTCCCGAAGGCACACGGGCGGAGAAGCTCTCTGCGTTTTTCGTGGGAGGCAAACCGCGGTTAAAGTTTGAAGAGGTGATTCACGCGCCCGGGGATCGGTTTCGGCTGCAAACCAAAGCCGCGGGAATCGTCACGTTGAACCTTGGGGTGTGCGTCAAGGACTTCGACAAGTACAACGTCAGTCACTAGATGAAGGATCGGAAGGTTTCGATGAAACGTGTGAATACTATGATTACTACGATGATGATGATCTAGCCTTTAATTTCCCAAGTCCCGCATTCACCGCTACTACCGCTCGCGAATCGCATCACCGTGGAGTGATATTGTAACAAACTCTCCCTGTGTCCTATGGACACCACCGCGTGCGCGTTTTGCAAGCACAACGACATCATCTCCTTCTCCGATTTTGTGTCGAGCGCTGACGTAGCTTCGTCGAGAAAAACAAGCTTCGGTTTCCTCAAAACCACTCGCGCGAAACAGAGTTTCTGGCGCTCGCCCGGCGATAACATGTCACCCCACTCAACGCCGGCGTGGTGAATACCTCTTTCAAATCGGCCAGGCAAGAAGCCGAGGCCGACTTGAGATAAAGCGTCAACAACGGCATCGTCCGAAAACGGACGTAGGATTGAACCGCCGATGTCGGTCTCCAAAGGATCGCGTTTGTCGTTCACCCCCTGCCCTCCCGGATAAGGATCGCGCGTATCCGTCACCTCCCGCCATCCCGGATACGTCACAAGCTGGAATAGCGACACGCCTGGCGCTAAATACGTCGCTTGCGGCAGGAACACGATGTCGCGACGGTCCGGAAGAAACATGGAGCTAGTGGTGAAAGCGTTTTCGGAACTTACGGTTCCGTTGTCTCCACGTTCCACTGAGTCTTCCATATTAGGACTTTCGTAAGTGTCTCCACGTCCCACTGACCCTTCCACATCAGCATCAGCACACCACAGCCCCGCGAGAACGCGGAACACGGCGCTCTTTCCGCACCCGCTCGGGCCGGTGAGTAGCACGGCGTCGCCTTTTTTTAAACTCAGGGAAAAGTTTCTCCACAGTTTTTTTTGCACCGACCCGGGTACGGATACCGCGACGTTCCGGACGTCCAGGACTAGCGCGCTGTTAGTCTTGACGTTAGTCGTCCTCACATTAGTCGTCCTCCTCCTCGCAACAGTCTTATATTCCTCCATCGCAACATTTTGCTTCTCTCTCGGTACGGACCCTGGGTCCAGATCCTGGCTCGTCTCGACGTCGGAAAACAAATCAAGCAACCCCTCCAGCCGCTGCGTCGCCGACGCCAGCCGCGTCAGTTCCTCGAACCGCGTGACGATAAAGTTCAAGCACCCTGGTTTGGATTGGTACACGAAAAGTGGTTAACGTCCATTTGTTGGGCGTGTGTTGGACGTGTATTGGACATGTATTGGACGATGTGTGGACAGCAGGGAGGGGTAATCGGTATGTGTGTTGGGCGTGTATTGGACGATGGCCTGGTCAACAGGGAGGGTAATCGGTCGGAACAGTCACCAGCTGAGAGATAAAACAGAGTCGTCTCTGATTCGGGAAACGCCCGTCCGGCCGTACCTTGCACTTGTCGAAACGCGTACCCGGCTTGTGTTACGTCGCCGAAGTTTAGGGTTCCCTGGAAGTACTTCGGCGCGACGACCAAGGACGGTACGGCGAAGGTTGCGAACTCCAGAAGGTTGGTGACTAAACCGGCGCCGAATGAAACGGCGAGCTTTGTTTTTACCGAGGTAAAAATCTGACGTAGAATCGCCGTCGCCCGCGCGAGCTCGAAAGCCCCGCCCGCGCCGAACGCGATCGGTTCCGCGTGGTCCCTGATGCGCAGTAGCTGGGTTCTTAACCGTCCCTCAGCCTGTGCGCACTGTTTGTGTACCCCCGTCAGCGCGTTGGCGAAGAGCTTGGAGGTCACCAAGGTTCCAAACAGCGAATACCCAAAGCAAGCGTAGACTAGCATGGGCGATATGTTCCACAAGATGCGGAAAAACGCGCAACAGGAGGAAATTTTCTGAATCAACGTCGTGAGCAACGTGGCGCACGTCCTGGTGAAGAAACGCACGTCTTCGCATATTCGCTGCTCGGGGTTATCCGCGGCGGCGTCTTCGTGGACGGCGGGGTGGTTTGTTTCATCCGCGCGCTTCCCGTCGGTTGTTTTCGTGTTCTCCGCGCGCGTCGCACCCTTGATTTTAAAAAACAGCTCGTTCCGAAAGTACCGCGTGAGCAAACTTTCCGTGAGCCACACTCGCCACTCCAGCGCGAACCGCTCCTGCGCGAACCCGTAGAGCGCGAACAACGGCGCGGCGACCGCTATAACGCAGACGTACGTCTTGACGGCTTTGTAAAACGATTCCGCATCTTTCTCCGAAAGCGCGCTCGTCATGTCGCGCTGGCAAAACGAAAACACCACCATCAGCGCCGTGGTCAGGCCGCACAGAAACACGACCAACCCCAGCAGACCTCGCGCGCGCCATTTCCGGTCGCCCACGAAGTAGGGCGTTGACAGGGCGTAAGCGCCGGGTAAGGTGCGGAAGAAAGAACGATGCGCCGAAGGGGACGCTTTTTCACGAGTGTCGGTGTCACCAAAGCGCCTTACGTCTGTTTCCGTGTGCTTCGCATCCCCGGGGTCTTCGCGCGAGGTAGTTGACACGGTCACGTTGCGTCGAGTGTCACGCGCGGCGCCGCGCCTCGCGCGAAGCCCGGGCCCGCGGTCCATGACCCCGCGCCAGGACTGCAGTAGTGAGTGACGTAGGCACCCCAACTCATTTCTTCAAGTTGGAATCAAACTGAAATACCGAGGCTCGAAAAACAGGCGCACTCGCGTCGTCGCGCGTCACTTCCGCGTGTCTCGGAGGGTGTCTCGACTTGAAACCTGGGACGGGTGTATCTCCCCGAGACTCCGAGATGTCCTCTTTCGCGCGCAACGCGATGGGTTTGACCGGCCCCGCGGGGTTGGCGTCCTGGGGGGTCGCGGGCGTGGGCGCGTATTTTTTTTTCTACCTCCCCGAAAAACAAAAAGAAGAAAAGGAGTTGGAACGGGCGGAAACCGCATCGCGGTTGATGCGAGGTAAGCCGTATACGGAGTTTCTAAAGACGCACGAAGCGAAAGGCGTGAAGAAAGGGTGGTTCGCAGGGTGGTTCGAAGCAGGGAAGGGGGACAAGAAGTAGCGAGTAGCAGTGCGACCGCGAGTAGCTCTAGGTGGTGAACATCGAAAATCTCTCATCTGTCCAAATATCGGGATCTCTGTCAAACTCTCACAGTGTAAGCTTTTCTGAAGCGTCATTCTTCGTGACGCGATGAGCGCACGCGCGGTTTCCCGCGCGGCGGGGCGGCTGGTCGCGGCAAGCGTGGAGGTTGCGTGGACAAACCAACGCACCTACTTGTTCACGCGTTGGTCGGTCGGTTTCCACACCGCCGCGGAAACGATCGCAAAGACGACACAAAATGTCGGCGCGAGTTCGGTTTCTTTAAGGACCCGATCGACGGTGCACCCTCTGAATACGTCCTCCCCACTTCGTCACTTCGCCGCCGCTGCCACTGTCTCAGACGGCATCGACCCCCTGGCACGTAACATAGGCATCAGCGCGCACATCGATTCCGGAAAAACAACCCTCACCGAACGCATCTTGTTCTACACCGGCCGAATTTCCGAGATCCACGAAGTGCGCGGAAGAGACGGCGTGGGCGCCAAGATGGACTCCATGGAGCTTGAACGGGAAAAAGGAATCACGATTCAAAGCGCGGCTACGTATTGCAAATGGAAACACAGCAACGTGAACATCATCGACACCCCAGGGCACGTGGATTTCACCATAGAGGTGGAACGAGCGCTGCGCGTGCTGGACGGCGCCGTGCTGGTAAGGGCCTTTCCCACCCACCACGTTCCGCCTCTGCGATTGCCCGTACGAGACTGACACTTATTTTTACAACATCAGGTGCTTTGCAGCGTGGGGGGCGTGCAGTCGCAATCCATCACCGTGGACCGGCAGATGCGCCGGTACCAGGTCCCGCGTCTTTGTTTCATCAACAAGTGCGACCGAACCGGCGCCGATCCGTTCCGGGTGTTGCAGCAGGTGCGGGATAAGCTGAAACTAAACGCGGCGGCGGTTCATTACCCGATCGGGTTGGAGGACCAGCACGACGGCGTGGTGTGTTTAGTCACACACAAAGCGGTTACCTTTTCGGGGAAGAGTGGGGAGATCATCACGATCGGCGACGTGCCTGAACACCTGCGAGACCAAGTCGCGAAAAAGCGAAAGGAGCTCGTGGAAGCGGTGAGCGAAGTGGACGACACGTTAGGCGAGTTCTTTTTACGGGAAGAAACGCCTGAAGTGGAGGACCTGCGGGCCGCGATTCGGCGCGCGACAATCGCGCGGACGTTTTCGCCCGTGTTCATGGGCAGCGCGTTTAAAAACAGGGGCGTGCAGTTGCTTCTTGACGGGGTTGTGGATTACTTACCAGCACCGCACGAGGTTGAAAACGTGGCGTTGGACCTTGACAACGACGAGGCCAGCGTTACTCTCACCGCCGACCCGAAAGCGCCCCTGGTGGGTTTGGCGTTCAAACTCGAGGAAGGTGCGGGGCTTTCCCAATCACCACGTTCCGCCTTCGCGATTGTCCATACTCGTCCTGCGAAGGGAGCATTACGACCAGAAGGGCGCATTCCCTCTGCCCAGTACCCTGACTGTTTACGTAATACCAATCCCTCATACACATCACGAGAGACTGACATTTCTTTTTTTACAATCAGGCCGGTTCGGGCAGCTCACGTACTTACGGATTTACCAAGGCACCATTAAGAAAGGCAGCACCATCGTGAACACGAGCACGGGAAAGAAACTAAAAGTCCCGCGGCTCGTACGGATGCACAGCGACGAGATGGAGGATGTCACCGAAGCGAAAGCGGGGGAAATCGTGGCGCTTTTCGGGGTGGATTGTAAATCGGGGGACACGTTCGCGGAACCGGGGTTGAACGTCGCGATGACGTCGGTACGCGTTGGGGCTTTCCCAAATCCAGGCACACTGTTTGATGTATCTTTTCGAGTGCACTACTCGTGATGTATGTAGTATTGCCAGTACTCGTGATGTATGTAGTACTACTGCAACTACTACATACATCACAAGTGCACTGTTCGGCTCGATTACTCGGACCCCAATCCCCCATACAGTACACCCGTAGACTCAAGACTGACACTTTTCGTTATCAATCACAGATGCGCGTCCCGGAACCGGTGATGAGCCTGGCGGTGTCCCCAAAGTCACGCGCGGAGTCCGCGAACTTCTCCAAAGCCCTCTCACGATTCCAAAGGGAAGACCCCACGTTTAAAGTTAAGCTGGACGAGGAATCGGGGCAGACTATTATTTCGGGGATGGGCGAGCTGCACCTGGATATTTACGTCGAGCGCATGCGCCGGGAGTACGCGTGCGAGGTTGACGTCGGTGAGCCGCGGGTTAATTACCGCGAGTGCATCACGCAAAAGGCGAGCTTCGATTACCTGCACAAAAAGCAGTCGGGCGGGAGCGGGCAGTACGGACGGGTGGTTGGTTACGTGGAGCCGTTGACCGAGGATGAGGTGGTGGAGTTAACAAAGGCGTCCGCGGGGAAGGACACCACCAACAACAACGTGATTTTCGAAAACGGAATCATAGGAAACGCGATTTCGCCGGGGTACATCCTGGCGTGCGACAAGGGGTTCAAGGAAGCGAGCCAGACGGGCGGGTTGATCGGACACCCGGTGGAGAACATGCGCGTGGTGTTGACGGACGGGGCGAGCCACGCGGTGGACTCAAGCGAAATGGCGTTCAAACTCGCCGCGCTGAGCGCGTTCCGGCAGGTGTACGAGAAAGCTAAGCCCAAGATCCTGGAACCCGTGATGCGGGTCGAAATCACGGTACCCAGTGAGTTCCAAGGGACCGTTATCGGGAACGTCAACAGACGGAAAGGCACGATTCTGGACAGCAACGCGGAGGGCGACGACGTCGTCGTGCAATGTATCGTGCCGTTAAAAAACATGTTCGGATACAGCACGGAGTTAAGAAGCATGACTCAGGGGAAAGGCGAGTTCACGATGGAGTACTCGTCGCACCAGCCGGTGACGCAGGACGTCCAAGCTGAGTTAACCGCGGAGTACGGCAAGACGAGGAAACAAGCGGAGTAACCTTCTTGCATCCGCCGGGAAGGACACGAACGCGAACGTCGTGCTTTTATTAATTTATCATAAAAAATACTCAGATACCGGTCCTACGAAGGGCCTTAATTAGCCCTTGGTGCTATTGAACGCATAAAAATACGGTTACACACCCTGCTTGAAATCTTAAATTCCCACGTCGTACTTCTCTCGCAACAGGGGTTCGATTTGCGACAAGCACGACACGATCTCGGTGGGCACCATCTCGCCTCGCAACACGTTGTCCGCAGTAACGCCGTTATCGTCCGTTTTTTTGACATCATTTTCAGTACCGTCGCGTCTCCACTTCCCGTGTTGGTCCAGCAGGATTGTGAAGCACCCCGCTCGGTTCCCGGCCACCACGTCATCCTTGGCGCTGTCGCCAACCATGATGACTTGGCTCGGCGAAACGTTCCACTCGGCACAGATTTTTAACAGCGCGTCGGGCGCCGGTTTGTACGGCTTGAACTCCCTTGACAGCGCGGGAGAAAACGGCGCCAATCGGTTTCGGGGAGTGGTGTTGCTATCAGTGCCTCCTACGCTGGTATCAGTGTTGCCATCAGTAACTCCAGTAACACACCAGTGTTCTTTGTGAAAGTGCGCCACGGACTTGTCCACGTTTCTTGTGACCAGCCCCCTCGGTACCTTGTGTTTGTCCAGAAACGCACACAACTCGCGTGCGTGCGGCATCACGGCCATGCCTGACAGCGCCTCGGTTTCCATCTCGTGGATGATCTGGTTTGCCGCATCGCGTCGTTCCAAGTCCCAGGTTTCTATTTCACTCAAGATGTCGCCGGTGACGCACCCCACTCTTTGGTACATCAGCGCGAAGTCGTGGTTGGGCACCGTCAAAGTGCCGTCCATGTCGAAGATGACGCCTCGGATGGTCGGGCGAGTGTCGCTGGTGTTGGTGGATGCCATTTTGGAGGAGAGCACGCGTAATGTAGGGTGGCGACGTGCGCTTAGCGGGCGACGACAATCAAAACGCGAGCTCCTAACGGTGACTGTCAGGCGGCCGAGCGCCGCGCGCATCGCGTCGTGACGTGGCAAAGAGAAAGAAGGAAGGAAAAGAAAGTCGAGTGTGTTCCTGGGGAGCATGGGTACACCTGCGGGGTCGATTTGCCGCCATTTCCTCAGAGCTCGGACTCATTACCCACCCGAGTGAAATTGGGATCTCCACTCGTTACTTCAAACTCGGCGGCGCGAAAAGGCGAGGGCCTGTCGTCTCCGATCCGCCATCCCCACTACTCGCCCGCGCTCGCACGCACGCACACACACCAACGTTATTCGAGGAGTTTACTCCTCATGTAACTAGTCTTGCGCCGAATCGAGTTATATTCACGCTTCAGCGTACTCTCTCAAAGCCAATACACCGCGTCGTTTCCACGACGTAACAAGTTCAGGACGACGTCCAACTTCGATCGCCCACGATCTGTCTTTCCTACGACGACTAGGTAACCCTACCACCAAACGCGCACTACCAACCCCTGACCTTTAAAATGTCCGCGATCAACATCGGCGCGGATAACGCGGGGGACCAGTTTTACCGGTACAAGATGCCCGCTATTACCGCCAAGATCGAGGGCCGCGGTAATGGGATAAAAACCAACGTGGTGAACATGGTGGACATCGCGAAAGCGCTGGCGCGGCCGCCCACGCACACGCTGAAGTACTTCGGTTGTGAGTTAGGGGCGCAAACCAAGTTCGATTCGAAAACTGGTGGGCAGTGCATCGTCAACGGCGCGCACACCGCGGAGACGCTTGCGAACCACTTGGAAGGGTACATCAAGCGGTTCGTGCAGTGCCATTCCTGCGGTAACCCGGAAACCGTGATCAACATAAGCAAGCGGGAGACGATTCACTTGAAGTGCAAAGCTTGCGGTGCCGTTTCGGATGTTGACATGCGGCACAAACTGTGTACGTTCATAATTAAAAACCCGCCTGAAAAAGACAAAGCGGCTTCTAAAAAAGACAAGCAGCTGCGCCGCGCCGAGATGGAGCGCGAAAACGAAGGCGCCGCGCTGGACGCGAGGGAGGAGGAGGACAAGAAGAAGAAGAAAGCCGAGAAGAAGGAGAAGAAGGAAAAGAAGGAGAAGAAGGAGAAAAAGGGTAAGAAGGAAAAGAAGGATGGGGAGGGTGGCAGTCAAGGCGGGGACGGGAGCGGAGGGGGGGGGGGCGGCCGTGAAAGCGCCAGCGAACCCGAACCCGAATCCGACGACGACGACGACGACGATACGGTTTGGGCCACGGACACGAGCGCGGCGGCTGCGGCGGCGCGGGCGGCGGAGCAGCTCACGGAAGCCAGTGCGGCGATGGTGTCCGTCGCGGCGGAGGAGCTTGAACGGAAAGCTTCCCTGGAAGCTGCCGCCGCGGCGGTCGAGGAGTCCGATTCCGAAGACGAAGAAGACGAGCGCATCGGCCGGCTTCGCGGTTTCGTCGCGCAAAAGACCCCCGAGGAAACCGCGATCTATTTGCTCTCCGAAACCCTCGGTGTGGAATCTGCTGAGCTGGGTATCCACTTCCTGGTGGAGGCTCTTTTCGACGAGGAACAAGCGCTGGCGCCGCAAATCGTGGAAAAGAAACTCTTCCTGATCAAAGCGTGCGCCGCCGATCCGGAGAAGCTTCAGCTCGCCGTTTTGTGCGCCGTGGAGCTTTACGTCACCACCACCTCCCCCAACGATTTCAAGAAACTCGTGATAATTTTAAAAAGCCTGTACGACGAAGACGTGTGCGACGAGACCGCAATTTTGAAATGGGCCTCCGATCCGAACTCGGGGAAGAAGTTTGGCGTGGACGCGGAAACCGCAATCGCGGCGCGCAAGACGGCGAAACCGTTCGTGGAGTGGCTTCAGGAATCCGACGACGAGTAAGAGTAAGGCGAACGACGTGACGAGTTGGTGGGTTTGGCGGGATCGAACGTGACGACCCCAAAACCCGCCAGGCATAAACCGCGTACCCCAACCTTGATACGAAAGGCGGAATGCTTTTTTTTTGTGAATTTCAACCTTTGTACGCACGCGCGACGAACCGCCCTTCGTCGTCGTTCCGTATGGCCTCCACCAGGTCAGTAACCGCGCGTGTCGTGTCCGCAGGGTCGCACCCGGTGTCGATCACTACGTGCGCTTTTTGTTTCTTTACGTCGTCCGCGATTTGCCTCGCCTTTACGTTCTCAAACTTCTCGGGACTCATCCCCGGCCGGCGCAAACACCGCTCGCGTTGTTTTTCCTCGCCCGCGCTGACCACGACGATCAAATCTACGTGATTTTCGTATCCCTTCTCGAACAACAGGGGAAGGTCTAACACCACCAGGGCGTTTCTGTCCCGAAACGTGTCGTGTAAAAACCCCTCGCGCCTCTGGTTCACGAGCGGGTGTACCAGGCTTTCCAAACGTGACATGTTGGTTTCGTTGCCTTTGCCGAGCACCAGCTTGGCAAGGGCGTCTCGATCGACACCGCCGTCGCTCCCAATCACGTCATCTCCGAATAAAGCCCGTATTGGGGCCACCGCGTCTCCGCCAAACGCGTACAACACACGCACCTCCGCGTCCGCGTCCAGAACGGGGACGCCGCATTTGCGCAGCACATCGGTGACGAAGGATTTGCCCATCCCGATGCCGCCGGTCAAACCGAGGACGAGCATCTTTTTTGGAATTTGTTTCTTCTCGGGACCGGCGGAAAAGACGGCGCGGGGGACACGACTGGATGTCACCACCGCGCGTCGCGAACGATGGACACAGCAGGAAACGCGCGTTTGGGCCAACCACGCGACCTGGCTTCGCATCCGCGACCGCGCGCGCGCGACAGTGACACGCCTGCTCTCATCATTCTCGAGCCAAAATATTAAGTCAAGTTTGCTGTTGCTAACGAAAACCGATACGACGGCCCACTTCGTTCGTGCCTCACCTCCTCGCACTGTCCCGGACGCGCCCCGACAGGCCCGGCACGGCTCACCGGCACGGTTTACCGCGATGTCCGCCACCGCATGCCTGGCCTGTTCGCCCGCCGCGCGTTTCGCCGTGCGCCGCCATCCCAACCGCAAACGCGCGCGGCTGACCCCGGGGCGAAGATTCGGCTCGCCGTTTTCGCGACGCGCCATGTCGGTCTCCGCGGATGCCACGGTGACCACCGGCAGGGCGGTGTGGCTCGCGGAGGACGGCCGCAAGGAAGCTCCGGATGGAACGTTCAGTCAGGACTTCCTGTTCGACCTCGGCGTGCCGAAGTTCCCGACTAACAGTCCCGCGCCGTTGCGGGAAGTGATGTTCAACGCGGGCTCCGAGGCGGTCGCGGTGACCATCGACCGCCCGCTGGGTTTAGTGTTCGAGGAGAAACTGGACGGGTTGTACACCAAGATCGTGGTGGAAGAGATCGTGCCTGGGGGCAATGCGGACAAGGCCGGGGTGTTACAGGTGGGGGACATGCTGAGAGTCACCACCGCGGTGTTCCTCGTCCCGGGTGTGGTGGATGTCACGGCGTGGTTGAATCCGCCCAAAGCGAGTAACTGCAAAGCGTTCTTCGTGTGCGACAAACAAAACTTCGATAAGGTCATGAGCGCGATTCAATCGCACGTCGTCCCAGTTGATACCCCCGACGGCGTGGCGACAATGGGCGAGGTGGGTTTGGTGCTGGAAAGACGCGCGTCTGGAAGGTAGTACGGAATAGATCGTAGTTATTGATAGGTGCGAAGGAGGTGTAAGTTTCATCAAGGGCCGTTATTAAGGCCCTTGGTTTTATTATCACACCCCACAAAACCCCTTTCACAGATCGAACAAACGCATCTCCGCCATTGCTTCCCCCCGCTTGACGTTGTACCACGCCACCAGCCTTGCCGCGCCTAGCGCGGGGGGCAGCGGCACGTCGATTCCGTACACCAGCTCGGCGTCGCATATCTCGGCGGAGGCGGCGCGCCAGGCTGAGGCGACTTTCGAGCCGTTTTCGGTTTTCGCAGATTGAAAGGCTTTACCGCTGGAACCACCGGGACCACCGGGACCTCTGTGACCACCGACGGTAGCACCACTCCCTCCACCCCCCTTGCCTGCCACGGACCCGGGTAACGGTTTCTTGTTCGAGCCGGGCCCGTCGTTTTTCGCGTCGGGCAATTTGTCGCTCGTTATCATCGCCCGCCACCCCGCGACCGCCGCCGCGCTCGCCACGCCGGGTCCGAACCTAATCTCCGCCCTTAGCCTCACCGGCCCCAAAAGCTGCTGCGTCGCACCCACCGTGAAGGTCTCGCTGGCGACCCGGATGTGTCCGTCGAACCCGGAAGTGACGAGTTTTTCCATGGCGGTTTTCGGCGCGGCGAGGGCGTCCATCGCGGGCGCGTCGTTGGTTCCCGTTCCAGTCCCGCTCGCCGAGGGTAACTGCCCGTACCCAGAAGAACACGAACTCAAGTCGTACCGCACGTCAACCGCGGTGTAATCCAGCACCGGTTTGGAAAAGCTCCCGAAGCTGGCGTGCGCGGTGAGTGACAGGACTTGCCGGTGGTCCACGGTTCCTTTTTGAACTGATTTAAGAGTAGTGGGTGCTCCCGCGACTGTTGAAGGTTCAGATGAAGAGGAAGCGCCGGGCGCCGTGACACCTGAAGTACCTCCTCCCGTACCCGCGGTGGTTTCATCATCCGACCGCAGCGCCAACCGCGCCGTGCCCCCCACCAAACCGCCAACCACGAAACGCGGGGTCTGGGGAAGCGCCGCGTACCCTTTGTTCCACTTGCTGTCCGGGTTCGCCGCGCGTCGCGTGCCGCGCCAAAGCGTGACCTGGTGCTCCAAGCTCGCCCCCACCGTGGCTTCTCTGCGCGGCGGCGGTCGGGTGACAATAGTACCAGTCAATTGGTCCACCCCCCGTTCGAATTTCGGCAACGTCTCATCCAGCCAGTGCCGTACTCCGAACTTGTAGTTCAAAACGCGCGCGCCCCTGGATTGCACGGACGCGCTTACGAACGACGGCCCGTCTTCGTACCCGCTGTTTGTTTGGTACCGCTCCCTAAGACTCGCGTCTAACGAAACCAAGTGCCCGGAAACAACCTTGGTCTGCAGGGTTATTCTGCCGCGAGGAGACGGGTCGTCGGCGGCGGCGGGCTTGTTATTAGTCGCGAACGTATCGGATTTGATCCCGCGAACGTTCGTCGCGCTCGAGTGCGTTCTGCCTCCTTTAGCGTTGTTTCGCCCGCCCCCCGGTCCATTAACCGCCTTCGAGGTATCACCAGTTCCACCCCCCCACGCCAACTTCCGCCGGATCTTCGAAAAGTCCTCGACCGCCCCGGAAAGCGATCCGAGCTCGCCCAAACCCCGCAGCACGGTGTTCGCGCCGAACCCCACGCGGAAGCGCCCGCCCAGGGCGTACATGGAAGGGTCACTTAACACCTGGTGAGGTTTGCCTTTTGAAAACTCCTGCGTGTTCCACGCGCGCTGTGCTCGTAGCCTCAGCGTCAAGGTCTGCCACCAGGTGCGTCCGCCCACGTTCATCACCACGCGGTCCAGGACGAGGCCGTTGTCTTTTTTAACATACGATGGGGTCGCGGGGATGTTCAGGAACCTCTGCATCATGTACAGCTGCTGCGACCTGGCTAACCCAGAAGGCAAACCCGAGGAAAACGGGGGCGCGCTGGCGTTGTGCAAACGCACGTGCCCATCCGGCGCGGTCGCGGACTCGACTTCCTGGTCCGAGGAACTCGTGCAGAACGCGTGCTTCGTGGGCTCCATCGCCCGTTGTGTTAACGGAGACATCGCGCTGACTGAACAGTGGTGACGGAAAAACCCGGCCCTGAACTGTAACCCTACCCCGATCCGCACCCGATCGCCGACCGCGAACGAGGGTCCGTGAAGAGACGCGGAGACGGGAACCAACGCGAGGGACGCGTGGTGTGAGAGACGCCCACCCAGATTTCATTTCAAAGGAAGGCGAAAAAAAACACAAAAGGCCAAAAACAGCACGGGAGAAGGGAGCTTGACGTGTGCGCGGCCCCCGAATCCTCCGACTGTTTGCGTTACCATCCCTCACACACACCCCGCCAATGGCTGAATGGCATCAAAGTTCCGAGATGCGCAGAATCGCACACCTGGCGCTTTGCTTTTTCGGTTTTTGCACACTCCTTTCCGTGTGCGCCTCGGACAACCCCAAAACAGTTGCAGAATATTCGTGACCGCATTGTTGAACACAACGGGGGGAACTTTGGACCGAACACCCTCGCGCCCTCACAACCGCCCTCGCTTGTTTCCGTCGTACCTTCCCGTCGCACCGCCCGCCCCACTCCCTTCCCCAACAAACCAAACGCGATGTCCACCGACACCGTTCCAATCGAGCGCGCGAAACCGAACTGGAGCGCGAAAGACGAGAGCAAAATCCGGCGTGTTTTCGAGCAGTGCGACGAGGATTCGAGCGGCACGGTTTCCCTCGCCGAGCTGTTCAGCGGCTTGGCGAAGGACAAGCAGTTGTCGCGCACGCTCGGGATTCCACCTGATGCGTCCGTGGACAACAAAGAGCAGCTGGAGGCGATTTTCGCCGGCCTCGACACCGACGGCAACGCCGAGCTCGATTTCGAAGAGTTCGGATACTTCTTCGCGGAACGGGTGGAGGTGCTGCGGTACCTCCCCACCACGGACGGGGACGCGACGCAGTGCGTTTTGGAAGCCGACCTGGAGCAAATTGTTCGGCAAAAGCAACCCGAGGTCGTCCCCGCGTTCGAAACGTGCATCGCCGCGGAACTCGCCGCCGCCGGGGTCACCGCCGGTTCCGAAATCTACACCGAGCTCAAGGGAACGGCGTACACAAACGTTTCCAAGTTCGTGGACGCCTACAGGTACGGCCTTGCGGGCTTTCCCAAACTCAGCCACCGGCCGTTTGCCAGCACAAGACTGACACTTTCTTTCACCCATCCCAAGCGAGCCTTCCAAGATCTTACCCGCGATGAAGCAGTACGGCGCCGAGTTGGCGTCCCAAAAGTGTGACTTGAGGGTCGTCAAGGCGCACTACGACGCGTTCCCCAAGGCGCTGAAGGTGGTCGCGCCGGAGTGGACCGTCGCGTCGGAAACGGCGTGGACGAACCTGCTCGCCAACGGCTTCGACATGATCAAGCTCGGGTTCCAGGCCGCGGCGGCGGCGGCGAAGGAAGCCGCGGAGGCGGCTGCGGTCGCGGAGGCGGCGAAAGCCACGGAGGCGGACGCGGCGAAGAAAGCCGCGGAGGAGGCCAAGAAGGCGGCGGAAGCGGAGGCGAAGAAAGCGGAGGATGACGTCAAGGCTGCGGAGAAGCTCGCCAAGGCGGCGTCGGACGACGAAGCCAAGGCTGCTGCGGAAGCCGCCGCGGCTGCGGCGGAGGAGGCGAAAGCGGCGGCGGCTGACGCGAAGGCCAAGGCTGAGACGGACAAGGCGGCCGCCGAGGCGGCGAAGAAAGCCGCGGAGGAGGCGAAGAAACTCGCCGAAACGGAGGCGAAACAAAAGCAAGCCGAGGTTGACGCCGCCAACGCGGAGCGGTTGAAGGAGGATGAGTTGCGGAACGCGGCGCGGGAGAAAGCAGCGGCGGAGAAGGCCAAAGCAGACGCCGCGAAGAGCGACGAGGAAAAAGAAGCCGCGCGAATCAAGGCACTGGAAGCCAAGCTCGCCGCGGAAACCGCGAAGCAAGCCAGACAGGCGAGGGAACAAGAGGAGCTCAAAAAGGAAGAAGCCGCCGCCGCCGCGCCCATGTGCGGCGTGCCTGTTCCCGCGGGGTGCGTCATCATGTGAGCGTGGTTTTGATTCCCTTTTGAAGGGAAAGGGTGAAAGTTTGCTTTTGACGTGAAAGGTTCCCGGTTGCGTGAAGCCTTTGCGGTAACACCAGGACCATGGAAAGCGCGGAGGAGGACACGAATCCGCCGTGACCGAGTCCGAGCCGTTGATAGATGTTGTATTGAGCGAGTTGCGTGGTGCGCGGTTGTTATGGACATTTTTGTTTAAGTCCTCGTTTCCTCTTTACTTTCAGCACGCAGGTGCTGCTTTTCTCGTTCCAACACTCCCGTCGCGCACACACCGCCCCCGCACGTCCATGCCTACGCCGTGCCACCTCGTTTGTCCCGCCTCGGTCGCGCCGCTTGTCGGTCGAGGGTCGCGCGTCAATTGGCGCGCGCGCGTTGCGGTGACCTCCCTTCGCGCGGTGTCTCGCGACGACATCATCGCAGATGTGGTGTTTCCCGAATCCACGCACTCCAAAAACGCGAACGAGCCTGAGGCTCCGTCTCGGCCGAGTGTGTCGTCACACTCGCCCACGCGCGCCGCGGGGGTTTCCCTAGTCGCGTGCATCGCGTGTTTCTCCATACAAATGGCCGGCGTTGGTGATGTAGACGCGCTCGCGGGAACCCCCAAAGGCCAGGGCGTTTTGAGTACGGATGAGTACGGCAGGAGTGACGTGGATCGGTGTTCCCTTGAGGCTCTTAAAAAAGGCGCGTCCACGCGCGCCGCGTTTAGCGATTTCGCCACGATGCAGAACCCGGAACTGTACGTCAACATCGAAAGGTGTGACTACTCAAATATGGACTTGACTGCTGAGGTTTTATCCGGAGTCAAAGCGCGTGGGGCAGACTTTTCAAACTCGATATTCGGCCCCGAAAGCAGCCGGGCGGATTTCTCGACGGCCAACCTTTCGGGAACCGTCATGCGATCCACGAACCTGTTCAACGCGAACTTCGCGGGGGCGGATTTAACAAACGCGGATCTGGGGGGGGCGCTGGCGAGTGGGGCGAACTTCGGGAAGGACGCGCAGACGGGCGAGCCCGCGACGTTAACGGGCACGAACTTTGAAGACACGCTTCTTTCGTCGAGCGACGTCGTGCGCATGTGCGGAAACAAAACGCTGGATTACGAGGGGAAAATGAACTTGGGATGCTAGGATTGGTTGATGGTAATTAGGTATATGATGCGTGGGTGATGTAATGGTAATTAGGTACGTGATGCGTAGATGATGTAGTCGTCATAAGATATGACGCGTAGACGTTGTGACGGTCATTAGGTATACATTCGTACTCCATTCACAAAGTCGTCATTCCATCATCGCCTCGGCGGCGGACGCCGCTTCCAGCCCCCCCGGGCCGCACACGGCTTCCCCTAGTAGGTGCGTTACGTCGCCGAATCCGTCGGTGTCCGACGACGATCGCACGGCGTCAACCAAGGCGGCCTCCAAGGCTTTCCCGCCCACGCGCCGGAACTTCCGAAGAAACGCGAGCGCGAATGAGAGCCCTCGAAACGCGTCCGTTTCACCCGCCGCGTCTTTCCCCGCTTCTTTTCCCGAAGCCGCCACCGACTTTAACTTCACCGCTGCTTCCTTCAAAAGTTCACCCTGTCTACCTTTCAAAGTCAAAATCCCAACGCAAAGCGCCTTGCCGATCGCGGCCGCCGCGGTTCGCGCGATGTTTTCCGATTCCGCGGCCGGGCCGCTTTCGCGCGCCACTCGCTCTTTTTGTTCAACGCACTTTCCACCCAATTCCCTGGCTTGGTCAGCAAACGCGTCTCTTTGCGATAGCAAATCCCTCTGGTTAGCATCCTCCGCGCACCCTTCCAGCCTCGCGATTTCCTTTTCAATTTTACGCAACCCCGAAACCGCGTTGTCCAAAACTCCAACGAGCCGCTTGGCACGCGCCGCGCACGTCTCCACCGCGAGCGTCGCGATTTCAAACGCGTCGGGCGATCCCCACCCGAGCGAGACTCGCGCGTTGGCGGAGGTGTTGGTGTCCGCACCGTGAATCGCGGAAGCAGTGTCATCAAAGCACGAAGTCTCGATCCACGTCGCGACGTGCTTTGGAAGGACGACGCCCAGGTTCAGCAACCGCGAAACCGCCGCGACCGCCATGCGCGGGTGCGTGTTTGCCCAGATCGATACCGCGGCGCCCACGATTTCAGACCCGACGGATTGGGACCGTTCCCGTTCCGACCCAGGTGTTTCGTGAGTCACGTCTCCCACCGCGCCGCCGTCTGTACCAATTAACCCCAAAAGCGCGGCTTTATACCGCGTCAAAAGCACGTCGTGGTGCGTGATGCATTTCTGGCCGTGTCTCAAGACGGCGGTGGTGAGAAGGGAGGCGCAGGTTTCGGGGCCGAGTTCGGCGAGCGCGCCGGTTTCGGCAAACCATTTCGAAACGTCACCCGCCGGCGTTTTCAGCTTGAGCAACTCGCCCAACTTTCGCAGCGTATCAATCGGTTCGCCGTCTTTTTCGAAGGTCCCATTCTTGGTAACCTTTTCCAGCCACGCTCCGTTCAAACCAGGTGACTCGCCGTTCGTGGAGGAGAGGGCGGCGTAGTCGGGCATTAGCACTTTCTGAAGATTTTCCGGAAGCGAATCGAACACCCGTTTTTGGAAACACGACCGCAGCAACTTGGCCACCACGGATTTGCAAAACACGAGCTGCGGTTGGGAACGGAAAGTGTCAGTCTTGTATGGGCAAACAGTGTCGGTATTTGGGAAATACAATACGTACCTGCGGGTGATCGCTTTCCTGGTCCTTCACGTGCTCCCAGCTCCGCCACGGCCACGCCAGGTCGAAACACGAAAGGTGGTGCGCCATCCAGTTCGCCAGCCTGTCCCGCGCTTCGTAGTCCATCCGTGCGATTTGCGTGAACATCTGGCCCACCACTTTGGCCATCATTTTCGGAAACGTGGGAATCTGCGAACAAAGGTCCTGTACCACGACGTGGTAAAACACGGGTTCGTGAGGCGACCGGGGTAGGGACAACATCTCGCCGAACAACGTCTCCGCGACGAGAAATTGACACCGCTCCGGGTGGTCGCCTGGTAAGGGCAACGTCCCGAGTTGCTCCGCAGCGGGGATCACAGCGCCTCGCCGGAACCCGGGTTCGAACGCCGCCAAGGTATCCGCGATGTACTCCTCCGCCACGAACCGCTCCAGCGGGCCCCAATCGCCAGCCTCCCAAAGCCCCTCTGTCATCTTTTGGGACAGAATTCTGAGTTTTGAAAAGAAAGGAAAGATGAGGTTGGGTGATTGCGAGTCGGGTGAGTGATCAGTCAGGAGTTGGCGTGTCCGTGTTTGGCGAGGGCGGTTGCTGGTGAGGTATCGACCAGACAGTAACCTTGACTCGTGGTAAACCTTTAAAGGAAAACGCGTTTTCAAGCTTCCCAAAAAGAAAAAGAAACCCTCCAAAAGCGCTCGGTCGTATTCTTCACATCACGGAAATCAGGGGATTAACGAGATATGAATGTATGTGAGTCGTCACCGCGCTTTGGGGGACGTTCCAAAAGGTTCAGGGTAAAGGGGAGACGTTCCAAAAGGTTCAGGGTTTAGGGTAACTTCGAGTATACTCGAAATACTCAAAGCCGTGTACTCCAGATACCTGACGGGAAGAGTTGAAAAAAGAAAAGAAAACCGTTAGACGGCGTACCTTAGCCTCGGCCTCGCCGGGAACGTCGCCATGGCGGACGCGGCGCATTCAATCGACGCGGCTTCCACGTCCGGCACTTTCACGGGCGGCGGCGTGTGGTAATTTTGCGCCCGCGATTCTCCATTCGTCGTCATCGCCTCGTCCTCGTTGGCCGTGGAGAACTCGTCGAACAAACCAATCAGCGCGGGGACACCCTGATTGTAAAAAGAAAAATGTCAGTCTTGTATATCGCGATGTATGGACAAACAGTCAGAGGTAATAGTCCCTTCTGGTACGAGTATGGGCAAGCAGGGAGGCGGAGCGTGGTGGGTGGGAAAGGCCCTCACCGCGGTTTGCCACGCGTTCGGGTTCTCACGTCCCGCTCTTCGCGTTTCGTTGACCCGGCCAAAAATTTCCTCCAGCCAATCATCCGCGAGTAAACTTACGTCGCCGGCGCCGGCGCCAACCGACGCGGAAGTCGCCGACTTGAACGTACCACTCGCCGGGTCGGGGCCGTTTTTAGCGCGTTTTCCTAGGTACTCCTGTGTTGAAAGAAACAAGTTATCGAACCCATCACTGGTGCCTGGTTCCGTGGAGGACACCAGGGAGGCGCCGCACCAGGGGGTCGCCGCGAGCGCGCACTTCACGAGAAAATCGCCCCTCGGCTGCCACGCGAAGTCGCTACCGCCTTTTTGCGCCGATTTCGCGACATCAGCGGCGTCGCTCGCGCAACACAAAAGCGAATCAAGCGTGTCAATCACCACGGAGGCTTTCAGGACGAACACTGAGGGTAACATGGTGATGTACCGCACAAGCAGCTTCGCCCGGAGCTGGTCATCCGTAGTGGAACTCGCGAGCCGGAGTTCCAGGCGCTCGAACAACGAATCCACGAAATCCCCGACGAACTTCTGAGAGCCTCTTGTGTTCAGCAGACCGACCAACGCCACGTACACCGGGGTCTTCACCGGGAGCTCCTCGACGCACTCCAGGATGAACTCGGTGGCCTGTTGGGTCAAATTGGGCAGGTCCGCGGCGAGAAGCCCCGCTAAGTTACCGGTCATCTCGGGTGACCCGTCCAGGTGCACGATCGCGTTTCTCATCTCGCGGAGCTCGCGATCCATCCCGGGCACGGGGGGGGGGCGGAACCCGCCGCCGTTGCCTCGGCCGCCGCCGCGGTGCTGGGAACCATCCTACTCGGGTGGAGGCAGGGGACACGGACGGGGTGGGTTAGATTTTTTGGGCAAGGGGAAACACCGTGTGCGCGTGTGCCTTGGTGGCAGTCGCAAAAAACAGGCGGTGACCACTTTTCACCCGCCGATCGGCGGTCCTCGCGATCTCGCGATCTCCCGCCGTGTCGGTTTGGTGCCGTGTTGGTCAGTCATAGAAAAACGTACCCCGCCGTGTCGGTGACGCTTGCCGCCCCTATGATCGCCGCCCATCGCGAGCGGTGAACAGAGACACGCGTCCGCGGGCGGAAGCGCGAAGTGATGCGCGACCGAGCGCATCGCCGCCTTTTTGCAAGCGGGAAACTGCAGAAATAATTTCCAGTGTCGCCTGATTCACGAGCCCGTCGCGTTTGGGTGCCACTGTTGAGCGCGCGGCGCGCACGCGTCGCGTGTGGGTCCTACTGCCGGACACGTCGTGATGGGGCTGTGGAAACGGCTGATGGTGGCGCTTGGTTTCGCGAGGAAGAAGGTAGGTGGTGCGAACGGCAACGGGGAGCAGACTACTGGAGGGAGATGGACCCACGTGTGGATGGAAGAATGGATGCGCCCTTTTTCTTCTGTGAAAGATTGTTAAAGTTTTTCGTAAACTATTCGTAATGGGCCGACCGTGCCTACTATTTGTACTGTACCTACACACCATACACCCATGACTCATCCGACTCACTAATTACATCGTACGTATCGTCCCACAGCGTTTCGTGTTGGTGCTGGGCCTGGCGAACTCGGGGAAAACGACTTTGGTGAATCGGTTGCAGCCGAAAAAACGCGCGGACGAAACCGCGCCGACGGTGGGGTTTTCCGTCGAGCGCTTCACGTTGTTCAAGTACGTATTGGGGCTTTCCCAAATCCAGGCACACTGTTTACTGCCCCTACCTGACTGTTTACTGCCCCTGGTCGAGTGCACTACTGGTAACTCTTACTGGCGTACTCGCGGCTCTTACGAATACATCACAAGTGCACTGTTTGCCCATACAGTACACCCGTACATCGCCCAACACGGGACTGACACTTTTCGTTAACAATCACAGAACGAAACTCACCGTGATTGACATGTCCGGCCAACAGAAGTACAAACAGCTGCAGGAGTGTTACTACCACGACGCGAACGCGGTGGTGTTTGTGGTGGACAGCGCGGGGGATGAGTCAGGTATTGAGTCTGCGAAAAACGCGCTGAATGAAGTGTTGAAACACGAAAGCTTGAAAAACGTACCATTAATTATTTTCGCCAACAAAAGCGACTTGCCGCGAGCGCGGTCGGCGGCGGAAATAGCGACGGCGATGAACTTGGTGGAAGACGAAGCGTCACCAACCCACCGGGCGTGGCACGTGGGGGCGTGCTGCGCGAAAACAGGGGAGGGGGTGGATGAAGGCATGCGGTGGGTGCTGGAGAAATCGTAGCGGGCGTTGTAGTTTTTTGTGAACGTTTTTTTATTGAGAAAGGTCGGAGGGGTACGCCCAACGCAACTCGCCTTTGTCTCTCGCCCTTTCACTGTTTTCCTTGAAAAGAGCACGATACTTCTGTTCCATGCAAGCACTGTGTCCACAGCTCCGCATCCGCGTGTGCTTTGTCGTTCATCCCGACAAGCACAACAAAAACCTCACTTCCGCCAAGGCGAGCGCGGTTTTCGCCGCGGCGCTCGAAACGGTCGGAGTGCGTTTCTCGGGAGCGTTCACCAGCGCGGCCACAGCCTGTTTAAGCACCTCGTTCTCTTCTTTCGTTCGTGCCAACTCTGTCTTAAGCGCCTCGTTCTCTTGTTTCGTGTGTGCCAACTCCGTTCTCAAGGCATCTATGTCACGTTTTAGCCCCTTCTTCGTTTCCTTTACCCGCGCCAACTCCGCCTGCGACGCGGCGTTGTGTTCCCGGAGATCCTTCTTCTCGTTCCTTGTCCGCACCAACGCCGCGGTCAGCGCCGCGACAGCCGCAGCGAGCGTATCGTTTTTTGCCCTAACCCGACCCGCCTCCGCATCGGCAACCTCACCCGCCGATGTCGCCTGCTGCATGGCGTATCCCGAAACCAACGCAGCCTTGAAGGCCGTCGCCTGGAAGGCCGCCGCGGCCCTCTCAGCATCACGCGTATCTTGTTTTGTCCGCGCCGACTCCGCCTCCGAGGCCGCGAGAGCCATCTCAAGCTTCTCCACCTCTGCTCCTTTTTGAAAATTTGTCCACGCCAACTCCGCCTCCGAGGCTGCCTCCGAGACCGCAAGAGCCATCTCGAGCTTCTCCACCTCTGCTTCTTTTTCTCGCTTTGTCCGCGCCAACTCCTCCTCCGAGGCTGCCACCGAGACCGTGAGAGCCATCTCAAGCTTCTCCACCTCTGCTTCTTTTTCTCTCTTTGTCCGCGCCAACTTCGCCTCCGAGGCTGCCTCCGAGACCGCAAGAGCCATCTCGAGCTTCTCCTTCTCTTCCTTTACATGCAACAACTTCGCGTTGAAGGCTTCGTTCCCCTTCTCAAGAGCATCCTTCGCTTGCTTTGTCTCCGCTTTCAAGGCCGCAATAGCCGGTTTAATCGAGGCCATGAGAGCATGTTTGAGCTCCTCCTTCGTCCCCACCTTCATATGCAAGGCCGCAATGGCCTGGTGAAGCTTCTCCTTCCCTTGTTGTGTCCGCGCCAAGTCCACCTTCAACGCCGTGTTATCCTTCCTAAGCTTCTTGCTTTTTTTGTCCTCTTCGGCGGAGTTCCTTTCCCGTGCTTCTGGACGCGACCTCTTCGTTGCAGAACGAGGCCCTTCAGCCAAGCTCACCAACGCCGATACTGCCGCCGATGCTAATGCTGCCGATGCTGCCGCGCTCATCTCGCGTGTTGCGCTCTGGGGCGTACGCCGCGCTGTGTTGTGACTGACGGCAAAAGCTGCGGGTTTATCGGACGTTCCGACAAGTTAAACCCATTTTGCGAATTTTCAGTGGATATAGGTTTGACGCGCGCGAGACTGGGGCAGAGTGCGTGGAGGAAGGCATGCGGCGGTGCGGTGGGTGCTGGAGAAATCGTAGCGCGTGTTGTAGCTTTTGTGAACGTCTTTTTATTGAAAGATCTTTGTCGAAAGTTTACAGGTAGTCGCCCAAACGCCGCGGGAAGTCTTTCAGAAGTAGTGCCAGAAGTATAGCCTGGTCTTTGTCAGTCCCGCCCAGCTTCTGAAGTTGCTGTTGAAGTTGCTGTGGGACGGGACGGAAAACAGTTCGTTAGAATCGTAAAGCGACTCCAAGGCTTGCCACACCTGCTCGTCGGTGAAGCGGCCGTTCAGCGCGCCGATCACGGTTTGCACGGTCATCCCGTTCGGGTATGACCCAGGCGACTCGCCTCTTTCTGTCGCCCTTTTCATGTGTTCCTTGAAAATAGCACACACCTGTTCCAGGCAAGCGCTGCTCAGCTCTGCCAGCTGTTCCTTTGTCTGCGGTGTGTCAGTGCTTGGAGCAGTCTCGGGTTTCTCGGGTGTCTTCGCCACGGACGTGTCCTCCCCGCGACGAAGCTCTTCGGTTTCCCGCGCCGAGTCATCAGCCTTCAAGGCCGCCACGGCCTGTTTAAGCACCTCATTCTCGTCCATTGTCCGCGCTAAATCCGCCTCCGACACAGCGTTGTAATCCTCGAGATCCTTCTTCTCGTCCTTTGTCCGCGCCAACTCCTCCTCCGAGACCGCGAGAGCCGTCTCAAGCGTTTCCACCTTTGCTCCTTTTTCTACCTTTGTCCGCGCCAACTCCTCCTCCGAGGCCGCGAGAGCCATCTCAAGCTCCTGCACCTCGTCACGTGTCTGCTCCAACTCCGCGTCCGTATCCTTCTCAAGAGCATCCTTCGCTTGCTTCGTCCGCGCCAACTCCGCTTTCAACACCTCAACTTCCTTCCCAAGCCTCGCCACCTCAACGACAGAGGCACCGTAGTTCCAGTCGTTCTTGCTTTCTTCGTTCTCTTCTGCGGGGGTCGTTTCCGCTTCTGGACGCCGCCTCTTCGTTCCAGAAAGAGCCCAGCGCAACGTCGATGTTATCGCGCTCATCTCGCGTGTTTCTCAGGGGCGTGCCCGTGATGTGGCGTGTGGCGTGTGTGACGCCAAAGCGCTGCGGGTCTTATCGGGTGACTTGGGGTTTAGGAAAAGCCACGACCCCAGCCAAAAGTCACGAGTTCCGATTAATTTAAGCCATTTCATAGGTCAACGGACATTCGGCTCGACCGAGGTTTTCTCGATTCGATCGAGAAAAGTCCGCGTCAGCGTTCTTCTCCAGACGCCTCTCGCGGTTCCAGACTGGCTCCTTCCATTCGTTCGCGAAAAACCACGTGGCCCTCTGCATGGCCGATCTCGGCTGGCCACTCACAGCTTCGTCAAAAAGCGCGCTTGTTTCCAAAAAGCGCGTTTGGACGCTTTTTGGAACTATCCATTCGGTGGAGGCGAATGGCAAGTTATAGACTCGTGGCTGGCACAGGTGATTTTTGTCCAGACAAGGTTAGCACCTAGAAAACTTGAGTCGATTACGCACGCGCCCCAGACTGACGCGCGCGGTGCGGCGAAACCCACCTCTTGGTCTTCGATCACGAGCGCGTCTTGGAGTGCCATGTCCGTTGCGATGTTTTTGTCGCTCGTACCCCCCGTGGCGCGCGTGACCGAAACAGTGCGAGCGGGTTCGGGAGCCAACGCATCGAGAACGCCCGGTTCGAAATGCAGAGTTTTTGGAAACCCGCGGGTCGGGCCGCGGCGCCGCGGTTACACCGAGTTCTCTGTCCGAACCACTGGCTGGCGTACGACAACGACTGCGTCATCATCCTCCTCGACGCCTTCCACACGACAGGACGGCATGACACGCGCTTCACTCAACGCGAACGCGGCCGCGGCACGCGGAACGGTGGGGCAGTCCGTCGGTTCGAGGGGCGCGAAAAAAAACGAGGCTTCGCTTCTAAAAACAGAGACTGAAAAAGAGCTTTTTGATGAGTTTGAGATGGAAATTGAAGCGAGACACGCGGACACTCGCGGCGAAGAGTCGACACCAAAGTTGGTGCGCCTGCCCACGGGGGACGCGGTGGCGCCGTGGTGGCACAAGGGCGGTTCGTTGCCCAACGTGGCGGAGGCGCGAAGCAGTCGGGAGTTCATGCAGAGGTTCGCGGAGGCGAAGGTCCAATCGAAAACCGATGGGAAAAAAAAACTAATCGTCGTCGAGTTTTTAGCGGGGTGGTGCTTCGCGTGCAGGTAAGTATTTCCCAATCACCACATTCCGCCGACTGATTGCCCATACGAGACTGACACTTTCTTTTTTATCTCTCAGGGCGCTGCACCCCAAGCTCACGAAAATAGCGTCCAGCGAATTCGCACACGTGCTTTTCCTACGAGTACGGAAGGAAGAAGCCCCGTCCCTTTGCGACGCCATGGGGATCGACAAGCTGCCGTACGTCCAGATGCACTTGGTGGATGGGAACGCCGTGTCCATGGTGGATGGGTTTCCCGTCAATCTCAACGCTCAGAAACTGGAAAAGCTGCGGTCCGCGATTTCGCAACACTCTTTGGTTTCCAACGGTAAGGCGGCGTGGAAGAAGGGAGTGGAGGTGTAACGGTGAGTACCTCTACTACCGTAGTAAAAGTAGTCAATACGTTGTAACCCTGGTATTAGGAACGCTGGTACTAAACGAAGTACTACGTTTAACACGGCACAAAGTCTCTCAATCCTTTAATATGTCACAAAGTCTTTTAAGATGATCTCTCTCCAAAGTCTTTTAGATTAAGATGATCTCTCTCGTTCCCGGCGTCTCAATCAACCCCCTAGTCCCTTTAATCTCCCCGCACCCGTCCAATCAGCGTGCACAGAATAGGCACCAGCCCAAGGCCCGCGAGCTGCAGCCTTTCGTTGGTGGTGGCTCGTAGCACTAGCTGCCCGGCTCCGCGGCTGTTCAAGTTCGCGCGCGCCGTGATTTGCGTGTCTTTCCCTAGGGTGATGCTGGACATGGCGTTCCCGCCTAAAGCAACGTCGCCCCTCCAGTTCATGAATGACATACCAACCGTGCTGGAGTTCGGGTTCTGCGGGTCGTCGCTGTGTCGCAGAATAGCTTCGCAGTTGCCTCCGTAGGCGACGTCTTTGTTCGCGCTGACGGCGCCCGCGCTAACCACGAGCTTGGCGCCGGGCGTGACTTTCCACCGGTTCTCGAGCTTGGTACCCAAAGCTAGGGCGCCGCCCACTAAACTCGCGCTCGCGCCCGCCGCGATTTTGTTCGTCGCGCAAAACTTCCACCGCGTCTCCCCCCGCGCCGTGTACGCCAGCTGCTTCCCAACCGTCTGCACGTCAACCCCCGTGGTGGTGATGAGCTTTTTGGTGTGCGAAATACTCATCTCCCCCTCGAATCCCACGTTGCTCTCTTTCTTGTCTTTAGTGAGCTGCCCGCTCGCGTTGCCCGGAATGGAGTTGCGCAAAATGAAAGCCTTGCGACGGGTAAAACAAAGTGTCAGTCTTTCGAATGTGAGTGAGTAATTACTCTGGACAATCGGCAAAACAGTCGTCTATGATTTGGGAAATGCAATCACGCACCTTATCAACGCTGAACCCCTCCACCCCGCTTTCGTGGTCCCACCCGTGCGCCTCCACGATCGGCCGGACCATCCACTGGCTCGTGGGTTCCAGGAACCGGTACCGGTGCGCGTTGCTGGCGCCGTCGAAGGAGGGGGGGAGGGCTGGGTCGGGGGCCGGTACCGCGACTTGTTTCGGAGGGATGTTGGGTTCCTGTTTATCCTGATACCAAACAAACAAAGTGTCAGTGTTGTATATCGCGTGTATTGGACGATGTATGGACAACAGTCACCGAAATCGGTCTGAACAGTCACCAGCTGCGAGACAAAACAGTGTGTGGCGGATTTGGGAAATGCAACGCGTACCTTCGGCACGTCATACGGCGACGGCGCGCCGAGCACCACGTCGCTGGCGTCGTCGTACTCGTCGTCGTCGCCGCCGCCCATGAGCTTTCTTGGTTTCCTTGACGTGATCAGGGAGGACAACAGAAACGGCAACGGCGGCACTTTCTGTTGTTGCGCCGCCGCCTTCGCGGCCTTGGCGTTCTGCTCCTGCAGGTTGAGCAACCCGTTCGCCTCCGTTAGGATCTTGCTCGCGAAGCAAAGCAACAACAGCTGCGGGATCCACACCTGGCCGTTGGGAAGCACGCGGTCGCCGTCCCTGTTGGTGCGGCACAAAGGGTGGTTCTCCGCGAGCGCCACCGGGTTCATGAGGCGCGCGTCCCCCGCGGCTTGCCGGATCGTTTGTTGCACCAAGTGCGAACGTTGGGCGAAGTACATCTCGTACGAAATGGGTTGGCCGTTTTGGCCGTCGGGGGGCGCTGACGAGCCGTGCGTCAACACCACGATGGCGTTGAACCAAACCGCGGCGCCGAACGCGGATGTGATTGTTTTCAGAAGCGGAAGGTCGCCGCCGTCCACTCGGGACACTTGGTCCATCCTGTCGAAGTACAACACGATGTCGGGTTTGTGTTTCTTCGTGAACCGCTTGGCGTCTGCCATGACCCGCGCGTTGTACGCTATGTCCGCGGACGAGGGTTGCAAACCCGGGGTATCAATCAGCCGAAGCGTCATGCCGTGCATCTTGTGCGTCACCACCCGGACCTTGGTGGTTTCGGTTTTGAACGCGTTCGCGGCGACGGAATCGGCGCCGCCTAAAAGGCTGTTAATCGTGCTGCTCTTCCCGACGCCGGATTTGCCGAGCAGCAGGATGGTACACGTGAACCCCAGGTCGGATGACGTGCCTTCGCGTTGTTCCGCGCTTTCCGCCAACGCCACCGCCCGGTCGAACGTGCTCGCGTTGCCCCGGCCGGTCCCCGTGCCAGGCGCAGGCGCCGCCTTCTTGCCGCTTTTCAGCTGCTCCGCCAACTCAAGCCGGTAAATAACCTGCGCCACCACCGTGTTCCGCGGGCTCTGGCCAAGCCTCGTGGCGATGCGTAACAAGTTAACGCGCAGCCCCTGGAGTTTGTGCGCCATCACCGCGTCTTTGTCCTTGGCGTCGGGCTCGGGGTCGGGTTGCGCCATCGCGGCGGCTTGCACCACCGCGCCTACGGTGGCAGGCGCGCGCCGCGCGGGGGGCGCGGGCAACACCATGCCGCCGTCGCCGCCGGTCCCGTCAGATGACTCTGTGGGTTTGTTCAAAGAGCGCATCAGTGGTGTCAGTTGTTCGATCATGTTCGCCGTGGCGGTTAAACTCGGGCGCACGGTCTGCGGCTGGCCGGCCGCAATCTGCCGCACTCTGTCCGCGAACGCGGCGTCGGTTGCGTGACCGAACAAAAGCGCGTCCGTGCTCGACACCACCCCGGTGGCCATCAAGTTCAGGGCACGCAACGCCCGGGTGGCGCCTTCAGCAGGTTCAGACGCACCTGTTGATTCCGCCGTGGATGTCGCGACGGGGGCCGCCGTTGCCGGCGCAACCACCGCCGCGGCTTGGAACCGCGCCGTCGCCGCCGCCGCGGATGACGCGGCGTTGGTCACATCAGTTCCGGTGGCTAAACTAGCCCCGAGCACAGCAGACGGTGGTGTCGGAGCCGCATCCGCGGGCGATGCCGGATTCGTTACCCGCGAAGCACCACTCGGCGACTCCCCCGAGTTGGCGTCGTCGTCCGTTTCGTCCCCGAAATCGTCGCTGTAGTCGTCACTGCCGTGGCCGGTTTCGTCGTAGTCGTACGCCTCGTCGTCGGTGCTGTCGCTCATCTCTGTTTTTTGGGAGGGGAGGGAGACGGGAAGGTGAGTCACTATGGCTTGAGCAGTGAGACGCCGTTGTGGACCTATTTCCCAAATCCAGGAACACTGTTTGCCCAGCACCTCGGATCCCTGGGGACCGATCTTTTCGGGCGAAAGATAGGGTTCGCCAACGCGCCGATGAGACGGAGGTGACCCTGGACAAACCACGAGGCTTGATCGAGACACGGGCGACTTGTGTCACGAGTGACACCACCGCGAATGCCGAAACAGCACGTACCGGAAAGAAACAACACCGGTTCCGGTGTTTGTCGAGACGCGTGCGGCGAGTGCGCGCGCTGGGATCTAGGGTCGGCGGCGGGCGATTGCACCGGCTGAGAAAAAAAACAGGGGTTCCGTTGGCGAAGCGAGATCGCGCAAAAACTGTGTCGGATTTCCGATCGGACGACGAAAAGCCGAAAAAGGTGCTGCAGGTTTCGCGTCGCGTCCTTTCGGAACGTCGCAAGCCAGTGGTCGCCGCACCACGCCTGTGCTCGCGTGCCTTTCCATTTCACACCCAAAATGGCCGCATTCATGGCACACGCCACCGGTTATACCGTGCGTCCGCGCGCGCCTGACCCGAGCGTGTCCCCGCACCCGTATCGCGGGAGTACTCCCGTCGGCGCCGGCGCGATGGGACCGACAAGAATGGCGAAGAATGACAAGAACGGCACGCGGCACCGCACCATCGCAAGAGGCGGTGAGCTGTCCTGGGACGAAGCCGAGAACGTGCTGAGCATGGAGTAAGTTTTGGGCCGAATACCCCACACCAGAGACACAGGCCGAACGTGACTACGAGTTTCCACCGACACCTGGACGACCGCCAGGAGGAAAGACGCGAAGACGATGCAGATTGCGGATGCGAGGCACGCAATCGCTTGCGGAACAAAAAAGTTCACTGCAGGTCACAAAGCTGCTGCAGAACTGCTGCAGGTCCCGTCTACGAAAACCTCACCTCTGACCTTTTTCCCACCCTAAACACGAAATCTTTGACTCCCAGGATGAACAACGAGCGCGCGTCTCTTTCCGTGAGCGTTGTCGATTCGTTAACCGCGTCCGTGCGCGTCATCGCGCCAGACCGCCCCGGGCTGATGCGCGACATAACCCGCGCGCTCACGTCGCAAGGGTTTTTCATCGACAGCGCCACCGTTTCAACGAAGGACGGGGAAACCGCGGATAACACGTTCACGATCAAACTAGAGAAAAAAGACACCACGTTGTGCGATTCGTGGAAGGACTTCACGTACGTGTAGTTTGTATTTTTCCCGAATCCAGACGCCGTTGACCGCCCCTGTTTGACTACTGAGCGCGCTACTGTACTTGTGATGTGTTGCGCGCACTACTCGTGATGTGTGTGTTGCCAGTACTCGTAACATTTACGGCGTACTTACAACTCTTAGTAACCCGCCGACTGACCTTTTTCCATCCCAAATCACAGGTGCCCCACGCTTCTGGGTACCGTGGAGACGCTGCTTGTGGAAGCGGCGATGGACGCGTGGGGCGGGAGCACGCCAGCGGACGTGCAGTACGTCGCGCCCGAGGATCGTTTGGTTGAGGCGACGGCGACGGCGACGGAGGTCGAGTCATCGTTAACGAAATCGGGCAAGTGCGTCATGGTCAACGTCGTGGCCACGGACAGGTGCGGGGCTTTCCCACTGAACACACACCGCCTCTGCGATCGGCCCGATTACCCGATTACCTGTTTACGTAACACGCGTCACGAGATACTGACACTTTCGGCTTTTACAACCAGGAACGGTCTTCTCGCCGCGACCACCGCCGCGCTGCACGACATAGGGTGCGGTATTATCAGCGCCACGGTGATGACCAAAAACGGCGTCGCGAACAACAGCTTCGTGGTCTCCGCGCCCGACGGGTGCGGCGCGGAGGCGGTGAAACTGGCGTGCCTAGCGATCGCGAGCAAATAACGCAATCCGTAGACTACTTTTTGAGACGCGGTACCGCGCGCGTACGCGTCGATGAATGAATGAGTAACAAATGACAAATGAATGCATGGGTCGATATGGCGACGAATGAATGAATACAAGGACACACCGACGAACCGGCGTAGGAGCGAATAGCCGTTCGGGTGTGTGTTAGCCCACGCAACCTTTTCGTAACACTCAGCTCAGCTGATCACGCAGCACGTCGCTTTTTTCCGCGTCTCCTCTTCCAACTTGTACTGCGCGTGGATGGGATCGAGGAGGTCGATGATTTGCACGAACGTGGGGCGTTTGCTTTCGTCCGCGTCCCACATAGCTCTCACGACTTTCGCGAGCGACCCGGGCATCAGGTTCTTCTGCATCGTCGGTCTTAAACTCTCCATCGACGCCAGTTTCGCCGCGTCAACCGGGTTTATCCCGTAAAAAGGCTGCTGGAACGAAAACAGCTGGTAGAAAATCATGCTCGCGGCGTACACGTCCACGCTCGTGCCGTAAAACTCGTGTCTGAAAACCTCCGGGGCCATGTACCGGTAGCTCCCGGTTTCGCCGGTGAGCTTGAAGTTCTCATCCACGTTCTGATACGATAAAAAAGAAAGTGTCAATTTCGTATGGGCAATCAGTCGTCTCTTAATGTGGTGGGTGGGAAAGGCCCTTTTACCTGGGGCATCTTGTGCCGCACGGACATGGTTTTGGATAAACCAAAGTCGCCTATCTTGACCCTCCCAGCTCTGGTTAACATCAAGTTGCCGGGTTTCAAATCCCGGTGAATCACGGGGAGCGGTTTTCGGCCGTGCAGGTACGCCATCCCGCGCGCCACGTCCAGGGCCATCTCCACCGCGTGCGCGATCGTTATGGTGGGCGCCCCAGTGTGTTCGTCGTACATCTTCCGGAACATCTGGTCCAAGCTTCCTTTGTGCATGAACTCGAAACACAGGGATACCAAGCTGGTTTCTTGATCCACGGACGTGCCTAAAAACTGCACCACGTGCGGGTGGTGTAGCTGCCGCATCAGTTTCAGCTCCGTCCGAAACTCCGCTTTCGCGACTTCGTCATGGTGCAGGTGTCGGTGCAGCTGTTTCATCGCGATGACGGTACCCCGCCACCGCGTGCGCATCACCACCCCGAACGCCCCCGCGCCTACTTCCACTCGGTCAGTCAGCTCCTCATCCGGGATCTCCCACGCCATCAGGTCGTTGGAAAGAATCTTGGCGTCGTTCGCCTGCGCGGCGGCGACATGCGACTCTTCTATTGGCAGTAACTGCCCGGTTTCCCGGTCACGGATCTTACCCCCCGCGTGCTGAAGCATGGCGATTATGTCGCTGTGGTTACCGAAAACCGCGCCTTCCAGCGGGGTCATCCCCCACCGGTCCGCCGGGTTCAGCGCGACGCCTGACTCTATTAACCAGTTCAAAACCCCCACCGACCCGTCGCTCGCGGCGACGTGCAGCGGCGTGCGCATGTCGTAATCCGCGAACGTCTCCGAGGTGATGCCCTTGCCGGCTCGTTTTAGGATCGTTTTCATGCGCTTCAAGTTCCCCATGCTGGCGCAGAAAAGAACCTCGGAAACGAGCTGGCGCTCCGTGTACTTGTGGAACTCCTCCGTTCCAGGGCGGTTTGTGTTGTTATCATCCGTGTCGCTGTCGTTGAACGCCTGTTGCGACCCGAACTTCCCGTCGTTGTCCCGCGTGGCGTGCGCGAAGGACTTCGAGAAGTTGGAAATCGTACCCACCTCACCCATGGGCGGCGCTACCAAGTCCTCCAAGTTGTTCGCGCTCGCCCACGTCACGTCCGCGCGGAAGTCGTTGGTGCTGCCATTGCCACCACCCCCAATCCCAACAGTCCCGTGCGCGGGGGAATTCGACCCGCTCCCCCCGAACGCCATCTCCTCGTGCGAAGAAACGCGGTTCTGGATGATCGGGGGGAGTGATGTACTGCTGTGCAGCCGGTGCTCGGACTTGCCTCTGTCCATGGTGGCGACCTTTTGCGCGTGCCGCGGGACGAATCAATCGGTTTTGTCACACGTCGCCCGTGTCTGCTTCTCAGATTCGGGGCTCTGCCGCGATGCGCAGACCACGCTTGGGGTTTTTCACGCGGCCCGCCGTAACCACCCGAGGGTTTACGCGTGCGTCACGCCAAGGAAAGGTCCAAACCGAACCCACACGACACACGTTCTGGGACACCGTGCTGACACGACTGGCGGCGGACGCGTTTTCATCGGAAGGAAGAAGCACGAAGCGCGAACTGCAAGAAAATGGGACAGGAGGAAGGAACAGAAAAATACGCAAAATCAACCTGGAAAGGTTCTTTTCGTGGATTTCGGGGTTTTTGTGACAGTCTGTTTAGTCGGGCGAAATCGCAAATTGCGGGTTGGAGACTTTTCTCGCGAGAGGCTGCGTTTCTGACGACCCTTCCTCTCCTCCTGGCAAGCCTGGAACGACAAGTCTTTTTGGCGTTTGAGAAGACAGCATACAAATCCACACAAATTCTGCCTCACATCATCACCCCCTCGCCGCGCACGGCGTTCTTCTCCGACACCACTGCGTCCGCCATCTCCACCTCCGCGCAGGTCTTTCTGCCCGGTACCGCGGTATCCCCGGTGGAAGGAGAGGTATCACTGACACCGGTTACGGGAGTAATATCACTCGTTTCCCACACCTCGCATTTTTCTGAAAACTTTTCCAAATCCATCCCGGTTTTTGGAACAAACCCGTCCGCGTCGCCGCACCAAAACTTGGTTTCGTCGTAGTACCCGCAAAGAAAAGGTTGTTGTTTCGGGTAGTAAAGAAACACCTGCATGCACATCTCTTGCGAGGTTGCAGGGCCGAACTGGGTGCTTTTAGTATCCCCGGAGGTGTCGTAACGACACTCCGTGCGAAGCGCGTCGCCCGGGGTGATCGTGAAGTTGGCGTGGATGAACTTCTGGACGTCGTGTTTGAACGAACCGTCCGCGGAGCCCTTGCTCACCACGGTCTTCCAGGTGTTACGAGAGGTACCATCGTTCTCAGTACCGTCAATAGCACTCTGTGCACTAATAGAGTCACCCTGCACTATATTGCCAGCAGAGTCACCACACATTATATTGCCATTCGCATCTGGCGTGCCTACGCTGGTCAACACCCGCCGCGCTCGCAAATGCGCGTGCGTCATGCTCGCGAACACGCGCATGGGCTTCTCGAAAGTTTTCGTACACCCCGGCGGGCAGTGCGTGGTGTACCGCACGTCGCGTTGCCCCCCCGGGAGGTTCTGCGGGAGCCGCGCGAACGGATCGGCTACGGACAACAAGCCTACTCTTTCAGTAGCGTCGTTCGGGTCAGTCGTCGCCCATAGCCTCAATCCGCTTTGGTCGCTTCGACCACGCATCAAATGCGCGCGGTCGTAGTGCACCTCCAGGACGACTCTTCTCACTGCTAATGCGTCTCCATCGTCGTCGGACCCGCCTATTGTGAATCCTACGTTCGGTGGAAACAAAACGGGTTCCTGGCCTGGCAGGAACGTCCACGCGGTGCCGTGGCACCCGCTGTCGGGCTGCCACGAGGGGGGCGCGCAGGTTAGGGGTTTTTTGTGTTCGCCTGACTCATCTGCAAACAATTGTTTGTGTCTCGAGAAAGCGCCGCTCCCTTCGTCGCACACGTGCAGGTGCATGTGGTGGACGTCACCTGAGCCCGGCAGGGGCTCCACCGCGACGACACTAAGCTTGCCCTCGCCGTCCAACAAATCGCTCAACAGAAAACTCTTGCACCAAACCAGCGTCTTACCGGACCTGAACTCCTCGTGTGTTCCATGTGCAAAAGTATCCGCGCTACCGAGGGTGGTGTCCGGAATCACCACGTCCATGCGCACATCAATCGGTTTCGCGTTTTTGGGAAGACCCGGGATGCTGGTGCGTGACAGAGAAAGGTCGGCCTGGCGCGTTGTGTCATACACCTCGGAGGGAGGCTCACCGACACCGAGTGTTACCGGGCCATCGCCGGTGTCCAGAGGTGACACCTCATTAACACCCGCGCGTCTCGGAGCGGAAGATCCTTCCAGCGACACCTCGCGCAACACCCCGGCGGTAAATCCGGAGGGCCAACGCGTGCCCCCGGCGTGTGAGGGGGCGAACCCAGTGGCAAGAAGCGCGAGCGCCAGCAGACGCGTAAGCGCGTGCGCGCCGCGACGACGCGGCAACCTCATCTCCACGGGACGCCGCGGTGCCCCTGACACGTGTGGAAGGGCGTGCGGCAATGACGCGACTGGTGGAAAAACTCGGCAAGCCGCGTCCGGTTGGCTCGCCAAAAATCGTCGCCGACGATTACCATGGTATCGCGATCTTCAGACAACCACCGAGGAGAGACAACCTGGTCCCACATTTCCCTGTGCGCGGAGCCACGCGAGTGACAGTTCGTACAGGAAAGCACAATGGCGACCGCCATGGCGAGCTTCGTGCATTTCGCTCGTCCCGTCGCGCGAGTCCCCGAAGCGTCGTCGCGAAAGGGGGGCAGGCCGGCCGATCCTACTCGCGCACGTTTTGTGCGATCCTCCAGGACGCGCCGCGCCGAAAGCGTCGTGGCACACGCGAACGGCGAGACGCTTCCCGACGGCAGCGTGTTTTTCCGCTTCGGCAATGACAAAGACACGTACGTGCCAACGCCCAAGCCTGCGGCGGCGAAACCCGCGGCGGACCCGGTTGCCGAAGCGACGGCCACGGAAAACGCGGTTGCCGTCCCCGTCCCCACTCCCGTCCCCGTCCCCACGCCAACCACCGAAACCGAGGCACGAGTCACTCCGTCCCAGAAGCGAACCGAGTCCCTTGAAGCGGCGCGCCAGCGCAGCATAAACGCGGGATTCACCGAAGGTGCCGCGGCGAAGGTTTCCGAATCCGATGCCGTGAAAGCCAAGGCCTTGGCGGATTTGCGAGCGATTGCGAAAGCGGCGTCCGAGGCGGAGTTCACCGCTCGGGCCGCCGCGAAGGCGGCGAAAGCGGCGGCGGTGGAGACGAAACGCACCAAGGCCTTCGCCGATGCCAGAGCAAAGAAGGACGGTACCGTGGAGAAGGCGGCGGCGGAGAAGGCGGAGGCGGAGGTCAAGGCGGTGGCGGAGGCGAAGGCGAAGGCGGATGCCGATGCCGTTGCTGACGCTGAGAAGAAAACCGCCGCGGAGGCTATGGCCAAGGCTGACGCGGAGACCGCGGCTGCCAAGGCCAAGGCGGATGCCGAGGCCAAGGCTTTTGCCGACGACAAGGCTGACGTGGAGAAGAAAACTGCCGCGGAGGCACAGGCCAAGGCTGATGCGGAGGCCACGGCTGCCAAGGCCAAGGCGGATGCCGACGCCAAGACCGACGCGGAGTCCACGACGTACAAAGCGGAGGCCCGGGCTGCGCAGGCCAAGGCTGCCGCCGCCGCCGAGGCAGGCGCGGCGGAGGCTGAGAAAACGGCTACCGCGGCTGAGACGACGGCAGAGGCTGAGACGACGCCTAAGGCCGAGGAGACGCCCGCGGCTGAGACGACGCCCGCGGCTGAGACAACCGTCCGCCCGCCCGCGCCGACTGAAACCGACCCCAGCACGGATGACAACCTCGTTAACGCGATGAACGACTGGATCGCGGCGTTGCCCACGAAAGGCCGGGAGAAGCTGGTGGAGCAATTGTCCACCGCGGAGACGGAACAGGACGAGTGGGCGGTGTTGGTGGTGAGCGCGAAGAAAGACCAAACGAAGGTCCGGGCGAAACAACGCGACGCGCTTCTCGCCGCCGCCGCGGCGAAAGGGTGGCTGGACTGAGTGGAATCACGGCGCCTTTCTCGAACGCGCGGGGGCGACGCGAAAAGACTTTAGTGCCGAGACGCTCCCAAATAATTTGAAATGAGTACTAATTAAAGCTATCCTCTCGCCCACTCAAGCTCCGTGGCCAAGCTTTCCCGAACGATTTGTACCCCGTGCTTTCCGTGAGCGCTTTGCGGGCGGCTTGACACGGGGGTTTTTTTCATCGCCGAGCGTGGAGCGGGCGTGGTGTTTCCGGGCGTCCGAGAAGCAGACGCGTTTCTTAACGCATTCCTGGGCGACTCGGCCATCGCTCTACGGTGCGCCTCCGCGAACGCGGCGGCCGTTTCCGCCAACGCGTTGTTCGCCGCCTCCGCCAAAGGCCACACCTTTTGCACCGGCGAAAACGGCGACTGCGGCGAGTTGGCGAACCGGGGCGGCTTTACGCTCGAAATCGGCGTGAGCGAAAACGCGGGCGGCGTGAGGTTGGGAAACCCGGGAAATTGAGACGACGCCGCCGCGGAGTGCGGCCTCGCGCTTGTTTGCGTTCGCGCGGTGTTCGGACGCGACGACTGCGGCTGTTTCAACGCCGACTTGTCCAATTCGTGCCCGGCGTCCACCACCCGGATGGTTTCACTTGCTTGATTTCGATGGGCCCCGCCATTCGGAACCCCGAACAGCGGGCTCGTGAACGTCCTGATTAAAAATGAATAAATGTCAGTCGTGTATGGGCAATCAGTCGGAGGAATGTGGTGATTGGGAAATACTTACCTTCCCTCTGCGTCTCGCCGCGCCGCGCGCCGCGCGAATCGCCGTCGGGTCTCGGCATCCGCCGCTTACGATAGGTAAAAGAAAGTGTCAGTATTGTATATCGCGATGTATGGACAACAGTCACCAGCTGAGAGATAAAACAGTGTGTGGCGGATTTGGGAAAGCTCAGGAGGCCGTACCTTCCACCGCCCGCGCCCTGTCGTTCGCCTTGGCCCACCCCACCCGCGCCGCGGCTTTCGCGCGTTCTGCTCTCGCCGCCGCCATCGCCGGGCCCACCGTGGTTTCCAGTTGCCGCCGAAGCCTCGCCGCGTGCGCCGGGTCCGTGCGCTCCTCGAGCGCCGCGACGCTTCGCCCGCGCGCCATCCCGGCGCCGCCTTGTCCGCTTCTCAGAAACTCACTGAAGTTACGCGCGCCGCCGGTTTGCAAAGGGCTTTGGTGTCGCGCCAAGGTTAGCGCGGAGGTGGGCCGCGCTTTGGCGGATGAAGGGAGCGCCATCGCGGAGTCCGGTCGAGGTTTACTTTTCGTGACCGATTTTGTGCCCGAATCGAAATTCCCAGTGGCCCACTCCAGCTCCGACGCCGGCGTCTCGCGAACCAGCCGTAACCCGTGTCTCGCGGAGTTCGGCCGGGAGGACGATTTCCGGCCGTTCCGCGGTGTGGGTACCCGTCCTCCCCTCGGCGAAGTGGGTTCCGAAACCGCCTTGAGATGTCGAGTAGGTCGATTTTTCTTTTCACCCAAGGCCAACCCCGCGAGTTCCTCCCTGAAATCGGCGAACGCGTCGACGTCGGCCTCCGCGCTTTTCGTTGTATCGTCGTCGGCGTGTGAGTAATTAGTCTGGTTTGCTTTTTTGTGTGTCATGTCGCCGTCGTCCCCGTCGCTCACAAGCGGCGGCCTGTACACCGAGGCCAGGGATTCCCGCACCAGCATTAGCCCGTGTGGTTCAGATTCCGAATCCGAAATGGAGGTTTCCGATTCCGAGTCGCTAAGCATCGAGTCCCTCAACGCGCGCATGGTGTTGTTGGTGTACTCTTTTTTCGTCTTCGCGGACGACCCGCCTCGGGGTTGTTTCCGCGACGTTTCAGATTCCACCAGGTACGACTTACCTCCGTCGCCTTCCCCGACGCGCTCCACGAACCGCGCCGCTTTCGCGGCCGCGATGCGCGCCGCCGCTCGCGCCGCCGCTCTCGCCGCACCCGGGTCACCGTGCGTGGACAAAAACGCCCCACTCGCGTTCGCCGCGGCTTGCTCCGCCGCCGCTCGCGTCGGGCAATCCCAGTGCCGGACGCCGTCCACCCCCCCGGAGTGGGTGGTGTGCATCACCACCGCCTCCACAAGCTCTCGCTGTGCCCAAGCCTTCGCCGTGGCCGCTCTGCTCCTCAAACGCTGGTCCGGGCGCGACGACGTGAACAAACGCGGCGGGTTGAACGTGGTGGTGGCTTTTGCGGTGAATTCTTTTCTTGAAGAGGAGGTAGCGGCGCCGTACCCGGCGCTCGCCAAAACCAAGTCGTTCTCCAGAAGCGCCAGGGCTAAAGACCTGGTTTCAAACGGGGACGTTGGCGAAACGCTTTGCCTTGTTTCGTGACTCGCGTAACTCTTCTCTTTACTCGCGCTTCGTCCGCGTCGCGAAACCTCGGTTTGGTAATCCGACGATTGAACCGAAGCGTCACTGCTCACGTCTGAACTCGACTCCGAATCGCTGGCTTCATTGGCGGATATCGACACGTGTCGTGGCCGTGACGCCGAACGCGTCGTTCCACGAGTAAACGACTCACCGTGTATCGACCGCGTCGGCGAGAGTTTCGAAATGGAAGGCGAGCGCAAATCGGGCCGGGCGCCTTTTCTGTTTTTTTCATACCCGCCGCCGGATCTGCAATACGAATCCGCTCCGCGCGCGGACCGCGATTGCGATTTCCGCGCCGATTCCGCCACCCTCTCGCTGTTCCGCCGGCTCCGGATCAAAAGCGTCGCGTAGGCTTTGTCCCTGAACTGCCTCTGGTGCCGACGGGACGACGCGTCGTTGGCGAACGCGCCGTCAGATTTCATTCGCGTCGCGTCGGAGAATCCGTCCGTCGTCCCCGCCGCGGCGCGTACATTCTCGCCGCCAAACGCCGACCGTCGCGTCGCACGCGACGGTCGGTTCCTCGCCTCCCATTTCCGCCACATTTCCTCCTCGTCGTCGCTGCTGTCAGCCACGGGCTGGGATGAGTACGTGGAAGGCAGAGGAAGGGAAGGTCGGTGCCGGGGTACGAAAGAATGTCGGGTCGGGGAGACGACTTCAACATCTGCAATCCGAGGAGGATCGAAAACGATCGACGAATGTGGGAAGGGTCGTCCCAACCGCCGTACCAGCTCCAGCCGCACCCGTCCGCCCACGATCTTCTCCGAAAGAAACAAGTGTTCGTAGAAGTCCTGGTGATGGGGTTCGGTCGCGGGGAACGGGTCAGGAGTACGTTGTGTGGATCCGCTCCTGCCGCAAAAAAAACCACAACGGTCGGGACGGTGTTACCGGCGATTTTCGGCCCCGCGCGTGAAACGAAGTCCCCGGTGCGTTTCCGGAAACCGGCGGTAGAGACACAGGGAGGGGAGACGCACGTGGTCCACGACGACCGCTTCGCGCGATTTCGCGCCGCGCGACATCGCGGCGGCAGGTGTGACCACAGGTCGCACGAACCCTTGGGGAGTGTTATTTTTCGTCCTCGGAATGTTCGACTTTTAGTTCGACTCTTGAGGTCTTGACGATGAAGAAAAAACACACTCGTCGTCGCGGGGGCACAGAGCACACACCTGGGCGCGCGGTCAAAACCGTTATGGCCGACCACGCCAGGTCTCGCGCTCTTCTCGGTATCCCACTCGATGCCTTCGCCGCGTGGCACGACCCGCACGCGGAGGTACGTGGAACGACCACGCCACGCCTTTCCCCAAAGCTTCAACTAGATTTAGCAGGCTTTTCCCCATCAAGCGCTGACACCTCCTCCCCTCTCCCCAGGACGTGGCGTACTGGAGCCTGGCCGCGGCGTACGGCCTCGTCGCGCTCGTGTCGCTAACACAGCTGGCGCGCATACACCACCGCGTCCCCGAGTACGGGTAAGGCCACAGCTCACGTGATTCGCTTCACCCCCATTTTTTCAAATTCCACGCGACAGCAGACGGCGCCCATCACCAAATCGAACGCGAATAACGCGTCATCGCGCCGACACGCAATACTCGTGTACGACGCTAACCCCCACCACCCCAACACAGATGGACCACGCAGAAGGTGTTCCACGTCCTGAACTTCCTTTGTGCGTCCTTCCGAGCCGGTGTGTTTGCGTTCCGGCGAGTGATTGAAGCGAAGGCGATGGGTACGGGTTCTCATCGTCATCATCACCAAATTCTATGGCTCGTGTTCCGAGAAGTCGTGCTGAACCTCCCCGCCGCGTTGTTCTTCACGACGTACGCGCTTCTGGTTTTGTTCTGGGGGGAGATTTACTACCGCGCGAAGGGGCTTGAGTGTGGAGGTTTACGGAAAGGTTTCGTGTCGGTTAACGTCTTTGTGTACGCGTTGTTAATATTCGGTTGCGCGGCGGTTGGGATTTTTCCAGAACAAATCAAAACCGTCGCCGCGGTGGGCGCGGTTTTTTTAGCCACCGCGTCCCTATGCACCGCGTGTGGGTTCGTGAAATACGGAGGCGCGCTGTTCGCCATGCTCAAGAAGTTTCCCCCCTCAGCGAAAGGAAGGCGGAAAAAGATCGCCGAGGTGGGGGTGGTCACGGCGGTGTGTACGTTTTGCTTTGTAGCGAGAAGCGCGGCGATGATTGGAGACGCGATTGTTTTGGCCAACCGAAATTCTGTCTCAAATTCCTGGTTGGATTCCATAAACCACCCGGTGGTTGACATCGCGTACTACGCCGTGTGCGAGCTGTTCCCGTCCGCGCTGGTTTTGTTCGTGCTGCGGTAAGTATTTCCCAATCACCACATCACATTCCGCCGACTGATTGCCCATACAAGACTGACACTATTTCGTTCACAATCAGGAAACTGCCGCCGAAAACGAGGCCGCACGAAGTTTTGAGAGACGCTTTTCGCGAAAACGTTTAAGATCGCGAGATTCGTTTTTGTAAGTAACAGTGTTGTGACAAATTTTCTGTGTTGCGCGCAAGTATTACAAGCTCCACTGCAACACCGGCCACCCTTCCTCCTCCGCGATCCTTCGCATCGCGCTTTTCGGCGACACCACGGCTGGGTTGCCGACAGCCTGCAGCATTTGCAAATCTGCCAACGCATCGCCGTAAGCCCTGGACGCTATTAAATCCACCGAGTTTTCCTTGGCGTACGCCAAAATCCGAACAGCCTTTTCGTCGTCCGCCACGGCTTTGCCTTGCAGCATGCCTGAGAACTTCAACGTTCCCGTTGTAGGGTCAAGTTCGGTTTCCAGCTCGTTCGCAATGACGTGATCGGCGCCGATCAAGTCGACGACGTTTTTGATCATAAAGTTTATGGACCCGGTGACCAGCACTACTTTGAAGCCTTGCTGTTTCAGCACGCCTATCGCTTCAATCGCGGCGGGAAACACCTTTTTTTTCAAGTACTTGTGAAAGCACACGTCCGCCATTTCTTGTTTAGCCGTTTTCGTCGCGGACAGGCCTTTAAAGTCTTTAGCGAACGCGTTGTTAAACGCGGTTCGCGAAATTTTGTCCAGTACTAAATAAAAAGCGCACTTCACCGCGTACAGTGGCGCCCAAAGTATCTTTTCAAAAACACTCAGCGTGGACATTCGCCACGCGATGAACTGAAACACCACGTTCGAGGCGCAGATCGTGCCGTCCAGGTCGAAAAAAGCGCACCGTTGTTTTTGCGTTTTCTTGGTTTCCGAGGAGTCATCCGCGCCGGCGCCCGCCATGTTGGTGATTTCCGAAAACGAAAGCGGCGGGTTGGCGTACCGGCTCGTTCTGGATTCCGTTTCCTTTTGTTTCGGGTTCGCCATGGAGTTATTTCCATCCGCGTGTTGGTCCGCTGATGCATCGCAGACCACGATGGATGCACCGTGAAGGTGGGTTGGTAAATTCGAACCCGCCGCGACCGGGTTTTCGTTTGTACCGGAAACGGCGCGAGTCGTTTCGTCGCTCTCGTTCCCGCGCCGCAAACTCTTGAGCGCCTGGAGCGCGGCTTTGGGCGCCCCGCTGGACCACGCGTCGATCCAGGAAGGTACCTGTGTAGCAGCGACGGGAGGTTTTTTTTGTGTACTCGGGGCGTTACTCGGGTGGCGGGGGGGGGGGGGGGGGGGGGGGGGGGGGTCTTTGCCGTCGCGCCGGCGACGTTCCGTACCCGCCCCGTTTGAACGGATTCGGCGCCGTCGCCGAGAAACGACGCCGGCGACGACGTTTCGGCGGCGTTTTTTTTGTCCTCAGCCGCTTTCTCGGTACCCTGACTACTCCGACCAACTGCACGTGCGCCCACCCCGTTCCCTTCGAACGTCTGGACAACCTTCCCGTCCACGATGGCCACGGCGCCGCCGTGGGACGCGAAGGCGTACGTAATCGCCGCCGCCCGCGATTTCGCCACCCGCGACGCGCTCGGTTTCAGGAGCGCCGCCAAGTCCAGAACTTTGGGTTCGTTTGGTACTACCGCTTCTTCTTTTTTCGTAAAGGGAACCCCGCCTTCCGTGTTTGCAACCGCGACTGGCTCGGAATCGCCCACCGGGACGCTTTTACCCGAACTCGTCTCGCCGGTTTCCGTGATCGCCGCGGTGTCGTTCCCTTTCCTGCCGTCACACGATACCTCCGCGGTCTTCTCGAAACAGTACACCACGTGTTCCGAAACACCGGACGTCGCGTCCGCCGTTGTTTGCCTGCCATCCGCGAAATCAGTGTCCGTGTCCGGCTCGGGCCGGCCGGAAACGCCCGCCGCGACCGAAACCCATGGCGCGCGGACTCGGTGGACGACGGAAGGGGAGACACGAAAAGCGGAGCGCGAAGTACCCCCTCCTCCCGGCAGATGAGAAAATCGCACCACCCTCGCTTGCTCTCTGGGCCGAGCCCGGTTGGAAACTCCGGGCCCTATGCCAGCAAGGGGCAACACGCACGACGCCGGCATCAAACCCGAGTTGGATAAAAACGTACCCGAAACGGGTAGGTGACGCGACGGGAGACGCGATGGGATGAGATGACACGTCATGAGTGTCATCCGAGATAAAAATATAACGGCAAAGTGTCGGAAGCTGCGACGCCAGTAAAATATCGTGGTTTCCGCGTCGAAACCGACAGACCCTCCCGTGCGTCTCAAGGGTGCCTCGCCTTGCACGACGCCGCGGCATGCCTGTTCTGGACGCGGCGCTGGCGTGCCGCGGCGACGGAGGCACACAACGTGACCCGCGAAGTGTCACGGCGCTTGATTTAAGAGGCAAAGGCGTGAACGCGGTGAGTTTGGACATCGGCAAACTTCTGCCCAACCTGGGCAAGCTGGATCTCGGGGACAACGTGTTGAGTAACGACGCATTGGTCTCGTTAGCCACGATCGTTAGCTTGAAACACCTGAACCTGGCGAACAACGGGCTGGGCGGGGATGCGTTACGCGTGTTTTTAAAAGTAGCGCCCGCTGGTGGTGGTTCGAACCACGACGGCGGTGATGGTACCGCCGCCGCCGCCAAAACCAATAAAAAAGCGATTGTCCAGGCAAGGCGAGGGAAGGCGTCGAGGCTGAAACTAAACAACGGAAGTACCCTTAACGGGGGCTTACCCTCAAACACAACCAACGGCGGCGTGTTACCCCTGCTACGCGTGTTGAACCTTTCCGGTAACGAGTTGACTTCGTTAAGTGGAATAGTTGCCGGCGCGCCGAACCTGGGCGCGCTTATCGCGAGCGATAACCGAATCGAGGATTTGAGCCATGTTAAAAGTTTGACCAACCTCAACACCGTGGTGGCGAGCAGCAACAAAATCACGACCCTGGGGGATGCTTTCGAAAATCTAGTCAACCTGAACAAGCTGTCCTTGAGTCACAATGAAATAGAAGCACTGGGAGACTCGTTAAAGAACTGCGGGGAGTTGCGGGAGTTACGGCTGGCGCGTAACAAACTGAAATCGCTTCCCAAGGTTTCGCTGCAACACCAAAAAAACCTGCGCGTACTGGACGTTTCTGGTAATCAATTTTGCGATTTCGGTGACGTGGAGGTGTTACGAAGCCTCACGAAGTTGAATCAGCTATCGCTACAAGGCTCGCCCCTTGCGACGCAAAAAGGGTACGCCAAAACCGTGGCGAAGATGTGTCCCCAATTGAAAACCCTGGACGGGCGCAAAATCGGGCCGGGGGGGTGGATGGAGAAGGAAAAAACTAACGCTACTAAAACTGATAAGTCGGGTAAGTCAACCAAGCCAACCCCGGGTGACGCTTCTAACAACTACGACTACAACCGCCCTGACCCTTGGGCGGACGCGCGCGCTGCGGCGGGGCTTGAGCCGCTGGAGGGGGCAACGGCGGGACACAAAGTCAACAAAGGAGCCTCCACCTCGTCATCGAGCGACGATGAGGACGACGACGACGACGACGACTCTGATGACGATGACGAGAACGAGGACGAGTTCGAACAAGACGCATCTGAGTCAGAAGAAGAGGAAGAGGAAGAGATGGATGACGAGGAGCGTTCGATGATGGCGGAGGTCACCGCGTTGCGGGCGAAGGCGCGCGCCGAGAACGGGGATACCGGTAAGGTGAAGTCGGAAAAATTGAAAAAGCCAAAATCAAAGAAAAATGAAAAGAAAAGCGAAAAGCGCTCATCCGAACCCGGTGCGGATGGCTCCAGTTTCCTTCAGGAGATGGTCGCGCGGAACGTGGGAACGGTGAAAGGCTTTGACCGAGAATCCGAGGGCGACAAAAAGAAGACGGACGAGAAAAACGCGAACAGAACTCGCAGCGGCGTGGTGAAGGTGATCGAGGTCAAACAAAGAAATACGACTAAAAACGCACTCACCGGCACTGCACTCGCGGCTGCGTTTTTTAGTGCCACCGGGGCTGGCGAGGATGACGCTTGGGGGGGGTGGGGAGTTGAGGAATCGCCGGTGAAAGAGACGAAGTCTGTGAAGACGCCTTCTTCAAAAAAGAAAATGAAGAGATCAGCAGACGACGACGCCGGTGGCGACGTCGTACTTATTTCCAGTAGCAAAAAGAAGAAAAAGAAACGCGCGTCGGATTCGGGCGGGTTTGACCCCGGTAACTCCGTGAGTTTAGACTCTGCAGTGAAACCGAAAAAGAAGACCGAAAACGGACCGGCGGACGACCCTTGGAACGGCGACGCCGCGCGCGCGATTAGGAAGAAAAAGGAGAAGAACATGCTCGCGAGGCGGTACAAGAAATAGACGAAAACGTGTTTGACTGTCTACCCGTAATTGATGCTCCATAAAAGCACGCTCCGACACCGCACCTACGGCACCTACAACGGTCGCATGTGGCACCCCAGCACTCCCCTTCCTCCGGGCCAAGCGCTCGGTTGGACGTTTAGCTCCAAAACCGCGCCTCGCCGAAGCACAGTGACTGTTTTCGTCACGTTCGCGCTCGCCGCCGCTTGTGCTTCAGCCGCGACCCGTGGGATCGTGTCTCCCAGCTGTTCATTTTTCTCCACGTCTCCGAACTTAACGATCTGGTCTCCAAGCAACAGACCCCCGGCATGGGCAGGGCTCCCTTCCACGAGGTCGTCGATGACCGCGAAGGCATCGGTGGTGGACGGGGTACCACTGCCCGGCGCTTCGTTTCCGGCTGCGGTACGGGTGGATGTACTCGGGGCCGAAGTACTCGTGTCCTTACTCGTCTCTTTGATCGTCACACCTGACACGCCCGCCATCGCACCCGCTTCCTTCGTCGCGTCCGCTAGCGCAATCGCGAGCTCGCTCGTGATGGAGGCGTGGTCGTTGCGTAGCACCGCGTACCGTCCCCGGTCCGCACGCACCGAGTACAGATCCACCCCCGCAATAGGAAACCCTTCCTTGTCCACCAGGCTTCCTTTCAAACCAGGGGAGCCGGGTAGGGTTAGCCTTGTTGAGATTTGCGCCATCTCCCGCTCCATCTGCTCGCGGGCGGAGTAAAGCGCGTTGACGCGCTCGCGAGAGGAGAGGGAGGCCATCGTTGACGCGTCCGAGATCTGAAAATCTATACTGCGAACAGGTCCCCAAATAGCGACGACCAAAAAGAGACTTTTACAATGTCGCGTCAGCCGGTCACCGTGATGCGTCAGTCACAACCGCACTCCGCGATGTCGGGGTTCGTCGCCGAGCTTCGCGACAAGGCGTTCGTCGCGTCCGAGGCGTTCGTGAGGCGACGGAAAATAGACGCGCTGTGCACGGACGAGGACAAAGTCGCACCCGGTACGTGTCTTCATTGCTTCCCAACTATTCACGAACGCTTCGCCAGGATGGAACGAGGAACACGAATGAGATCTGGACGAACGCAGTACTGGACAACCTCTCTGACCTCAAATGATTACCCTTCTTTCCCCGCATACGCAGCGCACCTTCTCGATGAGCTCACCAACGCGATGCGCAAAATGTCAAGGGACCAAGTCGACGATTGCGCCGAGTACCTTAGTTCACGATGCAACAGCAAATCTCTCATTGTCAAAACCAAAGCTTTGAAGGCGATTAAGATGTTGTGCCAAAAAGCGCCCGCGTTCCGTACGCAAATGGCAAAGCACGTGGTTAACGTTAAGCAATGCACGGCGCACACGGGAGTGGCTGACCCTTATAAAGGCGACGCCTTGAATAAACAGGTCCGGGATTTGGCGAACGAATGTGTGCGGGCGATTTTCGACGTCCCGAAGGAGCTTCGGGGAGGCGAGACGAACGGGGGAGGTCGTCCGAACGAATTTAGCTCGACGCTGCATTTAACGAGCGAGCGAGCGAGGACCGGGTTTCAAAACCTCGACGCGACACCACAACAGACATCGCCCATCATCGGTGACAGCGGCAACGGCGGCCCGGTGTTGAGGAACACGGGTGGGAGCTGGGGCGGCGAGTCGCGAGTCACCGAAAGAAGCGGCGGTACGCAACGCGAAGGCGTCGTTGGAGTCGGAAGGGGTTCGACGTTCGTCGCGGACTCGGGTTCGCTCAATTCACGGCCGGTTGACGTACCCGAAACTGCCCGTAATGCTCGTTTCGTGTCCGCGGTGCAAAGCCCGGAGTCCCCGACACAAAGCCGTCTGGACGCGGAGAGCCGAGGAAGGTGGACCAGTGGTACGAGTGGTAGCACCCAAGGTAGTGGCTCCGAGACCGGCGGGACGAATCCAACCACCACGAATCCGCAACAATGGCTTCCCGGATCTGAGGAACAGCGACGCGTGGACGAGGTGTGCGGTCGCGGCGGCGTGCGGCTGGCGCCCAGTCAGGAGATTCTGGAAAGCTTCGCGAAAGCGTGCGACGGTCTGAGACGGGACGGCGTCGCGGCCGCGCTCGCGGATAAATTGTTGCGATTCGTAAATAGCGATGACGCGACGAAAGACGCGTACAAAGCGGTGTGTGCAGTGGAGGCGTGTTGTACGTCTGGGGGCTTGGGAGCCACGGACGTGGCGAAGCTCTTTGCTGAGAATAATTCTTCGAACAACTATAACGCGCTTCGTGCCGCGGCGGCGGCCGGCGGCGCGCTCGGGGAGAAGGCGGGTTCCGCGATTGCGCGCGTCTGCTCGCTCGCGGACGGGGGGAGGGCGGGTACCGTAGGAGGTGCTGTAGGAGGTACAGGGGCATCTGCGCAACCGAGCTCCTACGCACAACCCACACCTCAACATGTTGAGTTTGACTTTTTCGGTTTGGGAGGGTCGTCCTCGGCGGTGCCCTCCTCGAGCGCCGCGGTGGACGACCTGCTCGGCGGACTGGACTTGAGCGGCGGGGGGGGGCTGGCGAAGGCGCACGCGCAGACGCCCACGCAGACGCCGCCGCAGCAGCACATGGGGTTCGCACATCCGCAGATGCAGCAGCAGATGATGCAGCAGCAGATGATGCAGCAGCAGATGGTGCAGCAGAACATGATGCAGCAGAACATGATGCGGCAGAACATGGTGCAGCAGAACATGGTACAGCAGAACACGACGCGGCCGAATACGACGCACCCTCAAACCGCGCCGTCGCGGGGGCGCGGTGGGCCGATGTCGGACGCCGCGTTGGGTGGCGGCCAATCCAGGTACACCCAAAAGAAGGACGTGAGCGCTTTCGATTTCGTGACCGATTTGCTCGGCACGGAACGGAAGAAGTGATGAGAAGAGGCGCGAGTAGACGCGAGACGCGAGCTGTTTTTATTCAACACGTTTCTCGTACAGTCAGCAGCGCAGGGGTAACACTACGAGTTCCGAGCAAACGGCCCGCGCTGTCCGACGTCGCGGAACTCGCGCACACGTTTTCGGTGGGGGGTAATGTTTGATTGGCGATCTGAGAGTTGATTTTTCCGGCGCCGCACTTATTCGAAACTCGCTTCACAGCGCGGAGCGTATAGGTATACCAGGCACCTGGGTCCGTTGTAACACACGTATCCATACTATAACACCGCGTCTCACCACTCTCGCGTCCAAAACTCGCAACCAAACCTTACACTAAAAGACTCGCCGTCTGCAGCTTCTCCGCCAGCATGAGCTGCATTTTCGTTACGTTTGCGAGGTACATCACGAGCAGCACGTCTTGAATCGCGTCGCCGAAGACTTTTTCGAACTGTTCCCTGGTGAGCCGCGGGACGGACGCCAGGGCGTCCGCGAGGAACCTTCCAACCTCAGCGTTCCCGGGCGTTTTACCAGCCACCACGTTCTGCACGTACAAAGCGGTTGAGTCCAGCATCTCCCCCAACTTACGAATCGTACTTTCCAACCCTTGCGAGTGCGTCGCGAGATTCTCGGTGTTTTGATTCGACAACAAAGAAACCCCGATGCGCTCGGCGGCGTCGAAGTTGTTCACCAGTCCAATTTCCTGGAAGTGCGTCGCGGCTGAGGCGGCTGCTACCGGGAGCCCGCGTTTCGAGGCTTCCGAGTTAGGTCGAGAACCTTCTTGCTTTTCTTTAGCGTCGGTATCGTCCTTCGCCTCCTCCGGCGCCGCCACCGCCGCCGCCGCCGCAGCTTTCGCGCCTGATACGATGAAAAAGAAGGTGTCAGTCTCGTGTGGGCATTCAGGGAGGCGGAACGTGTTGGGTGGGAAAGGCCCTTACCTTCAATCGCAGCCGCCCCGATCGCGACGCTGCGCCCGACCCACGCCCGCATCAACTTCTGGCCATCCGTAAACTGCGTGTCAAGGGTCACGTGCACCGGGTTCTTGCACTCGTGGTTGTAGAACTCGTGAATTAAGGCGTCCGTGGGCACCACGCCGTTGCCCGTGCTGTACCACCCCACCACCACTTCGGCGGGGTTTACTTTTTTAGCCAAATCCGCCATAGCGCGGTGGAACTCCACGTCCACGAAAACCTGGCCGTTCTGTTCGTTGTGCGGCACCGCGTACGCGTTCTTAACTTCCACGCTGCCGTCAGGGTTGACGTGACCAAGCAACGTGCCGATCACGCGCGTCTGCGTCTCCGCGCGACGCACGAAGCTGATGATGATTGATTAGGACGATTGGCATTAGTTGGCATTTGACGATGGATGATGGGGATCGGGCAGGGTACGGTCGTGGCCGTGAGGAGCCACGACACGAGGTGTGACCGGTTCCTAACGCGTCCACCATAACGAGACGTGGCGAGATCGTGCCGTGGCGTTTCGCGGGTTTCACTGCCGCGGACGCGTGGCGCCGACTCCGTGAAACAGTAGATGCGACGCCGGCACCACACACACGAGGCGGCGTGTTCCCGATCATCTATTGCCCTCCCTAAACCTCCCCAAACACGTACCTGTCGCAGATGTTGAACACCACCACCGGGTGCACCTTGGCGGACGCGACCTGGCCCGCACCGGTCACGGGGAGGAAAGCCACCATGTCGGCGGAGGGCGCGTCTAAGAGAGACGCGCGGGGCCGATCTAGGGTCTTCCAGGGGAAATTCGGGGAAAGAGGCGGCTGTCTGAGCGGTGAGCGCTCCGCTGAGCCAGTTTATGAGGTTCACCCGCGTGTGAGGGAATGCGTGAAGGGAACCCGAGGGGCGATTCTGAGTTGGCGCCAGAACGCTGCTCCTGGATTGGCTGAACCGGAAAAAAAAACTCTGCAAAAGCGCGTTGCAGGAGACCAAAGCGCGTTGGATGACGCAAGTGGCGCGAGGCCGACACACCGAGTGGAGGCGTGGTGCGACGGGACGTGAGTAACCACCGCGTTTGTTGCGTGGTCCGTATACGCGTTAGGGAAAGGTGGTGACACGCGTGGGGAAGCTTGGGAACTCGGGGCCTTAACACGCATCTCACCACCAGTCGCGTCATTTTCATCTCTCCGATCTGGCTTTTGAAGACGACGCGTTCGCGCGATGCCTCGCCGCGCGCTTCTGTCAGGGTACCAACAAGGCGACGTCGCGTCTACGCGCTCTTCGGATGAAATCGCCGAGCGGTGTTCGGTGTGGCGCACGTACCAGTACCCCACGAACGGGGGAAGCGAGGGCCGGTGTCCGTGCGGCAACGACGCGAGGACCGCGGAACAGGTAAGCACACCATCGATGTGTGAAAACAAGAAAGACGTGACCCCCTGGCATTGATTATTTTTTAGAAGCACCCGAGCGCGGTTTTCCCCTCACCCGACCAAAACAAAACAGACACCCCCCCGACGGCGACGACGAATTACGGGCTCCCTCAACCTATTTCGGTGAGGATGACTTCCGGCTGAATCGAATCAAAAAATACCCTGGCCAGGACCGAGCCATCGGCGGCGTCATGTTTTCCGCGGATTTTGGATTTCCGGTGTCTGATGGGTTCCGCCTTTCGACTTCCCAATTGCGACCGCACCGATAAGACGGCACACATGCCCCTTCCTCCCTCTAAAACCCTAACCCTAAACCCTAAACCCTGACCACACCTCACTAAATGCCCATACCCCGCAGAACCGAATGTGCCAGCTCCCAAACGAGTCCGGGGAAAACGGCGTCCCGTTTCTGTCGGGGGGCGAGGCGCTTTTCTTTTTGTTGATCTTGCTAGCGGTGAGTCTGTGCGTTTCCGTTTTGCTTTCGCCGGCGTCGCGCGCGCGGCGAAGGGAACGGCGGGAACACGAAACGCGAACCGCGGAGGCGTTACGAATTAGGCTCGCGAAGAAGTGGCAACAAGCCGTGGTGCAGGGGGTGTGGGGTACGATGCCGGATGGTCGGTGGATAGCGTGCGTCCCCGAACACGAAGACCCCAGTGCGCGACGGCGGCGAAAACAAATGCTGGTCTCTTGCAACTTGGACGAACTCAACGAAAACGGGTTCGCGTACGAAACCGACACGGACAACGAGTGGGATGTGGTGGATTTGGAAAAAGGGGAGACGACGAGAGGGGACGGGGACACGGTCACGGTGAGCGGTGACGGCGATGGTGGGGGACTTTAGACGGTTGTACACTACCTTCCCAACGTAGTACTCTTGGAAACAACTCTGATTGCGCTCAATTTTCGTGGTGTCAAAAATAACGCCTCTTTTCTGTACGACTTCTGTTCGTCTAAAAACAGTTCGACTCACTCTCCGCGGCAATGGGCTCACGCGATGGCCAGCCCGGCCTCGCTTGGGCGTATTTCGGAGTCATACCCGTCTCCGTGTTGCTGCTGTGCTGGTTCGTTGTCTCGGGGTGGAACGTCACGTCCAAGTCGCGGCGGCGGCGGAGGCTCACGAACGCGCTGGAGAGGGCCAACAACGACGCATTGCCAAAACCCGAGCGTTCGAACAATCGGGGTGGCGGTGCAGGGGCAGGGAGCGTCGTCCCGGTTCGCAACAACGACCGCGGGGCTTCGTCCTGGGACCGACGGGCGCTTGACTTGGAACGTGTGGATGTACGAAGCGAGGTGGCGAGGTGTGAGGCCAACGCAGGTTTGGCGGTGCCGTCCGGTTCCCGAGACGGGGGTGGTGGAGGTGCAGATGTGCGTGTGGTTGTCCAGGACGACGCGACGCGCGGGAACACCGACCCCGGCGACGATGAGCACGATACGCACGAAATATCCGAATACGCGGAGGGTGCTGAGGGACAGAACGAGTACGCGAACAGCGTAGCAGCGAGTGATAAAGACAGCGCGTTTGACCCTGTCCCTACGCAAGACCCGAGGTTGGCTACTATGTTGAACTACGTGCGACAAGAACTCAGTGCGATTTCGGGTCGGTACGAAGGGTTGATGCGCGGCGCGAGAAGACGTGAGGAGAGGAACACGCGTACCCCCCGACCCAACGGGATTTAGGAACACGGGCGCATAGTGAACCTAGTAAACCTAGTAAACCTTAGTAACTAAAGTAGTATACATCGTGATACGGGACGGACTAGTGCAACGCATCTTCAAACCTGTGTGTGCCCTTTTTTTTTCAACGCACACTCTAATTTCTTCGCATGATGGTATCGTCCACCCGCGCCGCGTTGAAGTTTCCCGGCAGCTCTTGAAAGTTGTTGAAAATGGAGTACGCGCTGGGTTCGCCTGGCGCTCGGGTTCCCAAGTTTGAGAATATCAGGTAGAAACCGGTGACTATTAAGAACGGTATCGAGTGGCCGCCGCGCGCGCAAACTTGCGACGTAAAAATCCAGGCAACGAGTTTCGCCCATTGCAGTTTGGACGTGGTGACGAGAACCCGCGCGACACCACCTGGAAGTTTGATTTTCCGAGTCAAAAATATGTAGACGCGTAGCCTAACTGAGGTCAAATTTAGCGGTGCGTCGTCACCGTTTGTGTCTTCGTCCCAGTCCTCGTCTCGCGACGCACTCGCGTTTATGCCAGATCTTTGTCTCATCCCATCACCAGCACCATGAGATCGTGTCACTTCCACCGGGGTGGACGCCACGAGCACGGTATCCCCCGGTTTTACCGGCGCGAGGGTCGTGTCGTCCATCAGCGGCGCACCGCGTAGCACCATGTTGCACCTCGACGAGTCGCTTATGTTCGCCGCCAAGGCGCACACCACCCGGAGCTCACCGACCAAGCACTTCGCCGGGACCTCCACATCTTTTGACCAGCCTTGGCGAAGCGTGCGGACGGTGATTAACATGGGGAGGTCTAGATGATTCGGCGAACCGCGACACGAAACCACACCAGGGTTACGGGTTCCGGAAGAAACCGGAAGTGGACACACCGCGTGGTGTGGGGTAACAGTTACGTACCCTACGCGGTGCGCCTGCCTGTGACACCACGACGTAAATCATTGATGTTTCAATCAAATCTCGAGCTGACCTGGCGTGATGGGGGCGGTTTTTCGTGCCCAGCCTGTGCGGTCCCGCGCAGACGCGGACGCGCAGAGGTGACGCGACGTCTCGGATTTTGCGAGCCTCGAAAGAACCCGACCATGTCGTCCACCACGATAACGTCCCTCACCGTGTACCCCGTGAAGAGCTGCGGCGGCATCGGCGTGGTTTCCGCGACGCTCACGGAAACCGGCTTGCGGTGGGACCGGGCGTGGTAAGTATTTCCCATTTCCACATTCCGCCGACTGATTGCCCATACAAGACTGATATTTATTTTTACAATCGGAGGATGGTTGTGGAGGCGCGGGAGGCGCGGGTTTCCAAACGAAATGGACGGTCAAAACCCAACAGCGCGAACTACCCCAGCGGGTTCGTGTCGCAACGGCTGGACCCTCAACTGGCGCGGGTGACGTGCGAGTTACCCGCGACGGTGTTGGACCCGAGATGGGATGGAACTCGAAATACGGTTGATGTGAAAAGTTCCGACGCGGCAAACCACGAAGAGTCCGCCGATCTTTGCTTGACGCTGCGGTACCGACCAAACCCTGACCGTGATGAACCGGGTGGGAAAATCCCACCTCAGATGAGTGACTTGAAAATCCCACTACTCACAGAAAAGCCCTTGCCGCGAAGGCACGTGCGGGTGTGGGACTGGGTGGGAACGGCGGGGGACGAAGGCGACGACGCGGCTGAATGGTTCTCCGCGATTCTGGGCAAGCGCGTTCGGCTCGTTCGGTGGCTCGGACACGGCGCGCTTCCGGTGGCCGTCGGCCAATCCGCGCGAGGCACGGGAATGGCTTTTCCCGGCAAAGTTGCCGTCGCGGTGGCGCGAACGGTCGCCGGAACCGGGGCGCTAGGGGCTGGGTTTCTTACCAGGAGAACGGTGGCGCGGATGACGAGCCAAAACGGCGGCTCCATTGCTAATAGTGTCGACACAAAAGGGACCACCGAGAAGGATTCAAAAAAGAGTAAAATCTGGAGGGGCGCACGGGACGTTTCCATCCGCGCGCTCGGCGCCGTGATGTGCACCTCCGGCATGTCCTGGGTCGAGCGCCAGGTTGTGAAACGGTTCGATTCGGGGTATTTGGGTAATGACAGTTTTTTGCTCCCGGCGCGCGCGACGGAAAAGCGGTACGCCCCACACGCATGCGCGTGTTTCAGCGACGGGTTCCCCATTCTGTTGGCGAACGCGAGCTCGCTGGACGCCCTGAACGAAACCCTGCAAACGCAAGGCTCGCCGCAAATCCCGATGAACCGGTTCCGACCGAACGTCGTGGTGGGCGGTACGGCAACGGAAACGACCGCGTGGGCGGAAGATACGTGGGGTCGGTTACTCATCGGCGGAAATAAACCCCATGGAGACCCACGACCTGGGATTTCCGTGGAACTGGTCAAGCCGTGTTCGCGGTGCGCGATGACCACGGTGAACCAGCAAGACCCGGCTACCAAAATCCCGAGCGTTACCGACGAACCGTTACGGACTTTGGCGAGTAAGAGGAACGGCGCGACTTGCGGTTTTGACCGCGTTGATTGGAACGAAACCCCGTTCTTCGCGTGGAACGCGGTGAGCGACCCGTCAAGGGTCGGGGAGGAAATTCGGGTCGGCGACGACGTGCGGGTCGCGGAACGTAGGACGTTTCGGGAAAAGAAATGATCCCGCGTTTTTTTGGGGTAGGGGTAAAGGGTTTCGGGTTTACCTAACCCTCACAGGCTTTGGGGTTTACGTAAACCTAAGGCTTTAGGGTTTACTTAACCCTAAGTCTTGCTGTGTATATAGACACACGTGTGTTGCTACCTTTACTCCGTTGCTACCATGCTAATACCGTGAACGTCAAAAATCCACACGTTCACTTTTCGCCGCGACTGTTTATCTTTCCCAAAGCTCGGGCTTTAACAAGCTCGCTTTCCCGGAAGGCGGAGGCTAAGCGCACTGTGATTGTTAACGAAAAGTGTCAATCTTGTATGGGCAAACAGTCGGCGGGATTTGGTGAAAGGCCCAATACGTACTGCTTTCCAGAACCTCCGGGTTCTGAAGCCGGAGATGGGACCAGAGGTGGGTTTTTGAAATCACGCTTGTGAGCACTTCAGGTGATGTCGCTCGTACACTGCACGATCGGGTACCTCTCACGTCGGGGACGAGCAGCGCCATCTCGCCGACCACGTCGCCGGCGCGCCGCGTGGCGACGACGGAGACTTTCGGTTGGTTTGCTTTGTCCGACGCGCTCGCGAAGGACCCGAAGCAACACCCAAACCACCCACTTTTTCGTGATGATTGTTTCGAGACGGAACCCACGTCGTCCCCAAACTCACCATCCCCATCCCGGGCGTCCCGGTTCATCATCGCCGCCGCGACGATGTCATCAAAAAAGTCAAAACAGTTTTCATCTTCGAATAGTTCGTCCAAACCGTTTCCCTCGGCGTTCCGCTTGGACCGCTTTTTTGGGGAGTCGTAACTCGAATTCAACACCTCCACCTCCCCCTCCAGAATGACGAACGTGCTATCCCCGGTGTCGCCTTGTTTCAGTAGGAAGTCGCCTTGTTTGAAGGTTTTGGTTTTGGCGATTTTCTGGAAAGTTGTTGACGCGGACAAGAACTCGCCAAGTGACGTCGTCGCGACGACGGGAACCGTTTCAACACTTTCGCGCGACGCGATCACGACGCGATATGGGCGCTCGCCAACATCAAAATCAAGCGGCTCCTCTCCGTGCTGGGTTATCCAGTCGTGCGTCGCAATTTCGCGTAACGTATACCGGGTGGCTGGGTTCTTGTTTAAGATTTTTTTCAGTAAATCGAGGAAACGCGGGGTTACCGATTGCAAAACGGAATCGGCCCATTTAATGGACTCCTGGTTTTCTTTTTCCGTCTTCCCGGATGTACTTGTGTTCCCGGCGATTTCTGCATCATCATCCCCAACCCCATCCCCAGCCCCATCCCCAGCCCCATCCCCAACCCCATCCCCAACATCCCCATCCCCGGCATCCCCACCGCCCGCGATTTTCCCCACCACGCTACCAACCGAGTTCCCCGGAAAAGGCACCGTCCCCGTGGCGATGAGACACAACGTCACGCCCAGTGACCAAACGTCGGTTGGTTCGCCAACCACGCCTTTTAGACCTCCGTTCACGAGTTCCGGCGCGAGAAACGCGGGGGTCCCGACCCTTCCCGTGACTAATCGTGTAGTATCGTCCCCGGAAAACGCCTCGCTGACGCCAAAGTCGCAAATTTTCACGGTCCCGTCCGCTTGTTTCAGTAGGTTGTCTGGTTTCAAGTCGCGGTGCACGACGCCGTTGGCGTGCAGGTAGTGCACGCCGACCAGGGTTTGCCTGAAATACTTGCGCGCCAAGGTTTCGCCCATGCCTTTTGAGTCATGTTTACAAGGGTCGTACAGGGGGCCTCCTGGTACGTACTCCAGGGCCATGAATACGTACTCGCTTTGCGCGTCGTCCACGACTTCCAACAAACGCACCACGTTTGCGTGGTGCGTCTTTGTGAGGATGGCGATTTCTTTGCGCACCGCGACCTTACCTCCGTCCCCGCCCTGCCCCGCGTACTTCCTTCGCAACCGCCGGCGGTGGATGCACTTCAACGCACACAACTCGTGTGTGTCCGTGTCCAAACAAAGCTTAACCGTACCGAACGCCCCCCGCCCCAAAGTACGGATGAGCAAGTACTGATTCAAAAACGCGTCGCCTTTTTTGTCCGCACGGAGATTGGCGGTTTTCGTGTGCGTCACATCACGGCGACATCCGCGCGGCGGCACAGGGGAACAGGGCGCGGGGGACGCCGGGGAGTCCGGACACGCCATCGCGCGCGACCGCGCGAACGCGCGACCGACTCGGTGCGCGCCAATGGGGGGGGGGCGCGAGACACTGCCGCGGGCGGGATGCCTTCGAGAGGTTTGTTCGAACCGGCGCAGCAAATATTCGTCTCGGGTTATCTCTTGGTTGTCGGGACGGAGAATGCGCGTTGTCCTCTTCTGTTTCCGGGGACAGTACCTGGCGCGCGTCATGGCCGCGGCGGCGCCCCATGCGTGTTTCCGCGCGTTTCCCCCGGCTCGCGTTCGTCGCGGTTCCAAACGCACCGGAAAGCGCACCGCACGCGTTGTCCGCGCAGGTGCTTCCGCGGATACTGTTAAAACTTCCTCCACGAAATCGGTGTCATCCTCATCCCGCGACCCAACGCGGTACACCGGCTTCGTCGCCCCCGAGGTCCGTGGGGAAATCGTGGTGAACCTCCCTTTACCCGGTGACCTGGATAGTATCGCGGAACAGGAGTGGGTCCCCCAAACCGACACGGTTTCGTTCAAGCCGCTGGTGTTAAACGTGTCCCAGGGCTATTACGTCAACCTGCTACGCGTCAAGGGCGCCGGCGTTTTATCGCGACACCGGCATCCCGGCCCCGTACACGGCCTGGTGCTGCGAGGCAGCTGGCGGTACCTGGAACACGACTGGGTCGCGGAGGAAGGGAGCTACGTGTTCGAGCCTCCTGGAGAGACACATACGCTGGTGGTGCCAACGGGGGTTACGGAGATGATAACCATGTTCAACGTGACCGGGGCGTTACTTTACTGCGACGAGTTTGGGGCCGTGACACACGCGGAGGATGTGTTCGATAAACTCGCGATGGCCAAGACGCACTACGAGTCCATAGGGTGGGGAGCCGGCTACGTAGATAGGTTTGTCAGGTGACGGACGGTTTCTAGTGGGCGCTCAATGTTTGTCAAAAAAAAAAAGGTGACGGAAGGTTGTTTGTCGTTCCAGTAACGTGGAAGTACCAGGTAATACGGGTAATTACTGAACGCGATTACAATCGATTGGATTGATTTCGGATGCCTCCGGGAGGCCGATTCATGGCACTCACCGCGCGACGTTCTCGGCGAGCGCGCCTCGTCGCGACGCGCGCGTCGGTTTTGCCGTCTCCACGGCTTTTTCACTCTTCTTTCGCGAGGTCCGCGGTTTCGAAGGAGCGGTCTTTTTATCTGCGCCGGGTGTGTCAGGCGCGGGCGCTTCCGCTTCGTCGGAAGCCGTTACCGCCGCCTGGTCCTCGACTTCAACGCCGGGTGTGTCAGCGTCGTTCGCCGCCTCCTCATCCGCGTCGGGCGCAACCGCGCCGACATCCTCGCCCCGCGTTTCCGAATCCACCGCGAGTTCGTTGAAGGTTTCTGACATACACACCGGCGTTGCGGCGGGCGTTTCAACGTCGTCTTCGCGAAGCCCTAAACCTGAAGCAACGAACGGCGCTTCGTCCCCCGCCGCGGCCCTGGCTTTGACCGCGACCGCGGCGAGGTCCCGCGACGCGATTTTTTCGGGAACCTTTGCCGCCGCCGCCTCCGCCGCGCACGCGCACCGAATCAGCGAGTGGTACGCCACGCTCTTCTCGTCGTAATCGCCAACCGTAAACGCGGGCGCGACGTTCGTGGCGACGGCGAGTTTCGCGAGCGCGGCGACGTACGCCTTCGCTAACGCTTTTTCGGTAACCGTCGTGGCGGACGAAACCGGCCGGCTCGACACCGCGAGCGCTTCTTCGCAAAGCGCGCACAGCAAGTCGACTCCGCCCGCGGCGTAGGTTTTCGAGACTGGCATGTTGGAAACGTCACCGTCGTCGCCTCCTGACACCTGTTCCGCGGAAACCGCGGCGAAATCCAGCAGGTGCGCAAGGTACACCGCGACCCTCGCGACGCCCTTCTCCACGGAGAGCGCTCGTAGCACGGGAATCGCGGCGTCCGCTACGAGGCGCCGGCGGTCAGGCGGGGCGGACGCCAGGGAGGGGAAGAACACGGCTAGGCACTGCGCCAACCGGGGACGCGCCCTCGGGTCGACGCACAGGTACTGCGCCAGCAGTTTCGCCACAACCACGGTGGCGTCGGAGCTCGGGTTTGCGTTGTGTCCGATACCGCTGCCGTTCACGAAACCGCCCTTGCCTCGGCGCAGCACCAGCTTGGCGAGCGCCTCGGCGGCGGCGGTTCCAGGGCACCCCTCAAGCTCCGCCTCCGCCACCGCGGCGCCGCCGGTGACATCCACGCCGTTTGCGTCGATGTTGAACTGCGCGTTTTCGTCTAGCGCGGCGAAATCGTCGGTCACGGGTTCGTCCATCACGAAACAAAGCGCGTCGGTGATGGGACAGTTCAGTAACGAAGGCGCGTTTCCGGCTTCTTCTTCGGAATCTTCCGCTCCCTCAGCGTCAGTGCGCTCAACAGCTTCGTTCGTAGCGTTGACTTGCTTATCAAGCTCTTGCGCGCCGTACAGCAGTGCCAGGTCCCCGAGGGCTTTCGCAGCGATGCACCGCACGGCGGGCGCATCCGCGGCGAGCGCCGTGCGCAACACCCGGACGGTTTCGCCGTCGTCGCTCGCGACGCCGCGCACGACCCCCAACAAACCCAGCGTCTTTACCGCTTCCTTTCGGACTGAGGCGGATACGTGCGTCACTCCCGGCCTTACCAAGGTCTGCATGATGCCCTCTCCTGTTTCCAAACTCACCGCGGCTCGCTGGACGTTTTCCAGAAGAAGCGCGCACAGAAAAAGCGCCTGCGCTGTGGACGCGTCGTCGCCCGAACTGTGATTGTAACAGAAAGTGTCAGTTTTTCGTCGGGTGAATGAGTAATTACTCTGGACAATCGGCAAACAGTGTGTCATGATTTGGATAAAGCCCAATACGTACCTGCGCAGCGCATCCGCCGCGGCGACGACCACGGCGACGACGTCCGTCGGTTCGGACACCGCGCGTAGCGTCTGTACTAAACACCGCTCCCACGCCCCTGTGCCGCCCAGGGCGTAGGAAGACGCGGTGCCAGACACGTCGAGGTGCGCGTCGTTCGCGTTCGTGGGGGTTTTCCTGAGCTGCTGGTTGACAAACGCGGCGGCTCCTCGGCGCGCGGTGGCGTCCGCCAAGTCCACCAGGTTGAGAATTTGTAGTAGCTGTCGAGCGACGAAAACCGCCCCGGCATCCGCGTGTACGGTAACCAGGTCAAGCAGGTCTTTCGCGCACACAGGCAGCGCGGCTTCCAGGGCGTCGATTCGCTCCCCCGCGACCGCCGCGGAGACGACTTGGTTCTGGCCAACCGCCGTGGCCGCGGTGACGCCGGATTGCGTAACCGCCAACTGCAGCGCCTCGCACACCACGCGCCAATACACCGCGGATTCGGGGGTGAGCAGCACGGACGGGTCTTCTCTCCAGGTGCGCATGGCGTGTGTGTCCCGTCGCAAACCCCCCCCAGGCGGGTTCCCGTTCGCCACCGATTGCGCCACCTCATCCGGTTTGATTTTGCCGCACGCGATGAGCTCCTTTACCACCGCTTCCGCGGTGTGTTCGTTGGTCTCCGCATCCAGGGCGGCGAGCAGTGCCAGCACGTCCCCTTCAAACGCCAACCACCACCGCTTCAGCATCTCCACCGCGGCTTGTCGTACGGAGGGCGACCGCTCCGCCAAGCCTCGGCGTATCGCCGCCGCTCGCAGCGCGATGGACACGGACTCCACCGGCACTTTCGACGTAAGCGCCAGGTACGCCACGCGCCGCACGTCATCCGCGGCGTCCCGCGTTCGCTCCACGACGTGCGGGATGGTGTGATCGGATATCGCCAGGGAGCCGAGAATCGCTTTGCGGACCTGCGGCTGCTTTTCCGCACCGAGCAACGTGAGGAACGCGCTCGTGATTTTGTCGTCCGAAAAGTCCCCGCCTGAGATACGTAAAAGAAAAGTGTCAGTCTTGAGTGTACAAGTAGCCTGTATGGGCAAACAGTGCACTTGTGATGTATGCAGCAGTTGCCAGTACTGGTAAATGTTAGTGTAGTGCACCCGAACTGGGGCTGTAAACAGTCGGCGGGATTTGGGAAAGCCCCAACACGTACCTTCGCCGCCGTCTTGCAACCGCGAAAGCGCCCGCGCGGCTTGCGCCCGCACCGCCGCGGTTTTATCCCGTAACCTCTCCAGCATCACATCCTCCATTCGCTCGTACAAGTCGTCGCTAATTTCCGCTTCCGGCCCAAGCGCGTTCAGAACGCCCGCGACGATCTGACACGTCCGGAACCGCACCGCTTTGTCCCGAGCGGTCGCCAGGTTCAACAGGAAACCGAGGAAAGCCTCGGTGAAATCGTCGCTCGCCTCTTCGAACCCCTCCGGTCGTGCGCTGGTGAAGCTCACCAGGAAACGCACGATGCGCTCGGCGCACAGGTCGCGCTGTGTCCGTGTGAGGGGGATGAAAGGGGGAGGTTGGGGGTTGTTGGGGGTCAGTGCGAGGTCGGAACGGTGAGGCATCGAGAACTGGCGACCCGGGCCCTTAGGTCCCCTTTCTCGTGGTCGTGGACATCTCTCATTTACGACGGGGTGGCGTGGAACGGGACGGACGGGTGTGTCGTGCACCGACGCCTCACGCCCGCGGCGAGGCGATAGTCACCAAGCCGCCCTTCACAAGACTCACCTTGAACTCCAGCAAAACCGGCAGGATGGCGTTGCACAGCTCGGGCAGGAACGCGTCCTGGTCCGCGTGTCGCCGCGAAATCATCTGCTTGACGCATTTCTTGTGTACCGCGAGGGACACCTGCGCGTCGTTCAGGATCTTGCCCACGCTCGGGACGGTCATGGCGGGCGAAGGTACGCGACCGAACGTACGCTCGTTCGCGGGTGGTCAGGTCTTCGAGGGACGCGAGCGCGGCGTCGGAGAGTATGCGTGGACGTGACGAGGACCGGCGCAATCTGGGAAGAACCGTTTGGCCGGGAAGTCGTTGTTCTTTTTTCGTGACGTTTTCTAGGCGTTTCTTTTTCGGTCGGGATAGTTTTTACGCACGCCCGATGAAACACGTCACACTTCGTTCACGAGCGCTTTCGTGCCGTGCTCCGAAGGACGCTTCCGAGGCTACCGACGCGAGCTTAGCGAACAGTTGCGTCGATGCGATAGCCACACGCCGCGGCCGGACCTGGAATCTGCGCGATACCGTGGTACACGAGACGCGATGGAACGAAAACGATGCTCGCATGGAAAGCAGAGAAGCCATTGTGTGGTGTGCACCCCCTGCCCCCACGGCAAGGTGAAAAACAGCTGCGCGGAGTGCGTCGGGTGCCCCCACGGCAAGTTGAAACACCACTGTGTGGAGTGCACAGGGTGCCCCCACGGCAAGCTGAAAAGCAACTGCGCGGACTGCACCCCCTGCCCCCACGGCAAGCTGAAAAACAACTGCGCAGAATGCAACCCCTGCCTTCACGGCAAGCTGAAACGCAACTGCGCGGAGTGCAACCCCTGCCCCCACGGCAAGCTGAAACGCAGCTGCGTGGAGTGCAGCCCCTGCCCCCACGGCAAGGTGAAAGGCAGCTGCGCGGAGTGCATCGGGTGCCCTCACGGCAAGGTGAAACAAAACTGTGTGGAGTGCAACGCCTGCCCTCACAGGAAGCTGAAACAGGGCTGCAAGGCGTGCACCCCCTGCCCTCACGGGAAGCTGAAGGGCAACTGCGCGGCGTGCAACCCCTGCCACCACGGCAAGCGGAAAGGCAGCTGCGCGGAGTGCAAGAGAGACCAGAGATAATTACGAGGACAAGAAAACGCACAAAGTTAAAGATCGTATTTTTCACAACCCACCCCCCCGTTCTTCCCGTTCCCGCAACGCGTCTTCCCACACCAGCAGCCGGTGTACCGCGCCCAGCGAGGCGACGTCGCTGCCTAGCTGTTTCACCAAAACGCCCGCTTCACGCGCGGCGTCCACGGTTTCGTCCATTCCGTCCAGGGATTTGTACGCCTGATTGAACTTTTCCAGTCCCAAATCGCGCACCAGGCGTTTCCGCAAAGCAGCGACGCGTTTGGGCAACGACGCGTCGTCAATTGGAACGCCTTGCGAAAAGTTATATAGCTCATTTTCATCCACAAAAAGGTCGTCGCGATTACCACCTTTCACCGCGGCGGCTCGCCCCGCGCACACGATCGCCAACGCGGCTTCGCTTTCGGGGGCCACGGTGTCCGCGCCGAGCACCTCCGTGACGTCGGGTTTCAACAACTCCAACGACGACACAAAGGGTGTCCCGCGACTACTCACACCAACCGCTTTACGTGCTTTATCCCGATCCAAGCGCGCGTTTTCCCGGTTGCGGTCGGCTTCGTGTTTCGAAACCCAGTACGCGTTCGCGCGCGCGGCGGATTCGGCGTTTTCGGCGTTCATTTTTTCAATGGACTCAAAACGTTTGTGACCAGCCAGCGCGTCCATCAGCCGTCCACCCGCGACGCCGATCCCGCCAAACACGGGCGAACCAACCCGGTGTTCTTTCGCGACGTGGAGGGGCAACGGCGGTGAGGCGCATGCTTCGTCGCGAACGCGCCTCGCCCCGCTGACGTAAATAACACAAGACTCGTCGTCATCGTTCTCGGTTGAAACGTTCTCGCTTTCCAAACCCGGCCCTCCCCTAATCGCGTCCCGCACCCGCCGCGCCGCGCGCACCGCGTTTTGCCGGTCCTTGAACTCCCGTCTGGCCTTGTCGCGCTCGACAATGTGTCTGCTGGCGGATTCCGTAACGCCTGGCGTAACGCCTTCCATAACTTCTTCCGTAACGCCGTCTTCCGTGGGGACATCCACCCGGGCGGCCGCCGCGCCAGCCGCCCCGCGCCGCGCCGCTTGTTCCAACAAACCGCGCTCCGCGTGAAGAGCCTCGCGCTCCAAACGAAGCCGCCGCGCGTCGTACGCAGGCAACGCTTGCAACTTTTCATCCTTTGCGTGCGCGATTACCACGCTGGGCGCCACTCGTGTTGGCGGTTCGGGTCGTACCAGCCGCAACGGAAGCGGCGCCGGGCGCGCGTACGCAGAAGGGGGTTTGGTGAGCTTCTTCACCGCGAAAACTCGCGGGAGCTTTTCTTGATACGCCGGGGGGGAGTTGGAAAGGTCTTTTTTAGCCGCGAGTTCTTTCGAAACCGGCGGCTTGAGTAGTCTCGGCGCGAACGGCGCTTGTTTGGCCGGCGACCGTTCATCGGGCGGAGCGCGGGACGGACTGGTGCTCGTCGAGCGCTTCACGCCCGGTAACACTCTAGGCGAAACACGCGATACCCTCCGCACGACTTCCGTCTTCTTCGGCGTGTGCAGCACGGTGTGCGAAAACTCGTCCTCGTGCGTCGCCGGGTCCAGCAAAACGCACGCGCGTTCCTTGAATGGTTTTTTTTGTAACAAATTGTTCACGCTGGGTCGTTTACTCGGATCGCGTTGTAACATTTGTTTCACCGCGTTTGCGAGATCAACGGAGCACCCCGTCACGGGCACGAAAACGCCTTTTGTTATTTTCGCGATCAAAAGCTTCAAGGAAGCGCCGTCGAACGGGTGGAGGCCAGTTAGTAACTCGTAAAGAACACACCCCAAGCTCCACACGTCGCTTTTGTTGTTGTACTTTTTGTTCTGGCAAATTTCGGGGGACAGGTAGTACGGCGTACCCACCGCGGTGCTCGCGAGCTCCCTTGTGCCTCCCAACACCTTGCTCACCCCAAAATCACCAACCCTCACGTGCCCGTCCCAGGTCAAGAAGATGTTCTGCGTTTTCAAATCCCGGTGCAGAATCTTCCGGTCGTGCACGTGCTGCAATGAATAAAAGAAAGTGTCAGTCTTTCGTAATGTGGCCTGAGTAATTACGGGCTCCCCAATCGGCAGAGGTAATGCGCCCTTCTGGTACGAGTATGGGAACACAGGGAGTCTATGATTTGGGAAAGCCTTACACACGTACCTTCATGCCCAGCAAGATCTCGGTGAACCAGTCAACCGCCTGGGCTTCCGATATGCCGCTGGACAGAACTTTCGTGCCAGGAGGGTTTAACAGACCAGGAACTGCCCCGACACATCCAGCGACGCCACCGCCTGTGATCATCCCCCGTCTGTGTTTCCGTTTCGCCTCTTTCAAGTGCTCGTGCGCGTCCCCGCCGGCGCACCACTCCTTATTATGAAAAAGAAAAGTGTCAGTCTTGTGTGGGTAAACAGTGTGCCTGGATTTGGGAAACGCGCAACACGTACCTGCACGATGCACAGCTTTTTCGTATTTTTGTCCACGAACGACTCCACGCAGGACACGATGTTCGGGTGCCGCATGGACGCCAACAGCTTGGCTTCCTGAAGCGCCGCTTCCCGTTCGTCCTTGGGCATCTTGGAGATGTCCACTTCTTTCTGTGGGGGGGGGGGAGAGACGGGAGTGGAGGTCAGGGGATGGCGCGCGAAATCGTCGAGTCTTGTCACTTTCCGAGCCGCGGAAAGAAACGCCACGCAAAAGCGTTGACCGAGACGCGACAGGTCATAGACTCGACCTGAAGACACGCATCCACTTGTTTACTCCACTTACCACTACGTATTTCTCGGCCGGGTTTCCCGCGCGTGTCACCAATGTCGCGGTGCCGAAACTCCCCTTGCCCAACACCTTGACACGTCGGTACCGTTCCATGGTGGGTTAGACGTCTTGTCGCGATTCACGTCTGTCTCTCGGAAACGACGATGTCGCTTCAAATATGATGACTCGGACTCGAAGCGAGCGCGAGATGGACGAAAACGCAAATCGGCGCGGACGATGCGTTCGCGTGTGTGCGACGTTTCAGGTGGCGAGAGGTACGTGCCGTTGGAAAGTCGATTCGATGCGGACGCGGGTCGTGAGGCGTGCGCGTTCGGATGTGTCGATGTGGGAACGCTTCCGTGTTTTTTGGTTTGTGTCCATTTTGTTGACTTTTTTTTTGTCGATCTGTCGCTTTTTGTCCGCAACGTCACCTCAAAGCTACGACACTCCTCGCTTCGCGTGTCCCGCGCACATCGTGGCGCGCGGAGATGAAGGTCAGCGAGGCATCCGACCGAGCGTGATGGGAAGGAAACGGTGCCCGCATGGGAAGCGGAAAGACATGTGCAAGGAGTGCACCCCGTGTCCCCACAGCAACGTGAAACAAAACTGCGCGGCGTGTAACTCTTGCCCTCACGGCAAGCTGAAACACAGCTGTGTGGAGTGCAACCCCTGCCCTCACGGCAAGGTGAAAAAAAGCTGCGCGGCATGCAACCCCTGCCCGCACGGCAAGCTGAAAAACGAGTGCGTGGACTGCAACCCCTGTCCTCACGGCAAGCTGAAACGCAAGTGTGCGGACTGCACCCCCTGCCCTCACGGCAAGCTGAAATACGCCTGCGCGGTGTGCAACCCCTGCCCCCACGGCAAGGTGCAAAGCGACTGCGCGATGTGCGGCCCCTGCCCTCACGGGAAGCGGAAAAGCGACTGCGCGAAGTGCAACCCCTGCCCTCACGGGAAGCTGAAACGCTTCTGCGCGGACTGCAACCCTTGCCCTCACGGGAAGCTGAAACACGGCTGTGCGGCGTGCAAAGTGGCACCCGCGGCTGCGCCCAGGTCGAAGCGGGTCAAGCGCGAGTCGGAGGGTTCGCCCGAGATCAAACAAGAGCCCGAAATCAAGCAAGAGCCCGAGATCAAGCAAGAGCCGTTCACGATTTGCGGCTACTTTGGATTCGACAAGGAGTGAAGTATCCGCGGGGTAACAGGGACAAAGCGCTGGAGTAACAGGTACACTACACGGTGTGTGCATAACTGTGCATAATAGCAATAAAAGACCTCTCTATAAACTCACCCTACCTCCCCCCCGAAAGCGTGTGTTCGCTTTGTTTCATCAAACGCTTTGCTAACGTCGTCGCGTCGTCGGCGTCGGCGCCTTTGTCTTTCTCCGCCTGGGTTCTCAAAACCTCCCCCGCCGCCCGCCGCCGCACCAAACGCAGCTCCTCGTCAAACGCATCCGCATCCGATGCCCTAGCCGCTTTTTGTCGCAGCTGTGTATTTTCGGTTTCCGAGTTTGATAAAGCTTCCTCCGCCAGCTTCAACCGCGCCGTCGCGGATTTCTCGACAAATGCGAACCGACGCTCCGAAGGCGTGAACAAGGGAAGATCCACGACTTGTGATTGGTCGGGGTTGTGGAGGTTGGGAGGGGTCGTCGCACTACTGGGAGTAGTCGTCATACTACTCGCCATACTCCTTCTTCTTCTTTCCAAACCCTCGCGTTCGCGTTTCTGAAACAACCGAACCCTCGACTCCGCCCTTCGCCGCGCCTCTTCGCCCGCCGACGGCGAGGGGAGCTTGGAAAGTGCATCCGACAAATCGGTCGGAACAAAAGAAGCTTCAGAGAAAGCTTCGCCGTCGTCGTCGTCCCACGTAACCGTCTCGGTCTCGACATTCAGATCAGCACTGCGTCTTTTCGTGTCAGTCACAAAAACACGCGGCGACGCCTTGAAACGCAAACGCGCCGCGTTGACTTCGTCCGACACCTCACGCGCCGCCGCCGCCTTCGCATCCGCCCAAGCCTCCGCTTCCATCGTCGCCGCGGCGGAGGCCTTTTTCCCGTACTTGTACGCCGCGTCGATCGGTGAATCGCCGCTTTTGGCAGAGTTTTGGGCCGCGAGTTCGCCTTTGCGAAGAAACGACGAGACGGCAAACCCGGCGGGATCCCGTGATTTGGGAACGCCCCAGGTTCCTTTCTTTGTGGAAATTGCGTTACCAGGCGTTGCGCCTGCGGACTTATTGTTCGTCGAAACATCAGCAGCATCCTCCCCGAAAACTCCGCCCACGTTGCGTCGTCGCGTCTGCGCCGACGCCAAGCGTACCTCCCTCGTTTTTTGCGTATACCGCGCCCGCTCGTCCCGCACCGCTTTCTCCACCGTTTTCCGCGCCTCGTCCCTGGCGTCGTTCACCGCCCTTCTCGCGCGTTCCCGCGCCGACTCCGCGACACTAATCGCCCTTAACGCTTCCTGTTCCACTCGTTTCAGCTCATGTGCCTTTTCGTACGTTTCGTGGGTCGCGGCGCGCGCCGTTTCCGCGAGGGTAAAATTTCTGCGCTCGAAAGTTTGGCATGCGTTTGTTGACTCCGACAGCGCGTCCCTCAGTTCGCCAACCACGCTCTGGACAACCGCCAGCCGCGCCCTCGAGTCCGCGGCGACGCGCTCGGCGTCGCGCGCGCGAACCGTCGCGTCCTTCAATTGTTGATCTGCCGCGGCGGGTACGGCGTCCAGCACAAGCGAGGTTACCGGGAACGGCGCGTTGGTGCAGACGCCGCCGATTGGCAACGTCGCGGTGGCCAGGCCGCCTCGAGGCGAGGAAGAGGAAGAGACAGCCGAATCGTTCCCGTAGTACTTACCGGAAACGGAGTACTCGATGACCAGCCGACCTTCCGGTGCGAGCGAGTTTTCGTTACCTTCCATAGGGTCATTTTCGGAGTCACGACTCGCGTCCACTTGCGGGAACTCGTCTCCGAAAAGGTCTTCTTTTAAGTTTTCGGCGATGGAAATGCGTAACCGCGTGTCGCCTCCCGATCGCAACCGCCTTCGAACGCTCGCGGTGACGTCAAGGTCGTGCCCTATCGGGTGGCCTTGAAGCGTCGCGCGTAACACGATGAGCTGCTCGGTGATTTTGGGGCCGGGTTCGGAAGTTTCGGAATTTTCCAAATCCGAATCGGTCTCGAACGAAGGCGCTCCGCCGTGAGGGTACAGCCGTTTCGTGAGGCGCGCGCATCGGTCGGCCAATTTAGCCGAACCCACCTCAGTGTCTGCGAGTCGCCCACAAGCAACGGCTCGTTGCTCGGTGACCTTGCAGAGCTCCTTGCGCAACTTGCCGGTCTCTTCCTTGGCTTGTTCGTACCGACTCTCCGCGGCTTCTTTGGCTTGATTTGCGTCACGCAACGCGTTTTGCGTTGCGGCCGTGAAATCCCGCGAAGCTAACGACGACGCAAAACCCTCCGCCGCCCGCTTGGCGAGTTCCGCTTCGGCGTCCCGAAGCCGCGCGGCGACGAGCTCGCGTGACGCGGTGCCCACCTTCAGCCGCATGCTCGCCTCCGCCGCGGCCCGGTGAGACGACGCCATGCGCCGCTCCATTTCCACACACGCCGCGCTCGCGGAAGCGGCGTCCCCCCGCGCCGAACGCAACGCTGATACGATAAAAAAGAAAGTGTCAGTCGGTCGTGATGTTCGTAACTTGTATTCCGCAAACAGTGCGTTTGTGATGTATTTGTAAGAGCAGCGAGTTACCAGTAGTGCACTTCTTTTTAACGAGTGGACGTCAAGTAGGGGCTGCGATCAGGGAGGCGGTGTGTGTACATGGGAAAGCCCCGCACCTTCGCGCGTCTCCTCGAACCGGCGCTCGGCGTCTTTTCGCAGTCCCGTCGCGTCTTGTAACTTCAAACGCAAGTCATCGTTTGTCGAGTTACTCTCCGCTAACGAACGCTCCAACGTTTTCACACACTTATTCGCTTCGCAAACCTCGAGTTCAAGGGAACTCGCCCGGGCAGTCGCGGTGCGTCGCTCGCCCGCGAGCTTTGCGGTTTCGCTTTGCGCGGCATGGCGCCTTACGATGAATAAAAGAAAGTGTCAGTCTTGTATGGCCAAACAGTCGGCGGGATTTGGGAAATAAAATACGAACCTCTTCTCAGCCTCCGCCGTCGCAGCGGCGGACAAAGCGGCATCCTCGGCGGCTCTTTGCACTGATACCAATAAAATAAAGTGTCAGTATTGTATGAGAACACAGGGAGGCCGGGATTTGGGAAAGTCCCAACACGTACCTGATAAGTGCGCTTGTTCCAGCCGGCGCCGCAACGCCTCGATTTCGGTTCCCACGTATTTAGTCGCGGCACCCTCGGCACCCTTGCGTACCGACTCAGCTGCGTTTTCTCCTGATTCCAAGCGTCGCAGCGCATCCGCCATCTCGCGTTCACTCTTCGCGCTTTCGTACGCCGCTTTCGCGCTTGTTTTCAACTCCACAGCGAGCTGTTCGCTTCTCTCCGTAGTTCGTTTCGCCTCGGCCTGGGCTTCCTTAGAGGACTCAACCGCGGTGTCGCGCGCGCGCGTTGCTTCAGCACAAGCTTCAGCCGCTGCGGACGCTTGGGAGATCGCGGCCACCGCCTGCGCCTGCGCGGTCCGCGCACTCTCTTCAATCCCCCGCCGCGTCTCCCCCCACCCCTCGATTTCACTTTTCAGCGACGCAACCTCCGCGCGCAGTTTCCCGATTGTTTTGGAGGCCAATTCGTTCGTGTCACTCTGCGCGTCCCGCGCTCGTTCCGCGGTTCGCGTAACGCTCCACGTTTCAGCCCTTGACTCCACTAGCGTTTCCTCGACTCGGCGAAGGGAAATTTCAAGCTCGGATACTTTACCGTCCGCCAGGTCCAGTAACGATTGGGACTCGGCTTTTTCGTCTTCGCGGGTCACCTCCACGCGTTTCAACTCCGCTTCCAAAACCAGCACCTTTTCTTTCACAGAACTCAACTCCGCGTTCCGTGAATCGTGCTGCCCATGAATCGTGTCGATTCGCCGTTCCGCGCTTTGGGTTTCATCCTCTAAGCGGTTGCGGAGCGCGTCGACGGTTTCGTGTAACCCGGAAACTTCGCGCTTGTGCTTTTCCTCCGCGAGTTTTGAAGACGCAGCCACTCGCGCCGACTCCGCCGTCGCGCTCGCCAGCGCATCCTCCAAATTCGCTTTTGCAGATGCGTTTTGGTGGACCGAGTTTTGCGCGACTTGTAGCTTTTCCTCAACTCGTTGCGTTTCAAGTTGCAACGAGTCCAGCGTAGTCGTCGTCGCAGCGGCGCGAGCTCTAGCTTCTTCCGCGTCGTTTGCGGCGCGCTCCGCCGCGACAGACGCCGACCGCGCGCTGTGATTGTAAAACAAAAGTGTCAGTCCTTGTATGGGCAAACAGTGTGCCTGGATTTGGGACACGCGCAATACGTACCTGAGCTCAGCCGCCGCTAGTTGTTCCTCCAGCCGGACACATCTCTGCAAACTGCTCGTCGCCGCGCTTTCCGCGCGTCGCGTCGCCGCCTCCTTTGCGAACATGCGCTTTTCAAAGTTGACCTTCTCGGCGTCTCGAGACGCGAGCGCCGCCGCCGTCTTCGCGGTCAAGTCGGCAACGTCGTGGTCACCGCGGGGGGACGACCCGGGAGTGCCTCTGTAGGGTGAGGAAGTCGGGGTGCGTTCTGAATCAATAGAATCACCTTGCGTTGATAACGCTCTTCCTGCCTCAGCAGCAGCTGCTGCCGCCACCGCCACCGCTTCCGCTGCCTCAGCCTCCACGGCTCGGCTTTCCGCGGCTTCCACCGCGGTTTCCAGCTCGATGCGCGTGATTGCCGTGGTTTCCGTGGCAATCGCGGCCGCCGCGATCGCGGCGGCGGCGGCGGTTTCTGCCTTTGAGTGTAAAAAGAAAGTGTCAGTCGTGTGTGGGCAAACAGTGTGCCTGGATTTGGGAAAGGCCCAATACGTACCTCCTCGCACCGCAGCTGCGCCCTTCGTCGCGCCTCCTCTGCTGTTGTCGCCTGCGCTGTCGCAGCAGCCGCGGCGTGTTTACTGACGCGCGCTTCTTCAGCTGCTCGTACGCAATTTTCCTCCGCCGCGACGGACAAGCGAAGCGCCTCCGCTTCGCCTTCCCTGGCGGCGCTGGCGTCGCCTCTCGCGGTCGCCGCCTGCGACACCGCTTCCCCTAGCCGGGCTTCCAAGTCCGCGAACTTAGAGTCTCTTGAATCCTCCGTCTCCGCGTTTCGCAGCGACAACGCACGCGCTCTTTCCTCGGAAGCACGCGCGTCAGCCGCTTCTTGTTCCGCGGAGGTTTGCGCCTCCCGCGCTTTCGCGACCGCGTTCGCCGCGGTGGACGCGGCGTCACTCGCGCGTTCGTTCGCCAAAGCCGCCATCTGGTTGGCCTCGTCAAGCGCGGCTTTTAGCGTGTCCGCGCGCTTTTTAGTTGTTTCCAAACTCCTCTCCGCGTCACAAGCGCGGTCCAGCGCGGTTTGCAACGCGGACGAGCTTGACGACGACGATGACGCGTTGTTTTGGCCTTGGCCGGCTTTCTGACTCAACTCGGCGATTTCGGCTTGGAACTCCGCGGTTACCGCCGCGGCGCTCGCCTCCAAATCCAACAAGTGGTCCTTCTTGAGTTTCTGCATCTCGTTTTCCACGTCTTCCGTTTGTTGTGCAGCACGTTTCGCGTCAGCGACGTGGTTCTCGCGTCTCGATTCGGAAAGCGCTTTCTCGGTCAAAAGACTCTTGACATAGTTCTTCGCGGACGCCAAATCCGCGAGCGCCCCCGCGGCGTTTTTAGACGCGAGCGCGAGTTTTTTGGACGTTGTCTCTTGGAGCGCGTTTGCGTCTTGTAAAGACTCCCGAAGCGTACCGAGCTCATTTTGAAGCGCCTTAAATTCTTCCCTGGATGTTGTCACAGTTGTGTCATCGTTTTCGGAAATTTTACTCGCCGAAATCGGCGTCGCCCCGGCGTCTTCTTTGGTTTTTTGAATTTCAGCCAGCGCTTGCTTCAACTCCAACTTCAACTCCCCAACCTCCAAACGCAACGCCTCACCTTCCGTAACCGCTTTCTCCTCCGCGGCTTGGATCAGCGTGACCTGCTGTTTCGCCAAAACCGACATCTCACCCAGCTCGTGTGTCTCGTTCATGAGTTGTTTCACGCGCCGCGCGCTTGCCGCCAGTTCTGCGTTTGCTTTTTCCAAATCCCCCTTCAAGTTTGTTATTTCCTTCGCAGACGCTTTCGAGGACGAGGGTTTACCTTTTGTGCCACCACCACCGACACCAGCGCCTTCCCACTCTTTCAAAGAGCTCACGAGATTCGCGTTCTCGGTTTTCAAAGTCTCGAGATCAACGGCCAGTTTTGAGGAAACTTTCGCCGCCGCCGCGGAATCGTTTCTGATCATTTCCAACTCCTTCGCAAGCTCGTCGACGCGATCGGCGTTTGCGTTTGATTTTTTAATCAACTCGGAACGTTCCGACATGAGTCCCCCAATTTGCTCGCCAGAAGAGGATCGTAGGGCAGCTAGCTGTGTTGTTCTGTCGTTTAGCTTTTGCTCAAGCTCCGTCGCTTTTTCGTGTGCGCTCGCTTCCGACGCGGCGGCGGTTTCCACAACAACCGCCGCGTCCTTCGCGATTGTTTCCGCGTTCGCCAAGCGCGTTGAAACCGTGTCCAACGCCTTTTTCGTCACCGCGAGTGCCATTTCTTTATCCCCGGCCATGCCTTCCATCGCGTCCGCGCGCTCGTTGGACATTTTACTCTGCGCTTGTAACGCCTCGTTCGCGGTTTGAAGCATCGCGAGCTCCTCTTGTTTCTGCCGGAGCTTTTTCGCGAGGGAAGCGGCATCAACCGGGGTCGTCTGGGGAGAGACGATCGGTCGGGCGGGTGCGTGTCAGATCAGGCATGGAACGAGAACACTGGTGCGTGTGATGAAGATGAGTCCGGAAGGTGGGTAAGCCGAAGACCGGCGCGAAACAAGCGAAATGACGAGCCGCGCGTGTTCCGAGAACGGCACGCGGATTTAGGATTCCGCGCTTTTGCGCGTCCCGAGAATCCATCAATCGATCGCGCCTGGGTACTGGCCCGACGTGTCGTCCGCACTCACCTTGCCGTCCGCCCCCATCTTGCCCTTGAACATGGCGCGCGGCCGTGCGTGGAACCTGTTCGGGTCACCACTCGCGCTTCCGGGTCTGGCAAACGCGCGAGGCTGGAGGTGGAATTCACAGCTCATTAATTTATGGTCGACAAGACTGTTTTCACTCGGGCTGCAAAGACAGGCTTTCACTCAGTTTTTTGCATTTCACCTTCGATCGCCCGACCGCGCGGCACGCGGTTCTCTAGCGGATGAAGACTCGATACGTGGGGGGGAGAACCGTGAAGAAAGAGCGAGTTCGGTGTGTGTTTTCTAAAACTGTTTTGTAACATTCAAACATACCGTAAAGAAATTACTCCCGTCGAGCGTACATCGTACATCGTCTCGAAATATTTCCCACCCCCTCACGCGTTGCGTAACGTCCGCTCCGTTACATGATGCAACACCCCCCATCCTGCCCCCCCGCGGCGGCCCTGCGGCCTAACAGATCAGCCCGTACGTTCGGGTCCATCGCGTTCGCGATCTGCATCAGGTGGTTCGCCCTTTGCGCCGCCGCCCGGTCGTTGGCTTCTTGAATCGCGGACGCGTCGCCCGCGCCCGTGATGCCGAGCTGCGCCAGCGACGAAAGCGACAGCCCGGATAAAACGTTGCCGCTGTTGGTACCACCGAATTGCCCGCCCATGCCACCCATACCACCGCCGCCGAACGGAAAGCCACCGTTTCCGCCAAAGGCGTGGCTCCGCATCTGCGCCTCCGCCTGCGCCTGCAGAATCGCGTGGTGGTAGGAAACGTCGCCGTGGAAGGCATGGCCGTGCGCGTTCGCGCCGTGCACCACGGCGGCGTTCGTCGCGTGTTGGTCACCGTTTTGGTGCCTGTTGCCGTTGCCGTTGCCGTTGTTGGCGTTTGACCCGGACGCCAGCGCGGCGTGCCTCGCCGCGAACGTCGCCGCCTGGTCGTGCGCCGCCTGCGCCATGGCGTGGTGCCCCAGCCCCCCGTACGGGTTGTTCTGGCCATGCAGGTTCTGGATGTACGCCGCCCTTAGGTGCGGGGGCAGGTTAACAAAAGCCTGCTCCGCGACCATCAGCTGCTGCAGCTGTTGCTTCCGCTGCGTTTCCTGCGCGCTCGCGGCGACGATTTTGGAAGTCCAGTTTTTGTTCGTGCTTCCCGGCGGGCGCCCGCGCCGCGCACCGCCTTTCTTCTTCTCCCCTCCAACTTCCGTGGAAGCGGTTCCCGGGTCGTTGCCCGCGGTGTCACCCGCCGAAGTCGATTGCGGGCCGTCAACGCCAGCGTCCAGGCCTCGCTTGGCGCCTATGGTCTGTTTGGAAAAACCGCCGCCCGCCAGCGCATCCGCGGTGTCCCGCTCCTTCTTTGCGATCTCGTGGATGCTTTCCCACCCCTGGTTGAACACCGAGTTCGGATCGGTAACAACCGGGCCGTTCCCGACCTGGATCTTCCCACCCACCAGCAAGCTTTTGTTCGCCGCAACCATCGCGTTCACCGCGTGTTCCGCGAAACTCGAAACGTTCCCCGCCAAAGTCGCGGTGTCGCAATCGGCGTCGGCGCCGATGGTGCGCGCGCGGTACCGCAGCTTTTTTCGTAACAAACGGGTTTCGCACGTCTTGTTATCGCGGTCAAACGCGGAAAGCGAGTGGAACGTGCGGCACGCCTGGCACTCCCGCGAGGCTTGGCCTTGGTACCCGACCGCCCTCGCGCCCGCGTGCGCGGGGCACGTCAACGGTAGCCGGTTGTTATCCATGGGCTGCTTCCGGCTGTTTTCGCACCCGTCCACGAGACACAACCCTTTGTGCTTCGCGGGTTGGTGCGGGTAATGCGGAGCGAGGTGGGAGATGTGCGTGGGGATCGGGCCGTGGATGCGCTGAAGCGACGCCGCGGTCGCGGCGGCGGCGAGCGCGGCGACGGAAGCGGCGTTGAGGTCGGGGGCGTATCGCGGGTCTTGAGTCATCCGACCGGAACCGCGGTCATTCGGCGGGGCGGGAGCCTTGCCGCTCGCCACGGCCACGGCGCCCAGCGCCGCGAGCGCGGCGTACGCTTCCGATTCCGAATCCGCGAAGGACACGGGAAGTGCCTTTGCAGGCTGCGCGTGTACCGCTGATGGCGGTTCTAACACCGACTCGACCCGGTCGGACTGCGACGACCCGGGTGGGGGTTTCGTGAGTGAAACGCCCCGCTTGACAAACGTGAGACGGTACGTCGCGCGCGCGCCGCTCGCGGCGCACTGCGCGTGCCACGCCTCAGCGGTTTCGCCCTCGCCGTGCCACACCACCACGGCCCTTCCAAGTTTCGCCGCAACAACCATCCCCGGAGTGCGCGAATCTTGGCCGAAGAAAAGCCCCGGGGGGGCGCCGACCAAACTCGGCACGCTTCCCGCGTCCGCGACGGCGGCGAACCTCTCGCGACACAAACGCGCGACCTTCGCCTCAGCTTCGTCTTCAGCGCCAGCCCACACCGAGTGCGTCCCCTTAGACGCGAGCGAGTTCAGACCCTCCGCGAGTTCATCCGGGAAATGCACACCCGGGTTCGTTTCCCTCGCGTCGCTGAACGACTTCGCACCGACGCTCGTCGACGCGAGCGGTCGGACGCACGGGAAGAAAACCGAATCTTTTTCTCCCGCTTTCGATTCGGCGTTGCCGCCGGCGTCACCTGCCGAAAGAAACACGAACACGGTACACGTCCCCGGGCCTTTCCCGTCGTGGTCGTGGGTGATGTTGATCAACTCTCGGGTTGAGCTCGCCGAGACGTCAAACGACGGCGTGTCGCTCAAATCCCTTTCCGAACCCGCCTTGCCCGCCGCGTCTCCGTTTGAACTCTTCGTTGGGTTCACCAGAAACCCACCCGAGTCCATCCCGGATCTGGCGTCGTCGCCCCCGGTATCACCTGTTGTTTCGTGGTCCGCGCCAACACGAGTGACCTGCCCGCCGGTTTGCGCCAGCGTCGCGGTATCCAGGGTTTCGTCCACGGGCACGCCCGTGAGCCTCGCCGCGCGCAATGCCAAAGCCCGCGCCGTTCCGATCGTCAATTTCGACGCGTCCGCGACTCGGTAATCGCACGACCCTTGGGCCCCTTGGTGTCCCTCCCCCCGCGGTTCCGTGAGCCCCGGAAGCGTCTCCGCGGCCGCGATCAAAAGAGAACACTCCTCCACGGTCGCGAAGCCGTCGATCACGCTCCACGAACCCCCCGTGTGCGCCGTTCGTGGCACCACCCAGGTGCTGGACCCGGCGGGAAGCGACGCGTCGCCGGGGACATTCGGGTCTTGCAGACCGGGGGGGGAATCGCGCGCGTCCGAGGTGGACGGCGCGGGCGCGGGGTCGGCATCGACGGACATCCGGTCGTTTCCGCACAGCAAAAACCCGTGACTCGCCAGCGCGTTTTGTGTGCCGTGGCGTACGTCGCACACAGACGCGCGGGCGTCTCTGCACGCGGGGCCCGCAGACAGCCAGGGTCGGAAAAACGCGTCGGACGGAAAAGTGGCCACACTTTCGGACAACGGTCTCAATGGGTTTGTTAGTCGGAGGTTTTACGAAACTCGGTCCGTCGTCACCCAGGTTTTGTGACACACGTTTTCGTTTGCCGTCTCAAGAGTAATCATTACGAAAAACGGACGTGTTGAACGCTTTCTGTGAAATCCACGCGTCAGAACCAACCTGCCAGAACCTCGGAAACACGATCAAAACGATGCAGACGCGAAACAGGAAAACGACGATAAGAAAGAAGAAAAGAAAAGAAGAAGAGCTCTTTTCTTTTTGATTTTTAAAAAGCGGCTGCGCCGGACGTTGTCCGTCGCCGCCGCGCTGATATTAAAACAAGCGACGCGGCGTGTTACCTATCGCAACACGTGTTCGCACCGTAGTTTCGTACAAAAGAAGATGTGCCTTTCGGCGTGACAAACTCCGCCGCCGTGGCGGTCTCTCTCTGATTTCACTACTCCCGCGAGCGAGCGCCGCTCCCATCGACGAATCCTCACTCCCAAAAACAAGGGTACCCCCTACCCTTCACGCACCAAACCTCGACTCACCCGCCCACGATCTAAACTGTTTTACTCCAAAGCCGTACTGTTGTGATTAACAAGTACTTCATCGAAAGCTAACGTACTCGTATCTCGATACAGTACTGGCGTGCTTAGTACATGAACGCCGGGTCGGTGACGTCTTGTCCAATGTCGATGGACCCGCTGTCGATGGGTTTCATCATCGCAATTGAAAGCAGGTTCCCCACGAACCCCGCGATGAGCGGCGCCTTTTCCAGTGGCGAGCTCGCCTTGGCCAAAGCGGTGTTGATCACAACAAGCTTGTCCAGGTGCTCCTTGAACTTGGGGTTGTACGTGTCGATGACCTGCGGGAAGATCTGCGCGGTGGTTTTGTTTGTTTGGTGGATCACGTGCATGTTGAACTGCGTGGTGTCCAGGCCGATTGATTCGTAAAACTCGGCCCGGCTGTGGTCGTTGAGGTACATGGTGACGTACACGGACAGGCAGAAGAACCGTGACCAAAGCTTGGCTTCGAAGTCGTTGACGAACTCGGGCCGCGCTTTCAAAACGGCGGTGAAGAAGTCGCCGTGCCTGTTTTCGTCCTGGCACCAGTTCTCGAAGTACTGGAAAATAGGGTACAGCTGGTACGAGTAACAAGAAAGGGTCAGTCGGTCGTGATGTGTATCCGGGATTGGACCGGTAACAGTTAAGGCGGTAACAGTATCACGGGAAAACAGGGAAGGGTAATCGGGCCGATCAGGCAGGCGGTGTGTGGTGATTGGGAAAGGCCCTTACCTGGTCATCCGGGTTCGCCTGCAGGTGGCGGTAGATGCTGATGTACCTCCAGTACCCGATCTTCTCGCTGAGGTAGGTGGCGTAGAAGATGAACTTCGGTTTGAAGAACGTGTACTGGCGGTTCTTGGTGAGGAACCCGAGATCCAGGGCGAGGTTGAAATCCGACATGGCTTTGTTCAGGAAACCGGCGTGGCGGGCTTCGTCGCGGGACATCAGGGTAAAGATCTCGGCGCACACGGGCGCGGTTTTCTTCAACCGCCGCCCGAGTTCCTTGTACAACAGGAAACCGGAGAACTCCGCGGTACAGGAGCGTTCCAGGAACTCGATGAAGATCCGTCGTGATTCACCCGTGATACCATCCGCCGCGGACTTGAACGAATCCGAACGTACGAAGTGCTTCTGGTTGAAATCTTCTTGAAACTCCTGCAAGATCGCGACGAGCTCGGATTCATCCAGGTTCGGGTTGATCGCGGTGCTGAACAGCTGTTCCATCTCGTCGAAATCCGTGGTGTAGAACCGCGGAGTCAGGAGGTTCTCGTTCGCGGCTTCCTTGATACCGTCCCTGGCCATCTTCAAGCCCGTATCGGTGTCAACCGCGCCGGCCGCGGCGCGAACGGTGCGGCGCGCCACCACAGCCGGACGGACGGACCGCACAGTGGGGGCCTTCAGCGCGGTGGTGTTTCCAACACGCGCGCCGAGCTTGGCGACGCGGGGGGCGATTTGGGAGGCGGACATTACAGCGGCCATGGTTGCGACGGCACGGGTGAAGTGACAACGGCGCGTGTACGGCGCGTGCGTGTATGCGGCGGAGACGGTGACGTACGTGTAATCGGAGATTTCACACGGAGCGACCGATATCTCGCGGCAGATCGCGTCGTGGCAACCAGATTTTTCCACAATGCACGCTTCAGCCTTGTTTGGACCAATCAAGGGGCGCGAAACGTCGAGGCAGCCAATGGCAACGAGGGAGGAAAATCTGGCCACGTCGAGTTTTTGTGTGTTGGCAAACCCGCGAAAGGGAAAACGCGATGAAACTGTTGAAAGGACCCTTTCATCGGTTCAGCCAAAGAAACTGTCGGTCGAACCAGCCGGTCAAACGAAACGAGGCGGATTGCATCGCATGCATCGGACGCATCGAGACCTGAAAAGTTGACGTGGTTGAAAGAAGAGTCCCCAAAAACCAGAATCGTCAAGCAAGCGCGGAATCGTCGAGCAAAGCGGGGCGAGCGAAACGAGACGCGCGTATTTTTTTCTGCTAAGTTTCATCACATCCTCCCACTGGTTAGGTTGAACCGACGCGGCGCTTCTTGTTTCGCTTTTCGACCGTGCCTTTTCTTCGTGTGCGTCCCTTTCCGCAAACGACGCCCAAACGATAAAAAAACATTTCCAAAACAGCCGAACCGCGCGAGCCGCTCAGTCATCGCCCTCGCCTTACAAAAATCACGACGCACCAATTACTGATCGAACGCTCTGGAGAACCCGGCGCCGTCGCTGGCCAGGCCGTCCTTCCCGAGCTTACCCCCGAACTTGATCGTCGCCGCGTTGGCGTTTTTGCCGATGGAGCGCATGTTGTTGTTCACGCCCACGCGTCCTTTGTTGACCTTTTCGGGGTACACCCCATCTTTGGGGTGCAGGTACTGCACTTCACCTGAGGGGAACACGCGGTAAATGCAGCCGTTGATCTTGTTCTTAGCCCGCATGCTGTTCAACAACGCGAGGCACTGCTCTTTGCGCGCCAGCTTCAAAAGGTTAGGTCCTTTGCGCATGATCGCGGCGCCGCCGGTCTGGTAGGGATGACGACGTTAGTGATGATGATTGGAAGAGGGGACAGGTCAGTTTACACGTACGTCTCAGTCGCGTTCGATACCCCAGCCTGGCCCGGACAGAGTCTTGGGACAGGTACGGGCACAGGGCACGGAAGAGGGTCTCGCGGTGGCCGTGATGTGACGGTCGGTACGGCCGGTCGTCGCGCGGAGGAGATTCGTGGTTTTTAAATTTTCCTTTTCCTCGCGCGGAGACGGGATGGGGCGACAAAACCGGAGTCGCGCGACGTACCGGCATTTCGAAAATCATCTCCTTGGGGGACTCCCAGGTCAGCACGTAGAACTCCTCAACCTGGTTGTTGTGAGTTGGGGTGGGAAGGTCAGGGTCATGGCTTCAGTCGCGTTTCCTTGTCGATCCGGTATGCGCAGACGTCGAGTCGTATCCAAACCAAAAAAAACACACTCGAGAGTTGACACCGTTTTGTTTTTCTTCACCCCGCCCGCGATCGTCGTTCCCCGCGAACGCGGTGGGCGCGCGGTGTCGATCTCTTAACGGACACGCCGCGTCGCGTTCGCGCTTAAAACCAATCAAAGCAACAAACTGCGTGATCAGAAAAGCCACGCGCGGTGTCGCGAAGGCGATCAAAGCGTCAAACGGGTCATCCACATCGTCACGCGATTGGAAACCAACGCGCGATGCGATAAAAAACCACCATATCGATTCCCCGCGTTTGTCCCTGCCGTGCTTGTGTCGTACCTGAGCCTTGCGCAGCAGACCGCCGGTGCTTCCGCCGAAAATGGGGGACGGGGTGTTGGGGTTGAGCTTGGGCGGGGACCAGGGCTTTTCCTCCTCCTTCTTCTCGGTCTTGGCGGGCGCGGCGTCCGCGGCGCGCACGGTGAACGTCGCGGCGCGACGAGGCGCTTTTAGGGACGCCGCGCGGGAAACGATGGGCTTGCCGGAGAAGGCGGATTTGCGAGCGCCCGCGACGTTCATGGCGGGAGCGACGCGCGCGGCGGACATCGTGAAAGACGCCATGGTGCTAGCGACGACACTGGGGCGTGGCGTGCGTGGGTGGGTGCGAGAATACCGGGCGTGGGCAACCCCAATCGCCCTTGAAGGAAAAACGCGAGGGAGAGCGTTCGTGAAGGGCGATTTTCCCGGACATCCGGTTTCTATTGGTCCCGTTGATTCTGCGTATGCATCCAGTCATCAAAACGTGAAAAATGCGAGTATTTTCGACGAGTCCGCAACGAAAGTGGAAAAGTGCAATCGGGGCTCCACGAACGAACCACACTTCGTGGCACGAGCGCTCTCGTGTCTGCTCCGACGGACGCTTCCGAGGCTACGATACAGCTGGGGTGAACGAGTACGACGATGCGATAGGCGCTGGCGGCCGGACGAGAAATCTGCGCGATACCGCCGTACACGAGACGCGATGGGAGGGAAACGGTGCTCGCATGGAAAGGAGAAATACAGGTGTGTGCAGTGTAGCCCCTGCCCTCACAGCAAGGTGAAAAACGACTGCGCGGAGTGCAACCCTTGCCCCCACGGCAAGCTGAAAAGTCACTGCGCGGAGTGCAACCCTTGCCCGCACGGCAAGCTGAAAAGGGACTGCGCGGAGTGCAACCCTTGCCCGCACGGCAAGGTGAAAAGCGATTGCGCGGTGTGCAATCCCTGCCCTCACGGGAAGCTGAAAGACAAGTGCGCGGAGTGCAACCCCTGCCCCCACGGCAAGGTGAAAAGCATCTGCGCGGAGTGCAACCCCTGCCCTCACGGCAAGGTGAAACTCAAGTGCGCGGAGTGCAACCCCTGCCCTCACGGCAAGCTGAAACGCATGTGCGCGGAGTGCAACCCCTGCCCTCACGGCAAGCTGAAACGCAACTGCGCGGAGTGCAACCCCTGCCCTCACGGCAAGCTGAAACGCAACTGCGCGGAATGCAGAAGAGTCTCCTCTAATAGATAGGACTGTGAATCGTTAATATGCTGAGAAGCACAATACAACAAAAAGGAGGAGGCTCATGAAGGCGGCCATTCAAGCGACCAGGATCAAAGGAGCGGTGAGGTGCATTCAGTGCGCCGAAGAGGTTGAAAAAAATATATACCTTCAGGTTTATATCGCAAGCATCGATTCTTACATCGCCTCGTGCGAGCGCACGCCATTCCGTGTCGCGCGCGGCCATCCTCTGCGACACGATGTCGGCGGCCTCGTCGTCGGCGTGGGGGACTTGGGCACCGGTGGCGTCGTTTTCGCGGCGCCGGCCATGCGGACACGTCGAGGCGGCGGGTCCTAGTGGGCGCGGCGGCGGCGACATGCGTCTCCGCGACGCGGAGGTGCACGTCTCCCGGCACCCCCCTCCCCGCCGCGTTTCCTCGGTCGCACGCGCGCGGCGCCAGAGCGACTGGGAGTTGATGGATCAAGAACTGCGAGGCATGCGCGCTTCGTCCGGCGCACCGACCGCGCTCGGGGTGGATTACGGTTTAAACCGCACGGGTCTCGCGGTGAGTTCCGGAGGCATCGCGCCTCGACCGCTCGATGTGGTACCCAGCAAACCCATTGATGCGCTGGTAAGGGCGATTCTGGACACCGCGGTACGCGAGCGAGTGGACGTCATCGTGGTGGGTCTGCCCGTACCTCCCAACCTCACCCTAAACCAAGCCGCGGGGCTGGAACGGGTACCGCGACGTCGGGGTCCCAAAACAAATCCATCAACAAAAAACGAAAACGAAACCGAAACGAAACCCGCGTTCGTGGACGTCGCCGTGCTTATTAGGAAGCAGTTCCGTCACGTCGAGGACCTCGGGGAATGGCTCGGCTTTGATGGGCTGGGAAGGGAGCTGGGGAAGCACGGCATGAAAACCGGGGGGACGGTGGAGGAACGAAGTAAACGGCTGTGGCGGTTACTCGAGTGCGACGGTGATTTGGGGAAAGTCCACTCACGGGCGTTTCCGAAAAACGCAGCCGGGAAGGTTTCGGCGATGCAGGCGGTGTGGGCAAACGGTGAGGGAATAAAGGCTCCACCTAGTGGTAAGGAAGTCACACAGAATAGCAGCAGTCCCCAAAGCGATGACGAAAAGATAAAGAAAAGAAGGCCCACGCAAATGCACGTGTTTTGCGTTCAGTTGGCGGAGCGTCTCGCGGACGCCGTCGGCGAAAGAGGCTCCCTCCCGGTTTTCCTGGTCGACGAGACGCGAACCTCGTTGCAGGCGTCGTTGGCGGTGGAAAGCAGCCGCGGGGGTGTTTCGAGTAGTACTAAGAGAGGAGTGCAGGGGATGCAATCGAATCAATCCAATGGCCAAGGCGTTTTTAAAAACGGCCAGACAAAAACTCGGCACGTCGACGACGTCGCCGCGGCGCTTCTTTTGGAGCGGTACTTTTCGGGAAAACACGGGCCGGCGATTCCGGTGCCGCCTTTTGGCGGGGGGGGACGGAACGAATCGACGAGTCAATGACGATTTAGAATACCAATAGAATAGGCATAAATAGACTACCTTCCGTTGTGCTACTTTTTAGCATTTTTCAGCTCTTTTTGTTTCATCTCCTCCACCCGAGCCGCGCGCCGCGCCACGGCTTCCTTTTCCAGCTGCCGCCGTTCCTCCGCCTCCGCTTCGCGCAGCGCCTGCGTCAGGGTTTTCCGGACGTAGTCACCAGGGATCTCGAAGTATCTCATCAAACTGGGCGTGGTATCGTGGTCCAGTTTTGAATCTTTCCCTTTCGAGGAATTTTTCCCGTTCCCGTCTGCAGAAAACAAACTCGAAGAAACCGCCATGTCGCGAAAATTGCGAAACTGAATCGTCGCGAACACGGTCATCGCGATTGGCACCGTGATTTTAACCGGAAACGCGCCGCCGTGCGATCCGCGCCAGTACTCCACCATCTGTTTGGCTTTCTTCAAGTGTTTGTTCGCGCGCGAGGCGATGTCCAAAATTGGCGACAACGCCTGATACGATAAAAAAGAAAGTGTCAGTCTCTCGTAATTCCGTAAACAGTCAGGGTAATGGGCAGAGAATAGTCCCTTCTGGTACGAGTATGGGCAATCAGGGAGGCGGTGTGTGGTGAATGGGAAAGGCCCGTACCTCCACGGAAACGGGAAACCCATCCGCGATCCAGCACTTCGCGCTGACTTTTCGCGGCTTGGGCGGGGCTTTCTCTCTCCGCGCGTCGCGGCGCGCGCGTCGGGCCTCGCGTGAGGTTAACGGCTTTTGTAACGGCTTTTGTAACGGTTTGGAAACAACCCCGCCCCCCACGTTGCCTCCGCTTGGCGACAGGTCAGGGGCTGGTGATTGCGATTGCTGAGCGCTCGTCACGGCGGTTTCCTTTCGTGTGGTTTCCGGAGACTCTTCGTCGGAAACGGTGGAGGATGCGGAGTCAGCGTCGTCGTCGTCGTCAAGAGTCGTGTCGTCGTCACGTCGTGTGTCCGTCTCTTCCGTCTCTTCCGCCGCCTGGGCCGTCTCCGCGACCAAACCCGCACCAATCGGTTCCCCTACATCTCCCGTCCCGTTTTTGTGCGACTCTAGGTACTCCCCGAAAGTCCCTCCCAAAAAGAAGTTGCCGAACCGCGTGACTTTTGTCACCGCCACCGTCCCGCTTGCTTCCCACACCCGCGCTCGCCACGGCCCCACCGTTTCCGTCCGGTCCCCGCCCAGCCAGGTTTTACTTGGCTTGAAGCTAATGTCCCCTGCTACGAACTTCTCCTTCACCACCGAGCCGGATTTCATCAGCGCGTCCACCTCCGCATCCACCAGCTCGGTTTCTGTGAACCCATCGATTTGGTGTGAACTCTCGCTCTCGTCGCTCATATCCACGGCTTGTTTCTTTTCGTGGTCCAGGTACCACATACACGCGGCCGGGGGGGTAGGGTTTGGAGGTTCAGGGCGTTGGGAGGCGTCTGAGAGGTTAGGGTTCTCGCCTTTAGGGTTAGGGTTATCCCCTTCCCCCAGGAACAGGATTGAAAACGCGCCGCGCCGCCACTTGGGCAACAAACCGCCTTTCGACGCGCCTTTCTCGTCGCGCTCTTCGTCGATGCCCCTCAACGTTCCGTCCACGCGAACGCAAACCCCTTTTTTCGAAATGTCGTACGTATCACTCGGCGCGTACGCCCTCACGACAGGGCCAAACACACTAGACCCAAACTCCCAGCGCATCTGCATGGTCATGTCCGGAACTTGTTTCAACGCGAATACCATTTTTTGCGTTTTTCGCAAAGTGTCCCTTTTGTCCCTCGCCAGTTTTTTTAAAACCAGTTTTCGCACCAAACCCTTGTTCTGTGCGCGCGTCGCTTCCTGGACAAGGCTCCACCCCAGCGCGTTCCGCGTGTCGATTGGGAAGTCGCACACTTGGTCGTCAAACAGCAAATCGAGCGCGGCGCCGTTCCCCACCAACACCGCGACGTGCGCCACCGTGTTCCCGCATGCGTCCAGTTTCGTCAGCGACGGGTGGTGGGCGTCGTGTTCGAGGTCGCTGGGGTCGCTGGTGTTGCTGGTGTCATTCGATGCGCAGCCCTCCTGAGAACTACCACCACCCCTGGGCTCGGAAAGCGCGTCGAAAATCGCCACCCGAAGCGCATCCAGGTCGCCGTAAAACGCCGCCGCGTGCATGGGGAACCGCTTCGCGTCGGGACAGTTCGCAAGCCGCGCGGCGCCGGGGCGCGACAACGGGCCCAAACCGCCCGCGGCGCGGTGCTTGGGGCGGTCGCCGTGACTGTTTGCCCATACAGACCCCGTTCCGGGATGCCGCCCGGAAACGGCGCTGGTAGGGCGCGCGGGTAATTGTGTCAGGGTGTGAGGAGGCACGGGGAGACCTATGTCCCTGAAATCCGGCGTGTCCTCGTCGGCGACGGGGGGACTTTTTGTTTTCGTATTTTTCGTCAAATCGTCTCGCGAAACGTCCGGCGATTCATCCGCGGCCGCCGCGCCGCCGTTGTTTCGCGGTTCGCTTTGTTTCCTCTCAGGAGCAGCCACCGCCCTGGGCAGCGCGCGTTGCCAAGCCAAATCCGTGTTTTCCGGTGAAGCTACCCTCCACCCTCGGCTCGTTTTGTTTCGGTTATTTTCGTCGTGCGATTGCAAATCGGAAGGGGAACCGGTTTCGTGCGTGGACTGCCCGTTTTTCGGCCCGGCCCCCCCCTGGTCACCGCCGGTCTCCGACCGGTCAACATCCATTTCACCGGGCACGATTTCGCGGTCAACGACATCGTGGACGGTATCACCGTGGTTCCCTACGTCTCGTCTAATCCCGCCCTCGCCCCCGCCCCCGCCCCCGTTATCTGGACCAGTCCGGGACGACGAAACACCCGAACACGCGAAACGCGCGTTCCCAAAATCTTCGGCGGAGGTACCGAAATCTTCCGCGATGAACGCCTCGCGGTCGCTGCGCGCGACGTGCTCTTTGCTCACCCCAAGCGCGGCGTTCGGGGGGAACTGACGACCTGCGTTTGCGTGCTGTTCCGTGACCTGTGACTGCAATTCCCGAAGGCGCTGTTCCCGTAAAGCGACTCGTTTCGACTCAACCGTTTCCTCGTCGTCAGAGGACCTTTCTTTGTCCGAAACGAACCGCCGGCGATTCGTCGCTTTTTCCCGCTCGCGTTTGTGCGCCACGCCAGCGTCGTCCTCCCAGACCCGCGTTTTTTTAATCGCCTCGTCGTCGTCACTGGATTCGTTGCCGTCGCTGGTTTCCTGTACAGTGCTGGGTTCCTTTTCGGAACTAAATTCCGCACCATCACTCGCTAGCAGTGGCCGTCCCGCTCCGTCTAAATCCAAAAGCATCTCTTGCCGGTCGCTGGGCGGCGGTTTTTCTCCGGTATCAACCGGCGCGTGTCGTTTCGCGGGCGCCGCGGTGTCGCCCGCCATGCATCGAATCGCCCCTCCCCAGAAACCTGTCTCGTCGTTCTCGTCGTCGTCGTCGTCGTCGCCACCAGCAACGCCTCGCAGCAACGAATCAGCGGCGGCCCTTACCATCGCGTCCCGGACGAAATCGGAGCGCGACGGGCGTCGCGAAAAAGCGTCGCCGTTGTTTTCATGTATCACGCGTTCCAGATCCGACTCCCCGATGACTTCCACGGCGAGGTCCAAATCGTGCGTGGAGTCCGTGTTAACCACCCCCCCCGCGCGCACCCTGCGTTTAGTAGTCACCACGACGTCACTGCTCCACCCAGAGGGTGACCCGCGATACGAATCCGCGCCGAAGTACCCGTCGTCAAGACGCAAACCGCGGATGCATTCGTCAAAGTCTTCCACGGTCGTTGTCTGGGGTTCTTCGCGCGCGTCGCGCGACGAACGCGGGTCGATATCGTCTGAACGGTCGTTGTCATCGCCGGGGGCGTCGTCAAAGTCGACACTAGTCGCGCTCTGGAAGTCGCTATCGCTGTCGCTGTCCCACGGCTCGCGGGCAGTCGCCATTGTCGTCGCGAACGCGCGCGGCCGCGAAGCGCTCGATTCGTGGTTTCGACTTTCGATGCTTCGCGTCAAGCGCGTAAGATTCACGGAGGGAGACGGACAGGCGGAAGTGAGTCCCCGAATCGTCGTGTCGTGCGCCCAGTGCCGTCGAACGTGGCTCTGTACGGTCTATTGCATCGTAGTACTGCGCCGACGCGAATGCGTGCCTTATCGTCGCGCCGCGGAAGTGTGGGGGCGACGTCCCGCGCCCGCGGCCTCGAATGACGGCACTTTCCGAGAAGGAGAACGATTTTCTCGGCCAAAACAACAAGTGCGATCGAAGTGCATTCACACTTCGTGTGCACGCACGAGCGCTCTCGTGTCTGCTCCGACGGACGCTTCCGAGGGTACCGATACAGCCGTGGTGAGTGGTTGGGAAAATACTATTGGCGCTGGCGGCCGGGCGTGGAATCTGCGTGATACCGTGGTGCACGAGACGCGATGGGACGGAATAAAAGGTGCTCGCATGGAAAGGAGAAGAGACGTTGTGTGGAGTGCGACCCCTGCCCCCACGGCAAGCTGAAAGAAAACTGCGCGGAGTGCAACCCGTGCTCCCACGGCAAGCTGAAAACGGTCTGCGCGGAGTGCATCGGCTGCCCCCACGGCAAGCTGAAACACCACTGTGCGGAGTGCAGCGGCTGCCCCCACGGCAAGGTGAAAGGGATCTGCGTGGCGTGCAGAGGGTGCCCCCACGGCAGGCGGAAACGCGGCTGCGCGGAATGCAACCCCTGCCCTCACGGCAAGGTGAAAGGGATCTGCGCAGAGTGCAATCCCTGCCCTCACGGCAAGTTGAAAGCCAAGTGCGCGGAGTGCAGCCCTTGCCCCCACGGGATGCTGAAAAGTAACTGCGCGGAGTGCAACCCGTGCCCTCACGGCAAGCTGAAGAAGGACTGCACGGAGTGCAACCCCTGCCCCCACGGCAAGGTGAAAAACAGCTGCATGGAGTGCGTTGGGTGTCCCCACGGCAAGCGGAAAGACAGATGCGTGGAGTGCAGGAGAGACTCTTCTGATAGATAGCATCACAGGAAACAACAAACATGCAGCTTGACAAACAAAATCAATTTTTGTGACTTCCGTCTGCTCGGTAAAGTCACACCTCGCGGCGCGCGGTTCGGGCCAGGATGCTTCGTCGGGCGGTGCGGATTCTCGGGTCGGGCCGGGTGTCGGTGGCGACTGGAACGCGACCACAACCGGCGAGGAGAGGATTCGTTGAAGGCGGGGTCTCACGCGCTCGGTGGTTCGCGGCTGAAGCGGATGGGATGGACAAAAAAATAGAAAAAGAAAAAGCAAGCACGGGCGCGCATCAGGAAGCCTCTTCCGATCGCGTCGGGTCTGGCATGCGCGGCGACGGCACCGCGCCCCGGTTCTACTCCGTGGTGGGTATCGAGCGCTTACAGGACGGAAGCGGGGACTGGGGAATCACGTTGGACGGGCGTGTTTTGAAAACCCCAAAACGGGTCCCCCTGGCGGTGCCATCGAAATCCCTGGCGCTGGCGATCGCGGCGGAGTGGCACTGGCAAAGCGGGAAGTCCGTGCGGCCGTTCACCATGCCGTTGATGGCGTTAGTCGCGACTGCTATTGACCAGATGACCATCCCCGCCGTCCGCGCCTTTCACGTCCGCAAGCTACTGGAGTTCTTCCCGAGCGACGTGGTGCTTTGCAGGCACGAACCCGGACCGGTTGCGGATCGACAGGAAAAGGCACATGCGGGTATTTTGCGATGGGCGAGGGCCGAGCTAGGCGCGAGCCTGGCGCCTTCCACTTCAATTTTCGGCGCCTCACCTCCCGAAAGCGTCATTGCAGAAGCGAAAAAAAGACTAAACTCAATGGACGCCTTCGAACTCACCGCCACCTTCAACGCCGCCGCGAGTGCGAAATCGCTGCTCATTGGGATGTCGCTGATTCGCAACGTCATCTCGATCGACGAAGCCACCCGAGCGGCGCGCACGGAGGAAGACGCGTCCATTGAGGAGTGGGGTTTAGTGGAGGGGGGACACGACGTGGACCAGGCGGATATAGCGGTGCGGCTAGCAGCGCCGAGGACGATGATGAGTCTGCTGAGGGCGGGGTAGAGGGTTGTGTTGATGGGATCGTATCACGGTTGGTTTCGTGCTTTTCGCACGTGCGTTTTTTTTCGGTTCGTCTTTTCTTTCGGTGCTTCGACACGAAATCAGGAAAACCCTGACACGTTGGCCACACAATAGTCCACACTCGTCCACGCCGTGGCGCGCATGCGCGGCGTGCCCTCTGCGGCGGTGAGTCGTGTGTCACAGCGCCCTTTGTTGGTTCGTCCAAACATCGTCCAGGTCTCGAATCGGCGTACGTCGCGCGCTCCAGCGATGGCTACCGAAAATAACAATGCCTCTATCTCGGATGGCTCGGACTGGCAATCGTTGCGACGCCAGGCCGAGGGTGTGATAAACCTCGCCGTGGGACACCCGCACCATGACGCGTTACCCAACGAGATCCTGGCGAGGGCGTTTCAACGCGCCGCGGTGAACCTCACCGAAGACCCGTGCTCATCCCAAAGCTCAACCGAAACGAATCTCGGTGAAAAAATCCAAATGAGCTACGTCGCCCGCAGGGGCGATGCAAACGCGCTGCGCGTGTTGGCCGAGTTTCTCACGAAAGCATACGCGCAAGTAGGGGTGTGTGTGCATGAGGAGGAGGCTGCTAATGTTCCGTATGAGCAATCAGACACCGCTCAGTCGTTACTAGAGCAATCAGTCACCCCGCAGTCGTTGCTCATCGTCGCCGGCGCTTCGCACGGCCTCGACGTCGCTTGCGCGGCGCTTACCCAACCGGGCGATACCGTCGTGGTGGAGACCCCTACGTATTTCCTAGCAAGCGACGTGTTCCGGGACCGGCAGCTGAACGTCGTCGCCGTGCCTGGTAAGGGACTTATTATTAATAAGCACGGTGACGACACGAAGCAACACCACAGCTTCGACGTGGGTTTGTTTGAAGCGAAGCTACGCGCCGGCGGCCTAAGGCCGAAACTGGTGTACTTAGTCCCAACGCACGGCAACCCCCGGGGGGGTACGCTTCCTTTTGACGACCGAAAACGTTTAATAAGGCTGGCGCGCGAGTTCCAGTTTTACGTCGTCGCGGATGAGGTGTACCACCTTTTGAGCTGGGGTACCGGGGAGGACGCGCCGCCGAAGAGGTTCGTCGAGGTTGAGCAAATCCTGGAGAGGGAGGAAAACCGAGGCCGGATTTTGACACGCGGTTCCTTTTCTTCCTCTTCTGAACATGAAGACGACCCGTACGCCGAGCCGGTGGGTGGTGACGGCGAGGAAAAAATCGACTCTTCGCGCGTCGTTTCCCTCGGGTCTTTCAGCAAAATTCTAGCCCCCGGTTTGCGCGTCGGGTGGATCGAATCCTCCCCGGCGCTGATGGATACAATCGCAAACCGCGGGTTCTTGTCAAGCGGCGGGTGCGTTTCGCCGCTCGCCTTTAGTATCGTGGCCGGCGTGATCGCGAGTGGGGACCAACGTGTTTGGCTTGAAAACCTGCGTAACCGGTACGAGTCGAGCGCGTCGGCGCTGGCGAAAGCGGTGCGACTCGAGACCAAACAAACCAAGTGGCGCCTACACACCACGAGCACCAAAAACACACCCACGGGAGGGTACTTCGCGTGGCTTACGCTTCCGGAGACGTGTGACATGGCCGTTTTCGCACGACACGCGAAACACGAACGAGTCGCGTTTCTTCCGGGAAAACGGTGCGTCGCGGGAGCGAGCGACGACGACGTGGCGGAGCGAGACGACGACGACGAAGAGGCCGACTGTTTTTTGCCGAACGCGAAACAAACCAGCTGCGAGCGGTGCGTGCGTTTGTGCTTCGCGTACCTCGAGGAGGCCGATATCGTCGAGGGCGTGGAGAGGCTCGCGAGAGCGGTACGGGCGGCGGATACGATGTAGTGACAAGCAACGATTTATTAAAAACCTACCAGCCGTCCGTATCGTCGTCTCACGGTCCTACCCCGCTTTGTTCTCGCGTAACCAGGCTAGCATATCAACCTGATTACTCGCCATCGCCCAAATCTCACAATCACGCCAGTCCCACGGGCAGCCGACCGCGCGCAACCACTGCAGTATCTCGAGGTGTCCGAATCGCACCGCATAAGAGCACGTCTGCATGGTAACCGGACAGCCGTTCGCGCACACCCACTGCAGTATCGCGAAATGCCCGCCAACAGCCGCCCCGCGATTCGTCCCGTCGTCCCACGGGCAGCCGTTCGCGCGCAACCAAAGCAGGACATCGATGTGCCCGCCCTCTGCCGCCTGCGCGCACGACCTCTCGCTCCACGGGCAGCCGTTCGCGCGCAGCCACTGCGGGACATCGATGTGCCCGCCCTCTGCCGCCTGCGCGCACGTCCAATCGCTCCACGGGCATCCGTTCGCGCGCAGGCACTGAAGCCCCTCGAGGTGCCCTCCCCTCGCCGCTTTCAGGCACGTCTGCCCGTTCCACGGGCATCCGTTCGCGCGCGCCCACTGCAGTACCTCGAGATGCCCGCACTCCGCCGCACCCGAGCACGTATACTTTTCCCACGGGCAGCCGTTCGCGTGCGCCCACTGCAGCACCTCGAGATATCCGCCCTTCGCCGCCCCCGAGCACGTTTTCATGTCCCATGGGCAGCCGCTTTCGCGCGCCCACTGCAGCATCTTCAAGTGCCCGCCCTTCGCCGCATTCGAGCACGTTTTCTCGTGCCATCTGCAGCCATTTTCGCGCGCCCACTGAAGCATCTTGAAATGCCCGCCCTTCGCCGCCCACGCGCACGTCCACTTGTCCCACGGGCAGCCGTTTCCGCGCGCCCACTGCAGCATCTCGAGCTGCCCGCCCTTACCCGCATACAAGCAAACGTATGACTTGTTCAGACCACCTTTCTGGAGCTTGTGTTGAAGCGTATCTAACCACCCGAGCTCCGCAGCTCCTTCAGTCGTCTTCTCCTCCACTAAAAGTCCCGTCTTGTCCACCGCGTCGCGCATCGCGCGACTCACCGCGCGTAGCCTCGCGAGAACGATGGGATCGGTGCCAGATCTGAGAATGTAAGTGGCCACGACGTCTTGCGGAAGGCCGGGGAAGGCCTCTTGCGGGTTAGTATCGCGCTTTCTCGTGCGCGCGCGAGTTTCCGAACCGCTCACTGCGATGGAGGATATAGTGGTCTGGGGTAGGTTGTGGTTGGCGTCGTGCGTCTGGGGGCGCGTCGTTGTTGTGGTTTTTTTTTTTTCAGCCTGCAAAAAGTGGTCGGTCGATCGAAGCGCACTTTTTCTTTTAGCCCGCCGCCGCGCAACATGTCGTTCGGTCGGCGAGACACCGCACTTCATCGCGCGCGTGTCCACTGGATCGGCCGCACGCACGCTCACCGCACGCGCGTCCTTTCACCACCCACTGGGACGATGGCGGCGTGTGTCGTTTCGACCGCGCCCGTGCGCTCAGGGCGGGCGCCGCGCGTTTGCGTTTCCGCAAAGTCGGCGGGGAAAACGCGATTAGGTATCCAATGCGTGCCTCGCGTTTCCGTTTTCGGGGGACGCGCGGGTGCGTCCCACAACACACGAACTCGCTCGCTTCCCGAAAACGCGGACGCACTTCTTCTGGAAGATGGCGAAGGTTTGCTTGCACGCATCTCCATCGATGTGGACTGCGTGGTGCTGGATTGCGACGGGGTTATCTGGCAAGGCGACACGTTGCTTCCCGGCGCCAAAGAATCCATCGAGCTGTTACGACAGCAAGGCAAGAGGCTGGTGTTCGTGACGAACAACAGCAACAAATCGCGGGCGCAGTACGTGCACAAGTTCGAACAAATGGGCATCCACGTGGAGAAGGGTGAGGTATTCAGCGCCGCGTTCGCGGCGGCTGCGTATTTGAAAACCAAAAAGTTTACAGGCAAAGCGTTCGTGGTGGGCGGCCGCGGAATTGTGGACGAGCTGAACGACATGCAGATACGGGTGGACCCGGGGGTGTTCCACGCGGTTGCGTGTACCGAGGCGGACTGGGAGGACCTGGTGCTTGACGACGAAATCGGCGCGGTGATCGTGGGGCAGGACATGGCGTTTACGTTTGCGAAGCTGGCGTACGCGAGCTTGGCGATTCAGGTACGTGTTGTATTTCCCAAATCCAACGACTGTTTCTGCCGCCCCTCTTTGAGTGCACTACTAGTAACATTTACCAGTACTGGCAACAACTACGTGCATCAGGAATAGACTGTTTGCTCATACAGTACACCCACGGACTCAAGACTGACACTTTCGGCTTTTATCGTATCAGCGCGGCGCCGTTTTCGTCGCCACGAACCCGGACGCGGCGGATAACCTGGGCCCGGGGATGATGCCCGGCGCCGGGGCTATTGTCGCGGCGATAGAAACCGCGAGCGGGGTTTCGCCTGAGATATACGCGGGCAAACCTTCTGGGTTTCTGCTGGAGCTATTGAAAGGCAACCACGTGGACATGTCGCGCACGCTCGTGGTTGGTGACCGGTTGGACACCGACATCACGTTTGGCAAAGCCGGCGGCGCGGGCCTCACCGTGCTTACCCTGTCCGGGGTATCAACCCTGGATGACGTGGACGACGCGATTGAATCCCACCGCGCGGGCCACAAAAACGCCCCGCCCGTTCCCGACTTCATCGTCCAAGGGCTTCCCCAGATGCTCGGCTTGGAACCAGAACTCACCAGCGTTGCGGCGGCGACGGTGGAGACACACGTGGTGGAGACACACACAGAAATGGAAGACGAGGATGAGTACGGCGAGTTCGGAGCGTACTTGGAGGACGAGGAGTTCGACGAGACGGAAGACCAGGAAGCGAGGGACGCGTTTGGAGGGAGGGAGTGATGCACCGGCCCCCGCGCGCGCCACGCCGGTTTTTATTTCAAGTAGTAACGCTAAACGTACACGCGCGCTCTTCCGTTCGTTCAGTTGCGTTTCGTACAGGCCGTGTGTGATTTATACGATTCACACTCCTATCTGTTAGAAAAGTCTTTTCCTGCACTCCGCGCAGTTGTTTTTTACCTTGCCGTGGGGACAGGGGTTGCACTCCGCGCAGCTGCCTTTCAGCTTCCCGTGATGGCAGGGGTTGCACTCCGCGCAGTCCCTTTTCCGCTTCCCATGAGGGCAGGTATTGCACTCCGCGCAGTCCTTTTTCAGCTTGCTGTGAGGGTAGGGGTTGCACTTCGCGCAGCTGCGTTTCACCCTACCGTGGGGGCACCCGATACACTCCACGCAATCCTTTTTCAGCTTGCCGTGAGGGCAGGGGGTGCACGCCGCGCAGCTGCGTTTCAGCTTGCCGTGAGGGCAGGGGTGGCACTCCGCGCAGTTGTTTTTCAGCTTGCCGTGGGGGCAGGGGTTGCAGTCCACGCAGTTGTTTTTCAGCTTGCCGTGAGGGCAGGGGTGGCACTCCGCGCAGTTGTTTTTCAGCTTGCCGTGGGGGCAGGGGTTGCAGTCCACGCAGTTGTTTTTCAGCTTGCCGTGAGGGCAGGGGTGGCACTCCGCGCAGTTGTTTTTCAGCTTGCCGTGGGGGCAGGGGTTGCAGTCCACGCAGTTGTTTTTCACCTTGCCGTGAGGGCAGGGGTTGCACTCCGCGCAGTTGTTTTTCAGCTTGCCGTGGGGGCAGGGGTTTGCACTCCGCGCAGTTGTTTTTCAGCTTGCCGTGGGGGCAGGGGTTGCACTCCGCGCAGTTGTTTTTCAGCTTGCCGTGGGGGCATGGGTTGCACTCCGCGCACTTGGCTTTCAACTTGCCGTGAGGGTAGGGATTGCACTCTGCGCAGATCCCTTTCAGCTTGCCGTGAGGGCAGGCGCTGCACTCCGCGCAGCTGCCTTTCAGCTTGCCGTGCGGACACGGGTTGCACTCCGCACACTTGCGTTTCTCCTTTCCATGCGAGCACCGTTTCCCTCCCATCGCGTCTCGTGTACGACGGTATCGCGCAGATTCCACGTTCGGCCGCCAGCGCCTATCGCATCGACGCAACGATCTACTATGCTTGCGTCGGTAGCCTCGGAAGCGTCCGTCAGAGCACGACACGAGAGCGCTCGTGCACCACGAAGTGTGGTGCAGTGGTGGCCCCGAATCCACTTTTCGTTTCGTTAGGGCAAAAGGAATGGCTTCAAATTTACAAGCTCGATTTCGCTTGTTCGGCGCATCCGACGCGAACGTTCTCGGGGTATGAAAAATGCAACCGCGAGTGCGCACGAGAATAGCGATGCGCTGGGTATGGTCGCCGCATCGAAGCGACTACTGAGGCAAGGTTGTGACATATTAATACTGTGAATAAACGCCGGTACTTCAATAAGTTTCTCCTAAAAACCTCACCACTCCGTGGCGACGTAATCTTTCAGAAACACCCCCCGAAGCGGTTCCGTGTTTTGCGTGAACCCGTGGAACACCGGGTGCAACACCCGCGCGGCGGCGTCGACTTCGTCGATTGGGGTTTGGAACTCGTGAGCCTTCGCTATTCGCGCCGCTATTTCCCGTGGGTTTTCGTCGTTGATCCACCCTGTGTCCACGGCGGTCATGTAGATGCCGTGTGTCTCCGCCAACTCCGCCGCAACCGTTCGCGTCATCATGTTCAGTGCCGCTTTCGCCATGTTCGTGTGCGGGTGGTTCGGGGTTTTGTGGCGGTAAAACTTACCCTCCATCGCGCTGACGTTCACGATGAAAGCCTTGCCGCTGGGGGGGTGACCCGTGGTTCCGACGGACGGTTCACCACGGGCGCTCTTCTCCAGTAACGGTTGTAACCGGGCGTTGAGTATAAAAGGCGCCATGGCGTTGATCGCGAAAACCTCAGTCAACTCTGGAAGCTCAACTTCGTCCAGCTTCAACCTCCAGCTGTTGTTGGTTCGAAGGTCGATTTGCTGTCCGTTCACGTCAAGCGCGCCCATCACGGGTAACGTGTATTGATCGTCATCCGCCAACTTCAACTGCGATAGCTCCGCCGGGGATGGGAAAAACAAATCGTGGTCGACGTTCGCGACGTCGCTCGCCAGGTCGTCACCATCAGTCATCAATCTAGGTGCACAGTCAGAAATATTAGTAGTCACACCACGAGTAGCGCGCTCCCTCAAAACGTGTTCCGCATGTCCCGTCAGCGTCGGCGGCACCGAATCCGAACACGTACCGTTTTCGTCGCCGCGACTCGAATTCGAAATATTACCCGCCATCGCGAGTTCCAGCTGTCTTTCCGCCGGTAACAAGTGCGTGTAGTAGCTCACCGGCCTTCGAACGGTTTGACACGCGTTGTTTACTACGATATCAAGCCGTGGTAACGTTTCTATCAGCATTTGACAAAACCTTTCCAACCCAAACACGTCCCGCAAGTCAACGGCGTGGATGTGTAGTTTATGTTTCCAACTTTCGTAATCGTCTTCGCGCGCGTATCGTTTATGCGTATCCGCGGGGAATCTGCTGGTTGCGATTAAAGTAGCACCCGCACGTAGTAACTTCAACCCGGTTTCGAACCCGATTTTAACCCGCGAACCCGTCAACAAAGCGACTTTACCATTCAAATCAACCGAGAACTCGCGCATGCGCCAATTCACGGCGGCGCAATTTTCGCAAAACTGTGCGTAAAAGTGGTGTAAAATACTGAAACGCGCTTTACATGTGTAGCACTGTCGTTTGGTGTGTAGGGATTTTTGCGGGTTTGTGGAATGGTCGCTTGAAAACTGTGTGTGCAACGACGTACCAATGCTTTCATGGTCACTGGCTTTCGATTCGGTTGAGTCGACACCAATCGCGTGCGCAACGTCCGCGCTTGCTTTTTCCACGCCGACTTCGTTTTCGGTTTTCGTGGATGCATCATCGGCGAGTCTCGGAACATCTGCGTTCGCCCGCCGCCCGCCGTCCTTCACCGCGCCGTCGGGTACTTGGGACAGGTACGCGAGGCTCCGTCCGGTGCCATCACCTGTGGTGGCATCGCCGAGCAACCCGGCGACGGCTTCGATGCTCGCCAGCGCGCTTCCGCCGCGCACGCCGCCGCCGCCGTCCTCGCAAAGGGCGGCGAGATTTTCGATTCGACCGAAACGCAACCGAGTGTTGTCACGATGAATCTTGTCCTGGTGCGCTTGCTTGTATGCGCGTCCTTCAGCTTCCTTGCGTAGCTGGCGCCTACGCGCTTTTTCCAAAATCTCACCCTGTCGCGTCGCGTACTGGGCCATCAGAGGTTCGAGCGCGCGTCGCAGCGGCCGAAAACGAGATTCGCTTTCGAACTTCTCGGGGTCTCGGGTAAAGTTTTCAATGGTTCGCACGAGACGCGCCAACGAATCGTCCGATATGTCGAACCCATCACGCTCGTCACCGTGCACGGGCTCAGCCACAGCGGGCACCTCCGACATCGTCCGCCGACCCGAGTCAACTGACGCGCACCGCCGTGCGTCACACGCTATGCGCAGATTCAGAAAAAGTCGAGTCGGTTTGCAAAATTCTTGGAAACTAGCAAGCACCGAAAACGAATCGGGGCACATGAATGACCACACTTCGTGCCGAGCGCTCTCGTGTCGTTCTCTGACGGACGCTTCCGAGGCTACCGACGCAAGCGGAGTGAATAGTTGCGTCGATGCGATAGCCGCTGGCGGCCGGACCTGGAATCTGCGCGATACCGTCGTACACGAGACGCGATGGAACGAAAACGATGCTCGCATGGAAAGCAGAGAAGCCATTGTGTGGTGTGCCCCCCCTGCCCTCATGGCAAGGGGAAATACGGCTGCGCGGAGTTCAACCCTTGCCCCCACGGGAAGCTGAAAAAGGACTGCGCGGAGTGCATTGGCTGCCCCCACGGAGCGGAAAAAGGACTGCGCGGAGTGCAACCCCTGCCCTCACGGCAAGGTGAAAGGTAGGTGCGCGGAGTGCAAACCCTGCCCTCACGGAAAGCTGAAAGAAAGCTGCGGGGACTGCAACGCCTGCCCTCACGGCAGGCTGAAAGGTAGGTGCGCGGAGTGCAACCCATGCCCTCACGGGAAGCAGAAACACAGCTGCGCGGAGTGCAAGCCCTGCCCCCACGGCAAGCTGAAAACCAATTGCGTGGACTGCAACCCCTGCCCCCACGGCAAGCTGAAAACCAACTGCGTGGACTGCAACCCCTGCCCTCACGGCAAGCTGAAAACCAACTGAGTGGACTGCAACCCCTGCCCTCACGGCAAGGTGAAAAGCGACTGCACGGAGTGCCCTCACGGCAAGCGGAAACGCCAGTGCGTGGCGTGCAACCCCTGCCCCTACGGCAAGGTGAAAAAATACTGCGCGGAGTGCACAGGGTGCCCCCACGGCAAGCGGAAAGATATCTGCGCGGATTGCAACCCCTGCCCTCACGGCAAGGTGAACAGCGACTGCACAGGGTCCCCTCACGGCAAGCGGAAACGCCAGTACGTGGAGTGCAACCCCTGCCCCCACGGGAAGCTGAAAACGTTCTGCGCGGAGTGCAACCCGTGCCCTCACAGCAAGCTGAAATATCGCTGCGCTGAGTGCAGGAAAGACTCTTTGAAGAGATAGGAGCGTGAATCGTGCCACACACATGTCCGTTACCAGACGCTAGTGAACGGACGAGTGCGTTTGTGGTTCATATAACGTATTCTATATTAAAAGCAACTCTACTCGTCGTTCGGGTCGTCTCTGACTAAGATGAACAAATCCCCACTCTGCGATCGCGAAATTCGTAACTCGCCATCCACGAACGTGGTGTCCATCCAAGCCATGCTTCCCGCCCCGGAAGCTTCCATCTCCCTGTTGCCGAGGTAACGTCCCGCGCTTTCAGGAGGCGCGTTCATTTTGATTCCGGCGACGCGCCAGTCTTTGGGTCGAACGCCGGCGCGCGAATCGGTTTGCGCGGAGAGCTCCAGGGTTTTCCGGTTTTTAAACTTGACAAACGGCAGCGGTTCAAACGCCGTTTCGTTTAACACCTGCAGGGTGAAGATATCCACGGTCTGGTAAATCGCACCTTTCGGTCGTAAAAAGTTCGGTAACTTCGAACCGAGGGTTTCAATTTCCGACGTGTACTGCAACGCCCACCGGCCGTTCATTAACGGCGACTTCAACGGCGACCGCGTGGGGTTCTTCGCTTCCAACGCCCGCGCAAATTGTTCGATTTTCTTTACCCGTTCCTTGTCTGCGCGTAAACCGCGCTCGGTATCCGCCAGCGACAGTAACAACGCGGATTTCAAGTCACTCAGGCCCGCGGCTTTGCCGGCGCCGCCAACCGTGATCGAGGGCTTGTACTGGTAGTTCACCTGAATCTTGCTGTTGTTGTGAAATAAAAGTGTCAGTCCTTGTATGGGCGAACACGGTTGGGATTTGGAAAGCCCCAACACGTACCTATTGAAAATCGCCGCCCCCAGGTTTTCGCCCATGCCCTTCAACCCGCCCATCAACCCCCATGGCGACGCCGCGGGATCGGAACCGTCATCCACGGCGTGTAGCGATAAATCCGCGTTGCGTATTACCGGTCGGTTCTGTTCGTTTCCTTTTCGAGGCAGCACTAAAGCACCGCCGCCCATCGCGCGAGGCAGTGGCATCTCGTCTTCGTCGTTTCCGTCGCTGCCGAAAAACGTCCCGCCGTCCTCCGAGTCAGTTTTGATCGTAAACACGCACCCGCCGTCGCCGATTTGAATGTCCGCGCCGGGCACGAGCGCGTATTGCAACCCGGGTTTTATTTGCCGCCCGCCCACGAACGTCCCAGCCTGTGAATTTAAGTCCGTAATGTACACCTGGCCCGCGATGCGTAACAAAACGCAGTGCTTGCTGTCCACGCCCTGGACGTTGGTCAACAAGAAACCCGCGTCGCCTTTTTTCTTTCCGGTACCCACCACGACCTCCACCCCGGGTTCCAAATCAATCGCGGGTCCGGGCCAACCCACGGGCACGAAAATAACCCGTGACGTACTGGCGAAGGAACCGTCTGTCATCTCGACAACCTCGGGTGACAGCGGTGATTTGTTTGTGTTTAAGGTATTAAGGTTTAGTTTAGGGTTTAACCCTAATTCGGGAACAACCTCCGCCGCGAAGGTTGACGCGTCGTCGCCGACGTCGATTGTTCCCGAAACGTTTTCGAATTCCACGTCATCGTCATCCTCGACTTCGTCTCGGCTGGGAAGCTTATCCTTTGCATCGTGGCCATCCCGAACCCTGAACACGTCACCAGCACCCGCAATCGCATCACGGGCGCTTTGTATAGACGCCAACGAAGCTTTGCGTGTTTTCTCCGCTTCGGCGACGCCTTTGGCGACGCCGGCGAAGGCGTTTTGAAACGACGCGAGCGGATCGCCGGTTGCTTTCTTGTTAAACGCAAACTCGACGACTTCGAACTTTGCTAAATGAGGGTCCCCCAGGGTTACGATGTCGCCCTCCGCGATTTTACGTGCCGAGCCTGGTTTCACGTTCCGGCCGTTGACCTGTGTGCCGTTGACTGAGTTGTTATCGGTCACGTACGTTTCGCCGGCGGCGTCGAGAAGAAACGAACAGTGCCTGCCACTGACACTCCCGATTGGCAACAGGAAATCATTCGGTTTTTCTCTGCCGACGGTGATGGTGCTTCCTTTCTTCGTCGGGAGCTTGATTTCGGTTCGCAGTAAGGATGGCGGCACGCGCGTACCCTTCGGCAGGTGGTCAGTGCTCCCGTCACCGCACGGCACCAGCTTGAGAGCCTGGGCGGTCGTGGTGATGTTTTTTCGGGATGCGTAGTTTTTTCGTCGCGACATCGGTGGTCGTTTCCGCGACAACGCAGGGCGCGCGCGCGTTGGAACCGAGAACGAACGCACGGCGGACATCTCCGCCATATCGTCCCCACGGACCAGACGACCGCTCGGGGCGGGGTGCGAATTGATTTGGGGTGCGACGCGAATGAATGGTGATATCGTTTCGAGATTTGCAGCTTTTAACTGGCTGAGTCTCGATCCGCGGAAAGGCCTCAATATTTTGATTGCGCTCGGGAAACCACAACGTTTAGGGTTTAGGGTTTAGGGTTTAGGGTTTAGGGTTTAGGGTTTAGGGTTTAGGGTTTAGGGTTTAGGGTTTAGGGTTTAGGGTTTAGGGTTTAGGGTTTAGGGTTTAGGGTTTAGGGTTTAGG
>Ga0209830_10000070_pt1 | contig 115775 bp, 129 predicted proteins | sample ArcticOcean_MG_C_12_FD_187439 | JGI IMG/M metagenome (GOLD analysis project Ga0209830, IMG submission 187439) | Marine microbial communities from western Arctic Ocean - ArcticOcean_MG_CB8_130 (SPAdes) (version 2) | ecosystem: Environmental > Aquatic > Marine > Oceanic | place: Arctic Ocean...
ACAAGTGGTAATTTCCTGTGCAATATCAATAGGTTACGAGTGGTGCGCAGACATGGGGAGTAGCATCGAGTGGTGTGTGAGTCGGAGATTTTGTTTGACTTTCAGATGGGGCGAGGGGTGATGACAGACGACCACAGACGATATACGTGCGACACAGACCATATACGACAGACACTCTCTGCCACAGACGATACCCTATATTGCAGACTGTATTGCTCGGGTATATTCTACATGTATTGTTGTTTATTCTGTATTGTTCTCTATAGCAGTATTACTGTATATGCTGTAGGAGATGTATTATCAAAGAATATCAGGAGGAGATTCGATACCGACTATGGAGGTTATATGCTCTACATTGTAGGTTGTTCTTCTTATACAAGTTACACACTCTCTATTGTTTATTCTCTTATTCTTATTGTTATTCTTATTGATATTTACGATATGGGAGAGTAGGAGGGCAGAAATATACTGTCTTGGATGTGTTATTCATAATGCAAATACGTTGTTAGAATATATTTTGGTTCACTAACAGTACTCTGTCCACAATGCGGAAACATAAAATTGGGAGGAAAGCACAATACATTTCCTTCAATCGGGTCAATCGCAGTAAACTCGAAACAGGTTCTTCCTCCTTCCTCAACAGTATTCAGATAGAACTGAATAGCAAGAAAACGTTTTGCTGTCTCTCGATCTACAACATCGACGTGCCAATCAAACAGATCGTCCTTCGGATTGTATTTCTTAATCCTGAATTCTTCCAGAGCATGGACTTCAGGAAGATGCTGCTGTTGTTCTCTATACAGCGCAGCGACCATAACAACCTTGTTGTAGATCACTCTCTGTAAGTCGATGTTCAATCGATGCTGGGTCAGGTTGAGTTGCGTGAACTTCATGCAGACGTTGTCAAAACTCTCATGATATGCAACGTTGTTCTCAAATGAGGAAATGAGTTCTTTGCATATGTGAGGTTCCAACACGTTTGCATAATTTTCTATCATCTCGTTCATTTTCCTTTCTCTATGAACACTTTGAGTGTGCGAGAATCATCTTGTAGAGAGAGTGTCACACCGTTGACACCAAGTCGGACAAATGCTCTACCATCAGAGTCGATTATCTCAATTCTGGTGACTGTCTCTATGGTCTCAGTTTCCTTCATGGTTTGTTCCTAATTGGTGATGGTGCAGTTACATAAGCATATTGTCGAAACATTTTGTTTCTGGTGTTGTAGTCTCTTCTTTGTTTGAGACGCCATCCAAAGAAACAGTTAGGACGATGCTTCCTCCGTATCTGGCGACGAGTTAGATGGGTGCGTGGGCGAATGATATACGTGCCCAGACATCGACCTGCACGGCGACGGTGGTATGGCATCGTGCTTCTACTTGTCTGTGCTAACATCGCTGTCTGCGCCTTCTAGTTTGATTATACCAAGAAATTCATCTGTGTATCTGAATTGGTTGAACCACATAACAAACGTCTGGGTGAATTGCTGAGGATGGTGCTCAGGGTTTATGTGTGAATACTTCTCCATGAAGAGTTCCAATGTCTGATCAAAGTCCATAATTTAATCCGTTGTTGATGCTAGTATAAATCGGTTGAAATGGCAGGTACCAGCGACAGTCTTGATGACCACAGTCTTAATGAATACGGTGGTCTCCAACTCTATTTCTTCCAGTATTTCCAAGATAGCATTTCGGTTGTCTGCCATCCATGTGAGAGGTTGGACATTAAGTTGTCCATGGTTGATTGGGTGGATCTCGCAGTAAGTAGTCCATGTTTCGTCCTGATATTGTTCCACCTCTGCCAAGAATCCATATTTGTTGGGAATATATTTCTCAGGCAGATCATACTTTCTATATGCACACTTAAAATGATCACAGGGTTTTGGTCTGTCCTCATAGATGGAACATCCTTTTCCTGGAGTGTCACACACATGCTCACAATCACTTCCAAATTGATAGTCTACCCCAGAGATCATCTGTAGGTCAAGAGACGTACAGCACGCAGTGCACGTACCACAATCATTCATTATCCAAAGTCCAGTTGTGCGTGGTGCGCTTCACGTTCGTAGTTTGACAGCAGTAACTCTTTGCGCTTGTGCTCGTCTGCCCTATACTTCTTGCTTGAATGCATCGTGTAGGTTAAGTCCCATTTCTCAGGATACCACGACTTCCACAGTTCCACCAACTCAGGATTTGAATCATAGGTTATGAGGCACTGTCCATCTGTCTTCTGACAATCCTCATAAAACTTCAGGTGGTTGAATCCTGCGTGCATGTTTCCATTTTTACCGTATAAGACAGAACCTCCTTTCTTTCCGACCTTATCATAGGGTGGGTCAAGAAAGATACATACCGATGTACTCCAAGCGTCGAGGAGGCACGTATAGTCGAGGTTGGTGATAGTCCAGTCCTTTATGTGGTGACCATATGCCGCAAGTTTACTGCACTGCAACATGCTAAAGTTTGACACGGATGCTTGGCGAGAAAACGTGCCCGTCTCAGTGAGTCCAGAGAACGACATCTTGTTTAAGCACCACCATGCTTGACCAATCTTATGTCGTGAACTGGCATTCATTGCATCAACGCTGGCCAGTGTATCTTTGCACTCTGCAAACAAAGCACGATGACCATCCTCACCTGTCTCTTCAGCAATAACTTTCTTTGCCATCATTTCATCACAAAACCTTTTGGGGTCTGCTTGTAGTGCAGTCCAAAAGCAATAGAGATTGTAGTAGAGGTCGTTGATCCATATCTTTGCATTGGGGTTCGCTAGCGAGAATGCAAACGCCATACTGCCACCCCCAACAAAGGGTTCGCGATACTCCGTGATATCAGATGGCATCTTGGGCATGAGAAACTTAGTTGCTCTGCTCTTGCCACCTGGATATCTAATCGGTGTTACGAGTTTATGCGACATCAGAGTCCTTGTTGTTGTAGTACAGTCTTACGAAGTATTTTCTGCTGACAGCAAATATGGTGAATACCAATGTCATGAGTATGGATAGCACGAGTGCTTCGAGTTCATAATATAGTCCCAGTGTTAACATGATCCAATTGAGTGGGATGTTAATTGACATTCCAATGCCAGTATCAACTACTGACTCTCGAAATGCGTTCTTCTTGTGTTCTGACATTAGTTCCTAATCATTTTCTCTACTTGATGTGCTCTCTTCCAGATTTATTTCCCTGTACACATCGTTATACCGTTCCTCGACGTACGAGAGAGCACGGAGATAGTCGAACTTGTGTGCAGTCTCGCAGTGGTCAGGGTCACCAAATATATGAAAGAATGCATCAATCACTAGGCGGACAAAACCAAAACCTCTTTGATGCTTCAGTCGATATGACCTTGCTGACAAGGACTCACAAGGGTTTGTTGACATAAACACTATAGTATTCAGTGCCTGAGTGAGACATGCACCTACACGTCGAATGTAGGTTGGAGAATATATGTACGTCCTCTTGATGGTAAGTTCCTCTGGCCAGAAATCCATCTGATTATTATCCTTCATTGCGCTTCCCTGCTTCTATTCTTGGTTTGACGCAAACGTCTTTGGTTTACCTATCTGCAATTCGTTTGGTGAGTTATCTAGTCTATATTTCTCATGGCATATGTCCATCATCAACTCAAACATATCTACGAACATGTTCATGTCGAGTGGTATAGATGTACCACTAGGCATTGAGTTGTCACGCCATTGTACTTGATCTGCTTTGATCAGCGCGGAATAGAAACCATAGTTCGGCGTCCATACATTTCTTATTACCTTCATACTTGCTGCATCTCGGACAATAGGTATTTGTTCAGGAAATTGAAACATATTCTTACCAAGGATAAACCAACCAATCGTGGGTTTGGTTACTGGGACAAATAATTTTTTGTCAACGAATTTTCTAACTTCTAAATGAGTAACAGAACAATCGGTGCTCCGAGGGAAATTGAATATCCATACATATCCTCCTCTATCTTCGAAGTATCGAAGAAAGGGATACTGCCCTTTTGGGATTCCCAACTGCCAAGATCGAAATATCACACTAGTGTCAGTGCTGCTTGATGCTCTTGGTGCTGATAGCACAAATGCTGTTATTGTCAGTACTAGCATTAAACTAATAAGAAATTCTAGTCTATCTCCGTTCACAACAAATCTCCTTAATACACTCTATTATCGTCAACTAGAACAAGAAGGCAAGCATTACCCCTTGCTAACAATGTTGTCTAGGTGGCGTTCAAATTCCTCTATCTTAGGGACTCTATTCTGCCAGAGTATGTAATCCTTATTTGGATCTTTCTTGAGGTTGTTCAGGAGTGGTTGGATAGCAGCACGGAGTGCAGCGAGTTGTTCTGTTGCTGCCTGAGCAGTCGCCTCTGTTTCTTCGAGGTTCTGTTGCTGCTCTTGGAAGAGGTTGAGTTCATCTAATGATACGGCATTAAAACCAAAGTCAAAAGGCAAGTCAGACATAGTGTATATCCTTGTGGATGGATAGTCGGGTTGGTGGAATTATTTCTATTTATATATCCATCTCTCCTCAGACTAAAACAAGCACATGTGGTCGTCGATGCCATATGTGTTGAACAGAGCACGTGATGCAGATGCTCCATCAAACATCTCATGCAGTTGACTCATGTAGTATCGTACTCGGTTGAGGTGATCAACACCGTCTGTTGCTGGGTTCATCTCTATGCCCAGTACGTCGAATCCATCACGATCCTTTCCTAAACGTTCAGACGCACCTGTCTCTGGTATGATGAACCGCTCAGACCTATCAGAGAAGCGTCCAGTGGGCAGGTCAGAGTAACTCATGATTGTTCCATATCCGTTGTACTCTTCGCTCAGGTCTCTATCATACCCACGTATCAGGTGTCCGTATGAGAACGGAAACAACGTGCTTGGTGCGCCAGCTGACTCTATGTTATGGTCCATACCAAGGATGTGTCCAACCTCGTGCGTAAATGTCTCATGTGCTCGCTCATAATAGCGTGTTGTTTCTGTTACGTTGAATACGGTGTTGATATGGCACTGAGAAACCGCACGACGATACTTCATCTCTTGTGTGAGGTCATTGTATAGTGCTACACCACAAGCAATGGGTTTGACTGATATCTTCTTGAACAGGAATGCGATGTCTGCGCCAGCATCTCTCTGCCACTTATCTAAGTCGGAGAATTCACCTTTGCTTTTGGTGAAGTATTCTATCTGTCTGTATAAGTCTCCAGGTGCGACTTCGACGAGTTGTACACCTGCAATTCGCAACTTCACATACACACCTGAGTCCGCAAATATCTTGTTCGCCAAGTCGATCTCTCTTTGGGCAAACTCTTCATAGGTGAGACCGTCGAGTTCTTCGTCGAGTTGTGTATCAACCACAGCAAGCAGGTCAATGATAGCGACCTCGGTGTTACTCTCATCATAAGGAAAGTCGATGTCTGACCGTATAAGCAGACCATCACATGTGATGTACTGGTATACCTTGTCACCTGTGTTGGACGCATCAGTCAAACACTCTTCGGGTCTAGTCATCTGTTGTTCGACTACCACTGGAGGTTCCACAATCACTGGAGGTTCCACAATCACTGGAGGTTCCACAATCACTGGAGGTTCGACTACCACTGGAGGTTCGACTACCACTGGAGGTTCGACTACCACTGGCGGTGTTACTGGTGGTGGAGTAGTTGGGGGGACAGTTATGGCAGGAGAAGAATCACTTCCACTGCCTCCCCCACATGCTGCTATTAGACTCACCACCATTGCTAAAATTAACTGCTTCGTCATTTTTTCTTGCCCTTTGTAGTTTCCTTGTCTACTTTCTTGTCCTTGCTGCCAAAGATCTTGTCCCAGTTTGCTGCGATCTTGGCACGGTCTTCTGGTCGACGCTTGTCACCCTTTCCGTTCACTGCAGGACAATTCCTGATGTGGCTTGACTCCAACCTTTGATAAGGTCAGCGTGTGTGGGTACGATAGCAAGGATGGCATTCTGACGAAACACCAACTCATCTGGTTTTGACTCACCAGTCATACAGATTCCAGGCGCAAACCCTGCACCATCATCCTGTTGTACAAACAGGCGTGGATCGGATAACGTAACGGTCTCGAAGTCGGACTCTTTCAGTCGTCCTACGATCTCACCCAGTACTGTCACTAATGTTACAACTTCACCTTTCATTATTTCATTCCTCTGTGAAACCCCTTCAGGGTATACTTCTCTTCTTGTTCTGGAGTAACACGCAGAGTCACCTTGTCTTTGGTCATCCAGATCTTTCCTGTGTGCTGATTGCCCACAGGTTCATCCAACCACTTGGGTCTTGGCAGTTTGCCCTTTCCTTTGTCGTTAAATTTAGTCATGTTCGTTTTCTCTAGAAACCACCCATCTCTCTACAGAGGCAGTCAAGTTTGTCCTAGAATATGTGCCTTCAGCATCTAATATTGCCAAGAGGTCTTCTGCGCCTTGATACTTTCCTTCTATGTACCATGTTCGCCCACCAAGGAATCTCCCAAGGTAGTATGCGCCTCCGAGAAAAACCACTGCTATTATTGTATGTAAGTACTGGTCCATAATCAACTCCTACTTTATATAGTAAAACCTTCCGCGCTTATCTTCTTGCCTGCCGTGGTCAGATCAAACACTGGTCCAGTATCCTCTGTCGCCTTTCCTGCGGCATCATTGATCAGTGTCTGGTCTTCTGGATCTACATCACTCAACTTCATCTTACCATGATTCACCCCAACAACAAACCTCTGGTGCGTTCCTGGATCTGCATATCTGTTCTTCAGTTGCTTACACATTATCTGCCCAAGGCCACGTAACTCATCGTTGCTAATAAGAGCAAGCATGAAGTCGGCAGTTGCTGGCAATCCAAACGACTCACTGGTGTCCTCGAGTCCGATATCGGAGTTACCAAACCCACTGCGTGTCGTCTGAGTTGCTGTCATGATAGGCAGGTTGAACTCCACTGCCAACCCACGAAGTTCTTCAGCAATGCTTTTGATGAAGGTGTACGAATTAACAGAACCACCCTGCTTGATCCTACTGCTGCCGCAGATGTTAAGGTAATCTATATACACGATGTCGGGTACGAACTTCTTCTTGAGTTTCAGTTCATTCAGTAACGCACGAAAATGACCCGCGTGTGCCTGTGACGTGGGGTACTCCTTTATGATGAGTTTACCATGCGTCTTCGCTGCTATCTCATCTACTTTACTCACGAACGACTCACGACTGAGGTCTGTGATCTTATCCAGAGACGTGTCAAGCAGATTGGCGTCAATACGTTCTGCTATTCGCTCCTCTGCCATTTCCATCGTGACATACAGCACGTTTTTTCCCTGCGAGAGCGCAGCGGCAGCACAATGGCACATAAAGAGTGACTTACCAACGCCCGTTCCTGCGAGGATTACATTCAGGGTCTTATTAGGAAGACCACCCTTCGTTATTACATTTAAATACTCGAGGTCAAATGGTACTCTCTCCTCAACCCTATGATAGAAGTCAAATCGACTCTCTGCGTTTTCGAGATAGTCGTGTCCAACATTAGTGTCAAAGGTTACAGCGAGTGCTTTGGATAGAATTTCTGGCAGGGAATTCTTTGTCATTGTCTGGTGTTTACCATCAATGATTGATATGGACTCCATAACTGCATTGAACAGTGCGCGGTCTTGACACCACTTCTCTGTGTTATCCAGAAGCCACTTATCTTCTGTTGTATTGTCTGGTGTGAACAGTTCAGGAAGGATATCTATTGCATGTTCAAAGACTTGGTCTGTACAGGGTGTCTCTGATTCCTTGAGACATATCTGGAATGCTGCTTGTGATGGTATGTTGTTATACTTGGCGACATACTGGACAAACTCTTTAAAGAGGTGCTTCAGTGTACCTTCAAAGTATGCTGGATCCATGAATGGAACCACCTTTCTCATATAAGCATCGTTCGTGAAGAACTGCTTCAATATCATACTTGGCATATCAGAGGTCAATAATTTCTCCCGTATCAGCGTCGGTGTATGTTTGACCCTCACCAATACTGTGCATATTCGTAACAACATCATTTATCAGTACTGACATGAAATTTGCCATCTCAGCAACGACGAACTCTGTTTCTGGTAGTTCTGGGTGATATATAATAGTATATTTGAATTCAATATTCTTGCCTTCTAGGACAACATCACTAAACACTACAACCCAGTCTTCATATTCTCCCGAAAGGATCATTACTGCCCACTTCTCTATGTCCTCTGGGTGGCGGGGGTCTTCAGTCACAACGTAGTCAACCCCTTCCTCTACAGATACATCGGGCAGTTCTTCTCCTATAAGACTAATCGCAGGCAGTTCTACCTCGACAAAGTCTAACTCTACAGGTACATCAGAATCACTCATCAACAACCTCTACTATCTCTGCGTCTGCAAACTGGACAAAGTTTATGTATCCTGCATCTTCACGGGACTTATACTCTGTGCGTTCGATGGCGAGCAGTGGAACTATCTCGCCAACCTTATCAGCATACCAGCGCATGCTATCACCGTGACTCGTAATCAACAGTGCCTTCATTAGTCTAATTCCAATTCAAGCGCAGCGATCTCTCCGCCAATCTTATAAGACTCTTTAACAAACGACTTAAAGTCTGTTGTCTCGAAGATAGGTGTCCAGAACTCGGGGGTCATAGTTTCTTTCTCTCGTAGTTTACCTTCAAGCATCTCCCCAGTCTCTTTGTTGACTCTCTGATACCAACCATTGCTCGGTTTGATAATATATCCACCAGCAATAGCAATATCAAGCAATCCAGACCACTGCTCAATACCACCGCTCCAGGAAACAGAAATAGGTATCTTTGACTTCTCCCGAACAAACCTAGATTTCTCAACGTTGATAACGAAATCATATCCTGTGATCTCCGTGCCTGTTTTATTCTGGCGACGACCAATAATCCAGACGTTGTCTGCTGAGTACATGATACCAGTACCACCTGAGACGATGTCCTTTGGGAACAGACCGATCTCTTTGTATGTGTGGTTGATGGCAAGCATCGGGATGTCTTTCATTGTAAGATATGGGGTGCACATACGAAACAAACCCTTGAGTGCTTTGGCACGAGTCATATCAGCAACGCCCTTCTCACTCAGGGCATCATCCAGTTCCTTCCTGGATGCCATGTTACCGATAGAGTCGATCACGATACATACCTTGTCTTTCTCGTCCAACTCTTCTAACTGGTGGATGAGGTCGAACTTCAACTCTTCAACGTTGGTGATGGGAGTGTGAAGTACACGGTCAGTATCGATACCGAATGTCTCGAAGTATGACTGGGGTGAACCAAACTCGCTGTCATAGAACAAAACGACAGCGTCCTTATTTGTACGTTGGTATGCAGCTGCCATAAGCAGAGCAAAGGAAGTCTTGAAGTGCTTGGATGGTCCAGCAAGGACTGTTAGTCCACTGGACAGACCACCATCGATGTCACCACTCAACGCAACGTTCACCATAGGCACACCAGTATCGATAACTGTCTTGGTGCCAAAAAACTTAGAATCCTTCAAAGGTGCTGATAGTTTTATCTTGCTGTTCTTTTTTAACTTATCCATGATGCTGGACATAGTATTACTCTCCCTCTTCACTGGCGATATCTTCACCAAATATTGTATTTTGCGATTTCTCTCTTTGATCAACTTCGTGTTTAGAACGGATGTTATTATTGATATCGATGACTGCTTTGAGAAGAGGCATCTTGTCAGTGAAGTCGTTGAATATTGATATGTCTTGGGAAAAAGATGTGCCACCAAAACCTTTCTTACCATCAAATCCAGGAACGCGCCAATGGGTGTTGCCAATGCGTGGTTCTGCTGAGACTGCCTTTGCCACTATGCTCGGTACAACACCCTTATCAGCGTGTTCTTCACATGCAGAAAATAGGTTATTAAAGAAAGTGACTTTAGTTGCAAGGTATGTGTTAATGGCATATTTGATCAGGGATGCTTCGATGTGATTCACTATATGAATACCACCATCATCTTTTTGGTTCTTTGGGAGAACCATTAATGTGTTGAAGTGGAAAAATTCAAGAAGAGCATTGCATGACTGTTCAAAACCACCCAATACCATGTACTTGGGATTGCAGTACTGATCATCAGCATTACGTTCAGTTAGAAACTCTGGAACATATATGAATCGAGCGAATGCCTCCTCAGCATAAATAGTGCGACACAACTTGTCCAGCACTTCAGGTGAGACTGTTGATTTCAAAACTACTGCTGATTGTGTATTTCTGATCAGTGTCAATACAGCATCAACAGTGTCACCAGCATCAATGCGTCCAGAAGAATCAGAGGGTGTTGGTGTGCAAACAAATGAGAGTATTGGTTCTTGCTCAACCAGTTGATCTATGTTAGTATTGTGTTCTGGATCAACAAGGAATCGTTGAACTACAGGTAACAGAGATCGCTCTACTGCTTTGCCTATAACTCCGTGTCCAATGATTCCAACTACTGGGTTTGGACCCTTGCCATAATCAGGGGTTATTGGAAAAAAGTTAGTGGGTAGTTGTGGTTGCTGTGTGTTATCATTCATATAGGTACTTCTCCTTAATTACAAGACTCTATTATCGTCAACGGGAACGGGAAGACAAGTTATAGTGGATATACTTTTCCGATTACTTGTGCGCATGCCTTGGCGATTTCCATGTGCTCGAGTTGAGTTCCGTTTTCGCTACGCAGTTCAATATAGTGGATCCAAGAGCGCAGAGTGCCATTCATATACAAGCGTGATACTGTGTTGCCTTCAGGCAGTACACATCGTGCTTGTTCTTTTGCGATACCATTGTCGATTGCCCACTGATATGCTTGCTTTGCTTCCTGTATTACCTTAACTTGGCGCAACTTCCAATCATTGTCAATGGTAGAACCCTCTTCGAGTTCTACACTGTTCTGTCTGTTCTTCTCATCCTGTAGTCGGGCATCACGCAACTCAAACGCACCATCTTCAAGTTCAGAAAGAGGGTTGGCATATCGTTGACTAAACTCTTGGAATGAGAACGACCTGTGGCGCAGCATCTGTCGTGCTATGTCTCTGGTTGTTTCTATCTCAAGGCACACGTTGACCATTTCGAATGGACTAAAGTGCTTGTGCTTCTGCAGGTATGCTAGCAACTTCGCATTGGTCTCAGTGTTCATCTGGTTTGCTGGGTTTGATACACGTGCACAATATGCGACCAGATCGCCCATGACATCCTCAGAGCGGATGTCGTGCGACCGATGGGGTGGTTGTGTATAACTGATTAGGTCTACTTTCATTGTTAATCCTCAAATACATTCTGATATGCCCATTCCAAAGCACCACCTGCTTCTCTGGATAATGGACGGTTTTCGTACCAGTTGCCTGTCTCTTGATCAAGTTCTGTGCACATGCTTGCGATCTGATCAGCAGTAATAGGATACTTCTTCTTGACTGCGTTGCATGCTGTCGCGATCATGATGCGGTACATTTGCGTGTACCAACCTGTGTCGCTGACCGACTTATACTTCTCTGCCATTTTGTTCGGGAAGAACGGACAGTCACGGTATCCAGACCAAGAGTAGTCTGTGTTGGTCAGGGAGTTCTTACGATACTCCAACACCTGCCTGCGCATCTCTGGGGACATACGGTCAAGGAATGAGTTGCCTGTTTTCTCAACATATGGATAGATCAACTTCAGTTTGCCCACAGAGATAGGTGCACCTGTCTTACGATAGAAGAAATTATGCGCACCTTTATAGTCTGCTGGGATATAGTACATGCGCGAACTGTCTTTGGTCTGCTCGTCGCCGAGTTCACCGAGGTACTTGTTCAGGGCAAACCAGAACTGCTTGATCTCATCTGCCTCGACCACTCGGTCAAGGTCGAACACAATGCGGAACTTTGGTTTCTCAGGCGTGGATGACGCAGTGGAGTAGATGATGAAGTTGTGCTTCAGGGACTCGACCAGTTTGTCTACATCACCAGTGAAGTCGTCAACGTCGACTGCTGCCCACTTGCCCCACTGAGTCACGTTCTTGTTAGACCGTGTACTCTCTTCCACATACAGGGAAGGACTGATGAGGTATGCATCCAACTTGGTATCAAGTGGTTGCTTGGACAGGAATTCCAACAGGGCAGTGAACTCCTCCCATGTGGCGAAGTCTGCCCGTCTGTGCGTTTTATTATCGAATGCGGATTTGAAGATTGTTAGCGAATACATGATCTATCCGAAGAAGTCTTCAAGTGATACGGACTCTTCCTCTGACCAACCAATTGCTTCGAGTACTGGTCGAACAACAGCGAGGAATGCCTTGTCGAATTGTTTATCATAGTCAACATACTTATGCAGACCAAAGTCCTCAGGCAGATAGTCGTAGAACGAGATGATGTTCTGCTTGATGTGATTCTTTGGGTTGAGGTAGATGAACTTGATCTTCTCTCCATCCTTGATGGCAGTGTGACGTTTCTCTAGACCACCGTCCTTCAACAACTTGTTATATGTCAGGGCACCACGCACGTGGATCGGGCATCCTTTCTTGTATACAGTATTGTGGTCACGCCACTTACCTATGTCTGACACACCACGTGGGAATGCGACCTCATGCGGTTGTAGACTGTTGAAGTGCTTGCGGAATAGTTGTATCGCATTCTGCGTGTCCTTCTCAGTACCAGTAATCATGATCTTGAACAAACCCTTCAGAGCATCACGACAGGAGGCAGGAGTCGAGGACTTGACTGCTTCAATGCCCATGATCTTCAGTTTAGGTTTCGCATACTGCACACCCTCGTTGTTGTGCACGTTCAGGATGTAGCGTTTCTTGGCAGTCCAGATACCGTTGTCTGCGATTGCCTCACGACCCATCACCATCTTGTTGTCATAGGCATGCATGTATGTAGCGAGGTCTTCATATGACTTGGTGAACAGAGGCACGAACTTATCCTTGCCTATCTGGTCAAGCAACTTGACTGTCTGTGCGGTGTCGGTCAATCCCATCTTTTCTACCAGTGGACCAAAGTTCACATACAGCGAGTCAGTGTCCATGGCAACCACATAGTCGAAGTTGTCCGTACCAACTATCTTGTTCATGTAGTCATTCACTGCACGTTCTGCCCAGCGGATAGACAACTGACCAGACAGCGTGATTGCTTCTGCCATGCGGATGTCGTAGTATCGGAACCACCTGTTAGCGAGTGCGCCATAAAGTGAGTTCATCATAATTTTAATCGCCATTTGCTGATTGTCGAGTTTGGCGATATCTTTCTCAGCAGCAGCATCACCTGCCTCAACCTGCCCTTGCAACTTGAGCATGTTCTGTTTGATCTGCTTCCTCTCAGCATACAGTCCATGAATGATATTGGGCAGCACACCCTGTCCATCCTTGGTGAAGTGTACGCCATTAGCGGCAATTGATTCGGACGGTGATACTGAGTCAGGTCGAGTACGGTCAAGGCAGTTGTCAACAGTGACTCCAACAGTGCGGTTGCCTGAGATAGTCTCAGGTGACATATTGTACTGCATGATGAGGTGAGGATACAGAGAGTTCAAGTCAAACGATACCACCCACTTGTGGCGACCGACCTGTGGTTCCTTAACATAACCACCAGCGAATGCCTCAGCATCGTTTTCTTTCTTGGGAGGTACAACAACCTTGCGCTTACATAGTTCGCGATAGATGTATGTGTCCCATAACTGAGTTGTGCCGAATGCTTCTTGATAGTTGCACCCACCCTTGTATGCTATGGTCATTGCCAGTTCAATCAAACCGATCTTTTCATCAATACGCTCGACCAGCTGGACATCCTTGATGTTGTAGTCGATGAACTTCTGGTAGTCTTCCTTGTACAGCGTGTACAGGTTGCCATGCTCCTCATAGGAAAGTTTCTTCTCACCTAGTACCACGTTGGCGATGTGGTCAAGTTTGTACGACTCCTGTACACCAAAGGTCAGGTTGCCAAACTTCTGGAACAACTCGTAGTAGTCCAACTGCTCAATGCCCACCATATCATATGTCTGCATTTCGCGACCCTTGACGTGGATGTTCTTCTCACGGACTACGTTCCACGGAGAATACTTCTTGTATGTGTCACCACCAATCATACGCTTTGTGCGGTTGATCAGATATGGGAAGTCGAATCCACGACAGTTCCAACCAGTGACAACATCAGGGCAGGTGTCCTTTCCGTTCCAGAAGTTGACAAACTTCAACAGCAGGTCGACTTCGCCAGCGCACTTGATGAACTTGATGTCAGCAGGGTCAACGTCAATGTGCTTGGTGCATAGTTCAGGGTCATACTCGTCGAGGAGTGCCCAAATATAATAGGTTGGTTTGCCGTGGTACTTGAGGCAGATAGACTGGACTTCGCGGAGGGCATCAACAGGTTCAGGGAACCCATCGTCAGAGGCAACCTCGATGTCGATGTCAGCAACCAGCACCTGCTTGGGGTCAAACTGTATCTCGTTGGGAAACTTATCTTGGATGTACTGCGCGGCAAAATTGTTATTGCCATGTGCTTCGAGTGAATCCACATATTCATAACGCTTGCTGAATTCGGTTGCCTCTTTCATTGTATCGAAAGAGACAGAGGATACTGGACGACCGTCCATCGTTGTCCAACCTTCATTGTTGTTCTTTGATGTCAGGTACATGATTGGATTGAACGTATCTCGAAACTGCTCGCGCACTCCGTTGTTATACCCACGGTAACAGATGTTGTTGCCAATGCGGGAGATATTGGTGTAGAACTTCATTCAGTACTCCATAATTTAGACTCTATTCTACAGCAACAAGAATAGGAAAACAACTCAAAATTTATCAAATATAATAAAGTCCCTCAGCAATGGTCCATTTACAGATTTTGGGTTTGCTGATGTGTCAGTAAACATATCAGAGTAATCTAGATTGGTATTATTGCTAGTTTTGCAGTAGTATTGTTTACAACAGACTTCGAACAATTCGCCATATCCTAGGTACTGATTGTTCTGAACAAACCCCAGTGAAATGTAATCATGAATACTGTATTTGCTGGGCAGCAACCACATCTTTTCGGGGATATATCTTGAAGGAATGAAAGAATTCGCAGAATGTTGCATGATAGTCATCGGACCAATGTACCTCTTACTTGCAGATGGTCCATCCAGAATATTATTTAAATGATTATCCATCCATACAGCAAGTTTGGGAGATAGACTATACAACTCCATGGCCACACCTGGAAAAAATCCTTCTACATTGCCCCAACACGCATCATACATTTCCCTAAATGAGTCTTCATTTATGAGAGCAGCATCATGTTCCATGATAAATATATCCTCACCATCAGCAATCTTTCTGATTAGCATGTGGTGAGAATGTAGAATACTGTTCAGTACACCAGATACTATACCACAGGGTTCTATAGGAAGTGTATCTGGTGTTGTACACTGTACAGGAATTATGTTTAGAATATCTTTTAATGGGGCAAAGGACTTCAAAGACTTCTCCATATAACTCATAGAGACTGGGTTGTTGAAGTCCACGATCATATAAGCATCGTGCATAGATTATCCTAAACTATAGATTGCACGAGCATCATGCATGTGACAAAGACCGTAGAAGTCAACGTCGTCCATATGGCGATGTCTCTCTTACGCATTACCCTTTGTCTTCCATCTTTATGAAACGACATTTTCTTCTCCTGATAATTGATTATTTCTTGTTTCCAATGTTGTATTTTTGACACAATTCCCATTCACCCTTTTCTTTGAAAGAAACAATTTTTATTTGTCTCAGGGGAGTTTTATCCTGTGCCTTTGTGTTATCGACAATGTTGACCAGTCCCCAATCGCTTAACAAAGTTGTAATCGTATTTCTTCTTCCTATATCAGACAATTCAAGATTTGCTTTCTTTCCGTCTAACAAGAATAATTCTTTGAAGTGTACTATAAAATAGCGACCCTGTTTATGCAATATGTGGCATGACTGGAATAACTTTTGCTCCTTCCTTGATGCAACTCCGATTCTTGTCAAGGTCTCACGAACCTTCAGAAAGTCGTCTGGTTCGTTTAGAGTGATCTCGAGCATTTCGCTGGGAGACCAGTTCACTACTAATTCATTCATGAGATGTAACCTTTTTATGTATAGTCGTCGCATATCCAATATGCGACTCTATTTAGTCAGCGACGTTTTCCTCCTTCTGACATTTTCTGCTTCATCTCTTTAAATTGTTCTGGTGTAAATAGGTCAAGTACAGACTCTGCCTTGGCGTCACTGTACCCATAATATTTCTTGACAATATCCACGTTGGATATATTCTCTTTCTTAACCCACTTGCTGAAACGTTTACGGGGGCGGATTGAAGACCGCAGGAAGTCATACTGCATACGACCGTCCACATGGTGATTACGGTTCATCTCATTAGCAAGTAGAACCGTATCTTGAAAATATGAGAGTCCACGGTTGATCATGAATGCTGGATACTTGGACTCTTCCATTGGATCCATTATGTCTTTCTTGTTCTGGTTAATACTATTCAGAAAATCGAAAGGGTTGTTACTCATTAGTGTATGGTCTCTGAATGATGGGGAGATGCCAAGGCATTAACAACATCCGCGTATAAATCATATGCCAGATTTTTTCCATAAACTTTCTCTAGTGCTTGTAGTTCAACCGCACTAAATCCCATGAGGTGGGAAGTTGCCAATTTCTCTATTTCGGAAAGTAGTTCTGTCAACTTTTGATAGAGTCCTCTACTAAACTCTCTATCCTCCATGGGGTCATCGGGGAAGTCTTCCATTACTTATATTCCAGGTTAGCCATACACTCAGTTAGACACGCCACCATATTCAACTCAGCATCTGCAACAAACGCTGCCTTGTACTGGTAGTCCGCAAGGATGAGAACCAGTTGCGGAATACTGTTAGCAGAAACTTTATCGGTCATAGTATCGTAGATACCACGAAAGATTGCTGCGCTGTCCACGTCCATGTTGTTGGCAGTCCACTTACGCATTTCCTTGAAGTCTTTTGCCTTGAGGTGTGAATACAGGTCGGCGATGCTCCCGCTTGTGGACTTGCTTATAACAGCGAGATCCAGGGTGCTGCCTCTCGAGTGGCGTTGGAGTTCATTGAGGATTCGCCGCCAGTCTGGGGCATGGCGCATGATCAACTCAGCAACAAGGTCGGGGTTATCTACAGTGATGCCCTCATCATGAAGGATACCCATGGCACGTTTCATGAACTGTTCGCACAGTTGTACCATATCCTTCTTGCTTGTATTGAACTCGACAACGCCACAACGAGAGTGCAGCGGTTCGATAATCTTATTCTTGAAGTTACATGTGAGGATGAAGCGACAGTTATTACTAAACTCCTCGATGAACCCACGCAATGCGGGTTGTGTTGATTGTGCGTTCAGGTAGTCTGCCTCATCAAGTATGACCACCTTGTACCCACCTTGCAGGGAGATGCTTGATGCGAACTGCTTGATCTTGCCACGCAGGGTGTCGATGTTACCAGACTCGGAAGCATTGATCAAGATATAGTCCAAACCAAGTTCATTACATATTGCTCGAGCGACAGTAGTTTTTCCAGTACCAGCGGTGCCAGTCAGTAAGAGGTTGGGCACTTCACCAGTGTCGACAATCTCTTGGAAGGTGTTTTTGAGGTGTGGAGTCAGTACGCACTCTTGGATATTCTTCGGGCGATACTTCTCGCACCATAATGAATCTTGCATATTGTAAACTCCATAATATAAATAGTGAGCAGTTTGCCTCATGCTCAGGAGGCGGGTGCGTTGCACCGACCAGAGCGAGTTTAGTGTCTTCTCGAGACGTTCAAACTATCGTGCGCCAAGCATTTCGTATGCAGATGCAACCATTGCGCGGGTTGGTGTACCCAGACGATAGAAAGTTTTCGCTGCACCTTTGCTGTTCGTACGAACGTTGCCAAAGATAGCGTAACCATCTGCGCGCAGTTGACGAACAACATCGTGTGGATTGCCAGCAGAGAAACGTGAAGCAATTTGCTTCGCAGTGAGTTGCTCGCCAGACTTGAGTGCAGTCAAAAGACGTGCTGATTGTGATTGTGCCATTATGTAATACCTAATAAAAAATGTGTCCGTTGTTAAAGGTGGAACACTATACCTTATTCTTGCTGGCGAGGCAGGGATCGAACCTGCGACATCTTCATTAACAGTGAAGCGCACTACCGCTGTGCTACTCGCCAATACAAAATTTAATAATCGTTGATACTCTCGAGGTGGGAGATGCGAGCATTATGCTCTTCACGCCACTTCTCTTCGGAAACACCCTTTCGTGCTGCTTTGGAGTTCTCATAAGTGTACTCTTTTGCTTGTGCAATTGCTTGCACCCTTCTTTGTGCCTTTGTACGGACTGAGTGTCGCATCGCTACTCCTTAATCGTTTTCTGACTGGAACTGTTCACACATCTGTGCGATCTCTACACACTGGTCGCGGAGTTGTCCTATAGCAGACAACTCTTCACCTTTGACAGCACCACGTTGACACATAGCATCAACCACAGATATGGTTGTTCGTGATGCGCGAAAAGATGCGTCATATATTGGACGAACAGAATCTACTGTTAATGTTTTAACTTCTTTGCTCATTTATTTATGCTCCGTATTTAGATGTTTTTTCGAGCGCGATGTAATACACCACGTCTATGGTTTTACAAGAAAACTTGCTTATCAGTCGCGAGGATACTTCAACGTCATAGTCGCCTGCCATTAACTTGAGGTTGGCGATATTCATGATAAAAGTAAAGTCCGTGTCTTTGCATGTTCCTGGAATCACGATATTATATGCGTTCGAAGTAGCGTCAGTGTTGTCTACAACAGATAGTTGAATACCACCATCAACAGCGGTGATCGCTACCTTGTCATGATTTAGTGCTGCTGCTGCGCTTCGTACACGCTTCAACGTTGATTCATCAAGGGTGAACGTGACTTCTGCTTCAGGCATAGGGATGTCTTTGGCAGGTGAAGTCAACACCTTTGGATCACTGTAGAAGTATTTGACGCTGGATCGACCAGATGAGTCGGACACTTTTACAGATTCGTCACCGAAGGCAAGGTCAGGCGCGTCAACAAGAGCAAGAACAGAGAGGAATTCCCCAAGGTTGTAGATGCCAACAGTCTTAGAAAAAGACTGATCGAGGTTGGCGACTGCCATTACGTTTTTTGCTTCAGCAATGGTCTTGAGTGTATTGCCTTCATGTAACATAATGTTGTCTTGGATGGTGGCGAAGTTCTTCAGCACCGACAGGGTGTTATCAGATAGATTCATACTATATTCCTTGATTGATTGTTCTCTCGAAAGAGACTCTATTGTAATCGAAACGGATTGACATGTCAACACCAGTCTCTTCTTTGGTAAAATTCCCATATAAGTCCCATGATAGCGGTATAGTTCTCTATACTACTCTGGTGAGACTGATTGTTATATGGTCTCTCTGGGCGTCGAGAAGACCGTCGAGACGGTCGCCGTCAGCGGTCATACCAGAGGTCAACGGTGCGCCTCGGGCATGACGAGCGTCCTGCTCGGTGTTGATAGGGGACTCCATAAGGTTGTCTCCTCTCCCTCGAGCGTCCTGCTCAGAGGGAATACCACCTGTCAAGGTGGTGGTTCCGACTCCTCGAGAGACCCGAGGAGCGTCCATACGGGAGTCCAGAAGACCCTTCCTTATGGTACTAGATAGCATCATTGGCGTCTGGGGTGGCATTCGAGATGCCTTCCACGGTCTCATCCACCTTGGAGTACAAGTCCATGAACGCTGTTTTTGTTTCGTCATCGAAACGGTTGGTGCACATCTCGATCGCAGTCATACGCGAGTCGAAGATTTGGAACGCTTTGACAATATGCACGAGGCGACGAGTTGAGATGATCTCATCAACACCACCATCGAAATATGTTTTGCGAATAATATCTGCCCAGTTGACCAGTTTCTCGATGAACTCCTTGTCTGAGATATGCTTGCCAAGTATCTTGCGCTCGATGGCAGGAGTGGGATACTCTTGCTCGAGGGTAACAGGGAAACGTTCAAGGAACGCTTCGTTGAGGATGTTAGTCCCCATGAAGTTGCCATCGTCTGAACCCTTCCCCTTGGTGTTAGCAGTCGCGATAACATTGAACCCAGCAGCAGGTCGAATGAAGTCACCAGTCTTTTTGATGAAGTATCCGTTGCCTTCCATGATAGACTGGAGGCACATAACCTTCCCAGGACTGACCAGATCGATCTCGTCGAGCAGCAAAGTAGCACCCTGCTCCATTGCTTTGATCACTGGACCTTTGAAGAATTTGGTCTCACCATCGACCAGTCGGAAACCACCGATGAGGTCGTCTTCGTCAGTTTCTTCGGTGAGGTTGACACGTATAACAGGCAACTTGCTGGCAGCGTGTACCTGCTCAACCATGTAAGTCTTACCATTGCCCGACAGACCACTGATGAACAGGGGATAGAACATGCCTGATTTGACAATGGTCTGTACTGTCTTGAAGTGCCCGAAGGGGACATACATATTGTCCTTGTTCGGTACAAGATTGTCGGTGAACCCAGTGGACTGAGCAGTCAGCGAGACTGCTGGACCAACGGGAGTGGGAGCAGCAACTGGTGCCACAACACGCGCAACGACTGGTGCGGTCACTCGGACAGCAGCAGGTTTGGACTTGCCCACAGGAGGGAAATGGTACAAACCATCACCAGCGGAGTTGTTCGCGTTCAGTACGCGATACAGCGAGTTGATGTCATTGTCCTTGGCGAATGACTTGATCTCAGCACCTGATAGGGTGCGAGGTTCATCACCAAATTTGGCGGTCAACAACTCGACTAATAATTTTGCTTTGCTCATAATGTATTTCCTCTTCAATTAAACTTCTAAATCACTCAACTCAGACTATATTATCGCTCAATCAGGGTCCAAGAACAAGTTCTAAAAAACCCCTTAGAATCAACAACTTACGCTATCTGAGACACTATATCCTGTAGCAGTTTGCGCGTCTGCTTGCTGCTCGTAGCAGCGGAGGCGAATGCGCGGGATATGGCACCTTTCTTTGCACCAGCAACGACCTCATCCATCTTGGACGTTTTCTCTTGGAGGTTTTTGCCCCACAATACATACATCTTGTCATAACCTGGAGTTGGCACGACTGCGTGTGCACCACTCTTGATTGTTTTCCATAATGGTTCACGGTCGATGTATGTTCCTGCCAAGTAGCAGCATGCGTTCAGTACACTACTGCGACCACCATCAACTACAAAGTACCCGAGCATAACCGAACCAGTCACGTCCTTGAATATTTCGAGCAGACGAGCAGTAGCATTGTCGCCACCACGTTGAGTCTTCAAGACGCGATATACTTTCTGGTTGATGGGACTACGGATAGTCACTACAGATGAATCATTGCGCATCAACCAGTTCAGGCGAGTGTTGCCTGCAGCACCATTGTTTACATACGCTGGGTGCGATTGACCATCAGTCAACAGGATAGTGTTCAACTTGTCCAGTTTATACTGCTTGCGGAAGGCAACAGCAACAGGCATCATAGCAATGATTGCGCTGTCAAGTGGAGTACCACCCAAAGAGAATATACGTGCAGGGTTGTACCCAACACGATTATTCCGTTGCTGCGAGTATGCACCACCAATGAGGTATTTTGCCATTGTAGTCATCTCAGTCTTGGTCATTCTCTCATTGAAGATCTCCAACATACGCAGACGTGGATCAGTGAGGATAGTATCCGATGGCATGTCATCCCAGTCACGTGATTGACCACCTGACAGGTTATCAGTGAAACCATATACACGGAACGGAACACCGATAGCGCGACAGAAGTTTACCATCAACAGAGTCTGCTTCACTACTGGAAACATCTGCTCCCACATAGAAGAAGACAGATCAAGTATCATGAGGAAACCGTGGTTCTTGCCATCAGGTACTGTAGTGACTTTCTTGAAGATGTCGTCTGTTGTTCGGTAGTGGTTCATCTTGAGTGTATCAAGAGTACCAGTCTTGGATATTTTAGCACGTGCATGCTGTGTAGCAGACTTCTTCATTTCGAATTCTTTGACCATCAGCGCGATAGACTTCTTGGCAGTGGCATACCACTTGTTGTATTGCTCTGTACCTGCTTCGAATAATATGCCACGGTTTTGTAATTGTTCTTTGCGTCTGTAAATTTCATACTCATCGGGTGTGTCGCTGATCTTCGCAGCGTGTTCTTCAGGAGTCTCGTGTAGAAGAACACCAGTGGTCAATTCACGCAGGAGTGTCTTGTATCCGTAGAATTGGTTCTCAAAGAGACCGTGTGCTGGCAGGTTCAGGTTGTATACCTGACGATCAGCATTGGGTGCATGTTGCTGGTCAATAGCGTCACGCAGTGCTTCGTCTGTCTCAGACCGTGGTTCGTCAGCAGAAGATTTGCCGCCAGTTTCGCCACTTTCTTTGGCGTCATCTTCGCCTTCTTCGTCTGACTCTTCTTCTTCTTCACCACCAGCGTCATCGGAAGTAGGATCGCCATCTTCACCTTCACCCTCACCATCTTCTGGAAGATCACTCAAGTCCCAGTCAGATGTTTCGCCATCTTCGTCTTCGCCACTCAGGTCATCTTCTGACTCATCGTCGCCATCTTCTTGTGCTTGCTGGTCGTCTTCTGCGTCTTGTTTCTGTTGTTCTTCTTTCTGCTTTTTGCAGAAGGCAAACAACTCGTCAGTGACTTCAACAACTTCTTCCCAAGTCTCAGTGCCGCCAACCTTGGCGATCCACTGCTGCTCGTCACGGGCAAACTGGACACCGATAGAGGAACCACATTTGAAGTATGTATTGATACGGTCAATCAGTCCCGTCTTATTGATCTGTTCGATGTTTTTGCCAAAGAAACCAGCAGCGAGCAGGTCACGGTATGATCGAATAAATGATGTGCGAAGTCCAGGAAATTTGCGCTGGATTAGTTTCTCAATGCGTGCATCTTCTACAACATTGAGGAATGATTTGTAACCTGGACCAGCATCACATACAGCGTCATGCCAACCTTCTTCTGGAGTAAACAGTGCGTGACCAACTTCGTGTCCAGTCAGGTGGTCTTCGGTATCTTTGGACATATCAGACCACATAGGCAGGGTCAGGATACGGTCACGGACGTTAAATGATGCAGTCTTACAGTTCTCCTGCACTACTGTTATATTCTCAGCAGCGAGTAGTTTTGCTAGGACGTTATTTCCGTGTTCTGCTTTCATATACATTTCTCCTCAAGTCAGACTATATTATCGCACAATTCATGTACAAGAACAAGTTCTAAAAAAGTGAATAGAATCAACAACTTACGCCATCTGCCTGTGGGAATATATGTCCCATTTCTCAACAATTGGTTGTCCGTATGCATCCTCGTCGACTGCGATATATGCAACAGTCTTCAACACACGAGCATAGCGGAAACCATCGTTGGTCAGGAGTTTGTGGGGGAAGTCCCAAGAGGCAGTGTTCTCGCCTTCATCATTGGGCACATAGGTATGACAACCCTTGACATCTTTCTCAATAAACGATCCAAACATAATCTCTCTCCTCAATCAGAACACCTATTATCCCGCAAATAGGGTACAAGGACAAGTTCGAGAAAACTGAATGAAATCAACAACTTACTCAATATCGGGAACCACACAGTGGTATGTGTAGACTTTCCATGGGACGGTTCCGTATCTGACCCCGACTTGAACCACAGTGGAGGTTCCATCCTTCTCATAAGAACCTCCCGCCTCTTCGCACTCAATCTGTGCTGACACACCGATATAGTACGCCACAGAGAGTACTGTGACCGCCAAAGCAGGAACACCGAATACCATTGCACGCTCTACCCAGTCGCACTTCTTCCAGAAATTCAACAAGTTAGCGAGGATACCAGATAATCGACAACGATCTGTGTGTCATTTGGTGATTCATGGGGGAACTCAACCACGCAACCGAGTTCAGTACCAAACAGCGTGTGCTGGTCGCCAAACTTCTCGAGGATATTCTTGCATTTGGTGCGTGTAGTCTGGATGAATTTCTCAGACTGGTCGGAACCACGCTGCCTGTATCTGCGCTCACGTTCTGCGTCCGATACGGTCAGGTGGATAATGGTGAGGTCGTCACCTGCTGCTCTGAAGAAACCCGCATTGTTAAGACGGTCACCTTCACCAATTATGAACTCATCTGGTTTGTCCAAGATCCACTCAACTGCTTTGGGTGCCACTGCCATACTCAATCGGTCAGTGCCACTGAATGTTTCCTCTTCGGAATATTTGCCAAGGACACGGACGTTCCCTGCCACGTGAGTATCAAGCAGGTCAATTGGACGGTCATGCGTCCACTCACCTTGAGTCTTCATAAACTCTTTCATGATGGTGGACTTGCCCGTTCCAGGAATCCCAATTAGGTAGATCAATTTCATACAAAGAATGCCTCAAGACCGCCAACAGTGCGATCGTCTGGTTCAAAATTACCTGTGTCAAGAAACAGGTTGTATAGGTCAGGGTCGACTGTATCCAGCAACCACTTTGACTCCAGTGATTCCTTGCGGGCATCCCACAGTGGTGTCCAGTCGATGCCTTCCCAGTTATCTGCTTCTGCTTTCTTGATCTCTTCTGCCTGACGGTCAATGTAGAAACCAAGGTAGCGACCACGACTGCGTCGATATAATTTCTTGAAGGAACACAGACTGGTTTCCATAGCAAAGAAGTCTGCCTTGTCAGCAACGTGCGGATACCGCAACTTCACTTCTTGTAGTATCTCCCTGCCATTTGCTTCAAGGAAGTCAATCTGGGTGGCGTCGAGTTTCACATTGTTCTTCTTTGAGTCGACCCACTCAGGTTTGTCCATGGCATAGCACATACCATTGCGATGCGACTTGGATCCATTACGGTCATGGAACCACAGACTGTCAACGTCAACATCAATGCCACACGTCTGCTTGAGTGTCTGTATGTAGAACCAAGTGGTGTACCTGCCAAACTTATGCCATGTGTTGACTGTATCCCACAGAGTGTAGAAGTCCTTGACAGGGTCACCAACAAAGTTGGCAGTCAGTGCTTCGTGCTGTGTACGGTCACCAACATAGTCCCTGTACGACTCAAACTGTGCAGGCAGGTGACCTTTGTTCCACTTGGTGTCTGTCTGGTAACGCAAACGCTTGTAGTTGGTGTTGTTCCAATCGCGTAAACGCTCCAGACCTACCAACTCCATATCTGGAAATTCGTTCCAAACAACATATGAAGTTGGCCAAAAGTAGGTAGTGCCATATATCCAAGAGATCCACAGACGCTGCTCTGTGTTGTACTCGAAACGGTCAAAGAAATAATTCTGTAGATACAGAGATGGATCACAGTCTTCGATTTCAAGACCACGACCAAACCACTGAGTGAATATTTCCTTGCTGTCTGTCATAGAAATGCATCAAGAGAGAAATGGGTTGGTTCAAATAATGCTTCACGGAACCAGTAGTCGCCCACTGCTTCAATGGCAGTCTCGACCTTCTCTGTTTTCTTGACACCAAACTTGTGCAGTTCAATGCATTCATCTCTGAGTTTATCAGCAACCTTTTGCGGTGGCAGGGCAACTTCATTGTCTTTGATTGCCAACTCACGGAACGTCAACTGCTCGTGCTTGTTTGGAAATAAAGGCACGTCACAGCGCAGGGAACCACTGGGGTCAACTGCCCAAAAGATGGTGCCGTTGCGTTTGTGCCAAGTCACTGACGATGGAGTACATGACATCTTGAGTCGCTGCATACCCTGCTTGTATGCTTCTGCCATCACGTCCCAGTATACAATGGAAGCGTATCCATTACCTTCTTTGCCTTCAAGCGTAACAATCTCATATAGGTTGGCATACTTTGATCGTGCACTGAATGTGATGAAGACCAGAGCAACTGGTTCTTCACCATCGAGCAACACAAACGGTGGGTTCTTGGTATAATTCTTAAATCGAAACCACAGGTTGTGCGACGACTTGAGGAACTTGGTGTTAGTTCCTTCAGGTTGTTCCGCAATCAGTTTCTCAACTTGCTCTTGGTTGTACCGTGTGATCATTGCAAATCTGCCAACATATCGTTTTCTGAAAAGTGAGTGCGGTCTTCGACCAGTCCACTGTAGTCATTATATATGTATCTAACCATCGGATCGCATTTCACTGCTTTCCCCATGCCAGATCTCTCTATTATATCCGAAGTAGATGCAAAGATCAACCCACCTATGTCAGTCGCCATCCACAGTGGACGCTCATGGTTGCGCCACCCTGTCAGATTACCATCCACATCAATAGCGGTCACTGCCATAGAACGTTCGCGATACGCCTCGAGAGGAGTGTCTCCTGCCTCGATGCATCGTAGTATCAACTCAGAGTCGTTTTGGGTTTCTGTTTCGTATTCCCAAACATCTGGGTCTTGGGAGATAACACCGTTGTGCGCAATTGCCATCTCACGACCTTGGAATGGTTGGTTGTGTCGCAGGTCAGAGGTAGAGTATCGAATGTGACCAATCAGCGTGAGTGAGTCACCATCAACCCAGTCAGCAACATTGTGCTTCTCCATGAACTTGTCGGCACTGATGCCTTCTTTGATTGTGGTGAGTTTGCCTTGTTTTAGAAAGGTAACTCCCGTGGCATGCTTGCCACGAATCATGCTCTGTAGAAATAGATTCTCGACCAGAGCGAGCCGCGCATCGTGCACTGCGCGAACTTCAGGCAGGTGTACGCCAATTACTCCGCACATGGTATTTCTATCCACTCATATATGAATTTGGGATATGCAAAGTTTGCTTTGCGGTTGCTGTATGTACCTGTTTTGCGGTTTGTGTCTTCATAGAATGTCACTGTACCGTTTTTATTTTGCTTGTACCAGATCTTCTTCATTCACCTGCTTCCAGATCGTGAACATGCAAGGCAATCAAACCATAGTGCAACACTTTCAACAAGTCCTTCCTGTTCTTGCCTTCTTTCTTACCATATCGTTGGGTGTACTTGATGACGTTTCCGAGACAGAAACCTTCACCGTGTCCTGCATCAATGACAAACTCAGTTGTCTGCACTTTATCCTGCGAGTAGTGTTGTCCATAAGTGACGTCCACATACTCTTGGAGTTCTTTGATCAGTGCTTCTTCATTGTACTTGTAATCGATCATAATATTTCCTATCCAAAGAATTCATCAAGGGTGCTAGCAACATCAAATGCTTCGGGGTGATACTTTCGAGTCATCTCCTCACCACCGTTGTCTATCAACCAGTCGTACCATTCATTGTCGTCCCACATGCTCGGTGACACACCGTTCCAGTATGGTCGCCAGAGTTTGTGTTCTTCGTTCAGTCGACGTGAGTCAACATATGCTCGACGCAGGTGCTCGTATTCCCATGTACCCAACTTCAACATATCTTCACGGAAGTAGAACACAAGTGACATACGCATCAAGTCATCTTCGCCAGAGTCAGGTGCCTCAATTGGAGTATTAGCATGCATGATACGCATGTTGTCAACCAACAGTAGATCACCTGGACGAATATTGATAGCAGCACGAACTTCAGGGCATACTAGCATACCACCCTTCCAGTCTTTCTTGCCATCACTGATGACAGTCAGGTTGCTGAAACCTTCGTTCAAAGAACCAGAGTCACGGTGACATGCCATACGCGCATTGCGATCTTTGGTTGTCGTGTTGACTGTGATGGTGGTGAACGTGGTGTCTTCACCAATTAGAAACTTTGGATCCATACTGTCAGCGCGCAACTTCTGACGTGCGTGGCGAACTGGTAGCAGGTCAACAAAAGTTTGGTCTAGTCGACGTGCAAACGGATAGCATTTCTCAAATACTTCGCGGTTATGATCAGTGAATGCAGTAGCACGACCATAAGGTATACGAGGGTAACGACCATAGAACCCAGCAATCCCAGACCAAATAGCAGTAGCATACATAGTATCTGAAATAAATTCTTTGCGTATCTTTGCAACATATTCTTTTGCTTCCCCAAGTGTCATCACTCGCAGTTTAGTCAGTAGAAGTGGAAAGAAGTCAGTGTATGTACCAAACTCTGGTTCGACTTTGGTGCGCAACCAAACACCACCACGATTCTCGTCGTCATCTGGTATGGCGGCAAACTCAGCAAGAGGTTCAGACCCATCAATGTTTGGTGGTTGTCCGTTTTCGAACCAAGTCAGAACATTGATCTGGTACTGCGTGACCCAGTCGCGATTGCCCTGAGACTCTTCGCGTGGTCCCGCTGCCATACCTCTGTTGTTTGATTCAATAGCAGCATCGAACAGACCAGCATATGCACCGTCTTGTTCTTCTTGCGTAAAAATATTTTTGCGGAATTTGAATGCAATTCGATCTTCGTTCAGTCCTTCATCTTCAACGCCAGTAGAGGGCATGTAGAAGTCTGCGTCTTGGTCAACGACAATGTCAAAGTGACTTTCTTCTGGATATTGACCTTTGAGTGCTTCGGAGTCTTCGATGAACAAGGCGACATATACATCTTGCCCCTGATCACCAATGCTCTTTTGCCAAGAGCGACCACCTATTGTTAGTGTTTCCATATTATTTCCTCAAGTAGAATACTATTTTAACCGAAAGGGATTGAGATGTCAATTACAAATCCCACATCGTCAGTCTGCCTTCGTACAGACCCCATCTCTGGTGCTTTGTCTCGAGGATGTTTCCGTTGAAGTACAGAATCTTGATTCCTGCTTCTCTCATCTCATTATATAGTGTTGACAGGTCGTTGTATTTCTCGCGCTTGGGTGTATATGCCTTCTTTCTACTCACAATCATCCCCAGTGGTTAATTGTATTTGCCATAATGAACAAGCAGGTTATGAAATTGACGACGACGATAATAGTCCGTATTATAGCAACCCTGTCAGCGTCACGATCATTATTACCCGTCTTTTCACCGACTGCTTTCGCCCACAAGTTCCATGCGTGTTTCATAGTCTACTTCTTTATCTGAGAGAAATTCTTATTCTTGACAAACTCTATCTTTGCTTCAAACTTGCCATCGAGTATCTCTCCTTTGTGCGAGATAATAAACACGTTCGTGTCATTACCGAGAGTATGAATGATCTTCATAAGGTTGTCGATACCTGCTTCATCCAAAGATGAGTCAAAGGTTTCGTCCAGTATCAATAAGTTGGTACTGATGCTGTTCTTCATCTTGGCAATCTGCCTCCACGTGAACAACAATGCCAAATCGATACGCTGCTTCTCTCCCTCGGAGAATGATGCGTATGAGAATGAATCCCTATGACGGGAACGGATAGTTTCTTCGAACTTTTCATCAAGGTCAAAGTGGACATAGAAGTCGAGAATAGCGAGGTACTGATTCACCAACTTATTGATGACTGGCAGGTACTGCTTGATCACTTTGGTTTTGATTCCGCTGTCTTTCAGCATCTCAAAGATAACAGTGTTGTATGCTGCTTGGTCATTCATGGTGTTACGTTGATCCATCAACCTATACTGCTCTTTTTGCAGAATGTCAAACTCATCATTTGCTGATGCGAGGTCAGATTGACCGTTGCTGAGGGATTCGATATCAGCGCGAGTTTTCTCTATGTTCTTATTGTGTGTCGCGATAGTCTGAAGATTGCCTTGTACATTCGTTAACAGAGATTGAACCTCCTTCATCTTCAACTCGTACTCTATAATAGTACCAGTCACCTCATCACGGGACTTTGCAACCTCTGCACCAGCAGACTGTAACTCTGCTGCTTGCTCTTTTGCTTCTTTCAGTTTACTTTCCTTCAGGAAAACATCGATGTCTTGGTCGCAGGTCTCACAGTGATCATTCACCTCATAGAATTTAGCAGTCTTGACCAGTGCTTTGATCTTTGTATTGAACTCTGACTCGAAACCATTAAGTCGGGCGAGTTGCTTGCGGTGCTCTTCCAATAGTGGAGTTATCTCCAGACTAATATCATTCGCCTTGCTTTGGTTTTCTGTATTGACCCCAACCAGTTTCTCTATTTCCTTGGTGGTATCTGCGATGTCGTTGTCCTTCTGCTTTTTAGCATCATGATTTAACTTGGAAATATCGCGGATGTATTTCTTCTGCGCGTCTGTCTTTGTTTCATTGATCGCTATTGCATGATAGACATTATTGACACGTTCTTTCAGAGTGGCGTTACGTTCTCTCAACAGCATGTTCATCTTCGAGAACACACCAATATCCAGTAGGTCTTCAATCACATCACGACGATTCAGAGCAGACAACTGCATAAATGGTACGAAAGAAGAAGAACCGAGCACAACCACTTGATGGAAGGTCTTGTGGTTCAACTTTAGAATATTAGATTCTAGAACTTTCTGGTATTCTTTGTTGTGAGAGTTTTGGTTGATCATCGTACCGTCAACATAGATCTCGAACTTGACGGGTTTTATGCCACGCACAACCTTGTACTTCTTTGCACCGATGTTGAATTCAACCTCTACCTGCATTGCTTTGTTGTTGATTGAATTGACCAACTGTGCTTTACTTATACTTCGGTGGGACTTACCAAATAAAGCATAAGATATGGCATCAAGCATAGTGGACTTACCAGAACCATTCTGTCCAACTACTAGGGTATGTTCACTTTTATTGAGGGATATCTCTGTCCAATTATCCCCAGTAGAAAGGAAATTTTTATAACGAATCGTTTCAAATATTATCAAGTGTTTTACACCACTTCCTGTATTTGTGCTTCTGACATAAGGTCTAACACTTCAGACTTAATTCTTTCTTTGTCGAGGACAGTCTCTACATTATCAACATAAGCACCGAGCAAAGAAGAGGTGTCTTCTACTTCAAGTCCTTCGTCAGAGACGTTCTCTCCAGTAAACTCAGAGAAGTCCTCTTGTATCTTGAGGTCATATACATCACGTTGCATAATGCGATCAATGAAGCGATCGAACGTGAATGTGTCTGACTTCTTGATGACAACAACCTTTACAAACTGTTTATCAAAACGCGAAGTGTCAAACTCGCCATAGTCATTCTTAGTATCGTCATAATAAACCCGTTGGAACAACGTCAGTGGGTTTCGTACAGGGAGTAGTTCTCTTGTTTCTGTGTCAAGGACGTGAAAGAATTTTTCATCGTGTGCGTCATTCCAGAAGAACTCCATCTGAGAACCAAGGTAGTGGATGTTGCCTTGGTTAGACTTCACATGGTAGTGTCCAGACAACACCAGTTCGAATCTGTGGAGGTTATCGGCAGACATACCATGAGTACAGGGCACACCACGCAGCATGTCAAACCCGTTTAGTTCGAAGTGGCCACCAATCACATCTGCTTTACAGTTGACTAGGAAGTCTAAGCACTCTTTTTCGTTGTCAGGGCAGATCCAAGGAACAAGTCCAACTTTCATGCCATCATAGTCGAGGACAGAACAGTCCTGTACAATGTTGACCTCATTCATATAGTGCCCAAGCAACTCCTTCAGGGAGTTGAGGTTGTTTGTGTTCTTATAATAGGTATCGTGGTTTCCTGGAATTATATCCATGTTTATACCATCAGAACGCAAACGCTCAAGAAACACTTTACGATTGCTGTTGAGTGCCTTGAAGTTTATGAATCGGCGATTCTCATAATAATCCCCGAGATGCAATACGTTTGTGATGTTGTGTTCATTCAGGTATGGGAAGAAAACCTCGTTATAAAAACGTTCCTGAGACTCGATAAATATATCGCTGCTATTACGAATACCACAGTGGGTATCGTTAAGGATTGCGATCTTCATATCTATCCCTCTAAGAAACTAGAAAGGTCAGAGTCTACACGCACTGTGCGCTTTATTGCAGTCTTCTTCTTATATTCCTTTATCTTAGTGTCTTTATTTTTAACCTCATCAATTCGAAGACGAAGGTTGTCGACAAACGATTGTACTGCCTTGGCAACCTGCGGGTCTTCACCAGGATCTACCACGAACTCGTCCAATCCAGACTCAGCAATATAGTTCATCTTGACATCTTGTTGGCGTTGTTCTTTTTTAATTCGACGTAAGAACGCATACCAAGATATCTGGGTGAAATACCCAAATGCATTTGGTTTGCCCTTGCGGGTTGCTGCTTCTATGTCATAGTTCTTACATGCACGAAGGCAGTTCTCAACCGCATCCATTACCATCTCTTCTCGATAGGTGTATCGCACAAAGTTAGACTTATGTGAGAGACCTTCTGCTATCTTAAGAAAACAGGTAGCAACATAGGTGGGCATTTGCGGTGCTTCCTCGCCTGTGCCCTCAGAGTCACGAACAGACTTAACATGGTCTACGACTGCTTGACTGAATTGTGCATTGTTCACATAATGTGGGCGTTCGCTAGGTTTCATACTTGTATTCCATTATTCATACGGTAGAACTCTATTCTACATCAAGTAGTGTGTAATGTCAATCTTCGGTCAATAATTTAGGTGGGGTGGGAGGAAAGGTGAGGACATTCCCATTTGGTGTATTGTGTGGTACTGCCTCTTCAGGAACTTCATCAAGTAGCATCTCTTGTATAGTATCACAGGAACTTGTATATTGCTCAATAACCTTCTTGCTCGGTTTGTTGATGCACACAATAGCGGTTGGGTTGATAGAAACAACAACGTCAAGTGCTGATGGATAAGAAATAAAAGGTCGCAGGATGTAATAAGACTTGTTCAACTGCAACTCGTCATCTTCGTACTCAACAGCAACCATTTCTAGTGCGTGACTGACAACGAATGAATCTTCTGTATCAACTTCGATAGACTGGGCAAGTATCTCTTGTCCTGTCATCAATTTTATCTGTAGTATTTTGTCTTCTTCCAAATTTATTTTACTCATAACACCACCTTGTGTATTTCGAATTTAAACTTTTCCGTATTATACATTTTAACTCTCTCTTCCGAATGCTTTAGGGTGAAATTCTTCTTGGACTCAACTGACAAATCATCAGCAAGGTCGAACAATTTCGTATCCTGTCCATTTTCTGCTTTGCGTAAACCTCTTCCTATTGCCTGCAACACTTTGACCTGCGACTTTGATGGGGAGGCAAATACAATATTGTGCAGATTCTTGATGTTAATTCCCGTGCTAAATGTTCCCATTGAGGCAACAATGATGGCACCTTCACTACGCTCAACAATTCCACGAATTGCTTCTCTGTCAGAAACATCCGTGCCACCATGAACATAGAACACCTGATCATTTTTCTCCTTAATCATTTTATGCAACACTTCACCGTGTTTCTCGACGAACTGGTACAGTACAAGAGTGTTTCCGGTTTGTGTTAAAGCAATGTTGCGTATCAATCTGTTCCTTGGTTCATACCCCACAAGGAAATCTACTTCTTCCTGATATGTCCGATCCTTGTTAAATTTACGCAGCTGCAAAGGATAGTCAAGCATCAGCATGTCTATCTTCAATCGAGCGAGTGTTCCGTTGTCCTGTAGGTCTCTGGTGAACGTCACTCGCTTTGTTGGACCAAAGAGTCCCTCGAGTACCAACTTGTTACACTGGGTTCCATCCAGCGTGCCCGTGGTCCCGAAACGATACTCTGCTTCGCTGCACTTATTCATCATTGTTGCCAAAGATTTTGCCTTAAATAAATGACACTCGTCTCCAAACACACAACCAAAGGCATTAAACCAATCTGGACCAAGGCGATACACTGACTGCCAAGTTGTGACAATGACCCTCTTAGTGGTCTTCTTGTCCTTGCCTGAGTAAATTTTATGTACATCGGTATCTACATCCATGCCATAGTCAGAGAAGTCTTTGTACATCTGCTCCACGAGGGAGGTCGTTGGAACAACGACAAGGACTGCTTTGTCATGTCCATCAAGATACCAACGCATAAGATTATATATAATAAACGACTTACCAGAACCAGTTGGGGATAACAGGATGCAACGCTTATTCGATATGCCATGCGTGATTGCTTCGTACTGATAGTCTCTAGGAGGAAAGGGCATGCCCCACAATGCTTGTGATGCAACCAGTTGTTGGTGGTTTACCTTGTTTCTTGCGGTTGGTAGACCATAGTCGCTATGCTCCATCTGTAAGTGGTAGTGTCTGTCAGCAGCAAACTTACAGAGTTTGACATACAATCCGACATTAAGTTCACTGGTAATGGCATTAAACAATCTAATCTTTCCGTCCCATTGCTTGCGCTTGAAACTCGGCATGAACTTATGTCCAGGAACAAAGAATGAGAAATACTCGGACAACTCCGCTCGTACTCCAGCATCGCACTTCACAACCATCATAGAGTGATTCAGCAATTGGACTGTTAAATTGTTCATAACTACATTGCCTTATTGGATATGTAGTATTTATACTCCCGCTTCGAACTGCTTCCAGCGGATAGAGTTACCGATAGTTTGGTGTCTCCACTTCAACGTGTCCATAATCTCCTTGAGTGCTTCGACCATCGTCTTGTAGTACACAATGGTTGCTTCGCTTTTTTGTATCTCAGGGTCACTGTCATAATAGTATGAAAGGTCACCCTTCATTATCTTTAGACCATTGAATGGGTCGTGTACCCAACCAAGATCAACAATCTCGTCCTGGGACAATTTTCCGTTGTACCACAAGAATTTGTTCTTGAGAAGAATTTGTTGTTTATCTTCTGCACGTTTCATCATAAGTTTTGCTTGTATATAATAACCAAGATACTTGCCGTGTAACTGAGGAGTCTCGCGTGATGCAGAATCAAGGTTATGTCCAATCTCACAATCAGTTACCCACTGGGCAAGAATACCATCTAAATCCATATACTATTCAACTATCTCAAAATAAGAAAATCTAAAACTTGCGGGGAATGTAACATACTCAACTGACTGGTTCTGTGCCTCAAACCGTATTTCTCCGATCGAAACAGGTAGTGCGTCAACATATTTAAACTTTACACTTTTATTGTTATGACTGGTGAGGGCCACAAGAGTGATGTCAGAATAAGTCGGTTGGGTGGAACGTCCGCCTCCAAAGTCGTCGCGACGAGTTATCATTTCACTATTAACACTACGCAACAACCAGTTGTACATCTCTTTATACGAGTTCATGTCTTCGTCGAGCAACACATCCATAGTCAACTCGCTATACTCCATCTGTCCTCCTGGCATTGGTATACCCTGGAGTCTCTTAACAGCTGTCTCTATAGCGGGACAGTTTGCCCCTGGATGTGAGATTCCCTGCACAAAAAATTCTAAGTTTGCGAAGTTCTGACGATCAATAATAACCTTAAATCCTGTTGGTTGGAATAAATTGGTGTTGTTGCTTATACTACTTGTCATTGTTCTTTCCTCGATTAACTCTCTCTATTATATCTATTTAGACTTAAATGTCAACAACGTTTTTAGACGAAAAAATATAGCGGAAAATTTGGAAGCGATTTTACTTTACGTGTTGTTGAAGGTTTTGAGGGCATAAAAAAACCCGCTCCGAAGAGCGGGTCATAAACCTTGTTATTCTTATTTTAGGTTTTTGTCCCAAGGTAGGGAAGGTTAGGACGCCGCGTTCGACGTCCAGGTCTTTCTACCGTACTATAGGATATTATGTAGAAACCATCAGAGCGTCAACTCGGAAGATCCTATAGTACTGGTTGGTCTTAGCAGTTGCTGCGCCCACACCTGAAGTGCCTGTACCAGCAAACGGGTTAGCTGCCATACCATAACGAGTCTTGAACCCGATACGTGGTTGGAAGTCATTCTCGCCAACGGCACGAACCATTTGCAGAGGAACGTATGGGCAGTAGAAGATACCTGCATCATAAGCGTTTGTTCCTTTGTACCCGACAGTAACATAGTCGACAGTAGCATATGGATCGATGTATACACGAATACGACCGTTAATAACACCAGCAAAGGTGTTACCAGTATCGTCTACTTGCAGGTTAGCAGAGATTGCGGGAGCGTAGTCCAGCACGCCAGCAGCAACAAGAGCAGTAGCAACGTCAGAAGAGACGATAGCAACATTTCCTTTACCACGACGAGTTTCTTTCGCGATTGCATTACATTCGCGGTCAAGTTGTACCATCAGACCTTTGAACTTCTCAGCAGACCAACGCCCGTCAGCATCAGTGTCGAGATTGAATACACCGTTAAGTGCGGTGTTAGCAGTGCTAGCACCAGTCTTTGCTTGACTGTTTACAGTACGGATAACTTCACGGTTGATTTCGGCAAGGATTTCAACAGACAAGATGTTAGCAAGTTCTGTTTCAGCGTCAAGACCGTGAATTGCTTTCAGGTCTTGTGCTAGTTCAATGGTGTACTCTGCTTTCAGGGCACGTGACTTTGCTTCAACTGTTGCTTTCTCAATGGTGAAACCCATTTCAGAGAATGCATTACCAGTGTTGCCGAGTGCTTCAGCAGTTGCAGTGGTCATACCACCACCAACAGTTGGACCAGCTCGCTCGTCATCGATACTGGTGTTTACGGTGCCAGTGTCGTCGAGACCGTCAAGACCAGAACCGTCAGCAGTTTGTGTGACAGCAGTGTCGCCAGAGTATGGAGTCACTGCTTCGCCGAACAATGCTTCATCAGTGGCAGTTGCGCCGCCAGCAGTAGTCTTATACTTAGACTTCATTGCAAAGATCAGACCAGTTGGTCCAGTCATTGGTTGAACACCACAGATGTCATATGCCATAAGGTTAGGCATAGCGCGACGAACGAGAGAGATCAATACTGGATCCCACTTAGCAGCAGATGTTGTGACGTTAGCAGCAACTTCAGTCATAAACTGAGACTGTCCACTTTCAGCAATCATAGCGCGTTCTTGGTTCTCAAGAATACAAGCAGTTACATTGCGGCGGTGGCGGTCAGTAATGGCTACAGCTGACTCTTCGTTTAATACTGGTGCCCATTTGGCGACCAGATTTTCGTAGTTAATTTCCATTTTTTAAAACTCCTAGAGTGGTAATTATTATACTTGGTTTACTTTACGGATTGCGTTTAAATATTTCGACATTTGACCAGAAACTTCTTCGGTCACATCATCGCCAGGAACAGAATCTTCGATAACATCTTCTTCTACCACAACACTTTGGGCAAAGAAAGATTCTTTGACAGTGGCAACTTTATATGCGAAAGTTTCAGCATCTTCAAAGTCTACACTTTCAACTAATTTTTCAAACTTTTCTGCTTGAGTTTCAGCAAGGTCGCTTACTGCTTCAGAAACGATAGCGTCTCTTTGCAGAAGTTCAACTGCTTCACTCAGTGCGATTGCTTCTTCAGTAGTTCTATTGAGTGCCTCTTCGAGTTCCTCAACTTGGTCTGCCAAATCGTCAACTAAGTCGACCTTGGTTTCTGGCACGTCGATATAAGACTCAACGAATAATCCTTTCAGATTCTCCATAAAGTTCTCAGCGATCTCGGCGCGCAGTCCATTTTGAACAGCAACTTCGTTCTCTGCCATCCAGTTCTCAACTACATAGTTTAGGTAGGAATCTACTTTCTCAACTAGCTCTTCAGAATGTGATTCACATTCTTCCGAAAGTTTAGTTTCATAAGCATCTTCAATTCGCTCAACTTCTTCAGCGAGTTTTGCATTCAATGCCGCTTCAAAAATGACAGCAGTCTTAATTTTGAACTCTTCGGAAAGAGTTGCTTCAGACTCGACCAGCGCAGTCAATTCTTCAGAGTAGTCAGCAGATTCTTCTGCAAAAACTTCTTCATCAGAAAAGTCAACGTCTTCGCCCATAACAGAACTGTAAGAAGCAGCAAGGTCTTGCTTCTTCATACCGCTCAATTTGCTATACATGGCGTTGATCATTGCACCTTTGGTTTTTGGCATTGGATCACTGTTCTTCTTGTCACCCTTGCGTGCTGGTGCTTGGGAAGTACCATCTGCTGCTTTGTCTACTGACGCAACAGACTGATCTTCAGTGTTCTTATCGGTTTCTTCTACAACTTCGTCATGAAGTTCTATATTGCTTTCTTCATCCATAATGGACTCCTTTTATAAGGTTTCTTTTAGGGAGGAGAGGAAATTTTTGAACTCACGAGTCTGTTCAGCATACGAATATGCCCTTACAGTAGGAGTAACGATTTCAGTCTCTTGTTCTTCACATATTTCTTGAGCCACTAAGATTCCTTTGTTCCAGTACCAGTCAACACCTTCCATAATTCCATTAACGAAAGCGTTTGGTGCTGATGGATCTTGTACAATATCAATTGTACTTAAAACAAAGTCTTCTCCAACATACGAGGCACCGCCACGTTGCTCAAGACTACCCATTCCACGAGTTGAGACACCAAGGTTGACACCACCTGCAAGCAAACCTTTTACAATTTTACCCATCGGAGTATCTAATATTGATGCCTTTCCGACCACATCATTGCCTTCAAAATGAAGGTCAGTGATGAGATGCGAAACTTTGTCGAGGTTGACTGTTGGACCTTCAGGATGGTTCAACTCGCCAACTGCTCGGTTCTTTGAAACTTGCTCTTCGACATACTTGTCCACAGCAGACTTCATAATTTTCTTCGGGTAGATTCTACCGTTCCGATTCTTTTGCTCTGCTTGTGCAAATACACCTTCAATGAAGTAAGACTTTTCGCCTTTCTCGTTTTTCTCGACGATGCAGTTGACATTCTGTTCATTGAATTCAGCGATCAGTTTCATTAAAATAATTCCTTGATTGCAGTCTCTATTGCTTTTACAGCGTCCTTATTAGAACGGAAGGTGTCGAGATGATCACCGTCAATATACGCATCAAAACCTTTCTTGGTCTTATATACAGCACAAACAACTCTGTTGTGTTTCTTGCTGTAGACTAGATCGCCTATCGGTGTTTTATTTCGCAACTCTGTAAAGTATCTCATATTGTTTATTTATACTATCTCTAATCTTCGTCTTCATCAAGGATGTCTTCGATATCCATCTCTATCTCTTCATCAGATTCTTCTTCAACGTCATATTCGAGTTCGTGTTCAACTTCCTCAACGTCGGATTCATCTTCAACTTCGGATTCATCTTCAACGTCGGACTCAAATTCTTCTTCCTCAGTTTCTTCCTCAGTTTCTTCATCATCGGAACCGTCTCTATTATAAACAGCGTCAGCAATGCGAATTTTCTCTTGTTCAAGAGCATCTTCGATCTTACCCGACATGAGATCGGCGAATATCTTGCCCGAGTCTAGTGGTTTATTGCCTTTGATGGCATCTAGCATATTTTCTATGCTTGGTGTAATCACTTCATAATCTACAGTTTCTTCACTCATTATAATCTCCAATAATTTACATGTTTATGATACTCTTCCGAGTATCAGTTTTGCTCTTTTTCATCTGCGTCTGGATCAACATCACCAGATTCTATTTCTGCCTTGATAGTGGTGGCCATCTCTTCCGCTTCTTCTTTGGTGAAGCGGAAAATATTCGTCATTACCCACTCTTTACTCAGGTACTCTCCAACATACTGTGATGCTTGATCGACCAGTTGGAGTCTTTGAGTCATTACTTCAGCGTCTTTCAACTCTGTGTAATGATTATCTTTATAGAACTCGACTCGGATACGGTTGTGAAAGAGTTCTTGCCAATCTGCATCAGTGATGACCCCCTTCAACACTAACTGTTGGCGCAAAATATGATAGAACAACTTGCTGAACCTTGCGCGAAGTCGAGTAATAAACTTCTGGAATTTTATTTCCTCACGGTTTATCTCAGTCGCACGACCCAAGGAGTATGCCTGTTCTTGCTCAAGGCGAGAAACAGGCACGTTCAATGCTTGGTATACTTTGCGTTGGAAATATTTAACATCATCAATTTCGCCAAGGTTTGTACCGCCTGGAAGTGTAGTCACTTCAGTACCGCGGCCTCCTTCACGTCGAGGTAACCAGAAGTCGTCCAGCATAGACATGTGCTTGCGAGAATCTTTCAGTTCGCCTGTCGTTTGATCATACACAAGTTTGTTTCTGTAGCGTGTCATTAGGTTGTTGACATATGCCTCAGACTTACCACGTGGCAAGTTACCAGTATCTACATAGAAAATTCTACGCTCAGGTGCCCTTGCTAATCTGTAGATAATGAGGGAGTCTTCCATCATGCGCAGTTGGTTCATTGGGCGCATTGCTTTGTGTAAGTGGGAGACGACCATTGTCCTCGATTCATCTAACAAACCGGAGGTAACATAACTAACAGAATCGTTACTCAGTCTGACAGAAGTATTCTTCGCATCTATTGTGTGAGATGCTGCGTTCGATTTATCGCCGACAGGTTTCTCATTATAGATATAGAACTCTTCTATCTTGTCTACAACAGATACGCCTGTTGCTGCGTCAACTTTCTTCTTGACGTTCTTGACCTTACGGACTTTGGTGGAGTCGATATAACGAACTTCCTGGATACCATTTTTGAGTTGAGATTTGTCAACAATTAGGTGGTGGTATAACCTACCATCAACATACCAGGAGCGAAAAATGTCGTGTGCTCTTTCGTTGAATGTTAACATGTTCAGTACATGTTGGAACTCTGCGTGTACTTTCTTTTTAATGTTTGCTGAGATTTCAACATTATCGAGGTTTACTTCAACCACGTTTTCGTCATCTGGAATAACAATTGCTTCATTGACGATTTCTTCTATAGCCATGTCCACTTCAGGGTGGGTTGAATTGGCGCGATATTTTCGGATAAGATCTGCTTGATCTTTAAATTTTAGGTCGGCATAGATGTCCATGTATGTGCCAGAGACCAGAGGTGACGAGGTTACATAACCAGTACCATCATCGTCTGTTGGTGGCACAACGCTGCCTGAAGGAATTGATTCAACTGCTTCCTTGTCTTTCTTGGAACGATTTATCTCGAATCCAAACAGTTTAATACCGTTGTCTGCCATTTTCTTTCCTTGTTCGTAATTGCATTATATAGTGATGAAAAGCAGGAGGAGTTTCCTCCCCCTGCTTATACTTAGGACGACTCGCCAACCTTAGTTGGTGTTGTCGTTTGTCCAGTAATCATACTCAATAGTAACGGTGAACTGCTCGATCTCGCCTGCTTGTGAATAATCAAGGTCGATCGCAGATACGTTAGTTGGGAAACAGTTCTTCAAGAAGTAAGTCTTGACTCCTTCACCAAGTTGATTCAGTTGTATGACTTCCATATTGGTAGCATATGTTCCGACACCGTTATTGTTTGCTCTCTCGGCGGAGTTTCCAGCATGAGTATTCATGCCATCCATCCATGCTTCAAAAGCATCACGGACTTCAAACGTTGTGTCGTTATATACAGTCAACTGCCAAGGTTCAAACGTGCGGTCTCCCGCAAGTTTAATGATACGACCACGGAATGGGACTTCCACAGCTGCAATGGTCGATCCAGGCAGTGATGCCGCACGACACATAAAGTTAGTCATTTCTTTCTGTCCACCAGTATATCCTGGATAATTGACATTAACTTCAAACATGTTGGCCCGAGCACCGCCACCTTTCATCTTGCCTTTAAAATCGTCTACTTGTAAAAATGCCATCTTTGTTTCTCCTTAGATGTCTTTTAAGAAAGCGTACCAACAACTTCTTCGAACGCCGACCCGTCGCGGGTAGCAACGAAGTTGAGAGTAATGAAGTTGATTGAGTAAGCAGGTTTAATGAACATAGAAGCGACCATTTCATTTCGTGCAATGACTTCTGATGTATTGTTTCTATTATCACACTGAACGAAGAAATCGCTGATACCTCTTCGTGATTGTATTTCACGCAGAAGAGGTTCTACGATCGCAACAAACTCAGAGCGGGTGAAATCATCATTGAACTCGAACATAAAGTTGCGAGCAGCGATTGCGATAGATTTCTCAATAGCAAGGAACAGACGACGAACGTTAATGCGGTCAAACGCACTTGGTCGTGATTGCTTGGTCTTGTCGCCGAACAACAAGACGCCCCTTCCACTGAACTGTACTATTGGGTTGATCCCAACTTTATACAGAGTGTCACGGTCGCTCTTATTAGGAGTGTACGCCAAATCACTGATGCCAAGGTATTCTCCACGCTGTTCACCAGCAGGCGAGTACCATGGACCATAATTGGCATCAGTAGCAGCAAACAAACCAGCAGTGCTTGAGGCAGCAGGGATGTAGATATAATTATCATTATATTCGTCCCGAACGCGCAGATAGTTGTTATCAACAAACAAGTAGTTGGACGCACTGAAACCGTTACATGTTAAAATGCTGGTGCCCACAGGGTTTGCATTGTTAACAACAGACGTTCGGTCTGGCGAAGTAACAATGACGCAATCCTTACGAATCCCCTCAGCAATGGCCACGAGGTCATTGACTACTGTAATTTGAGACGCGGAAGTCGTCATACCTGGAGCGACCAAAATCTGAACATCAACTGCTTCAGGGTCTTCGAAGTTATCAAATGCAAGGGCAAAATCACCAGTAGTCAGTGCTTGGTGGTCTGCTCCGCCCGTTAACGGATTTGTCACCTTACCGGCGGCCGTAAAGTCGAGTACTGCGACGTCCGTGGCGAAGTCTGATACGCCGGCATTGACAGCTGCTTCTGGTGTCTTTCCCCAGTTAGCTCCTAAGACGCAAGGGGATGCGGTGATGGCAGCTGCGTCGATGACGCCAGCTGTTTTCGTCCAGTCGCCGAAACGAATATAAGATGAACCATTATTGATAGCATCACCTATGTAGTTGTTACCGTTGTCCACAGTCTTTGCACCGTAGGCAACAGAAACATATGGGTAGATTTCAAGTACAGTATTCTTTGTGCCGCTGATCTTGCCACCGTGATCGATAACAACAACATGAACCTCATCATGTACTGTCGAAGTAGATTGCTGTCTTGCCCAAGTAGAAGTTCCTGGGATACCATCAAAACGATTAGCATACGGCCACGAGACCCAGTTATCGAGCGTGGCAGAAGCGGAATCATTTGATCCACTCTCAATAGCAAAAATAGAAACTGACAAAGAGTTTCCTAATGATCCAGGATATTTTCCAACAAACGTTTCGGTTGTCGATATACCTTCCCAAGATTTATCGTTCTCTACCAGAAGGACTCCTCCAGACAAGGTGGAGTTCAGTGCGCTATCTGTAGCATCAGGTTCGCCGGTCTGAGTTATTTGTCGGTTGATTATAAGGTTGGATGAGTATTGAAGGTACTTATCAGCAGAGTAAAAATCAACAGCATTAGTGGGAGACGGAGTTCCGAATACCTCTACGAGTTGTTGTTTATTCTGAATAGAAGTAGGTTCGTTTACTGGACCCCATTGAAATTGACCCACCATTCCTGTTAAAGAAGTTTCTACATTTGGCGCAACACCAGTGAGATCTATTTCTTTAACATCGATTGCGGGGGACATGGAAGTTGTTAGTGCCATTTTTTATTCCTCGTTTCGATCGAAAATTATATGTATCATTATAAGGATGACACCCGCCATCGAGCGTTCAATGCTCTTATTTATAACTATCACGATCTACGAAAGGATCTCCTCATCTCCGTGCAACATGCTCCATGGATCCATTCTCTGTTCGTAAGTAATCTCTTCCACGCCAGTGTTGTCCTGGAAACCAAATGGTGGTACATCTTCTTCAATCTCTCTCATCCTTTGGTCAAACATCATCTTCTTAATATCTATGTCAGTCAACTCTTGAAAGAACGTTGTCGATGTTAGGTATCCAAACATAACAAAGTTCATAACAAGATCATCATGGTTACCAGAGGACGCTTCATATGAAGCACCCTTAACCTCAAATGTAGAGATCTCTAGTATGGTATTTTCATCTACAACTTCAAGTTTATTTGTCTCTAATAGGTCTTTAAATCCAGAACAACCTATTCTCTTTATTCTTCGTGTCATCTCTACACCAATACCACTGGACTTGGTCATTGACTCCATGTGTACGTTTTCATATTCCATCTCATGGTAGATACCATTACAAACAATTGCACCAGCATCGTTTGATTCTATAATAACGTATGCCTCATTGTAGGAATTTGCCCATTTATAAATAATATCTGGAAAGAGCAACGGAGATATAAGATTGTTGCGATAGACAGCGACCTGCTTGAATGGTCTGCTAGTAATATCGATCACGTTAAACGTAGAGAAATCCTGCCCCCTGCCTTTTGCAACATCAACACACATGACGTATTGCGAACCCTTGCGGGTTTCATCATATACAAGTAGATCGCCACCCTCAAGGATCTTCTTGGGACGAGAAGTCTTCAAGTTTAGAAGGGTTTCAGGGTTAATGAGGGTATCTCCAGTTCCAAAGAATGTGTTTCCGAATTCTTGGTCGAACTGTATTTGTGAAGTGTTTGCGATTGTTTCTGCCTTCCACTTCTCGTCCCTTCCAGGAACATCCCACCAGTCAACACGAAATGGTTTGAATTCATTCACGCCTTGTACAGCACCTTCCCATATCTTATGGAAAGGATTACCGATGCCATTAGCAGTGGAAGTCACGATGACCTTTGTATTCTTACCAGAAGATACAACAGGGTATGTTGACGTATAGAACTCAGCTGCTTTCTCGACAAAGGCAAACTCATCCATAAACAGCAGGTTGACCGACTGACCACGAATAGAAGATCCCGAAGTGGCAGCTGCGAATATCTTTGAGTTGTTGCTGAATTCAATGGTGCCTTTGTTCAGACTCTTACATCCAGGTTGTAGAAAGAACGGGAGGTTCTCCAACATAAGGGTAACACGAGAGAGCATTTCTCTCGCAGTAGCACCTTTGTTTGCTACAATAGCGATATTCTTCTCGGGGTGAAATAGAGCATACCATAGAATGTATCCAACAGAGGATATAGACTTACCCGACTGGCGACATGCAAGGATTACGGAGAATCTGTTATTGTTGAAATGATTGAACATTTCTTCTTGATATGGATATAGTTCAAATGGAACCAGACCATCGTTCAAGTTGATCACTTTAAGATATGCTCGAGCAAAGTATGATGGGTCAGACATGCACTTGGCATATTCCCCCACCTTCTCTTTTGTCCAATCTTCTTCTATGCCGTCCCGTTTGATATGTGGGTTAGCGAGATAATTTGTATCTGACTTATTCTTGGTCGTGTCGACTATCTGTGGAATCTTCAATTGTGTCATAATCTGTCGGAATCACATCCTTTTCGCCATTTATATCCTTCAACATACGTTGGAGGTCTGTGGTAGAACCAATGAACACGTTAGTGTCGCCAGAAGATGTTGGTGTGGATGCTCTGTCTACCTTCTCTATATTTTTCTTTTGTTGGTGGAGGTGTAGTAGTTGTCCAGAAACATCAGCAGTATCCTTCATCAGTTTTGCTAGCACTTCATATGCGCGGGGATGCTCAGATGCTTTCGCAACCTCGAGCATTTCCTCTACGCCATCACGACCTTTACAGATCATATCATACAGAGTCTCTCGAGCAAATTCATAATCATTATCTTTGTCTTCTTTATCATCACTCATAACAATCAGATTCCTTTAGCATACAGAGAGTATATAGGGGTTCTCACTGGAATGGGTGTGGGACAAATTCGTCGGTGGCGAGTACGTCAGAAACGATAGTGTGGTCAGAATCACGCGAAACAGGGTTGGGGTTTGTTTCGACCCTCACTGTCTCGGCATAATCAGAATCATTGCCAACTGGACCGTCCATGGCATATAAATCCATATCGATTCGGTTAATGATCGCAGAGTCGTTTGCCTTTGGACCATAGAAGTTTATCTTCATATCAAACTGTAATGTATATACGATGGTTCTCCTTGCCTCAACAACGCCTTCAAAGTCGTCTGTGAATGCGACAGACTGTAAAATGACAGGAACATCTTCAACTATGTCAATGTCAGAGACAGGTTTAACAGAAAGAGTATATTGTGGAGCAAAGTATGGTAGTATCTGCTCGACAACTTGTAGTGCGTCATCATGTTGCTTGGCATACACGCTCAACTCAAAAGAAATAATGTATGGAGTTGGGGTGTGAAACTTTTGTCTAGTTCCTGGTGTCATTCCAGGTCTGGAAACACTATTCATCTTCGGTAACTGACGCTGTGCATCATATTGCATGTTCACTATCTCAAATGACATACGTGGTAGTTTGATAGCAAGTTGCCTTTCGTTATCTTCCCCGTTGTTCATCTCAGCAATCCGCTCGAGAAACTTACGTTGGGGAGCATAAGCCAAAGGCACTTTCATCTGATCGTATGTTGTGCTTCCGTGTTTACGAATAATGTATATGTTGTCAAACATTGCGCCAAATACAGCAACAGACTTTCGTACACGCTCATTATAAAAGTGCTTGCCGAACATTATACGATTCCTCCGAAGGGATTAGTCTCGCTGAAGTCGAGGAATTCAAACGCAGATACGCTGAATGAGTCAACGTTACCACTCGCGCCTCCAGGACTTGCTGGTTGTATCTCCTGCAACTCTTCAACCAGAGTTGGGGTGGCACTAGCACCCGACTCTGTGCCAACGACGGCAATAGAGTTTGTGAATTCTCTGTAGTCTCCCTTGTTGTTGCCAACGTGGGCGAGGCGAAGTATGTTATCAGAGGGTTGCCAGTTCACAACCTCACCAGTTATTATGTGAGTGCTGTGGGTTTGTGTGACAGTCTCGCCTTTAATATATGCAACAGAAGGAGGGTTCATTGTCAACTGCCACTGGTACGCTGTGAAATCTTCTATGTCGTCGATCTCTGGTACGCCTGTCTCAAAATCAGAATTAGTAAATTCAAACAACTCGCAACGCATCTTGAATACAGGTAATTTTCCGAGTTGGTAGAATGGGTTTTCATCTTCAACTTTCATTATCTCGAAAGTCGAACCACTCAAAGGAACATGAATCAAATCACCTTCTCTTGGACGATAGTATTTCTCTTCTGGAGTTTCTTGATACTTTCGTATCTCGTTGTTCCATCTTCGACGAGACATCAATAGGGTTGCTGCGTCTCGAATCTCCACACCAAACTTCGAAAACAGATCTCCGTCTCCGTCAAACCCCTCAAGGTTTTCGAGGTATACCTCAATGCTATATGCATTGGCAAAGCGTGATAGGATTTCATCATTGAATACCATATCACGGGACACTACTTCTCGTGGAAGATAGTAGATGTCGGTGCCATAAAACTTGAGAGACTCTACAATGAGGTCTTCATACAGGTTCTGTTCTGACCGAACGTTGTGCCTAAAATGTCTAGAAGTTGCCATTATTTAACCTACAAAAAACTCGGGTGGGAGTTCTTGTTCCAGTCGCATGCGCTCGCGCAGTTCAGTTATCTCACCCTTTGCTTCTTCAAGAATCTGTCTGCCAGAGATAGTGATACCTCCTGGAAGTTGCATACCCTCAAACTTGCTCATGTTCTGACCCCACTGCTCTTTGATCAAGGAAGTTGTGTAGTCCTTCATAAACATATCATTCCATATAGAACCGTTCACTGCTGGGTCTACAATCTGGTAAACTTCTAATGCGATATGTCCGCCTTCTTTTATCTGTCCGTCGGAAATATCACTGTGGAGGTAGACACGGTTGGACCGCCGAGAGAAATTTATCAGAGGGAGTCCATTTATTTTCATATCAATGAGAGACATAAACTGCTGAACTTGTTCTAGGTATGCCATACCTCCACCCAGTCCACCAGCACCTGTCATATTTTGCATGTCGCTCATCGCAAACTGGTACTGGAATGAAAAGAAGTTCGAACTCTGTACCATGGAGGTGTTAACAGGAAACATTTTGGTTACATACAAGATGCTGCTTGGTATGGTGATATACTTATTCGTTATATCAGCAGAGGTCATCACGTGCTCATAGTATAGACGAATAGTGGCATCATCGTGAAACTCTTGATACACCTGCAATGCATCATCGACTTTATCTTCTATTTGATCTTCGTCGACGTTAATTTCGATAACAGGTTCTCCCAATCTCCTAAGAGAATAATCGATAAGACCTTGTCTCGTTGCTATAACTGCCATTCTTCTCGTCCTTCAGTGTTTAGTTCTATTTATACATCCAGAAAGCACGCAGTTATATATTTTGTCTAATGTCTCGTTCTACAGTTGCCTCATGTGCGGTGTAATTCAGTTGTTCATAGTCAGCACTAAGAGTGCAATTCCTTGGGGTGACAAAGTTGTAGTCATATTTATCCAGTATTGCGCGCATGATCGGTGCATCCATTGCATTGGTTTCTAACCAGTCATTTCTACCTTTCATAACCTCGTGAAATATTCTCCTGTCATTATATAATGATGCAGAAAGGACGTTGTTGTTACTGGATATAGTGCGCGTGTATAATTTGGGTGTAGAGAGTATCATCAAAATATCTTCGATTTCCTCGTATGACAAACCTCTGTACATTTCTATACATGTATCGACAGTTCCTTCAAAATCGTAGTCGACAGAGTTAGTGTATGCGGAACCATACATATCACCTTTATCATAAATGTCAGATTTAATCTTATCTATCATTGAAGACGTATCACTACTATAGTATTTTAAAAATAATACGAGCACGTGCGGTATCAAATCTCTAACAAACATTTCATTACCATTAACCCCATACATAAAAATATCAGGTTTAATTTTTTGCATGTTAAGATGTCTGAATGTAGGGATTATCGACGTCCAGCGACAGGAAGAATCTATCAGATGGGTTAAGCAATCTTTACGGTTCCGTCTTGATTTGTATGTGTATCTGTTTGTGTTAGGAAAGTTGTTTTGTGCAAGTTTGATCAAATCATAATGTTGCTCTGAATCTGCTGTGTCTACAGTATAGAGAAGTTGGAGGTCTTCAGGGAAGAAAACTGATTGCAAGGCAGAGTCTATTCCTTCACTGAGAGAACAGTATCGTAACGGATACTTTTCTTTGATTACTTCTGAGTGGTGCTGCATACATTGGTGTATGTATTCGGTGAGTTCATCAAGGTCTTGCCAGACTTCTTGAGCATGAGAATCTTTGGCATCTTGTATGTAATTATATTGGGGGTTGAATATTGAGATGTGATCATAGTAGGTTGTGCGGGCAGCATCAGAATACTCACGACCATAATCATCCGATTCAACCCATATCCTAGTGTGGTCTATGTCTTCGATCGTCATATAAGGGATGTGGTTGCTTATTTCTGTCCCGTATTTGGTGGATACAAATAGTTTATGGTTCTGAAAATAGTCTACTGATATCTCATAATTATCCTTTGTCAGTTTAACTGCAAAGAAGTTTCCGTTCGCTTCTTTAAAACTAAATTCCTTACAAACTTCTTGTATGTCTCCTTCAATCAGGTAACCGCAATATAGAACAATACAGTCTTCGCCTTCCCAAATTTCAACGTCGGGTTCGCGTATAAAAAACCACCCACCATAATTCTCAGGTTGCAGTTTAGTGAATTTGGATCTATCATTACATATAAAAAATTTCATATCAAAAGTTATATATTGCCTTCTTTGCGCGATCTAAGAGCACACCCCTCCTAAAATCCTCTTTGTAAAAGTCCCATCGCATTAATGGCACGCCTGATGGACTACTGAGACCACTTTCTTCCATAGGTGCTTCATTGATACGATCAATCAACTTTATGACCTTCTTGTCTGTTTTCTTTATGAACCCATATCCATGGTTATGTCCGAGGGTTTCAAAGAAATAATTTCCAGCTGCGTAAATTGCAATGTCTCTTAGTTTAATTTTCTGCTTATAATCAAACCCACAAAGTCGTACTGCGTCCCAGTCTGCAATGACACTAGTCTTGACACTAGTCTCGACTAAATCGTTCGGTTTGTATTTGAAAAGAACCATAAAGAATATTTGGTCATATGCGGTTCCGACGAAGTATTTATCGCATTCCCAGTGGGACAAACTTGAATTCCGTGACATAAACTCCTTGCCGAAATTATCCCACTTTTTGCCGCGAAAATCTATCAAGGGTTTTTATGATGGTGCTGAGAAAGTAAGTCGACTGAGATCGACAACATCGTTTGGTGTGATCGTAAGAGTAAATAACTCAATGTCGCCACCGCCAGATATTGCGCTACATGTACCTCCAAATATCTCTATTCCGCCGCCAGAGAATACTTTGAATGTGTCGATCACCCCGCCAAGTGTAAACGCATCGGGGGAAATGGGGTTATTTACAGCGGTTCCTCCTACTGCTGGTTGAAACGCGATGTCAGAAAAATTTAATTTTGCAACCAAAGAATTTCCTGAGGTAAAGAATCGGACAGAACCGGTGCCTCCATCATTAATCCTCCCACAGACATAGTCCGCAATACCGTTTCGCGCTGTTTCTGATAATGTTACCGCCATTCTATTTCTCCTTAATCAAATTTGCTAACACTTCGGGAAACAACAAGGTTGCCTTCAAGTATTCTTTCTACAATGGTTGCTCCACTAGAGGGGTGGACGTATTCTACTTCCAGATCATACACATAACGCCTGCGCGTCATTGCATCTGTTTGTATATTGGTTAACATGAACTCTAAGACACCACCTGTTGCTGGCGCGACAAGACTCGTTGTGAACGCTAACATCTCGCTATTGTCTGCATCATAACTTCTATTGACATTACCACGGACTGTATATCCAGTTATGTCTCTTGGGGTTCCGTCTGCCAGTAGCATCTTAATTTGCCACTTGGTATCAGACCCTTGGTCTATTTCTAAATCTTCGTACTGTGCCATCTTTGTTCAGTCCTGGGTTTCTTTTCTCTATTTAGTCTCTATCCAAACTACTTGTTCAGGATTTTATTTTTATCGATCTTGTTTCTTTCTCTTTAATCTCAACTTTTTGTAGTTGTTTATCAGATACTACTATTCTTCGAGTGTCTTTCTTCTTGACAGTAATTTGTCTCATACACTAGGCACCTATTATGTTTATCGTTCCTCCTACAGTACCAGAGGCAGTGGAGGGAGTGTTCTCGTTGAATGGTTTGTTAACCTTATTTAGTATTCAGATATTTCCTCGGTCAGCATCTGTGCCATAGATTCACCTCTTTCGTCGGCGTTGAATACAAACGCTATCGTGAAGCGCAGGCAATTTGTTCTAGCACAATGGTACAATAATTTGTCAGTTTCATCATATGTTCCATAATATCCAAACTTGCATTGCCAACCCTTCTTGTCTGGGATAACTACGTGTTCTTGGGTCATTGGGTCTATGTGTTCCCATTGTCCATCACCCTCTGAAGACCATGTAAACAGAACATTATACCCCGCAGCGTTGGCATTATTGTGCCATGAAATAAAACCTCCTGGGGGATACACAGCACACAATGCTCGGTTACGTGCGCCAGACCAAGAAGCAATTTCTTGGGCCGCTTTATCAAATCTAGAGATAATGGAGGTTTTTTCTTCATTGTCATTGTAGTCAAACGAATTGAATTCTGGACATGTACCTTTCAGAATTGCTGGATATCCACCATGTGTGCGCCCTCTTTTTTTTATTCGATTTAAATAGTCAACACTGCACCAATCATCAACAATGTCGTCCGTTAGACAGACTTTATCAAAGTCTATAGATTCAACCAGAGGGATAAATGTATCCAGTATGGTTTTTAAATCAGCATTCAGTATAGGCACGTCGATCATATAGTATCAATCTCAATCTTACTAAGCGATTTTGCTGCGCGTGCAGATAAATGCAACAGGACAGTGTCATCTTTTAAAGGGAAGTCTACCCTGTTAAGGGTGGACCAATGGTTCCACTTTAGTGTGTCTTTAAACGTTTCTATAATAAGAGATGAATACTTGGGTTCTTTATTAACCAACCACCAAAGAGTGAATTGGTCCCATATGGCCAAGTCTTCTGGATACAGTTTATAATCGGGTTGTCCATATTCATTCTTTGGCCACCAATTGCCTGCACGCTGGTCGACATACAAATCATACCAGTCTTGCATGAACTCCATAACAAGTTTGTTCTTGCGATACAGGCAGACTGCCCCAGCAAGTGCGAACTGTCCACCTGGGAACTTGCCGCCCATGAATACGTGGTAGTGGGATTCTTCTAGTGCACAGAACATCAAGTCAGATTCGCCTTGTTCATCAAACACCTTGGCGATGTCCTCATGCAGTATTTCCATATCAGCATCCATGTAGAAAGTTTGATCCCATGGGGTGTTAGCCATGCCCCAGAGTTTAGAGCGATAGTGGTCTTCGCAGATAATAACTTTATCTGCTTGGTCTGCTTTGTGATCGAGAAATCTTTGTTCTGTGACGAGGCAGATCTTTGCTTCTGGGTAGAAGTCTTTTATTCCGTCAAGGAGGTTGCATGCCCAATGATAATAAATTTCATCTGAGGATGCAACTATAAGATAACCTTTAGTCTTTTTGCTCGGTATCATAAGTTACGAATCCAATTCCATTTTTTTCCATAATGATCAGTTGTGCATACATATTCAGTTCGACTATATTCTTCGATCGACGCAACTTGCTTTTAAGGACTTTATTTTTTGTAGAAGAAATATCTTCTAGGGCAAGCATCTTGATCTTGGAGTCAAAGAGTCTTTCCAGTTCCCTCGCATTTTTTTCTGACTCTTCACGAATAGAATGTTCTTCCTTCTCCTTCTCCTTGCGAATCTTTCTTTCTTCAGTATTCTGGTCAATTTTATCAATACCAACACTGTTGATAAGTTCTAAAAAGTCTAAATTCTCGTCGCCTTCCTCGTTAAGTTTTCGAACAGTAAGGACTTGAGTAATTTCCCGATTCGATTCGTCTTGTAATATAAGGATTGCTTCCGCCATATCCTTTTCAGGGTTGTGCCAGAATGCATTGTCTTCCCATCTTCTTGATTTTACTGTCATAATATTCTCCGGTTTTCAATTGTACACTTATATATGCGAATCACTAAAGAGCAATTAGAGATTGTTGGGTTTTATGTCTCAGATACCTTGACGTACAGCGTGTAAGTCTCTAAAGTCCTCATCGCTGCGACAATGGTTTCTCCGGTATACTGGATATTCGATGTCGTATTATACTGTACCACTCTCTGAGATTGATATGTTCCTGTATATGGCGAAGCAGGTGCTTCGTATCTCTCCGAGCGGAATCCATTAAAGTCGGCAGCTCTGGTTCCATTATAAGAACCAGGTTTTGTTCGAAATCCACTATAGTTTCCCTGATAAGTTCTAAAACCATCGAAAGATCTATTGCGTTGTCTGGAACCGCCGTATTGTTCAGTATTAGTAAAGTTCTCGGAATTCGCCGGACTCGAGAATGCCCCTTGAGCATAGTTGAAAAATCTTGTGCCGGCGAAAGAGGTAATGCCATCAGTGTAGGGGGTGTTGACCTGCCTGTAGACTGTTTCATAGGACACGGTATTTACATTAGTTTGCCGAAATCCATTATAAAATGCCCAGACACTTCTGTAGTTTGGTCCAGGGAAATTTGTGAGGCGCGCTCCTGTGTATGGGTGATTGGGATCGATAAATTTTTCTGATTGAGGGGGGGAATTGAAATTCTTCCACTGACCTAGAAATGGTTCGATATTCGATAAAAACTTATGATAGTTGCTGAGATATCCAATAAAGAAACCCGTCCGCCAGGGACCACCGTCAAAAATCCGAACATCCCCCCGTATCGCTGGATTATTATCGCCTCGCTGGGGGTTCATAATCTGCTTCCCGATGCCTCTGAAACTGCCTCTGAAATATCCTGGTCCCACATAATAGCGGCGTCCCTGATAATAGCGGCGACCAAGATATGGCCTACTTCCAGTGTAGTATTTGATTCCGGCGAACGAGCCTTGGACGTTTCTTTGGTACTGTCTGTATTGCTGGGAACTGACATATGTACGGATGAAACTGCTGTCGGAAAAGGTGCCAGCGTCAGGACGCTGGGTGGTCGTGGTGATGTACTGGATGAACCCAGTGGCCACCTGTCCAATGTAGGACCGCTTTGGTCCAGGGAAATTTGCAGAGCGCGATCCCTGATACCTCCTCTGTCCATTGTAGTATCCCGTTCCAACATATTGATGTGAAAAGTTTCTCTGTCCAGTATACGACCCCGAAAAGTTTCTGGATCCAGCATAAGACCCCGCCCAATCTCGCGTACCTTCGAAGCTGTCACGCTCGTATCCTTGAAACGTACCAGGAACGTCCACGAAGCGGACACCCGCATAGTATCCTTCATATGGGGTGTTGTAGGTTACAGGGTTTTGGGGACCATTGTAGGTGGCACTAGTATATTGTATATCTGTGGTCTGCCTGATCCTGTCTTTCATACTACCGCGTGTCTGCCATGTTCCAGTCTCGCCATTGCCCGCAGGGGTTTGCGTAGAAGGCAGAAGCAGCATATCACCTAACGTGGTACTCAATCTAGCTAGGTTGGTGCATGAGGCGTTGAAGAAAGAAAATGCATAATCGTCCATTTCCTCTAAATCAAATGTATCTTTCAAAATCAGGGGTCTTGATCTTTTTAGTAACTCTGGCACGTCATCTGGGTTGTAAAGTTTTCCAGCAGGGGTTTCGGGGTCATTCGCGGTTTTGCGCCAAATCGAGTATTTGTATTTTGGGTCGGATTGGGAGTTCATGAAACCCGAGGACCAGTTTTCCCATGTACCTCCAGTGCCAGCGATATCAGACTCAAATGCCTCCGGATGATTCGGCGAACCATCAGCTTCACCTTCGTTGTAGTTTGATGCTATTCGAAATGAACCGACGGATTCAGTTTCCAAACTCTTTTGGAGCAACCTTGTACCATAGGCAAGGAGATCATCCTCATTCATCACATGGATATCGCCATTATCGTCTAAAGAGACTACATCGGCGGCGAATTCGCCATCCCAATTGAGCACTGCATTATTATGGGGTGTAGTGGTGTTTTGATAGATATTGTCTGTTAGGGTAGCAACTACAAGTGTAGTTCCTGAGTGGTCTCCGGTTTCTGCCGTATAATTTGTATCGGTGGCCGTACCTATAGAAGACATATCACTCTGCTCTAAGTGATTTCCTATGCGATCTATAGACCCATAGTAGTTTTTGGCAACACCATCTTCTGGTGTAACGGGTTGCAATACAACATTCCCCATTTGACTATTCTTGGATGCCCAATCTTCTTTATCCGTGCTGAGTGGATTTAGCGCGAATGGAATAGTGGCACAGGCGGGGATTGTCTTTAAAGTTGGCATTTATAAACCTATGCGTTCAGAGCGACGCCAGCGGCGTTGTAGACAGTGGGAATACGAGCATTCACCTCGTCTATCGCGCCATGCACTGTGTTGGAAGTTATCTCACTACTACTTATACTACCTGCACCAGTGTCTGGCAGGGTGATCATGCCATAAACCTGAAGATTCGTTTGTCCTACATCTTCACCGTTATCAGCGTCATAGAAACGAAGAGCATTGCGACCAGTGGATCCCGAATTGACCTTTAGATGTCCACTAGCATCAGTAAAATTTGCTAACCTCGTCCCATTATTGTCGAGAAGAATTTCTCCTGTGGCAGAGCGTAACGTGATCGATCCGGATGATCTAACCTCGAGCGGACCAGAACTATTCTTTATCCTTGCGCTTGGTCCATTAATGGTAAATTCTGCAGTGGAATTGATAAGGTCGTTATTTTCATCGAGAGCGGTGACATCAACTACCTTAAAACTGTAGATTGTATTTTCGTTGACGTCTGTCAAGATAACTAAACCTTCATCCTGGCCAGCACCCGTACCAAGGGGCGAAAGATATATGTTTCCTCCTCCCTTCAAGGTAGTATGTGTGGGAGTGATGACCTTATGATGGTTGGTGGTGGTGCTCAGGGTGGTTGTGACAACACCAGCGCCAACGCCATCAAACAGTGGGCCGGCATTGCGTAATTCAAAGTCTCCGCTTTGTGATTCAATGTGTATATCACCTGTGGAGGTCATCGTGTAATTTCCAATGACATCCAATACATTAGATCCACCAAGGGTGTAAGTAAAACGGTTGACCGGAGCATCATCTACTGTGCTACCATCCCTAAGAACAACAGTATTGTCATCAGTATCAAAAATTATGCTGCCAGTAGCATCAACGAGGAAGTCTCCTGTGGGTGAGAAGGAAGTATCACCGTTTGACGTTGAGGTGAGTGGACCTGTGGTGTCGATTCTACCCTGACTCGCATCAAATACTGCTTCGATTTCATTGATGGCACCCACAACATTACTTGAGTTAGTGGTTGTCATAGTAGAAAAGGTGCCGCCGCCTTGTCCATGTAGGTCTTCATCAAGTTCCCGTATTGCATCAATAAGGGTGTACGCAGTTGTTGTTAGTCCGTATACTTTCTCAAAGGTAGAACCTTCTTGAAATGGACCAATCGCAGAGTCAAGATAGGATAAGTCGGAGTCGAGTTGCATTCTTCCATCATTTAGTTTATTGACTAATTGTTGGAAAGTGTCTGTTGTTTGATAAACAGGTTGTGGTATTGGTTGCCATAGAATTGATGCCATTTTATTTTCCTATCATCCCTTGTATAAGTTTTTTTAGTTCCGAGATCTCACTTCTTAAAGAAGAGACATCATTTTCTAATTTGTCTTGCACATTCTTTCGTTTTAGATAATTTTCTCTAGTTGCTCTGGCAATGGAAATCTCTTGTTCGTTTGTATTTATAATAGTTCCTGTTTCTATGTCCTTATACCAACCAGAATGTCCCTCAACTTTTATGTATCTGCTGGACATTATATTAGAGCAATGGCACGAATAGAGTTTATCACAGGGGACTCACAGGTGTTTGTGGTACGCAGTACAACCTTTACTTGGAAGGTGACGAAGTCATCTAAGTCTGCTGAGGTCGAAGTTTGTCCAATTCCAGCAAGGTATCGGTACTCAGCAAACGTCATCTGCTCCACTTCTGCATTCCGCAATGCAGAAGGTGGTGTGTTCTGACTAGGAAGTAGAACCCAATCTCTTTCATACAGGTTATCATCTAATTCTGTCCCAACTCTATAATATAGATCTAAATCTGCGGCAGGTGGTTTGTAAGCATCAACCAGTATACGCAGACCTTTCGCTGCTTGCTTCAAAGTGACAACCTTTGTTATGTGCTTCGATGCAGATGTGCCTGATAATGGGGCAGTCTCAGGAACAAAGTTTGCTGGTTTGTTGCGACCGCCAAGAGCAGTATCTGCATTGTCGATATCGGCAAGGACTTGGTTATCTACGACGTTGTTGACTAGAAGCATATTTATTGACTGCATATCTATCATCGGAGAAACGTCAGAAACATATCCAGATGCAGTCTGTGCTGGGGTGGGGTCTCCAAATGTCGATGTTTGTGTAGAAGAAAACTCCGCGCTGATCACAATGGAGGCCGCAGAGTCGTTGAGGGGTGCGATACTGTACCATTCTTGATTCAAGTTTCCAACATACTTCGGGGTATCGAAAAACAGGTTTGTTCCATTTTGCATAATAGTGTCGCTGGGGTCTTCAGTAAAGCGCAGGTCTTGGGATCCACTTAGTGCACCATTTGAGTGACTGAAACCGCTAATAAAGTTAGAAGTATACTTTATTGTAGTTTCTTCCACCAGCAAGTCTTGATAGTTCAATACTGCAACATCAATCGGGAAACCTCTATTGGTCTCTAATGATGTTGAACCGAAGGTGCCAGATTGGGCGTCGAACGCAGAATCAAGTGTAACATAGTATCCATTAACGTCCGGATCTTCAACTACATTAGTAGAATTTATTATAGAACGACCCAATACACCATAATATTTTGATGCATCACCTTCGAGGTTATCAGCAAAATTGGGGAGACCTTCCATACCAACCTTGTCACCTACACCAAGACCATGACCTTGGTGGGATACACGGAAGCGGTTTAGGTTACTAGTGTCGACAGAAAGACTTGTATCGTAGTTGTGGCGATGTTTCTCAATTGGGTTGCTGTAGAAGTTTGCTCTACCCTCAGATTTGAACTTTGCAGTGTAGATACGATATGCCATATCTTGATTCTGCTTTGGAGTCCATGTGGAACCATTCTGTGAAAGGAACAAAGAACCATTCGCTGGTTGCTTGTTCACACGTTTTGAAGTAGAACCCAAAATCAAATCATATGTAGAAGCGACATATGCTTCATAGTTGTCTGTTTCGGCCAATAGTACGAATGCATACTCATCACCAGAACGCAGATAGACTGGTTCTTTGAATTCAAAGGTGACTGGGTGTTCCAGTGGGCCGCCTTGATTTTTAGCGAGAGTTTGCGTTTGTCCATTGATAGCACTCCAGCACTCATCAGCAGTTTTATAGACACTGTGCTGTTCGCTGACGATCTCGCGGTCTGGGACACCTGCAATGACAGGGCGTAATTGGAGTTGAAGAGGTATCGATAAGTCTTGTCCTCCATTTGTGGCAGTCCTTGGTGCCTTATGTAAGAAGATGTCTATCTTCGTCACAAATACACCAGGAACACCTTCTCCACCGTCCACCGTGAACGTCTGGGCCAGTGGGTCTCTTGGTACCCATCTAACCCAGTCGTTATTAGTCGTGGTGACGCTACCAGTGACGTCAGCTTCACCAAAAACGTTCTTGTAGGAGATTGTGCGAGTGGTAAGGAAGGATGATTGCATAACGTTCACACTTCCCGTGGATGTAAAAGTTGTGCGCGCAAGCGAGAGTGCATCAGATTCATTGTTAACAGATATATCAAGAAGTTTAATTGGTGCTGTGCCGCAACGGAATTTCCATCCATTCGCATTCATAGCAGCTGCTGAATTCGCGCCATAGGTACTGGCATATCTTTTTTGATTATTCTGCCATTTCTGCCATTCCTGCTGTGTGTTGAACTGGGTGGAATTAGGAACTGAAACTCGAGCAGTGTTCGGGATCCATAACTGGAAATACAATTCGCCGTTTGCGTCGGTTATCAGTTTTTGGTTGGCGTTGATTCCAGACGTAATAGTACCTGGACATCGAACCATATTTACGTTTGTGGGTGCTAGTGCGGTCCTATGTTTTCCAGCCAATAGTGCAGACGCGTGTGCTGTCTTACCGAGGTCGATACACCACTGTGACATATTTATGCCACGCATAAATGGCCAGTAACGGGTATTTGGACGCAGACCTTCTGCAGATGCGAATACTCTCTTTTGACGCATAAATGGGATAGAGAGTACCGCGACTCTCCTCTCTCCGGTCTTGATAGTGGATGACTGGCTGGAGACGAATTCGTTCTCGACTGCTTGCGAAAGAGTAGCTACGCCAACGACGGTTTGAGTTCTCATGGTCTGTTCTTCGAACACCCCATGCCTACCTCTGGGTATGCGGCGGCCACGCGCGAGGATCCAGGTGCGCGTTGCTGTGCGGGTCATGGTAATCGTCCTTGGTACCAGTTTTTCTCCGATTTGCTTATAGATTGGCGAGGCATTTGTGTGCAGATCTGGTAGTCGGCGTTGGTCGAACCATGTGTCGGATGCTGGGCGCAGGCGCAGCATGCCTTCTCCTAGAAATACATTGAATGGGTTGACATTATAATAACCATGCTCCTCAGCATCATCTCCACTTTTCCAAGAAATCATTTCTTGTTTCATAGAGGGGTCGCACACATGATCGTATTCAAGTAGAAGGTTTTCTGTTTTGACAACTAGTCCAGAATTACTTGGCAGTCCAGATACCCCAGCACCACGAATCCCTATTTTGTCTCCGGCGACGTCATATTGGAACCCAATGCTCTCTAGTGCTAACTTTCCGTGGACTGTATTAGTGTCCTCATCATAGGAAGAAGTTGCAAAAGAAGGATCATCGAGGAAGTCATTGCCTATTGTTGATGCTGTCAGAGCCATGCCTTTCGCAAAGTCATCTACAAAGAGACCTGTCTTCGACCGTAAAGTTCCATCTGGTGCGAGTTCAACAAGGTTGCTTGCTTCATTTTCTAGGGCATTCAGAGATGTAGTCTCTTCAACCCTGGAAACTCTTCGTGAAATTGCCTCTATGTCGCTCATCTGATATCCGCGATATTCTCGACGGTTAAACATAATGTCAGTGGCACCTTTCGTGTTTCCAGGAAGTAAGATATCAAACAAGACCATCTGGTTTTGCACCTCTCCTGGAGATACTACATTCTGGGATTCCTCCCCTTGGTTGATAACTATCTGAGGTTTAAAGGACTCATCATATGTCAATGCAACGTGGTCTACACGAGAGTTGTAGAATTCCACGTCATACTCGATAAGGCCACCGTCTCGAGGAATTTCGAGAGTCGAACCTAAGAGCGCACTGGTGAGGTTTTTGCTCTTAGTGCCACGGAAGTCTATACAGTCATGCAGTTGAAAAAATTCTCCGGTGGATTTTGATGTAAATGATGGTATGTCTGCATAAGCAAATTCATCATCGAGGACATAAGAATTGGCAGAGAAATAATCTCCGGTTGCACTGTGTGTAAAGTATGCAACTTTCGCATAAATAACCAGAACATGATCCTGGACACCATCTGCCTTTATCTGGATTGGGCCATAGAAGTTGTCTCTCTGTCCACCGTCAAAAGTCAACTGGTGCGTCACTTCTGGTCCCATAAAGGACTCGTATGTATCATGCTCTTCGCTGGTCGGTCCAAAACCACTGTTATCTATCCAATCTGGGTGGCCGGAGATCCAAATGCCGCGTTCGCGTGCTTTCACCAACTCTATTCCATCAAAGAGGGTTGAATAACCAGCGATCTCAGCCTTGAATGTATCTTCGCCAGCAGTGCGGGTGAATGGGGCCCATGCCTCTGTATATGTTTTTGTTTTTGGGGAGAGTCCAGTTTCTCCGCTTTTCTCTACATAGTATATTATCTGGCATATATCAGTAGCAACTACACCATTCGCAGAAGGGACAGTTATTATCACATTGTTGGCGGCACTTGTGTCGATGTCAGCAAACGGTATATCAATGACGGCACTCGTGGTGTTGTTAATTATGATCCAGTTTGCTGTATCGATAAAGGATTCGCCACTGAAACATGTTAGTGTCAGTTTAAGAATTGCGTTGGCATCTGCGTCGGTGCCTGCTACAATTTCCTGTTGTGCCATGCGTTGCACAGGTATCTTTGTCGGAATCAATGATTTGACACGACCACCAGGAACTCGGAACAAACTGGTGTTTATTTGGGGTTCGGTGATATACAGATTACCATTGTGTCCCAGCGAGTTGCCGCCAAGATTAGTTGGGATAATCCCGTCAAGAGGGGTGTCGAGGTGCATCAAAGCGTTCAGCGAAGACACCGAACCGTCGCCTGTGCTCGATCGAAGTTTCCTTACCAGACGGAAATTCTTACCAGGATCCATAGATATATCTTTCAGGTATACACGGTAAGCATCTGAGTCTAACCTTCCTGTAGAAACGAGGGTCTTCAGGTGGGCAGTACCAACAACATTGCCGCCGAGACCATCAACACCATCAGAATCGATCAAGTCTATGGAATGATTCACCGAATATCTAGAACCTGGGGCGTCCGTTGCGTTTCCAAAATCAAGTTGTGATAAGTTTATATCTCTAGTGTCATAACCCAAAGATATATAGTTTTTATAACCAACCTCCAGTTTCTGGGCCTGCTCTGCTACATAGGTGAGAGGTTTTGGAATTACAAACTGAGCAGGGATTTGATGTTGGAGACGATATCCGTCAAGGAAGGCAATCGGAGCAACCCCATTTTGTACAGCTGGCACTTCATACAGTAAACTATTAATGTCGTCTGCATCATTGAACTGTATATCGAAGTCATTGACAATAAAGTTTCCGTGGGTATCAAAGTGGCGTTTTGCCATACGACTTTCGTTCTGATTGAAGTTGTCAGTTCCTTCTTTGATCTGTATAATCTTAGAAGCACGAACAGTAGCGAATGTAACGAAGTCTTCTTCATCGGGAACAGATTCACGCGTGGCCAAGATCATCCTAATACGGTAACGATCTGCACCTGGACTAGAAAGGTTGGGGCGTGTGCCTTGATTATCATATAGTGCATCATCGTCAGCAGTTGTGACTATATCTTGTTTAACTTGGAAACCGACTTGAGCGTCGGCGTAATTGGTGAACTTAGAGATTGCAATCGTTTGTTTAGAAACATGAACGAAGTGACCTTGTGTATAGAAATCAGCACGTTGCATAGAAAAGAGGACGCCTTTACCTGTAGATTGGGTACTACTCGGAGCAGGTTGTGTTCTCACATAAACCGAAGCCAGAAGACCAGCACCGCTGTGCGATATATTTGTCAATTTCTCTTGATCGTTGAATGTTAAAAAAGAAGTCTGCACATCACTATTGGTGACTTCTTGTCCAGCAGAAAGATAACGTCCATACAACGCTTTCGCGTTTAAATTTGCGTCTATGTCGGGAGCAGGTTCAATATGTGATACTTGAAAAACAAGTCCACCTGTTCCTATTCCTGCTTCTCCCCTAAACACAGCACCAATGTAATCTTCATCGGGAACAAATAACCGCTCAACAATAACATAATCCACTATGTCGGTGCCTGCGCCCGATGACTTCGGCGAAACAGCAGCACCGTCCATGAAGAGGTTGTTTGCCATACGAGTTATCTGTCTTTGCAGAATAGTCTGTAATTGGTTTAACTCTCTTCCTTGAAGTGCACGTCCAGAATTGAAGAGGATTTTGTGATAACCTGCGCTATCCAAAAAGTCGTCTTTATATGTTCCTGAAAATGTTGATCCTGTAAACTGGTTTGCCATTCTTAATTTCCTTTAGAGGTCAATTACAACCTTGATATCTTCTGTTTGATCTGCATCGCGAGAAACTGCTGTTCTATTATCTATGTATAATATCTCTCCGGAGAAATTATCAACCTCAGCAGGGCGCAGTATTGGCATATCGTTGACTGCGTTAGCAATCGTGGTTGCGCTTCCACCGCCACCAGACACCGTCACGTCTGAGTTGCTGTCGAATGGCATATATCCAGTTTCTCTTGTTTGATGAACATACAAGATACCGTTTCCATCGTAATAGTCTATGGTTGCGTTAACGGATGGACTACTAACTTGACTGACAGACTGGTCACCAGTTATATTTATGGCATTCAGGGTGGTAGTAGTAACATGTAGTGCTTTAGATGCTCGCAGAGTTGATGCTCTAGCATAAGAGTCTTCACCCGTTAGAGGAAAACTACCATACTGAGCAGAATCTCTATGTGGGTTGCGTATTATACCAATCTGGCGGAAGTCATTTGTGGTTGGGAAATCTTCATTCTCACTGCCAGTGAGTTGAGTGGTGAACATAAGGGCAGTTGAATTTAAGTCAATGATTGGGTTGCCACCCATGCCAGAGTCATGAGAAACGATTGCGCGCAATACTGCACCACTTCCACCCCCACCGCTGACGAATATAGATGCGTCGGTGTAATTTTGACCGAAAGTAAAGGCAGTATCTACGAAAGCGTTTTTCATAATAACATCAGATATTCCTCCGTCATTAATCTTGGCGGCGGCAATAGCTCCCGTGGCGACGGGGTGTCCGTCCTTGCTGAGGTTCGTGGTCCCTTTGGCGATAACACCTTTGCGTGGGACACCTTTTATAGTTATGGTGGGTGGCGATACATAATCCCGTCCAGGATTATCTATTGCAATTCCTATTAGTTGTCCAGGTATTGCTCCTGCCTGAATCGATCTTTGGTTTAGTCGGGATATAGATAGGTCGTCGGCACTCGGGCCGCCATAGGCGAGATCAACAATGCGCTCTACTGGCATATATGCTGATGTTAAAAACTTTCGAGATAACTCTGCACCAATATTGTACATGTACTTCCAAAAGTATCCATCATCACCTGCGGGAAACACCCCATCTGCTGTGTTAGTTGGTTTATATAAAGATGGACGGGCAACACCAGAGACAGTCTTGCCTTGTTGCACACAAATGAAGACATTGTTTTCGTCAGTTAGAACATAGTAGGGGTTAGGAATAATACTATTGCCAGTTGTGGCACCTATAGTTGTATTAGAGTTATACTGCGTAGACCATGCCTCATAGAAGTTACCAGAATTCCAAGAGTGTCTCGGAACAACATATGACACATCGGTAATTAGTTTCATTGCCTGTATGCTTGAACGAAATTTCAATTCTTCATCCGCAGCAGAAGTCGGTGTGGGTGGATCTGCTTCATCAGGCCATTCGCTACAACGTCCAATGGCCAGAAAGTGGCGGTCAGAATCCGTATTTACTTCAATGCCAATGTTCTGTGTTCTGTCGAATACTTTCTTCAACATCTCACGTTTTATTCTATCGGTAATTGTCGCTGTCATTATTATAGTGTCCTTAATTTCTATCTATGTGTTTATTTATACGCATCCAGGGTGTTTATTTCTAAAGAGGATAAGTTATATAACTTATCTCTTATAGTTAATACACTACCCAATCATCTACGGGATTGTAGTGATCATATCCCGTTCCACCAGACCATTTATATCTAACCCAGAGATCGCCTTCTTTAATATATTTCGCACTACCCCCGACAATATTCGATGTCGGTACACCATTGCTGTATGTCCACTCCTGGGCAAGCTTTGCGCGTTTCACATTCTCTCCACCAAATCCATCGTTATCATACCTCCAATGCTTGTCCGATATCATCATCCCAGTTTCGGTGTTAAAAACTTCTTCGCTGTATATACCCAATTTTTCGTCGTCGGTAATTGCGGAGCCGTCTTTTGCGACCACGGTTGTCGGATCTATATAAAACTCCCTCAATCTAAGCACACTCTCTGCATTTACAACATCATAATACTCTTTTTTGGTTTGAACGCCGAAGTAATCAGTATAGTTCCGCGTGCTTCGTTTTCCGTTGAGATATAAACTAGAGGAAATTACTCCTTCACTATAATGAAACTCAATCATGGTCGCTTCAGGCGCAGCCAGACCAAGTGCCTCGGTTGTGTATGCGGGGGTGCCGTCGGTAACAACAACCCACAATTCAATTATCCAACTGAAGTCGCCTGGAATCTCTTCTAAGATGTCTAGTGTCTTAGTAGTGGTGGTGGTGATCTCGTTACTAATCTTGCCTTCTAACCCGTTATATTCGACAGATGTCGCAGTGTAAACACCAGCTGGGAGAGATATGGTTGCTCCAGGGTCTATAGTTGCACTGCCACTAACCAGTGGTTGCCCATCTTTGAAGATACGATAACCTGCTGTTTCCCAGTGGTTTTCTCCAGGAATCAATTGTATTTGTCCGATGATGGTTGGATGTTCCCGAAGGTGTGGGGCATCAGGTTTGCGCACGACCACAACATAAGCGTCTGTCAGATTCTGGTGGCGGAGGTCACCAGAACTGGGGTTGAATTTGGTATCGTCCATGTAGTTGGGTCTATTGCTAGCGTCACGGTCTTGTTCTGCTAAGATACGAGAATCGAGAAGCGTAAGAGGTTTTCCTGCCTCTACACCATACACCTTGGTAGTGTACTTTCCTCGTTCAATCCCTTTAAAGGATGTTGGTGTTTTACTAGAATATCCAATAACTTCTGACTCAAAAACTAGATCACCACTTTCTGGAAAATTAGCAGTAGACAAAACCGTAATGTCATCGTCTGACCGACCTGTTGGAATAGTGGGGCGGGTGACCGCTTTGCTCTCGAGATCAAAGTTGCTAACAAGACAAACCTTTGTTCCGTCAGGACTACCTTTGGCATCTTGGTCGTAAGGTTCAGAAACATCTCCAGTGCCAGAAGGATATACTATTTTAGAATATCCATGGGACATTTCCCAGTGACCCCCTGTCCTTAGATCTAAAATCGTCCCGCGTGATACTATCCACCTTCCACTATGACCACATGGTCCTGGGTCAGAGGTTCTTGCGTTGGCCAATTTGTTCATATCACTTGGATAACTTTCATTCCATTTACGTCCTTGTGCCTGAGAGTTTCCTACCACGTGGTAGGATCCATCACCATTCCAGGATTGATGTCCTGCTTGAATGAAAATCGTGCCGGTGCGCATATTTGTACCATCAAGGTCGGAGTGAGTTCGACTGGGAGTGAATGGTTTTCCTTGGTCTACACCTCTCAATTTGTTCCTCATAATGACGACGGGGTGGTTTCGGCTGGGGAGAGGACGACTTCCTGTACCATCACCAAATCTGACAGGTTGTGAGGTTGAATCTGGAAGAATTTCCATAAGCACAGAAACCCTTTCCTGTCCAGGAATCGAGAGATAGTCGCCGGAACTCTGCTGTTCGCTTGAGCGGTAACGCTGGACACCATATAAGTATGTATCATCACTATTAGTCTCGCCCAGTTCCTCAACACCATAAGATATGGTGGTAAGTTCTCCAGTCTCTACAACAAACCGTTTAACTTCCAATCCTGATGGAGCAGTAGTCTTATACACGTCCTCTCCGTTTCCAGTGCGATGCACAAAGAAGAGCGTGTTGCTAAGGTTCGCCCAGCGTGGGGCCATGCCGGAGTCTATTCGAAACTCCTTGTCTAATTCGAGGTCAATAATCCAAATTTCGATGCTGGCCTTGCCACCAGCGGCGGAATAGTTATCAGAACCTGGGCCAGTTGTCCAACGTTCGATACATATATATCTTCCATCAGGACTCCAACACTGAGTGTTGTGGTAGTTTATGTAGTCTCGTATAGATTTATCTTTTGTCAGTCTCCATAAAGTATTAGGCGTGCCATCTAGAGTCGCGCGACTTGTATCTGGGTCTGTAAATTCTGTTCTGAAATATCGCCCTGCAGGTATCGGGGAGGGGAGATCTCTTAGATAATTTGGATAATGCACATAGTCTATACTAGTATCTCTGTCCCCGCCTTCTTGGTTGTTTATAAGATAAACACCATGGTATGTTGCTAAGAACAAATCAGGACTATTAGTTTCTACATTATATGTGTCAGAGAATGATGTGCCACCCTCAGCGTCGGTCAGGGGTATCAGGGTAAGTGCCGATTGGTTTGTAGATGATACAAGAGAAGACCCACCAACAGGTCTTATTCCTGCGTAACATTTTAATACGCCTTGATCTAGATCCATTCGTAAGCGTAAAGAAGTTCCGTCAACATGTGGGTATGCTGCGCTGATGCCGACAAGATTCAAGTCTTCGCTTTGTTGTCCAACCTCAAAAAGAGCAAGGAAGGAGTCTGTGCCACTAGCACCAGAATACCACACGAAACTTAAACCAAACGCAGTGGTGTTGATATTAACGCAGACTATGGGTCCAGCAGAGTTTCTATGGTCACCAGACCACTCTGCTTGTGCAGATAAATTAGCATTTAAAGTATCTTTGTAAGCAACTGCCCTAGATGTTCCTATCTGCGAGGGTGTTGGGATTGTCCAGTTTGTTCGTTCCCTGTAACTAGCATCTGGATCGCCATTCACGCCTTCTACTGTTATGGCGTCCCAGTGGGAGGAAAGTTGATGCGCGGAAGAATAAAGAGTTAGATTTCCTTTCACATTTCCGCTTAATATCAAACCCTTGCTAGTATTGCCATCTCTTCCCACAGGAGTTACGTCGGTTGGCCAGAAGTTCCAGATGTCAGCAAGTTCCCCCTCTCCAAAGTTTCCAGCAGCAAAGAATTCCTGGTTTGCCGACTGCACGTGGACTGTTGGTTGTCCCCCAATATCTCGATCAGGCAAAGTATTCACCGCCTTATATGGACCAAAGTCGTTAAGTCCAGTGGATCCAGGTTGGAATGCTATGTTATTCGAGGATGTGTTAAATGTATTTCCGGTGATTTGGAAATTATATCCTCTGATCGGAAGCGTGTTTAACGTTACAAACACGGGGAAGTAATTGTTCCTGCTTGCGTTTTGGTTTATGCCGCCGAAAGCAATATTGAATGTGTTGTCCTTGATGGTGATATTTTTAGGACGTTGCGGCACAGTAGCGAGTCCGTGTTGAAATCCGCCACGAGGAGACACATTATATTCTTTGGATTCATCGGTGAAAATACCTATTAACTCGAGACGAGAAGTATCTGTTCCAGAAGTAAATGTGCTATTTTTGATCTCGATATTTTGCGCATCATTCCTGATAGATATACACATCCTACCAGGATTAGTAACAACAGCTCCTTCAATCAGTACGTTTCGTGAATCGTTTATGCCAAAGGCTCCTCCGTAATTCTGAGAAGCATCATCGTTAATACTTTGATGATTTCTTATAGTGACATCTCTAGCATAGTGCCCGACAGAAATTCCAACTTGGTTATTATCGTGGGTAATATTTCCTTCTAGTGAGATACTAGTTCCGGAAGTAATGTCGAACCCGTTCTCTGCACAAGAAAAACATATATTATTCAGTGCTCTGTGATTATCCCCGATATCATCCGTGCGCCCGAGTCCATCATTGAATACATCGTCTACATATTCGCTATTGGCGTGATAGAAAATTCCATCATTATTTCTTGTTCTACCCACTATATTATTCTGAACCAGAGTATTGCTTATTGGATATGAATAGTTCGAATTAGGCCAGTTTCCATTGCTGCCCATCAACCCTATACCACCATTCTGGGTATCTAATATTACACAATCTTGGACTATGTATCGAGATCCTTGGGATAAAATTACGCCAGTTCTGGTTTCTCTGATGAAACAATTCTGAATCGTTATATCGTTACACCAATCCTCAACTTGTATGAGATCATCGTCTATATCACGAACGACACCAGCACCGGCGGTTCGAATACCTGGACCAGCAGCATGCGATAGCGATAGACCGTCAAAGGTCATATGCTTAATACGTTTCAAACTGAAGATCATGTTTTCCGAATATTCTAGGTGATGGGCGGTGTCGCCCAATAGGACATCGTCGACCTTGGGTTTGTAGTAGAGTTTGGTCGAGTCTTTCCACCATTCTCCCTCTAAAAGACTATCAGCGGCGAGTCCTGGAAGTAGTCTTCCTAATCCAACTACTCCGTCATCCGTCCATTTTGTGTATGTACAACCATACAGTTGGGTTGATGTAAAATCTGGGAATGGATTAGCGACTTCCCAAACATCAGTGTATGTTAAGGATTCATACCAACCCGTCAGGTGGAGACTGCCTACGATATATGCATTGGTATACTGAGTTGTTGGGCGATCTGGATCATTTCGCGTGTGTGCCTGAGAATCTGGATCACCCGAAAGAATTATTGGATTCAGTGCTGTGCCTGTTTTATTACTGACATAAAGATAATCAGTACTGGGGCGGTCGTGAACACGATATGGGTTCGATGGTCCATTATCAATGAGGACTGTGGTATATCCAGGAACCAGCGAGCGCATGGCATGGTCGATGGTGGCGTAAGGAGCCACGCTGGTTCCTGGATTAGTATCGTCGCCCGTAAGATTATCAACGTACAACGTGCCCAGCATTACTGCCTGTGTTCCAGAAACTGTTGGTGCAACAGTTTGAAGATCTCCAGTAGAATAAACTCCTTGAAAGTTTCCCCCATATATTGGTGAGTTGGTTTGAGGGTGTAGGATGTTATAGTACCAAACATCTTCATCGAGTAAGTTGATTGTGTTGGACATATCAGGTCCACGTGTTGGTCCACCGTCAACAGATTCTTCATCCAGTGTTCGGGCATTGACATCATCAGCGCGAGCGAGGTTGTTATACTGCGTGTGCCAGTTTTCTACTGAATAAATATCCATTTGGTCATTTACCCTAGTCAGTATTCTATAACCGTTTGGTCCTGGTCCGATCTCGAGATAAGAAGTAGTGTGTAACCCATACCCTCCTTGTTTGAGCATTACACGGGCCATCTCTTGTATAAGGAGTGGTGGTGGTGGTTGGATTGTAGCATTGGGCATCGACCCCAACCCAAGACTGATCTGCCATATCACCCCAGTGTCTAGGTCTTTCTTCTTCGGATAAACATCGACATAGGAGAATATCGACCTTAGTGAGATTTGCCCAGACAAGAACATTCCAGCTGGGTGCACAAAAGTCTTATATGCATCTTTCCATATGTTAACAGATAAAGGAGTAGATATCATGAGACCGTATAACTGATAAAACTCATTATCTGTTATTTTCTTGTTTGTCGCGTCAGAACCAATTGTGGTGTACGATCGAAGTTCTGTTCTTATTCTGAGTCTCACTCCCGTAGGAAGAATACCCAACTTGGTGTTAATGCCGTCGTCAGCGACAAGTCCGGCGTGGGGTAATAATGTGACCTTCCTATTTGAATAATCAACAGTGTAGTGTTTTCCAGCAATCAGTTGAGCGAATTCGCCATAAGTGGATTGAAGGGCAGCGGGGACTTCACAGATGATATTGAAGTCACCATTGGGAAATGTATAGTCGAACATAGATTCACCAGCGGCGATGCCCACATACTCGAGCATCTCAGAAGAGGGTTCGCCGATGATAAACATTTCATCCCTGCCATAATTCACCTCAATGTCAACAGAAAAGAAAATGCGAAAGAACTGCTTAATGGAGAACTCAGTACCTTTGGAGCGATACAACAAACTGGAGTATTGCAGGGCAGAACGTTTATCTGCAAATGCTTCAAAATATGGTTTGCCCAGAAGGAGTTCGCTTGCTATGAAAGAAAGAAACTCTGCTCTAGTTTGTATTATGTCCCTCGCAACCATGAGTTCTTTAATTTTAGAAACAGGATTTGTTTTATCCTCTAGACTTTTGTAGTATGCCTGGAGGAAAAGAACTAAATTGGGATACTTTTCATCAAAGTGCTCGGGTAGAGCATCATAAACATCATATCGCTCGAACGTAAGGTCTCTACGATTTAAATCAGTGAGTGTTTTATCAAGAGACATTTATATTACCTTGTTTCGACGACGATTGGGGTGGCGAAAGATGTATCCGTTACTGTGTCAAATTCTATTATGTTGTTCCTAACAGAGTTTATAACAGACTGGTTGGCGGGAACACCAAACATCTGTATAAAATTAACAGATCCTGCTATGTCTTGCACTCTTAATCCAGTGATAGAAATGGTGCCCAGTACATCATCATATGTACCAATGTTGTCTACCACTACCTGTCCTGTGCTAACTCCCACCACCTGTAAGACATTTGATGGTTGTGAACCATATTCTCCGCTCGCGGCAACAGTCCTTTGGTCTAGTTTGTTTCTGATGAAAACACTGCCGCCATTATATGTGAAATTAGATGACCACACCGTCTTTACAGTTGAGAGTTCAGGATCTCTAAGAGCAGCAGGGAAATTAACCACATAGTCTCGAGTAGTTAACAGCTGAGGGATTATTCTTCTACTCAGGATAATATTGGCACGAGAAGATAACACAGATGGATCAGCAGCATCCACCTCTGTCAGCAAGTTTGATAGTCTGAATGTTTGTGAGAACTTTCCAGTGTTATTATCAAAATAATCAGAGACTGTATCTAGAACCGTCTCGCGGATTTTCGAAGAAGACAATCCCGTCAATGCAGGATTGAACTGATAAAAAACTTCAGTAGAAATATAAGTCACGACAGGATCGGTGAATGTTAGTTTGAATGATGCTATTTGAAACTGGTCGGATAAATCTAATATGCCCTGTCTCGTATTGGCCAGGGTCGTAGCATTTATATTATCTTTCCAGACAATTGAAGTAAACACAGTACCATAATCAGGGTCTGGGTTATCTTCACCACCCCAAGATTGGATATCCTTTATGAAAGGAGAATATTTCTTTAAGATCAAGGAAGAATAATCATCAGCGGTCACCATTCTATTCTGTGCGGCAAATTGGAATGGGGCATTCTTTCTAATTGATTCTATTCCTTCTTTGGGGGTGCCTCCCGATGCTTGATTTATTACACTGATACCAACTTTGTCGGGTTCTATCGCTATTTCCCCAAGGTAAAGATCTGCTGTTAAAGATAGTGAGGCAATCCCGTTGGGTTCAGACCCGTTTGTTCGGAGATAGTCAACCTCAATAACGTTTCCTGCTTGTGGGGTCAGTCCCAAAGAGGTGCCATTACCAAAGGAAAGTTCAAAGAAAGTGTTAGGCGATTCACGCAGAACATATAGACGAGAACCAGAACTGATTGTAGACGCGTCTAAAAGATTTGTATACACCGAGTATTCTCCATTCTCCACATTGGCAGAACCTTGGTTCTCAAAAACTTTAACAATTGCTGTTGAGATGTCGATATCTTTATCGGGAATAATATATATAGAATCTGCAGAATTGCCAACAATGAATTGTACCTTCTGCGGATCTCCTTCATATAATAAGATAGGATCGTCTGGAGAAGAAATCGGATGAAATGTAAAAACACCAGTACTTTTATCTGCTCTGAGACTGGTTCGGTTAGTATATGTGTAGTCTATCCTATCTCGTGTGCCGCGTGTAGACAGCTGTCCTGGAGTAATTGTTATAGCGGTAGGGGGGAGTCCAGCAACTCCAGTTGCGTCGATTGTCAGTTTTACGGTTATCACAGAAGACTTCTTCGAATCAGGAACATAACCCAATCCTTCTGCAAGAGAAACAACAGATGGTCTCAATTGTGCAGTCACAAGAAAGGACTCATTCAATGCAAAGTTTGTCTGTAGGGCATTGTAGTGTGTGTTATATGCTAACACATCAAGTATATTATTTAGAGCAGAACCTTCAAAATCAAAGTCATTAAATTCTTCACCCGATTTCAGGAATTCTTTTAGGGATTCTTTTATGTTCTGGAAATCTAATTCGGTAGATTTTATTGTGGTGCTCATTATCGAAACCTATTTAATTGTACAGAGGTGGAGAATCCTTTATTATTTATATCAAATTCAATCACGATTCTTATGGTGTTGTCGAAGTGGGTAGAGATGTCGCCTGTGCCTAGAGGGATTAATGTCTGGCCATTAAAGAAAATCACATCAGTAATTTTTGCTCTGGGTTCCCATCGTTCTACCTGTGTTTTGATTTGATCTTTGATCGTATCATCAGAGAATGAACTTGACAATCCAAACAAAAACGATCTCAGGTTTGCTCCAAATTTTGGTTCAAACGGTTTCTCGAGTTGATTGGTTAGTATAATGTTCTGCACCGACTGTTTTACAGCAGCTGCATCTACCTTCTTATATAGGTCGCCTCGGAACACCCCATTACCATTGTCTTCACTTCCTTGTTTTGCTGTGAAAGAGAGATCTACATCAGAGAACAACTTTATCTTTGTAGTGATCTTCGTGTTTTTAGAAAGTCCAGGAACGATTCTTTGTAATGCCATATTTCTCTGCCTTTGTATTATGTATTTATTTATACAGGTTCGGAGAGAGATTTGAACTGAGTCGAAATCAAAGTTGCTACACTGGGTTTTTACCCAGAGTTTTTGGTGATTTCGACCAGATCATGTCCACCATAGATGGACCTATTATAGTATGAACAGACTTTCATTTCGAAGGTTGCTTCAAACGAAGGGGTGATCTTGGGCATAACAATAATAATCTGTTGGGATAGTGTCCCATCTGGATTGGTCTCATCGTAGTCAATACTCAGTTGGTCGAAGAAGAACATGTCTCTTATATGCAGAGAGAGATCGAATGTTGCGCCAAAATCAACCTTGCCCACGGAGTTGTATAAGGTGTACACAACTGCCCGTCCATTGTTTTTTAACTCAGCAATGCTGGGCGTGTCAGTGACTATGGAACGATGTATTGACGGACTATCTGTAGACTTAAATGGTTCGCGCCAATATTTTTTATCTAGTGTTTCAGTTGGTTTATATGCTTCCCTTATACCATGCGCTGGTTTGTAGTAACCTTCAGTCACATCTAACCTATAAGATGAGAAATCTTTGATCGTAGAAACACCTTCCATCAACCAAGCGTGCAGGTACCATTGCCGTGCAAGGTCTTGTCTGGTGGCGAGCAGAGGAATAGAATCCAATGAACATTTAGATCCAGGTGCACCGAGAAACTTCGAAACGCTATTCGAGCGAGACAACTTGGTCGAACTCGTTATTGGTCGACTGTGGCGGTCTGGGTTGTATATAGGATCGGCGACTATGGTGCGAGATGCGGCACCCCTGTTCTTTGGAGTGAATGTTTTTGACGAACGTTCTATTGGGTTGCCGAGAAGAGTGTATCCAAATCGGGGCGTTGGTTCTTGCTGGCCAGTCCTTGTTGTAGAATACTCTACAGCTGGAAGACGCTGGGAATAGGAAGAAGATATTCTGTTCTCTTCTAATAGAGATCGTATACATTTTTCTCCATCTGTTTGTTTTTCTGGTGCAGTCCGACTATCTTGACCACCGTCCATCACTCTTAGTTTTGACCGGATCTCTGACGTTGACGGCGACCAGCTAAAATACATGCTGTATTCGTCTCGTTTTGAAATTTTATTCTCTAGGGTGCTATCGGGGTCAATAACCACTTTACGCACAGCATATGGAGACAACTTATTGTATACTTCCCACCATTCCCTACTGGTAGAATAATTTGGAGTGACATCGGTATAATCTGTTCTAGATTGTGCCTGATCGAAGACAGTTTTCTCTTCTACTCTCCAACCCCAGTCGAACTGGTATTCTGGTCCAGGTGTTTCACCATCATCTGCGCTGGGAGAAAGATGCGATCTTGCGTCCTGTGCTGTTCCGGCGGTCCAAGCAGCATACTCTAGAGTGGGTTCTGGCGGGGTGACGCCGGAATTATCTGAGTTGGCTAGGTTGCATTCATCGGCCCAAATTGCCACATTTGCTTCATCAGCAAATTCCGCCTTGGTTGCATAGTTTGAGATATGTGAGTGGAAAGATTCTTCAGAATACTTCGAGAACTTTGAGGTCCATGCTTCCAGAGCACGACCCACGAGGTTGCCTTGGAATATAGTCTCTGAACCGTTATCATCTGATGGTCCGGTATATAGTGAACCCGTGTAGTGGAAGTTCGCGCCGCCGATCTTACCAGTGGCACCAGTGACTACAACGTCTCCGCCAGAAATAACGGCGCGAGTGCCTGATGAGGTTGAGAAAGTATCCTCAGAAGTAAGTCTCACATTCCTTGCTGAATTGACTATGAAGTCTTGTCCGACAATGGTACGAATGTCTTTCTTTGCAACAACCTTCAATTCTGAGGAATAAAAGTTGAACGTATCGCCCCAAACTTTCACATCTTTGTTGCCACGAACAAGTGTGCTGTGGATATCACCAACTTCAGTCAGGTGAGATCCGTTGACAGAGTGATTGAAATTAGCACCTACTCGCATATTATATGTGCCGCCAACATCAACATTGTAGTCCCCGTTGACAGTCAGATTTAGATCGCCATTGTATGTCAAGTTTCCTTGTCCACTAACAACCAATTCATGGTCGGCACCGATGACCTGTACTTGGTGGGTGCGCGAAACGAGAACAACAGAACCATCCTGCTTCAATTCAACACCAGCGCCAGTATGGTGCTTAATGAGTATTCTCTGATTTCCTGGGGTGTCGTCTATTTCAAAGGAGTGTCCAGAAGGCGTTGTGTTTGCTTGGTTAAACGGGAATATTGATGTAGTGGCATATGGTATGTCGAAACTCACTCCCATAGTTGAACCGCCCATCCATAATTCATTGATCACAATTCCACGTGCAACGTTGCTGACGCTCGAGTTGAACCAGTTGTCTCGGAGGGGATATTCTCCTGTTGGATCTGCCATGCCATCACGACCGATACCAGTGGTGGATTCTTTCTCAAGTCCACCCTCTGCTGCGAGACGATCTGTAATCTTGTTATTGTTAGTTGTCATTCTGAACCTTCTCCTTTTAGGATTCTTTGGATACTGTCAATGATTCTTTGGGTTTTATCCTGTTCAGTGTATTGAACTAAATTACCAGAACCCGTCCTGGCGGTGGCATCCTTATCAATGATGTCCGTGGGAGACAGAGCAGGTTGTGACTCTGGATTCGAGTATAAACTTTGCTTGTTGAAGTTGGTTTGTACATAATCCCGCACATCAAATCCAGGGTCTTCATGTCCAGGGTCGATATCCATGTGTCCCAGTGCCTGTCCTCCTGGGTATTGCAAAAAGAAAACTCTCATAATTTGGTAGAAAGTGTTGTATTGTGCTAACGTTAGAGAACGAGATGATGCAACATCATATACATTTGAAGAACCAGTAGAAACATTAAGTCCACCAACGAAACAGACACCCAAAGAATATTGGTCGTGATTACGGATATCGCAATGCGCACCGACTACATTGAGAGGAACTCCTCTTTCTAGCGCACCATCACGCCTTATAATGAAGTGATATGCGTTATCGCCTGCGCCAGTAAGTTCTGTCAGTTGTGCGCCACTGAGGTTGGCATTGGTGTATGTCTCAGACCAGTGAACTATAACCTCAGAGATGTCCCGAGTGATGCTTGCCATTTCTGACTCAAGTTCTTCTACGGAAGAAATAAAACTTCCGGATGGGTTTATCGTATCTGCATCAATCAGAAACGGATTAGGTCCAGGAAGAATTTCTGTTTGTTCAACTGTTCCTGCTATTGTGCCTCTGGTCTTTCCCATTACTCCTGTCAAGGTTTGGAATGGTACTTCTGTACCCGATGAAGTCTTGACATATGCAGCAGCAAAGTTGTCTCTTTGGAAATCCGACTGATCATCGAGATCTATATTAAAGTCTTCGAGTGGACCTGAGTCGAGTCCCTCCTCGATATCTCCCATGATGCCAGCCTGAATCATGTGTGGAATAGGACGCATAGCATATACTTCGGGCAGATCAGTAATTAGGTTTATAATTCCATCCCCTTTAAGAAATGTGGCCACTACAGAGGGGGAAACTTTACTGAGTTCCGATACACTGAGCACACTGCCTAACGATGATGTAACAAGTACTGATAAGTCGCCCGACAGTTTGTCTGTTATTGCTGCCAGACCATCACTTATACCATAATTGCCCAGAACTGCCGAAAACCCTCCAATGATTTCGAGGTATTTAAGGTTGTACTGATTCATAAATGTGCCGAGGTTATCTTGTATTATAGAAGTAATAGTAAGTTCGGTTCCCGAGAGTTGTCCAAATAGACTGTTCGTTAAAAGGATCTTTGATAGTTCAGTGACACTCAACGTTGGGGTGAACTTATGCATAATCTCCGCTACCGCCGTGATTATCTCCGAAGGGATGTCGCCATCAATAGTAATGTTTTCTGCTATCAGGTCAGAAATTTGGTTACGAATAACTTCTGGCATAGATTCGCCAGAAAATGTGGCGAGAGAGTCGAGAGATCCACTTGCATTCTTTATGCCCTCAGCAATTAGCTGGTTGCTGGTTGATTGAAAAGAAATTGCCATATTAAAATTCTCTGTTGCTGCGATTATTCGTAGATGCCATTAGGCGGCATCGGGATCGTTGGCGAATACAGTGTCTGAAGGTGTTGGTCCGTAATGCTTAACTTTGCGTTTAATTTTACCCTCGAGCAGCGTATTACCACCACCCGTCCATCCAGGTTCTGAACCATAGGGATCCGAATCTTCTATGTTGACGTAATAGTTTCGGTCTGGTTCCAATCTCACTCGATTCTGAAAGCTCCAACCTATCGTATAGTTCATTTCAGACGTCTCAATTCCTCGCTCGAATATGGCGTTGGCGTCAATAGGAGGTCCATTAGGTATATTAGAAATCCAGAAGTTCACCATTGGCATGAAATGGGCATATTGCTGGTGATGGATCGTAACTATCTGGCCGGAAGAGAATCTATCAGGTGGGGTAGTGAACCTGGTTGAGACCACCGTTCCTTTTGGCAGGGGGATTACATCTGAATGAACTTGTGTGCGGTGCATAATCGGAGGAAGCCATGGCGCGGTCTCGCGCAATTTTAAATTACTGTAAGTCCCTTCTTCTAAATATTCGCGTTGTTCCATGTCGTCTTCCGTTTGAGGTAATGGAGTATACTCGTCGATGGTTGGCGAAATGTAGTTTAATATTTCTTGTCTATCGGCAGTGGTCACCTTAATTCGGCTGGAAGGTCCATATCCACCCTTTGCCATCCAAGGAATTCGGCGATCATACATGCCGTTGGAATTGTTAATATCATTTTTCAATAAGTTATCTATACTTTTTGGTTGGGTGGAATTTATAATGACCCATGGGTAATTATTTCTCTCGTTAGAGAGATGATATACACTCCCGTCATTAAATCTAGAAGGGGTGACGCTTCCAGAGGTGACCTTCGGGAGAATTGCCTTCTCTGAGGCAATTGGGATACCGGATACACTTTTTACGATATCTGTATATCCATGGTTTCCGCTTTGCGGTTGTATTTCTACAAACGACCAGACAAACCCTAGTGCAAAATCCGGTTCGTTTTCGCCTTGGTCACTGGTGCGATCCTCGCCCGAAAACCCACCTTTGGTCTCACTATAACTCTTTGGGGTTTTAATGAAATCTTGTCCAGTGTCGGAACAGTGATGAAAAGTGTCGCCCTTTATCCCTGCTGTGGATCCAGGAATCCTCATCTCTCCATGGATGTATAGTGCGCCTGTGCCGTATGTGGTTTCTCCTGGGTCTACAACCTCTTCGGTCAAGGCAACCCAACCGTCTTGTCTGCCTTGCCTGTCTTGTGTAGACAAGGATCCAAACCGCTCAAAGTCTCTATTGGAGTATCTTCCAATCTTGGTCATATTTTCTATAAACCAAGCACGAATAGCAGCTGCATGAATCCCCGTCAGTTCTTCTAGATTGACTTGGTTGTATAGTGACTTTACATAATTGTTCAGTTCACCGAGGTTCACTTTTGCCATATTAAAATTCTCTGTTGCTGTTCGTTAAAGACGCAGGACACGAATCCATCTATCGATTCGACCAGATTGTCCATAGTTATTGACATCTTCTACGTTTAGATAATATTCCGTGTTGGGTTCCAATGTGATGAAACCAGAGAAACCGGCGTCGTAATTCGTCCACTTCAACCAAGAGACACCGTTCCCGTTGTATTTAATGGCCTCTACTTCCATAACACCCGTTACTATAGGAGCTCCATTAGGTGTGCGAGAAATCCAGAAGTTCACAGATGGATAAGGCAGGGGGTCTCCAGGCACGTCGTGGAAAACAAATTCACCATAGGATGTCACACTGTCTATGGTGGTGAACATGCTTGACACCACACGCCCAACCGGAAGGTCGAGAAGTTGGTCAAGCCTGATTGTGTTGCCCATTGTCTCGTGCGGAATGGGAGCGATCAATAACAATCTTCCATTACTGGGACTAACATCAAACTCATCCTCGATCGAAGTTGAAAGTGTCTTAGCTGTCGTCCTACGATATGTTTTCTCTGCCACCGAAGGATCTAGGTGGCGCATGTTCAGGAAGTATTCAGTCGAAGTATTGAGAGAACACGTCCTGCCAGTCAACTGCTGCTTGACGTGCAAAACAGACAAAAATGCGGACTTGATGGTTCCACAATCGCCAGACACTGCACGACCACCAGGAGTATCAGACACCCATACTTCCAGCATTCCACCAGGAAGAGTGAGCAGTTCAAAATTGAACTGCGCTCCATGTAGCGGGTCTGAACTAGTAACAAAACTTGATGACACAGTACGCCCTTCAGCTGGTACTACTATGTCATGTGTCAACGTTGTGCGTGATCCAAACGCTTCGACATTCATGTCACCCGACATTACCAGACCATCTGGTATCGAGAACACTTCGTTGTCGTCTTCCGTTTGAGGTAATGGAGTGTACTCGTCGATGGTTGGCGAAATGTAGTTTAATATTTCTTGTCTATCGGCAGTGGTCACCTTAACTCGGTTGCCAGGAGCATATCCACCCTTCCTTGCGATCCAAGGCGTTCGACGGTCATACATGCCGGTATCATTGTTAAAAGTATTTTTCAATAAGTTATCTATACTTTTTGGTTGGGTGGAATTTATAATGACCCATGGGTAATTATTTCTCTCGTTCGAAAGATGATATACACTTCCGTCATTAAATCTAGAAGGGGTGGCACGTCCAGAGGTGACCTTCGGGAGAATTGCCTTCTCTGAGGCAATTGGGATACCGGATACACTTTGTATGATCGCTGTATATCCATGGTTTCCGCCTTGCGCCGGTATTTCTAGAAACGACCAGACAAACCCTAGTGCAAAATCCGGTTCGTTTTCGCCTTGGTCACTGGTGCGATCCTCGCCCGAAAACCCACCTTTGGTATCACCATAACTCTTTGGGGTTTTAATGAAATCTTGTCCAGTGGCGTCACAGTGATGAAAAGTGTCGCCCTTTATCCCTGCTGTGGATCCAGGGATCTCCATCTCTCCATGGATGTATAGTGCGCCTGTGCCGTATGTAACAGCGTCTATATCTGCAACCTCTTCGGTCAAGGCAACCCAACCGTCTTGTCTGCCTTGCCTGTCTTGTGTCGATGACAAGGATCCAAACCGCTCAAAGTCTCTATTGGAGTATCTTCCAATCTTGGTCATATTTTCGATAAACCAAGCACGAATAGCTTCAGCGTGAATCCCCGTCAGTTCTTCTAGATTGACTTGGTTGTATAGCGACTTTACATAATTATTCAGTTCACCGAGGTTCACTTTTGCCATTATCTTCCTCCGAGAGAGTCATATATAGATTTCGAGACGCCTTCAGCATCCGTCTGATCCGTAAGGGGGTTGTCTATATAGTGTCTAAGCAGCACAGAGACGTGTCCGTTCACGAACGCGTCGGGTTGCGCGATATCGCCCTCGTACAAGTTTCTTATGTTTGTAAGTCGCATCATTTTAGAATATACAATAGATTTAGTTGTTCTAAGTTCTTGGAGAACAAACATCAATTGTCCATCAAAATCATCTATTGAACGGGATGGTGAGAGTCTTTGGATAAATGCATTTAGCATTGTATATCGGGGACTTCCGATTTTCCACCCAGCAATGCCGTATAAACCGTATCCAGAGGAGAATTTTGAGTCTAGTCCGCTGACTGAGTATAAAACACCAGTGATGCAACTTGCCTGTTTTGCTGTATATCCGTTGTCGATAAAGAACCTAGCAACGTCCACTGAAACATAGTCTAGGAATGACGTATTCTCTGGATCGTACTCATTATAGAAAACAGGGTCTTGGAATTGCGAATTAGACTGTTGAAAGTCATAAGAAAACGGAGATGATTCTTGGTCTTTTTGTCCAGATGCCTGGACGGAAGAAGGATATTCGATTCTTGGCAAAGAACCAAGTACCATAGGCAGTTGTGAGTGTTTACCATCAAGGAACATACCAAAGACCAAAGAGCCAGGAAGTATCTGACAGTGCGTACCCATTCCAGAACTACCATATGTGTCGCTGGGCGACATCACTTGGGCCCATGGTAGGTCTAATTGCGGGATATCATTAACGTCTGTTGAATGTATACCGTGTATTCGAACCTGTACTCTACCTTCAAGACCATATGGCGGAGAATTGTCTATAACAGTAGCGACAAACCAACGGACGTCATCACCATAATACTCTGAGGATATGACATTCATATCATTTTTACCGGCTTGGTTGCAATCTTGGATATCGTGACAACAATCTCATGCGTGGTGTTCTTGAATATATTCCTACATTTATGAATCAAATACTTACCAGACATTTCTTCATTATAGACCCCGCCTGCGTCATCATCAGTATTAGAAGACAGGAAGTCTATAAACACCGTATCTCCGACAGAAACACCGGAATTGCCGTTGCCTAGTTCTGCGAAGAAAACAATTCCTGGTATTACTATATCAAACATGTTTTTGTTAAACATACTCTTCACAGCAGGTGCACGTAGTTTGTTCAGTGCCTCAGAAGCATCCTGCACGTCATGATAACTATTTACAAAACCATATGTTCCATACGATGTAATTGTACTGAATTCGCGAGCGTTCCAGGCAGATATTGGTTTTTTTTGTCCAGAAAAGGTCAGCGATTGCTGATCATCAAATACATTTTGGTCAGCACCGTATGGAACAACTCTCATGGTTTCTAGTCTCTCAAGATGTTCGGTGATCGAATAGTGCCTACTAAAACTCTGTCCAGTGAACGTGTCCGTTGTATTTAGGTTAGAACCTATAGCACCTTCGTGTATCATCTTCAGCGTGTCTTGTATATTCTCTGCCCTTATACTCTTAACACCTGTCTGACTTTGATGTTTTTTATCTGCCACGCTCGCTGATGTGGCGGCGGAGTATGTCAGAGGGAGATCTTCGTTGAACGTGGCGGCATTCATCATAAACTCCATATTGCCAAAGCGGAGAGTATCATGACCGTCAGTCGTTTGGTCATATATAGTTTGCCAGACATAGAAAGGGGAACCAATCAAAGTTGTGGCACGGTTCATCAACCATTCAACGGACTCTAGTGGGCTGATGTATGGAGTTATTATCTTAACAGGTTTCTGCATAGAAGTCCAAGCACCCATATAAGATGTATCAACGTCGACGTCGAGATGGTTCTTTAGGATTGCTTGAGCGATTAACTCTAATTTTCCTGTATAGGATCGCGAGATCTTTACGTTGGCATCGCGATATGCATGAGGGGAGATACAGTTGATGTGATAAATCTCAGATCTGTCGCCGACCTTATTCGTTTGTATAATCGAAACAATGTTCATCACTATGGTAAATGATAACTCTCCGTTTGGTTGTTCCTCTGCGGTGCCCACAGTAAATCTTATTTGCTCAGATCCACGGATCTTTATTTCATCAAAAACCCCGAGGTCATCCATACAAACTATTTGTGCGGTGACGTATGGTTTCTCTAAATCCTCGAAAAAAGACAACTCTCCGAGGTACATTGTTATGTTGTATTCTTCTTCAAATCTTTCAGCGAAGATAGTCGCTTCAGTAATCTTAAATTCTTGCGCGTTGGTTTGTGGCATTATAACCTCTGCTTCAGCAGCGCATTGAACTCAGAAACAACCTGTGTTATCGTTGATGGGCGAATGATAGAAATTGATCTAATATCATCATTCGTTTCTTGCATCCTTTGCAGGTATGTCACAGACTCTTCAGTGGAGACAGTGGACCAGTCAAACGCATACGCGAGTTCTCTGGAGGTTTGGAATTGAGGATAGACCCATTGTTTCACCACCCTACTCGTAAAACTATCTACAACGTCTCGCTCATAATGATGGATCGAATCGTAACCAAGGTATGCTTTCTCTATGGTTGTCGTTTCAAGGATTAGGTCGGGTATGTTCTGGAAGTTTGGCAGGGTGTAGACCGAATCGTCTTCCTGCGCAGCTGCCAGTGCATCTATATACATCTGTTTGATTAGGGTGGCATTGGCAGCGGAAACAACAATAGCACTGTCACCATATCCAGATGAGATTGGTTCCTTTGTATCTAGATAGATGGTGGCGAGTTGCTGGTCAATCCGTAATATTTGTACGACCTGTCTGGTGCTGGGTATCCAAACCCATGCACCTGGAATGAACTTAGTGCTAACACAAAGAGGGTCTGTTGCTCTGACCCCCAATTCGTTTGTGCTGGAACCTGTGCTGACACCGTTAGTAGAGATCGATTGATTGGGGTAATAGAGTTTTGCCTGAGCATATATCTCAGAATTGTCAAGTGGCCACCCGTGAACGCGCAGGTGTTCATTGGATAAAAAGAAAGTCCAATAGTAGTCTGTCGTTCCATAAATTTCATACGAGAGTTGATCGGGTCTTTGGTTGTTCTTTATATAATATGATTCATAATAGATGTAATCTTCACGAACTTGATCAAAGATATCGATATACACCGAAAGATTATCGAATGGGACTGGACGTTCATTATCGCCAAAACGATAATCGGTTTCAGGGAAGTTCTTGAAAAATTTAGTTCCAGACATTTTAGAATCCCTCTCCTATACTTATTCTAGAAAGAGTCTTAGACTCAGTAAAGGTCATGGCAATATCAACTTCAGAAAAATATGCGCCGTTCTCGCCCTGAAAGTATGCTTGGGTCGTTGTATTATAGTTTGTGGTGAAAGAATCAAGGTATGCTGGTTTGATCTTCTGTGCGTGTATATTTAAACGGTTATCATAAAACTGCTCTATCTTAAACCTATTCGGAAAATTATAACCGACACTTATGATGGATCCCGTCACTGGAACGGTATAAGGTATCTCATCGGGGTACAACTCTGTTCTAAACAGTTTAACTATATTAGTGATTTTGTTTGCTTCTGTTTCCGTGGTTGGTATAAGTTTGAATTGGAATGAAAAAGAGCGGAGATGAACCTGTTTAAATAAGGCACGTGTGTTTGGGTTGGGTGCGGTCTTTGTTCTTGCGCGGCCAATCTGTCCAGTAGTATCTCCAAGTTTTGATGCGATGGATGCCATAATACTCTTTCGTACATCTTCGCTGCCCATTGCCTCAGAAGGAGCACCACCCATTGTATTTCCTGCGCCGCCTGCCATTACTGCGCCGACTCCGCCAAGATCAGCATTCTCGTACTCTACTTTATCAGAATACTGCAAACCCGTAGGCAAGAACAGGTTGACTTGTCTGCCTGTAATAACTTGATCCTCATTATCCACCAAAGTGAACCGTACCTGGCCTTTATATGTTTCGATATCTTCTGGGAAGGTTATCTCTGCCATTTTGTATCCCTATAAATATTATTATCTTTCCACTTATTTATACACCATGAACAAGACTTATCGAGGCAAATACAAAGTCAAACACCCAAATAAGTATAAGGGTGATGAGCATAACGTTGTGTACAGAAGCAGTTGGGAAAGAAGTGTCATGAAATATCTCGACGGGAACGCTGGCGTTGCAGAGTGGAACAGTGAAGACTTTATAATAAGATACTTCTATGAGGTTGATAAGAAGTACCACAACTATCACATGGACTTCTGGATTAAGTTCAAAAACGGAACCATACTACTCGTCGAAGTAAAACCCAAAAGGCAAACAGAACCACCAAAATCAAAGAACCCTCGATCAAAGAGGGGACTCAACGAGGCATTCGCTTATATCAAGAACCGCAATAAGTGGGAAGCAGCAGAGAAAATTGCCAAAGAGAATGGTTATGGTTTTGATATTTGGACAGAAGTGGAGTTGACCGAAATGGGAATACTCAAGAAAACTCCAGGAACCATTAAGAAAATAAAACCAATGGCACCCTATCGCAAGAAACCTAAGATTAGGTAGTGCCCTTTCTCCTGTGGGTACGGTCACTCCTGTCCATAGCAGATGGTATTGGACCAGAATTTATCGTTTTGTTCTCAACGTTTGTTGTAGATGGAGCACTCACCACTGTGTTCGAAGCAGATTGTGTAGCAGCGACAGCGGACTTGTTATCATTCAACTTAACTGACTGGGCACCGAGGTCTGTTGATACTCCCGCACTAGAGAGCGGTGCCATTGCAGGTTTAACTTGATAATCTTGATACATGTCTGCGGGCAGTGGAAGTGAACGAGTCATAGCAGTAGCAACTGTGCCTTTCTTCCGCAGACGTTCGCTGGCCAGTTTTTCTTGGTATCCTGGTCTTGTATTTATGGCATCGACGGGGGCAGTGATCGTAGACAAATCATAATTTTTAGGAGACATTACCTTTGATCGCATGTCGGCATATTCTTCTTCAGTGGGTGGCGTAACATTATTGTTCATCATGGACTTGATGTTCGCCTCCCCTTCCGCGTTGGGGGACAGCATGCTGATGGGAGACCCCGTCTCCGGTGCTCCACCGCTCGCTTTGTAAGCTGCTTGCCGTGCCGCAGCAGCGGCCACTTCTGGACTAACATTTGCTTGCTGTTCATGTGCCATTCTGGTAAGTTCTTTCTGCGAGTAAACCTCAGCCTCTCTTGCCCTGCGATGCGACTTGCGGTTTTGCGCAGCAAACTGATTCAATTTGTGTTGGTCAGTTTCGACAACTTCGACATCACTTGTACCGAGACCCATCTCTGCTTTGATCGCTGCGAGTTCTTCGGGTGGGACTGATGCCAAAAATTCATCTCGTTTTTTCTTTGATGCTGCTGCCTTCACTTCTGCATCTGCTGCTTCTCCTGCGTCCATTGCGGGTCTGACGGATTTTATTGCATTACCCAAATCACCCGCAGAAGACGCCTCTTCGTCCTCGCTATAGCGTGTGCCAGTGAGAGTGGATGGCAGGTAGGTCGTGGTGGTGGTGACGTCAGTGCGGGTGGTTCCTGTCTTTAACGCCAACATGTCTTTAACCAATTCCATCTGCATGTCAGAGATGTCGCCGTCGTTGACTATTGCCTGTAGTTGTTCTGCTGTGGCACTCCCAAGCATCGACTCATCGACCACTGATTCAACATTGCCTGTGAGACCGATTGTATTCTTTTCATAAAGACCAGAGTCTTTCGCTGATCTTTCAGCATCATTTTGTTGCCCTCGGGACAATTCTATCGGTGAAACATATTCTCCTTGTTCTTCGTCATCACCTTCGGGAAGTGATAGACCCAAGAACTTTGCTGCGATTTTTCCGATAGATATAATCCAATCTATGAACTTACCGATTCCGGCGAACATTGCTGCCATGCCTTTCCGTGCAGGTTCGAAAGAATCCCAGACTTTGGAGATATAACCACCTATCGTCTTGCCAACGTCGACGAAAAAATCAACTATGTCGCCGATGAATGCGAAGACATCGCTTAAGACCCCAGAAAGGATATCAAATATTGAAAAGTCGTCTAGAAATTTACTGATAAAATTTCCTTCGCCAAGTATCCACGTGGCAATTGTGGAAAGAATTGTGGTTATCGCTCCCACAAGCAGATCGATAGGCAACGTTACTATTCTCAATATGGCCTGAAAAATTCCTTCAATTCCAGCGAGAAGTTTATCACCAAGGGAACCTTCGTTGCTGTTGAAATAATCGAGTGCTGTCATGAAGACATATACCAATGCGCCAATTGCAGCAGCAACTCCCAAGATCACGGGGAGAAGAGGGACTATCACAGTGCTTAACACGGCAAACGCTGTGCCAGCTGATGCCATCAGGGCAGTGAGTGGCAACCATTTATCGATAATATCTTCCACAAACCCTTCTTTTTCTACCTCTGCTTTCCCCTCGTTGAATGCAGATATGAATTTATTCCCCTTTTTTTTGGGTTTCTTATTGACAGGGTCTTCCTCACGACTTCTCTTTTTTTCTAAGAACAGATCTAATGCGATGGATCTGTCAAACCCTTCTTCAACCGTAGCGGGAATGACCTTTAGGAAGTCGAGCATGATCATTTCAATACGCAGGAGGGTCTGTGCCATGAGATCCATCGCGTTGCCGTTGACTTCCGCAAGACTCTCAAACGTGCCTTCGATAGTCTCGAATTGCGCGTCCATCAAGTTGGGTAAGTTGTTATTGAATATAACCAACTGCTTTGATACGCCTTCCAGTATACTCTCTGCCATTATCGTGCCGCCTTTCTTGCTTCCATTTTTTCGTTTTCCTCTTTTATGTACTGAATAAGAAGCATAATGTAGATTGCCCTCTCCCACGGTAACATATTATCCAACTCCGTCAAACTATAATTATGGTGTTGCATCAAAGCGAAATTGGTCTTGTAATGGTTTACAAGGTTATCGTGTGACAGGGATATTAGAAAAAATCAGATAACCCTTTCAACTCTACGCTGTTTTTCTTTTCGCATTTAGTACATTCGAATTCTGCATTATGTTTCAATGCAGGCATATTTTCTAAAAACGCTGCCATTTGTTGCAACTGATTTGCTGTCATATTCCCGACAAACTCTTCCATGCTTTCTATTGTTTCATCTGCTGCTTCGATTCTCTCTTCTCTGGTCAGAACAGCAGCAATGCATCCTGCCATAATCTGAACTGGATTAGAAGGACTTTCCTTATTCGTATCTCTGGTGCCTTCTTTAATCATAGTCGCATACGTGGGGTATGCCATCTCAACGGATATCTCTGGTGTTATAACGATAACATTGCTTCCTTTCGACACTTCCACCTTCAAATCATCAAGGTTGATAACATATTCATTTTTTTCGGTGCAGTCATCAACAGAACAAGAAATCAATATCGTAGAGGTTTCCCCCACAGACTTCGCGCGCAGTTGAGTGAACATATACTCTATGTCAAATGTAGAGAGTTTATCTACTTCTATATTTTCCCTTGGGTCTATGCATGCCGTCAACGTGTCAGACATTGCAACTAAACACATCTGCATATCCTTCGACTCGAATGCTTGCAGAAGTATCCTTTCTTCTTTGACCAGGTATGGTCGGTACTTAATTTTATTTCCCGTCGACGGGATTGTCATATTAAAATTCAGCGTTTCGTTAATCTTCGGTAATGCCATTATAAACTCCGGTTCAATTGGTGTTATCTTTTATGATGTAATTTGAATATGTCAGAGACACGGTCAACTCTAATGCAGCGGTCTGTGCTTGATTATTTAGGTCTATCTCCGATATGGATGTCGGGTATGCTTTGATCAATTCAACTGTATAGATGACTTTGCTATCCCTGTCCATCTGTTCAATTGTAATTCTCTTCGCATAGTTGCTATGAAAACCTGCTGTGAATGGCGGTTTAGGCGAGACCACACAATCCATCCATTCTTGGAAGTATTTTCTCGCAGAGTATTCGTTGGTCAGGTAAAATGACAGGTTCGCGTCACTGAAAGTAAAACCATTGGCGATCTTGATCTGTTCTAATCCAATGTTTCTATCTACAACAGACAGAACCTTTCCAGGCAATCTAGCACTGGTACAAAGTGTTCCCAGATCTTCCCTGTCAGCGGGTTCTTTGTTGATTACATTTCCGTCTGCCTTTATATTACCCGAGAGTCTTGGAAGTACAATCCGATATCGGTTGTTAGAAGCCAACCCATTTTGTTTTATAATGGTGCTGCGCAACGTGTCTGTGCTAAATGTGCTCATTTTATTTTCCTTGCCGACATCCTACTCTCTTTATGTACTTTGCTTGCAGTTGCTTTCTTAAAGTATGCTGTTGGTAGATGGACCGCTACTTCCCATTCATTAGCAGGTACATTCGCAACCTTGCCGATTATGCCGGAGTACAGATACCTCTTCACACAGGGTTTGTGTCCGCGCAAGAACGTCTTCCCTAGCAGATACTGATAGTTAATCTTGAGTCTCGTCCTATTATTGAACTTCTCTGTTGTTGCACGGGGGATGAGGTTGTAGTACAATCTTTGGCGCAGGTCGATAGGAAGGTAGTGAAGGTTCAATCCAAGAAATCCTTCTTTATAGTGTTCCAACATTATCACAAGGGGGAATCTGTCATAATATTTTAATGTTAACCTATTCTCTGGTTTGTATAAGAACATGTACATCCTTCCAATGAAATAGTTTGCCGCAACTGGTAACCGACTTCGTATCGCATTTCGGTCAACATTTACGTTGCCGATCTCGTTCATCTTATCAAAGAACCAATCGCGAGACGCCTTTGTGTTGGCGTCCAGTCCTTCTGCTTCCAGTTGGTCTTTGTATACTTTGAATAAGGTTTCGTTCATACGTTTATTTATATACAATGGTGGGCGGTTTTTAAAGAATAAAAAAAGCACCCCGCAGGGTGCTTCAAGGATCATGCAGAAAATATTAGAGATTAAGAGTAACAGTAGCGACCACAGCATTTTCTGCCCAGTCAAGTCCACCGATATCATTCTTGCTCAAGTCGGTTCCAACATATGCGACTTCTACATCTAACTTTTCTAGTAAAGTTACCGCACCAGATACTTCAAAGTTGAAATACTTGTCATCACCATTAGCAAAGGTAGCAGTGTCCAAGAAAGTTTCACCTACTTGTGCGCCAACAGTTACGATACCAAATTGGTGACTGTATCCAGCAAAGACATATGTCGCCTTACCGCTTTTAGCATAACCGTCATCAGTCCAGTTAACACCGACTTCAACGCCTTTCCAATCAGCAGCAGCGTAAACTTCACCGTAGTCGTTGTTGTCGTTGCTACCGTCATTAGGATAGGTGTAGTAAATGTAACCAACATCAACAGCAACATCTGATACTGCAAAGGTATATCCAGCAGTGTAGTCTAGTTCGAGGGTAGCATCTTCATTGTCAACTTTATTAAAGTCGATAGAAGAACCCCAAACGCCGGCGTGTAAACCAGATACGTGGTTAAGGTTAATAGAACCTTGTATCGCTGCGTCATCATTAGATTGACTAATGCCTCGGAAACGATAATCGGATGTTAAGGCAAGTGAACCGTCCAGTGAAAAATCACTAGAGTATGCGTTGCCCGCGAATAGCGCGGCAGCAACTGCCCCACAAATTATAGTCTTATTCATACTTTCTCCTACTAGGTTTATTTAAAAATCCATTTCGTTTTTGTTCATCCTACATACTATTATAAGCATCCTGCATAGTAAGTCAATAGATTTTCTAGGTTATATTGGTCTATTAATGTACATTTCCGTCTCACACTAAGATAGTCTGATCATCAAGACTATCCAAAAAGACGGATTTATCGTGTATACGGTACGATATAAACTTAGGGTCATCTTTTGTTATTGCCATATTGCTTCTACTGATAATCATAGGCGAAGCATAGTTGTAACACCGCGCGTGGCCTGTCGAGGCCTTTGCCGCTGGAAACTTTACAACCTTACAGGTGTTGTACTCGACTATCGTAGGTACAGATATGTTGATACATGCACCTGAGTCTGGTTTAATCAAACCAAATTCTTCTACATAGTTGAACGCTATACGATGCCCTCCCATCTGAGTGTCAGCGTTGCTATTGGGGCGGGTCTTGATGCCGCACTTGCCAGAGTTAACTACGTGGTTCCATGTCACAAGCGATTGCGTACCTTTGACGTAGATGGAACTGTCCTCTGCGCCATCACTACGGTTAGAACATATAGTCCAGTTTCGTGCTTCGCTGCCTGTGAGTGCTATTCGTGCTAAACCTGTACAGACGTTGAATCGTACAATCGTGTCGTGCAGTGCGTAGTTGCCGTAAACCAATACACCAGCACCTGTATCTTGACCACTTGTTTTGGTAATTTTTTGACCTTCGTAGTCTACAAAAGGATCTGAACCAGGATCGTTGTGCATTTCACAATCTTCAACAATGATGTTACGAGATTCTCCAGCACCCTTAGTTCCAAGTACGGCATACTTTACGTTTCTAAATTTGTAATTCTTAATGGTGACGTTGCTTACGCCGGCGCTAATCGAAAAAGCAATCCTCTCGTCAGAAATAAGTTGTCCTTTACCGTCATACACAGTGTTGTCTTTACATACTATAGTCATAGTCATTTCTCCTAAATTATAATGGCCAGTTGATTTGCATTTCTATCTCACACTCTAGGTTGTCGAGGGATTTGGAACTGAGCAGACATTCGGTTAGGGAATTTTCTTCCTCATTTCCGACGGTAACAGTCACGGCAGGTGTTACCGCGCAGGATAACGTCATCAATATAAATGGCATGATTAGTATTTTATTGATCTTCGAAGTCTTTCAAGTCCATCGCTGCGTTTGTTGCAGTTCCGATCAAGTCTTCCAGCACTTGTATGCTTTCGTCATCAATCATCCAGTCTTGAATCAGTGTGTGCATGTCTTCCAAATCTTCTGCGTTTCTTTCTTCGATAGCGGTTGCTATGGCCAAGATCAAGTCGTTTTGCGTTCTGATGTTTCTAATTTCTTCTTTCATGCTTCAACCTCTACCACCTTCGCGTCTGCGAACTGGACAAAGTTTACATATCCCGCATCTTCGCGTGACTTGTACTCTGTGCGTTCGATGGCAAGCAATGGAACTGTCTCGCCAACCTTATCGGCATACCAGCGCATACCATCACCCTTGCTTGTTATCAGAAGTGCTTTCATATTTTGCCGTCATTATATGAGATCACAGAATCCCACCTGAATGATCGCCAAGCATCTAGATCAGTCTCATATAGTGACCGTACTTCTTCATTGACAATTCGATTAGAACTATCACCACTAGGAAGTTTATCAGCTGGAATTAAATCGCGATTCAACGTTCCTGTTAGTGTTCTTTCAGTACCATCTTTTTTTGTGAAAGTTACCTGGCAAAGACCAGAGTTTAGAGAGTGTTCAATTTCTTTTTTCATTTCAAAGTTGTCCATTTAACCTTCCAAAAGTACCTGACCCAGTGCGAGTCTCAGTTGTGTTTCATTTAATCCAAGCAGACGCAGTTTTCTTTCGGCAACTGCTTTGTCAAATTCATGATTTTTATATTGTTCAACGATCTGATTTGCTTGTAGACTATTTTCTAAGTTTGACATAAACGCCTCTATCTTTATCCCGTAATAATTTCGTAGAACTCTTTCCAGTTACGTACACGAACGGCAGATCCTGTGTAACCTCGATTGTGATCATGACTCATAAGGACGCTATTCAGTCCCATCTTCAGGCCGGCATCCGCATTCTCTGGTTTATCCTCTAACCACCAGCAGCCAGAATCTTTATATTGTGCGAGTGCTTCATCTTTATCGGCACCGCAATCGAGAATGACATACTTCTCAAATGCAGTTGAACCGAACATCTCGCAAAGATTCTTGACCCGTAGGTGTTGGGCATATTCAACATCGGTCTGTGAGGTAATGACATGAAATACGAAACCATGTTCTTCATGTAACTTGCGAACATATTTGATGGCATCTAAGTGTGGTGGAAGTTTACGTATCCATGCACTCTCATTGAACATTCGAGTCAGGCGCCGCTTTTCAGTCATATCAAGATCGTATCGTTCTCGGACTGAATAGGTTGACTCACGGTGAACTAGGTATCCGTGCTTTTTCATCCACTGATCAAATGAATATAACCAGTCGAGTAGTACACCATCACAATCGGTCAAAATCAATTTATTTTTTATCATACTACAATACAATGCCAGATGTAACTTTCTGCCAGGCCGATTCAACTTCAGCTGAAGTGTTGAGTGTGAAAGCAACAAGGGTTTTGTTAAAAGAAACTTCACCACTCACAGGAGCTGTCGCGCAAATTGACGGAGCAAATCCCATACCTTCTTGCGTTTGAATGAGTGCGCGAGGATTGTCTAGAACGATTGTTAAATCATCTTGTGATTTAAACCTTCCGACAAACTCACCAACTGTAGTCACGATACTTACAACATTATTTACTTTCATAAAAATTATTTCTCCAAGTCTTTTCGATTTATAACGGCTTTAGCAATACTTTCAATTTGATCATCATTTAGATTTTCGAGTGTAGCTTCTATGCCTCTAATATATCCTTCAGGATAACCACGTTGTCTTCCTTTGTATGTACCAGAGTAGTACGATATCGCAATGATTGTCGTAGCAATCAGAGTATGCCACAATGGATCCATGTATTTCTCCTATCTATTGTTACATTATAGTTTATACAGAAGGTAATGTCAACGCTTTTTCCCAATATTGTATTTTGTGATCAAATCCCATTCCTGTTTCTCTTTATGCGCGATAATTTTAATATGATTTAATTTTGCTACAGGTTCCAGAATATCGCTAGGGTTGACAACCTCAATCAGTCCCCAATCAGCAAGAAGTTGTATAATTGTGTTCCTTCTTCCCTTATCATCATCAGAAAAATTAGTTGCTTTGCCGTCAAGTGCAAAAAGTTCTTTGAAGTGTGTGATGTAATACTTACCACGCTTGTGCAGTATATGACAAGATTGATAAAGTCTTTTTTCTTTTGGGGAAGCAATGCCTATGCGAGTAAGAGTTTCTCTTACTTTTAAGAAATCGTCTTCGTTTTTCAGTATCACCTCAACTAGTGTATCCACTACGCTTTTCATGTGCCACCCTTTTCTAGTTTATTTTTTATTATTTTTATTTGAAACTCAGAAAGAACACTCAGGGCCTGTAGTGTTTTATGATTATTATATTCATAATACTCTTTAACAGCCTCAAAGTCGGCATCTTCCGTGGGTTTGAACCACTTGGAAAACCTTTTCTTTTTTCTTATACCGTGGAATAAAAACTCATACTGAAGTTTATTATCCAATTCATGATAGTGATTCATTTCGTTCGCATGAATAACAGTATCATAAAAATATGATAAACCGCGATTTACCATAAATGCATTGTAGTCTTTTTCAGCGAGTTCATCGTTCTCGGTATCTCGCATTATGTTTTCTTTTGTTACATTGATGCTATTCAGAAATATGAATGGATTGCTCACGGTTAACTCTCTCCTCAATCACGGTGAGTAATGTTTCACACTCAACGCATATCATAATCTCACCATCGGCCACAACTATTTTAGCAGGGGCAGTGCCGAGCTCGTTTTCGTTACACACCTTACAAACTTTCTTTTTCTTCCACATAATGTTATTTATGTGAACTGTATGTTCGCCATAATCTCTACGAGACAGGCGGTGAGATTTATTTCTTGATCAGCAACATGAGCAGCTTTAAATTGATACTCAGCAAGAATCAGTACCAGTTGTGGTACACTGTTGCTCGAAACAAAACTGCTTGACTTGTCATATATCTTTCGAAAGATATCAGCAGAATCGGTATCAGAGTTTTCAGCAACCCATTTACGGACTTCAGTGAAGTTTTTATCTTTCAAAGACTTCACTAGTTTCGATAGACTAATCTCTCGCACGTTCGAAAGAATACCAGTATCGATCGCGCCTGATACACTATATCGTTGCAACTCGTTCAATATTCTTCGGTTGTCTGGAAAGTATTTCTTCACAACTTCAACAACAGCTGCTTTGTCAAACTTAATATTTTCTTTCTTCAAAATCATACAGGCACGTTTGAACATTTGTGCTGCGAGGTCTAACCTATCTTTTTTGTCTAACTTAAAATCTATCACAGAACATCGAGAGTGTAGTGGTTCGATGATGCGATTCTTGAAGTTGCAAGTGAGGATAAATCCACAGTTCTTAGCATACTCTTCCATAAAGTTACGGAGAGCAGGTTGTGTTGAGTTTGCGTTTAAATAGTCGGCCTCATCTAGTATGACGTACTTGCGGCCGCCCTGTAAAGAAACTGATGATGCGAATTGTTGTATGTAATTACGAAGAGTGTCGATGTTACCGTTCATCGATCCGTTGATCGTGATATAGTCACATTCAAGTTCTTCGAGCATTGCTTTTGCGATGGTAGTTTTACCAACACCAGCAGATCCAGATAAAATTAAATTAGGTATGTTTTCCTGATTTACAAACTGCTGGAAAGTTTGTTTGAGTTCTTCAGGAAGAATAGTGTCACTTACAGTCTTAGGTCGATAGGACTCAACCCACAAAAAATCATCACGCATAATATACTCATTTCATTCACAAAGATACATAAAGTGGAGCGGCGCCAAGGAATTTAACCTCGCTGATCTCACTGGACGTGAGACTTGTCACAGACTCGCCGCAATAGTAAAAGGGGCATTGCACCCCTAATTTTTTATACGAGGCGTTGAGCAAGTGCCTTGTAACCCGCAGCAACTACTGAGCGAGACGCAGTACCTAGACGATACTTAGAGGTACGGGCGCGGCCGCGTGTGTCGCTACTACCGTTATTCAAATAGATAGGAAAACCTTCTTGTCGAAGAGTGTTAACTATCGCTGTTGGATTTGCAGCACCAAAACGAGATGCAATCTGCTTTACTGATAATGCTTCACCTTTAGTTAGAGCGTTCAATACACGTTGCTTTTGTGACATAATTTTCATAATTACTTCCTTTACTAGTTTCAAAAAAACGAATCATTTCTGATTCTTCTACCATAATAACACATCATTTCTAATATGTCAAGATGTTTAAATGTATTATCGCCCCGTCCCATCGCAATAATACTCAACAGTGCCACTTTCGGGCAAACACTGTTCCCTCTATACTCAATTAAATGATGAGTTACTTTCGATGCTAACCCAATATTCAACATCATCAGACTTAAAGTTTGCGACACTCTTCCAGTCTATGCTAACTTTATAGTTATCACTTAGAAGTTTAAGATTGTCAGTTTTGAAAACTGCGACAAACTCTTTATCAGTTTCTCCTACTATGATGTCATATTTATCCGAAGATGGATTCTTAGTATCCAGTGCGCGAAGAAGTATGTGACCATCTTCGCCAATGATTGCTAGTTCAGGCAAAGAAAGTATGCCAATTGCCTTCATCATTTCTGCTAAGTTTTCTTGTGAGAGATCAAACTCCACATCAAATGCATCAACAGTAATTTCTTTGCTTGGAGGAACGACTATCGTGCTAGGGTCAGCATAAGTGTAACTCACCGCGCGGCCTTCTGACTCGATACGAATCTTCTTCTCTTCTAGTTCAAATGTGGGGTCTGCGAACATTGAAGAAATACCCAACAGGCGGGACAGGTCATAGATAGCAAATTCGCCGTCTACCATATCTTCCAATTTTGCTTTTGCCATCATCGTCTTGTTGGGCGAAATGGTGCGGAGTGTTTTACCCTCATTGAACTGAATAGATGGATTGATTGTCGCGAAATTGCGAAGTACCTGTGTAGTGCGATTGCCAAATTTCATAATGTATTTCTCCAATTACTTCTTTTTACCAAGTTTTGATGGGTCAGCAGTTGCCGCTGCCCCGACTGAGGCGAGATGCGCGAGCGATCCACCAAATATATAAGAACCAACATGTTTCAGTTCCATCCAAGGACATAACCAAACTTTCATGCCCATTCGTTGAACATTGTAACAGAACATATAGTCTTCAGATAAGTATCTGTTAGAATATTCTTTACGGTCTATACCATAACACTTGTCACCAATAAAGTCAATAACTTCTTCCTTCGTAGGCGAATTATTTTTTTCATAGAATGCGGTAATCTCAGGTATGAGGTTTTGAGACTTATCATCAATCAGTGCGTCAAAGTATGCCATGATCTCACGAGTACCATCAAAGTTGACAGTACGAACATGATCTGGTTTATAGTAGAATTGAGGATATGCTTCTGCATATGCTTCAAACGTACGGCGTTGAATCAACATAAAACCTGTGCCGCCTTCCATTACTTCGCAAGGTTCGCCGATCTGAATTTTACCGGTGTCTGACTTAGGATTAAATACATAGTCGCCGACATAGTTCTCAAGAACATTTGGATCTTCATCAGCAACACCCATGTCAACAGCAGCCTTAATCTTTTCCCATGAGATAGTTTTCTTAGGGTAAGGACCGCAGAGAACATTATAGTCTTCACTCTCTACAGACATGGCCAGTAGTGCGATCACATCATTCGCATTGAAACCAATATCAGCATCAATGAACATCAAGTGAGTACAATCGCTACGCACAAACTCGTCAGAACAATAGTTTCTTGCTCGCGTAATCAGTGACTCGTTGAACAGAAAGTAAAACTGAAGAGGTATCTTATATCGGCCGCAGAGCGCGGTTAAATCGGCAATTGATCGGGTGAACATACCTGCACACTGTCCACCGTACATAGGTACTGCGAGAAACAATTTTTGTTTTTGTAGTTCTTCAATCGGTACATTAATTTCCATGCTATGCTTCCTGTAGAGATTTCATGATCTTATCTTGCTTTTTAAGTTTGCGCCGGATCATCTTGGTTTTATGTTTAGCCTTTTCGAGGTGTATTTTACTGGCACGATCTAAGTAGACAACACCGTTCAGATGATCTAGTTCGTGCTGAAACACACGAGCAGTGTCACCTTGAAAAGAAAGAGTTTGTGGTTCTCCCAACTCATTAAAAAATCTTACTCTGATTGTTTTTGGTCTTACAATCCTAACATATAGAAGTGGGAATGTCAAGCAACCTTCCTCCATTACTGATTTTTCTTCAGAATAGTATGTTATCTTCGGATTAAAACAGATCAACATAGGATCGGTGTTGATCGCAAACACTCTATAGGGAAGTCCAATTTGATTTGCCGCGAGACCTGCAGCCTTATTTTCAGTTAGGGTGTGTTTTAGTTTCTCTGCTATCTCTATCGGATCTTCAGGAGGATTATTGAAATTAAAACTTTCAATCTTCGTCTGTAGAAGTGGATGGTTCGGTGCTAGTAGTTTCATAATCATATGCTGTTTCAACCTCAATTATTTTAAATTCATTTTCTTCTTTTTCCAACTCTTTACGAGCATAGTGTTCTGCCATGTCTTCTTCCATGAAAAGTTTTATGACTTTCTTTGATCGACTCAACTTCATATCAATCACATCATAAAATTTATCTTGACTTTGTTCTCGTATCGTTGTAACAATTTTATATGGCATATATTACCCCTACATTGCAATTTTTGAAAAATTATTGTGTTTCACAAACTTAATATTCGAATGAAACTTATCATAAAGTTGATCGCCTTTATGTGAGATTACGAATACATTCTCCTTTGAGAGAACGTTCTCCATGATAGATAGTATTGAACTCATACCATCTCCGTCCATCGATCCATCAAATATTTCATCCATAATTAACAGGTTAGTAGATGATGAATTACGAAGTTTTGCCACTGCTCTCCAAGTTAAAAGGAGGGCCAGATCCAGTCTTGATTTCTCGCCTTCTGAAAAAGACTGATATGTAAACTCATCTCTAAATCGAGACTTAATTTTCTCATCAAAGTTTTCATCAAGTTCAAACTGTACAAAGAAATCCATCATTGCCAGATATTTATTCATTAGTTTGTTGATGATCGGAACATACTGTCGAATAATTTTTGTTTTGATGCCGCCATCTTTCAACAGAGAGTAGGCAATATCATATTGTTCTTTCAGTTGAATTAATTCTTTCTGATTTTTGACAGCTGCACTAGATTCTTCTCGGAGCGCGTCCAAGTCATTAACCGAGGAATCTGATACATCAGTTGTCTCCTCACTCAACTTTGTCTGGTAATCGCTTACCGTGCGCCTGGCGTGACTTAAACTACTTGTTAATGATATAACCTCGTTGTTTAGAATCGATATCTGTCCTTGTGACTCGGTGATTTCTTTCAATCGGTCATTGATAGACTTATACTCATCGGCGGCCAGTGCAAGGCCATCTTCCAGTTCTTGCTTCTTTTTTTGTTGAACGGAAACATGGCCCTCTACAAACTGCGAATCTAGTTCTTGCTTGCAAGTAGGACACTCATCGTGATTGCAGAAAAAGTCTATATCTTTTTGTATAGATGACACCTTGTGCTTCAGCTGATAACTGTACTTGTCCATCTTCTTGATTTTGTTATCGATAGATTCTTTGTCGGCAATTGTTTGTTGTAAACTTATTGCGCGTTGATTTGCCAGTTCCATCTGTTCAATTATTTCTTGAGCTTCATTTTGAATTTCTGCAATCTTCTCTTCTATAGATTCTCGATTCACTCGCTTCAATGATTGAACCTGATTCAAATGTTTATGCGTAAGTTCTATCTTCTGATCAAGCAATTCAATTCTCTGCTTAGACTCAATCAGTTGTTCTCTATTCTTGCTGATCTTGTCTTTCAACAACGTATTCATCTTTGTAAAGATTTCAATGTCGAGTAGGTCTTCAATAACTGTGCGGCGTTCATGTGCCTTCAATTGCATAAACGGTGTGAAGTTTGCTGATCCAATCACAACAATCTGGCCAAACGATTTGTGATTTAACTTTAAAATATTTTTCTCAAGATATTCTTGATACTCGCGAATGTTTGCGTTCTGATCAATCAACACATCGTCACATAATATTTCAAACACCGCAGGTTTAATGCCACGGCGTATCGTGTAGTTTTTACCCCTCATAATAAAATCAATCTCGACCAAACAGTTTTTGTTTGTGATGCTATTGACTAGTTGAGGTTTGTTAATGTTGCGATAGGGTTTACCGTACAACGCAAACGATATGGCATCTAGCATGGTAGACTTACCGGCACCGTTCTCACCGACAACCAGTGTCGATGGTGATCTGTCTAACTTAACTTCTGTGTAGATGTTTCCTGTTGAAAGGAAGTTCATCCATCTTACGGACTTAAAATGTAAACTCATTCAATACTCAGGGCGTCATGGTATAATTCATAAAATAAATTTTCAACCGGTTTCGCATTGTCTAGATTAAGATTAGATATGTACTTCTTAATAATTGATACAGTATCTTCAGCTTCATTAATTATATCAGAATCATCCTCAATGTCAAGGTTAAAATTGTCTTCAACAATCTGTAAGTGTGCCGGCAAATGTAGATTCAATTTATCTACGAACACATCAAACACGTAAGGATTACTTTTCTGCTTCACAACAACTTTCACATATGTGTCCTTAATATAAGAAAAATCTTGATCTAGAATTTCTTGTTCAGTCTTTTCAGTATCATCATAAAATACCTTATAGAACATCCTATAGGGATTCTTGATATATGTCAAGGACTTTTCTTCAGTATCGAAGATGTGAAACCCTCGGTCATCATTATAGTCAGACCAGGTCATTTCATATGGAGAACCGAGATAGTGTATGTTATCTTTGGAAGACTTATGGTGGAAGTGGCCAGAACAAACAATGTCAAACTTATCAAAGACTTTATGCGACAGACCGTGATCATTGACTGCTCCACGATACATTTCAAATCCAGCAAGTTCCAGATGAGACATCATCACAGTCGCTTTCGTATCTGCCGCGGTTGCCATGGAGTTCTCATAGTTCTCACTGTTTATCCAAGGCATCATAAGAATATCAAGGCCGCCGAAGTTCGTAACAGTAGGTTCTTCGTATACATGTAATCCAGGATACTCACCTAACAACAACGTAGGAGCATTCACACGATTCGTATTCTTGTAAGTCACATCATGATTACCGACAATACAATGAAACTCGTAACCATCTCTCTCTAAAACGTCAAACAAATATTTCTTGCTCAGATAAAGACTGTTGAAGTTAATATATTTTCTTCGGTCAAAAAGATCGCCTAGATGAATAATTTTCTGTATGTTATTTTCTTTCAAATAAGGAAAGAAGAATTCCGTGTAAAACTTATCAAAGTATTCGTGAAACTGTAAACTATCATTTCTCGCTCCAATGTGCGTATCAGTTATGAGTGCAATTTTCATAATACATTATTCCCCAATAAATTTCTCGATACCCTTAGGTTTGATGTCTTTGGGTTTTTTCTTCTCATATTTCTCAATGATCGGTTTCATCTTCTCATTATCAATATCGAAGCTCGCAAAGGGATTGCCTTCTTCTTCCGACATATCACACTCTAACATAAATGCCTCAAGAGACTTATACTTAATGTACGTCTGTTTCTTTTCTTTTTCAATCCGTCGAAGAAAGGCATACCAAATGATTTGTGTGAAATAAGCAAAGGGGTTTTTAGATTTTTCAGGATTAAAACTATGTACGGCGTTCACGCAGTTCTCAATGGCATCAGAAACCATTTCATCTTTGTAAGTGTAACCCACGAAGTTTCCTTTGTTCGATAATCGCGTGGCAATTAAGATGAATGCTTCACCGATTTTGTTGGGTATTCTCGGTGGATCTTTCTCCTCAATCTTCGCCTTTTCTGAAGATTCTTTATACTCAATCAAAAGTTGATAAAACTCTTTGTTGTTAATATACTCCGCCATAATATAATCCTATTGTATTGTTGTGTTGCTTGAATGCATTGCATCGAGTGTGTCGATTAGTTCGTCATCATCCTCTTTGCTAGGTTCTAGGTTTTCAAAAAAAGAAGAAATGTCATTTGCCTTCGCAACATCTCCGACATAGTTGCTCTTTATTCTGGTAATAGTTTTATTATAATGAGTGATAACAGTGTCCAACGGATCATAGAATACATGTAACACATCGTCTCTTTTAAAGTTGACGTTGAATCCTGAGGTGAGAGAACAATACTTCAGTAGTGCTATGCTGGGTATACCGTCAAGGCCGATCATATATCTTACAATACAAGCGTCACCTATATCGATCATCGATTCACCCTCAAATAAAAGTATTCCGATAACATCGGTACCCTCCTTTAATCTGATCATCACATGTCGTGTCATTCAATACCAACCTTATAAAATTTATACTCAAACTCTTCTTCATCGTATATCTTCACACGTTCCATGAGATGTCTCATGGTGAAGTTGAGATTCTTTTTCCAAGTCAAGTCATCCGCAATGTCATACAGTACTGCCTTATCTTTTGTCGAAGACTTTCTCAACGCGCGGCCAATAGACTGTAAGTTTCTTATCTTAGACTTTGAAGGAGAAGCAAAGATAACGGAATGTAAGTTTCGTATGTTAACACCAGTTGAGAAAGTGCCGTAACTTGCGATGATAATCGCGTCATTTTGTTCCTCAACAATTCTACGTATTTCATTTCTTTCCTCACCTGAAACTCCTCCATGTACAAAGAATACACTGCGATCTCCTGCAATGTCTTTAATTATATTATACAGTATTCTACCATGTTTGTCAACATATTGAAACAGAAGAAGTGTGTTACCTTCCAAAGATATCGCAAGATTTTTTATGAAGTTATTTCTTCCTTCATGTGATATTAGAAAGTCTATTTCATTCTGATAGGTGAGTGCGTTGATCTCTTTTTTGTTTTGATCAGAGTATGATAACGAAAGAATTTTGATTTTAAAGTCGGCGAGGTGTTCTTCGTTCATTAACTTCTTCGTGGTAGTTACTTGATTGACAGGTCCAAACAATCCTTCAAGTACTAGTTTGTGTGTCTTAGTGCCGTCAAGTGTTCCAGTGAACCCGTATCGATAACGACATCCTTCAAGCTTACCCATGATGCTTGCTAAAGACTTAGACTTGAATAGGTGTGCTTCATCACCGATCACGACATCAAATTTATCAAACCAATTTTTCGGTAGTTTGTAAATACTCTGCCATGTTGTAATTACCACAGGTTTATCTGTGTCTTTGTCTTGACCAGCAAATATTTTGTGACAGTGTTTGTCAGAATTAAATCCGTATTCGGCAAAGTCGGAATACATTTGATGTACAAGAGTTGTTGTTGGAACGATTAACAATGTTTGTCTCAGATAATACCGAAGTATCATATAAATGATAAATGATTTACCAGAGGCGGTGGGAGAAAGGAATAGACATCGATTATAACGTACAGCATCTACAAACGCATCGATTTGATAGTCTCTAGGTTCAAGTGCAAATTTCTGTTGAGATAAGAATTCTTTAGCTTCGGCGACAGAGAAATTAATCGATGAATTATCATATAAGAATTCAATTGTATATCCTCTCTCTTTTGCGAAAATCTCAATATATCTCTCAAGACCTCCGTATATTCTTCCTGTCATCGCATCAAAAATTCTTATCTTGCCGTCCCATGCCTTGCACTTGTAGGCTGGCATGAACTTATATCCCGGCACAAAAAACGTGAAGAAGTCTGACAACTCTTGTCTAATGCCCATATCATCCATAGAGACACGGATATAGACTTCGTTCACCTTTTCTATTTTTAGATCGCTCATAGTCCCTGCTGCATTCTACGAAAATCTATTGCTGCTTTCACATGCCATCCTAATGTGCTGATGGTCTTTATAATCGACTCAAGCAAATTAATCTTCTCTTGTTGATAGGCTACACGTAGATTTGAAGCAATGATGTCTGAGTCGCCGTCTAGATACATACCCACATCAGATCGGATGATCTTACCTTTCGCTGGTAGTTTCCATCCTAAATTTATCTGACTTTGAGTTGGACCATCTACATAAAATTCATACTTCTCAATTTTCAGAGTCTTCGCATCCGATTCAATCTTCTTGAGAATTAATTTCTCTTTAGAAAGTATCTGGTAGTATTTATGATGCATTTTGGCAATAGATAAGGCAGTGCTGTCCAACTCTAACTGATCGAGTTGAGAATCCACTGCCCACAGTTCATGTATTTCTTCAAGTTTCATAGACACACCTTAACTAATAGTAATAACTATTATACTCTAAAACTACAGAGATGTAAATGTATAATTCTGAAATCTGAAAGAAGCTGTTGCTTCAACATGATCGATACTAGTGTCGCGGGTATCTACTGTGACGGGAGAAAGACTTATGGGAAACAAGTCTTGAATGAATATCTGTGTTGTTGGATTCATCGCACTTGATAGAATTGAGAGTGTAGCATCTGAGAAGATACCATCACCACTAGAAATTGTTTTGGATTTTATAGACTTGAACTGTTTAAAATCGTCAGGAAATCCTAACGCAGTAATCCAGTTAAAGATTTCTAGATAGTTGGTCATGTCTTCATTAATCTTAAACACAACCTCAAGTTCACCATATGTGATGTGATCACCATACATAGGAACACTCTTCAATGGGTTTGGTATTTCAAATGATCCTAACGTAACACCAGGTAGAGTGACTGATTGAATAAAGAAGTTCATGTCAGGAGTTTTCTTTATTTGAAAATTAAAACCGACAGGCGATAGCATGTTCTTATTTAATTCTGTCATATCTTGTATTTTCCTGTTATAATAATATCAACGGTATCAACGCCAGTCATGTGATAATATAATCGTTCAGTCTTGCACGAATAAACTTCACTAATTTGTTTCGAGTTCAGAGTGCTAGGTTTGGTTTTAAAACCAATACAATTAACGATAGGTTCTGCGCTGTAAATGTTATGATCATCATATTTGTGAACGTAATACTGATTACCAACAATAGTAATCCAATATAACAATACTGACTGTAACATTGATTCAGCCTCGGTGATACTCTCTTTAGGGTATTTATATTGTTTTAAAAGCGACTATATGATTGTACAAGATTTGAACACAAATGTCAAGATAAAAAAAGGGCGCCGAAGCGCCCTTGCAAGTGTCCCTTTGGGGGATTCTTATTATAGTAGGTTTGTTACAAAACTACGACGGTAGTACATGTTTGAATCTACTGCTATCGCGCCAGTCGCATTTGCGAAAGGATTAGCGACCATACCGTAACGAGTCTTAAATCCAATCTTAGGTTGGAAAGAATCTTGATCAACCGCACGTACCATCTGAAGAGGTACATATGGGCAGTAAAAGATTCCAGCGTCAAAGGCATTTGAACCCTTGTAACCGATAGTCATGTAGTTACCAGTTGTGTAAGGATCGATATATACACGATAACGACCATTCAGTACACCAGCGAAGGTGTTACCTGTATCGTCTACCTGAACGTTGTTGCTGTTCAGAGCAGGAGTATAATCAAGAACACCAGCCATCTGAAGTGCAGAAGCAACGTCAGAAGAACAGATGATCAGATTACCCTTACCGCGGCGAGTTTCTTTAGCAATGAGGTTTGCTTCACGTTCGATGTGAAACATAAGACCTTTAAACTTCTCAACAGACCAACGACCATTCGCGTCAACGTCAAGATCGAAGGTACCAGCAGTAGTTGTACCAGTAGCAGAACCTTGCTTGGCACTAACGTTAATAGTACGAACAACTTCACGGTTGATTTCAGCAAGAATCTCAGTAGAGAGAATGTTGCTTAACTCAGCCTCTGCGTCCAGACCATGTACTGCTTTCAAGTCTTGAGCAAGTTCGAGCGAGTAATCCGCTTTCAGTGCGCGAGTTTTAGCAGTTACAGTTACTTTGTCGATGCTAAATGCCATCTCACCGAACGCAACATTGCTTTCAGTACCGAGTGCTTCTGCTTGAGCAGTAGACATACCTGCTGCATAGTTGTAGTTTTCATTCTCCGGCAGATCCAAGTTGTTAGCATCTGCTGTTGGTGAAGTACCTTTATGCTCACCACCTGGTGTGTTAGCACCTGAAGGAACAGTTGACTTGTCGGTATCAGCTTCGGCAAAGAATGCTTCATCGCCAGTCTGAGTAGCATAACGACTCTTCATTGCGAAGATAAGACCAGTAGGTCCAGTCATTGGTTGAACACCACATACGTCATATGCCATAAGATTAGGCATAGCGCGGCGAACGAGTGAGATCAATACAGGATCGAATCCCTTGATAGCGCCAGCGCCTGTTGATCCCATACCACCACCAACAACGTTGGTAGGAATAGCGTCTTCTGTCATGAGTGCTTGATTTGCACCAATTTCAGAACTCTCGCGGAGGGCTCGTTCGGTGTTCTCTAAAATCATTGAAGTGACCATTGCTTTATGCGAGTCACCGATTGCTGGAAGATCAGGATGTTCGACCACTGACTTCCACTTGTTACGAATTTGTTCATTGAGGTTCATTTGTAAATCTCCTTAGGACGTTTCAATGTATATTTAGTAAAGTTTGGTTTTTAACGTTTGTTTGTTTTTGAAATTGCTGCGAAGTATCCTTTCATCTCTTCTGGAATGATCTGCTGTACTTCAGGTTCATCATTAGAACCTACAGAACTTTCTTCGGAGATAAAACCGGTTGAATCAGATTCAATACTCTCAGAGAAATATTGTTTCTTTACGATTTCAAGTTTCGAGACATACTCCTCGACTGAATCATGCTCTATGCTCTCGGTGAGAGTTCGCAGTTTTTCAATCTGAGTATCAGCCAAACCTTCAGAGACAGCACAAAATGCTGCTTCTACGTGAGCTTTGCTGATCACCTTGTTCAGTTCAATCATTTCTGCTGAAACTGATTCTAGTGATTCTTCTAATTCGGCAACGTGAGTTTCCAACTCAGAGACAAGATCAACTTTCTCTTCTGGAACCACAACATAAGATTCAGTGAAAAGATCCTTCAATCCATCAATGAAAGTTTCAGTTGCCTCTACACGGAAATTGTTTTCAAGAGTGACTTCATTTTGCTCCATCCACTTCTCAACAACATAGTCCATGTAACTATTAACTTGTTCGTGCAATTGGTCGATTGATTCAGTAACTTGCTCTTCCAATTTAACATCCGATTCTTCTTCTATTCGTGCAACTTCAAGAACAACACGGTTCTGAACAGCTGCTTCGAAGAGGGTCGATGCTTCGGTTTTAAATTCTTCGGAAAGGTCATCTTGACCAGAGAATAATTCCAACACATCTTCTTTCATAGTAACTGAAGATGAGTTCTTCTCTGTCATTTCCTTTTCTTTCTTATCTTTGTCGCCCATGGTCATGGTCTTCTCAAGGAAAGAAGAAAGCTCTTCTTTTCTCATATTAGCAAGATATCCCATAGCCTGTGCTAGTACGGCAGATTTGGTTGGTGCTTTTTTGGCCTCAGCGATAGAAGAGTCTGTAGTTTCTTCAATAGAAACATCGTTCTCAACAATCTCGTCCACCTGATCAAAATTTTCATCGGACATTAGTTATACTCCTTCGGTATTTAAACTATATTTATATAATCTCAATTTTGAGAGATTTCGTTAATAAATTTCTGGAAAAGTTGTAGTTTGCGTCCTTCATCGAGTTTCTTATTACGAGTTGATTTTTCAATTTCTCGTTCAATCTCCTCAACTTTAAGGGCAATGTACTTACCATTATCCCATATCCACTCAACTCCCTCCATGATACCATTAACAAAAGCATCAGGTGCGGAAGGGTCGGCAACAATATCCGCGGCTGTAGCCAGTCGAAAATCGTTTTGAACTTCCATTACTCCATTCTTACCTTCTTTCAAAGAACCCATACCACGAGACGAAACTCCTAGATTTGCTCCATCAGAAAGTAATCCCTTTACTATTTCACCCATCGGCGTTGAAGAAATCTTCGCACGACCTATGAAATTGTCGCCTTCTCGGCGTAAATCTGTGATCATGTGTGAAACACGATCTAAGTTAATTGAAGGACCACTAGGATGACCGAGTTCACCATATGCACGGTTAGTCTTCACGGTCTCTTTAATGTATCGATCAACTTCTTTTTCTAAAATCTCAGTCTTATATCTTCGACCATTGCGATTTGGTAAATTGCCTTGCATGAAGATACCTTCAATGAAGAAGTTCTTTTTGCCATCTTCCATTGCCTCTTCAATGACTTGAATCGATTCATTTAACTCTGTGATCAGTTTCATATTCGAATCTCTTTTTTGTTATTGATATTTATGCATAATTAATTATGAGGATAGATAAGCGACTGACGTTGCCAATACTTCCGACCCAGTGTTATCAGTGGAGATTGTATCCGCCGGCGACTTTGGCATAAAAGTAATAGAACCGGCCGGCATGGTGAATTCACCGTTAGTGGCATCGTTGGTTATTTTGTGATCTGCGGTGCCTTTGTTATACAGACGAACAACAGATGCAGAACTAACTGATGTGGCCGTAGTTAAGGATGTTTCTGCTGATAAAGGTTTAACAATCATTTTTATTCCTACCTAATTCAAATTATTATTTCTTAGCTTTCTTAGCTTCTTTTTTTAACTTTGGATTCTTTTCAACAACTTCATCTTCGTCATCGTCTTCATCATCGTCTTCATCATCGTCTTCATCATCGTCTTCATCATCGTCTTCATCTTTATCGTCTTCCATGATTGATGATATAAACTCATCGTAACCTTCTTCTGTTGAAAACAATTCTTCTAAAGCAAGACGATCTTCTTCTGAGGCTTCTTCAATAAACTCATCGACAGCTGCTTGAATAGTTTTAGCATACTCTTCATAAACTGCCTCATCTTCACCGGGGCTATAACCTGACCGTTCAGCGAAAGAAGTAAAATCAATAGCAGCGCGAATCTCCGCGTATCCTGGTCCTTCTAGTACAGCAACAGCATGTTTCTCGATGAACTTCTCTTCGTCACCGCTACGTGCTTCGTATTTTTCTAAAATCTCTAGTAGTCTATCTTTCATCGTTATCATCTTCCGTATCTGTAGTTTGTGTTTGGTTAAAAACTGATAAAGACACCTCATCATACTTCGCCGACAGTGCCGCGACTAACTTTGGTTGAATCGCATCAGAGAACGCATTATACGTTTCATTGGGTTTCTCTGCGACAGCAGCAGCAATAATATTTGTAATGTTCGACATAATTAAATTCCTCACAGTTATTTATAGTTTAATCTTTTTCGTCTTCTTCTTCTTCTTCTTTATCCTGCTCTACTTTTTCAGGTTTCTTTTCTACTGGTGGTTTTGCCTGTGATTCAGGTTCATCATCACCATCGTCATCATCGAAATCCATATCAGCATCCGCATATCTCGGATCATTTTTTTCGGCCTTGATCTGTTCATCGATGATTTTCAATTCTTCTTCAGTTTGTAGCAGAATATTACGGCGAGTATATTCGTGCGAGTAATACGTACCTATTGACTCTTCCATGTCTCGTAAAAGTCCAATCCTGTCTCGCATGATCTCCATAGTTTTTAATTCATGAAAATAGTTATCGATGGCAAAATCATAGTGTATTAGATGTCGCCACTCTTTCCAGTCTTCAGGCGTACAAATGCCTTTTAGAATTAACTGCTGTTCGAGAAGTTTATTAAACAATTCACTGAACTTGTTTCTCAACCTAATAATAAACTTCGAAAACTTTACTTCGTCTCTAGAAATTTCAGTGGCACGACCTAATGAAAATGTAGATTCAGACTGCAACCGAGTGACTGGAACGTTTAGTGACTTATACAGAAGACTCTGGAAATATTCAACATCTTCTATTTCACCAAGATTCTGACCGCCTGGTAGTGTAGTGATTTCAGTACCACGGCCGCCTTCACGCCGAGGCAACCAAAAATCTTCAAGCATGGTCATAAACTTTCGATCGTCTCGAACTTCACCGGTACTTGAATCATATACAACTTTGTTTTTAAACTTTGTCATGATGCCGTTCAAATACTGTTCTGCCTTTGCTTTTGGCAGACCGCCGACATCAACATAAAAGATTCTACGTTCTGGTGCTCTTGATATACGATAGATAACAAGTGAGTCTTCCATGGATCGCAATTGATTTAATGGTCGAATCGCTTTGTGCATATATGAAAGAATTAAATTGTTGTCTGTTGCTTGTATGCCGCTGGTGCAGTAGGCAATAGAGTCTTTTGAAATCTTAATACCGGCTGACTGTGCACCAGATGCACCAAATCCTGTTGATCCAGATTTATTTTGAAAACCAGCTTGATTGTAAATGTAATATTCTGCTACAACTTTCTCAATAGTGATGTCTTGTGCATTCTTTTCTTTTTTTACTTCGCGCACTTTCTTAATATATCTAGGATCAACATAACGAAGTTCAACGATTCCCTTAGACGGGCTTTTTTCATCAATAATAACGTGATAGTATAGTCGACCATCGATATACCAACGGCGAAATATTTCATAACTCAAATAATCAAATTCAAGTTTCTGTAGAATCGTGGTGAACTCTTTGCGAATACTGTTCTTAATGCTTTCACTAGTTTTTAAAGTATCAAGTATGAGAGAGACAGTTTCCAAATCTCCATCTTCAACAATTGCCTCATTGCAAATATCCTGTACGGCAAGATCAATAATAGGATCCATTGCCATTGCACGGTACTTTGTTACAAGTTCCGCTTCTGTTCTAACACTACCATCAAGATCAACATACGTACCGTAAGCTCCACCGGCAGCGACAGTTAACGAACCATCGTCATTGGATGGAGGTACGAAAGAAACAATTTTCTCTTGTTCCTTTTGCTGCTTCTTTCTGTTAATCTGGTAACCAAATAAATCCATTATAATTTAACTCCGAATAAAAAAATTGGGGATATAAAGTTATTTATACCCCCATAACGAACGAAGTTCCTGCCCGCTTATTGATTGTGGGTTTAGGTTGCGTTGCCTGGTTTCATCACATCAAATGACCATGTTACAGTATAAGTACCAATTGTATCGGTTGTATTCCAATCCAATTCAATTGTACCTACATCAGACGGCCAACAACCTGTCAGGTTATATGTCCGTATTGGCGCTCCACTACCCTTACCGTACAGTTGTACTGTCGCATCAGTCTTATATGCTTCAAAGACTTCTTCACGTTTGTTGGTTTCGGCACCATTAATCTTTTCTTGCCAGTCTTCCAATTTTGAACGTAGACCGAAATCTTCTTCGATCATACAGAGTGTTGTCCATTCTGCGTATGTACGATCACCGGCAACTTTAATCTTACGACCAAAGTAAGGAACCTCAATGACTCCCATTGTCATTGCTGGAACTTGTGATGACTGACAAAGAAAGTTCATTTCCTCTCCCAATCGCGTTACTTGCACATCGAACAAGGCGGGTCGATACCCGCCTGCCGGTATAGCTGAGTTTTTAAATGAGTCTATGCTAAATGCCATTAGATTATTCTCCTTATTATTGTTTATCTATTTATTAAAATTGACCGATAACTTCGGAGAATTCAACACCGGAACGAACAGCTACAAAGTTCAACTGAATGAAGTTAATAGATCGAGCAGGTTTGATGTATATGTCACCAACAAACTCGTTTGCATCAACTACTGCACCAGTATTATTTGTATCGTCACAGATCACTGCAAAATCAGTGATACCACGGCGGCCTTGTACATTACGCAGAAAAGGTGTCACGAGGTTAACAAACGATGCACGAGTGAACGGATCGTTAAATTCGAACAGAGTAAACTTAGCTGAAGTAGCAATTGCTTTCTCAAGAACGATGAACAACCGTCGGACATTGATACGATCAAATGCTGAAGGCTTCGCTAACAAGGTTTTATCACCGAACAATACAATACCTTGACCAGGGAAGTTAACAACTGGGTTAACACCGTTTGAATAAAGTACATCACGTTCTGCTTTCTTAGGATTCCAGGCAAGACGAACAATGTTCTTTATCTGACCACGATTGAATCCTGCGGGTGACCACCAAGCATCATTAACATCTGCGGTATATGCAGTCAGACCAGCGGTGTCGCCGTTCAAAGGAACATAACGATAAACATCGTTGTACTTGTCATACTGATACTTGTATCCGCTATCCATTACTGCGTAAGAAGTTGATCGACAAGCATTTCGGAAAGCAACAACATCTTGCTCAATATCACCAGAAGTGTTGTTAACAACATCAGCACGATCAGGTGAGATGAATACAACACAATCTTTACGTGATTCTGCAATGTTATCTACCAGATAGTTACCAAGTTGTTGTCCTTGTGAACCACCACGAGACTTGCCAGTGATAACAAGAGAGATATCAATATCTTCTGCTGACTTATAGTGGTCATAAGCAGCAATAACATCCCCAACACTAATATTGGACTCATCTTTTGTATCACGGCCGCCGACAAACGACTTGCTATATGCGCCTAAGTTAGAAGAAGACGCCAAGTTATCAGCAGTTGCAGAGGCAGCGCCAGATATATCGTGTCCGTACCAAACATAACGTGAAGATTGATTCAACACATTTTTGTAGTAGTTATTTCCACCATCAAGAGTCTTCGAATCAGTTGCGCGAGATAATCCTTGATATACTTCAAGAACAGTACCAGGAATACCTGAAATCTTACCATCTTCATCATAAACTACAACGTGAAGTTCATCTTGTGCAGCAGTATTACCGCTTGCTAGTTGATATGAAGATTGACCAGGGGCCTTATCAACAACGCTTGCACCACCCCAGAATCGTTGAAGATTAGTAGATGAGAAGTCTGAACTCAGTGAATAACGATCAGTGAAATTAATGACAACAGTAGCATCGCCATTTTCCTCACTAGCTGTAAGCGCCTTAGTAACAGCGCCGATTGAACTGATGACTAGATCCTGTGTGCCAATAGAAGAATTACCGCCGCGTATCAGATCATTTATAGTTAACGTTGAAACTACAGAAGCAAGAACAGCCGCAGAAGAGTTCGCATCGCCAGCACTGGTATTTGCAACAGAAATTGTAGCAGTATTAGAACCAATTGTTAAGACAACATTTGCTGTTAAAGTATTGTCTGTGTCCACAGTCAGTAGATCAGTGGTACTGTTAAAAGCAGCGGCACTATCACATACAGAAATACGCAAAGAGTTACCGAGTTCGCCAGGATACTTTGCTACAAATTGAACGTCAGCATCATAGTTACCTTCAGCAGTAACATAGTCATCTTCATTCTTTGTGATTTGCAAAGATAGTTGTGCAACGTTAGTATTTGCAATTGCATTGAACGAGTAGTCGGCATCAAATACTTGAACATGGCCGGCCGCTATGGTTGAAGTGGCCAGTGCATTTATTACAATACTCGCATCGGGCGCTATTGTCGAGATAACTGCACCTGCTGGAATACCTGGTCCAAACACGGCATCACCTTGGGTCATACCGGCCGTACTGGCCATTGTTATCGTGGCGCTAGCTGCGGTGAGGCCTCCATCGGCAACAACCACATTATTGCCTACCGAGTGATGCGCTCGACTTACATACAAGGCATCTGCATATGACAAGAAGTTCGTTGCTGTAAAAAATGTTTCAAAGTTTGCGTTAGTTGGTTTACCGAAACGGTTTACTAATTGATCTTCGTTTTGGATCAGCAGTGGTTTATCTACTGGTCCCCAACGAAAAACACCACCGATCGCGGCTTCTGTAGTCGAGACTGCTGGTATTACAGTAGTCAGATCGATTTCCGTGACGTTTACGCCTGGACTGAGTTGAAAAGGCATAGTATTTTCTCCCTTTATTGATTTTCAAGTTTAATAATCTAAATTGTTATTCTTTTGTTCTGGTTTTATTTATATGATTTGCAATCTTAGTAGTCTTCATCCCTAAACAGAAAATCAGTTCCTCTGACTGCCATTAGTGGTTTATCTTCAAAGGCATCTTGGCCCGTATCAATTATTCCAAACGGTATCAATTCACGCATAAGTTGATCGTCATTCATTTCCCTCAATTGACTTATGGTATTTATATCAGTTAATTCTTTGAAAAATTGTTGATTAGATACCCAAGCAAAGAGTACGAGGCCCATCACAAGATCATCGTGACATCCAGATTCAGCTTCCCAACTCACACCTTTTTTGCTAAAAGTTGATAACTCTTTGATGGTATTAAAATCATTTAATATTAATTGATTCTGTTCTATCAGTAATTTAAGTATAGAGCATCCTACCGACTTTACGGTTTTTGTTGTTCGTACACCTTTATCGCACTTTGCTGCGAATCCTGTGGTCAGTCGTTTACCACCACGGCCTGCATTTTCAGTAAACAACATATTCTCATATTCAAAATCTTCATACAGCGTACTGGAAACTTGTTCACCAATATCGTTGACTTCAACAAGAATTTGTGCTTCATTATAAAAAGTACCTATTCTGTGGATCACAGTTGCGTAGTCCATCGGAGCAATCATATTGTCTCGGTATGTGCATACTTGCATATAAGGCATTTGAGTAGTATCTATAATTTGAAATGCCGAATAATCCAAACCTTTGCCGCGAGAAACATCAACTACAATAGTATAGTTGTGGTCGGCGATCGGATTATAGAACATAGACAATCCGTTACTCTCTTCTATTGGATCACGATACACAAGTTCTTTCAGTTTGCTACCCGATATCAGTGTACCCGAACTGCCTAGGAATTCACATTCATACTCCTGCTTAAATTTCTCTGTATCAAAATCAATGGCCGCGAGGGTTTCTTCTTTCCATGATTCATCTCTACCTGGAACATCTTGCCATTCAACACGTACAAATTCATATCCATTGACACCCTTTCGAGCACCTTCACACGTTTTATAGAAATGATTCAGTCCGTTTGGAGTAGAGGTTAGAAGTACTTTGGTGGTATTACCTGATGATATTGTCGGAAACACGGACGCAAAGAATTGGTCCCAGTTCTCAACGAAAGCTGTCTCATCAATGTATAAGAAGGAGACAGACTTACCACGTATAGCAGAAGAAGAAGTCGCAGTAGCCACAATTTTAGATCCATTTTCAAACTCCACCGATCCTTTGTTCCACTCCACAACCCCCTGTTGTAGCCATTTCGGAAGTGCTTCATAAGCAGTTTTGATACGGTCCAATATTTCTCTTGCAGCGTCTCCTTTATTTGCGAGTAGAGCGACAAGTTTATAATCATTAAAAAGTATATAATGAAGTATGAGACACACAGCAGTTGTTGTCTTACCTGCCTGTCTTGAGGTAACAACACAAGTTCGTCTGTTGTTTGTTGTTTTTTCAATGATCTCTTTCTGATAGTCGTAACACACGATTGGTATGAGTCCGTGATCTACGTGAACTATCTGAATATATTTTTCTGAGAAATAAATTGGATCTTTCGAACAGAGTACATATTCGCGGATCATATCTTCGGTCCACGGAATATCTACACCGTGTCTTTTTAGATTAGAGTTTCCTAAATACGTTCGATAATCTTCAATATCTTTAATTGTTTCTTTCATCATTCTCTTGATTAATCATCTTCAATAAATCACTTGTAGACCCTACGAATAAGTTATTATTCACGGTATTAGGCATAGTTTTTTCTTGATCAGTATCTAATAGTTTCTTTTTCTTCTCATGTAATTCTAGTAAGTCTTTGTTTAACTCACTCATATTTTTAATCAGACCTGAAAGAACCTCATATGATCTAGGATGTTGTGATTGATCTGCAATTGTTAACAACTCATCCATCGATCTTGTACCTTTCTCTATAAGATCATACATATTCTTACGAACATATTCGACATCAGTTTCTGCTTGCTTGATTGAAGATAACTTGGGTTCATATGTTGTAGGAAGTCTCTCCTCTCGGTGCATCGGAGTGAGATCGAGTACTCCACCTATGATATCATCTGACATACTTATACCCCGTCATCTGGGAATGTTTCATCTATGTCCACTATGTAACCATAGTTTTCATCAGAAGAAATATTATCGGAAGAAACAGATATTGCTGCGTTTGATGTAGCAGCACCAGCTGCGGTTTGACCTGGACTTACCGTGATTCGTGTTATAACATCAGTGTTGCCAAATGCATCTTCAATATCAGTAAACAATGTCGCATCATACAACTGAGTATTCGCCAGTTTAATGACCCCACTCTTCTTGGTAGGTCCAAAGAAGAATCCTTTCATTGTATAATCAAAAGTAAAAATCAACGATCGTCTTTCGTCAAACGATCCCTCATACACATCGTCTTGCGAGGTGCCGGTGAGAACCAAAGGAATGTCGAGAGTAATATCTGGATCAGAGATTAACTGAACTGTCGTTGTCCACTCAGGAGTAAAAAACGGTAGAATCTGCTCTATGATCTGCGTACCATCGTCAACAGACTTTACAAAAATTGACAGAGAAAACTGAATGTCATAAGGTACTGGATTATACTGGTATCTTTTTTGATCTTCATTTGTATTAGAGGGTTTTGTTACAAACCGATTGATCGTGGACAATTTTCTTTCTGGCGCATAACTAAATCCTGTTATTTCAAATCCCATTCTAGGTAATGTAATTGCGAATGGTTGTTCTTGAGGATCTAAATCTGCATCAAGGCCTTCAATTCGAGCA